>Ga0182738_1001372_pt1 | contig 30658 bp, 32 predicted proteins | sample eDN5th30CBELigMG_FD_128876 | JGI IMG/M metagenome (GOLD analysis project Ga0182738, IMG submission 128876) | Enriched Miracle-Growth compost microbial communities from Emeryville, California, USA - eDNA 5th pass 30_C BE-Lig MG (version 2)... ...
TCCTCATGAGAGGAAAAGGATTATCCGGTATTAGCTCCGGTTTCCCGAAGTTATCCCAGTCTTACAGGCAGGTTGCCCACGTGTTACTCACCCGTCCGCCGCTAACTTAAAAAGCAAGCTTTTCAAGTCCGCTCGACTTGCATGTATTAGGCACGCCGCCAGCGTTCGTCCTGAGCCAGGATCAAACTCTCCAATAAAGAGTAAGATTAGCTCATGCTAAACTCTAGCTTTTTCTTGCTTGTTGTTTCGTTTTACAACGAGGGTTATAAAACGAATATTGTTGACGTTTTGTTTGTTCAGTTTTCAAAGAGCAATTTGTCTTCATCGCTTCAGAAGCGACTTTATTAATTTAACATCCGTTAACATTTTTGTCAACATGTTTTTTGATGTTTTATTTTCCGTCGTTGTTTCAACTTGTTTTGTTGTCTCAGCGACGGATATAAATATAACAATTATTTTCAAGATGGTCAATACTTTTTTATAAATTTTATTATTTTTTTTCTATAACTTTATAATAACGGTGAAAAACACTTGGGCTTTTCGTCTCAACTGTTATTACTTCTATCATATTCTTCTCAATTAAATACTCTAATAAAATACCTAAATCAACCGAATAAATAGAAAGCTCGTCTTCTTTGATCAATTCGTTGAATGACCAATATTCTTTTTGTTTAAGCACCTCTGTAAAGTGCTGAATACTCGTTTTTGTTCTTGAATAAATCAAAAATTCACTAGCTAAAAATAAAAGCTCCAATCGCTTTTCCATCGGCTCTTCGCTGTTTACTAACTCTACATATAGTTTATAGATTTCCGGCTCCATTTGCTTCACTTGACTCCAAACTGTAACTTCTGGATGAAATCCATTTTCAATCACAGCCAGCCGCGCTAAATGATGCAAAGAATGAACCACATCATTATATGCATCTAAATAATGCTTATTTTCAAAAAATGCTTTGCCATCCATATACCTTCTAATTAATTTGGCAAATTCCAACCCCATTTTTTGCCTGCGCTGCTGAATAGGAAATTCTTTCATTTCCTCCTTAAGCTTGGCAATAAATTCATTGCGGTCAAACATTACTCTGCCTTTGTATAGCCATTCAAATATCTTTTTATTGTTTCCAAGCAATATCCATTGCTTTAACTGCCGCTCTGTTACGATATGTAGCGCTGCCTTTTTATCATTGTATATATAATGCTTAACAAATACGGGCTGCTCCGCTTCTCTTACAATAATCAGCATAATGCTGTCAAAGGTATCTGTAACAGTTAACTCCTTTTGCCTTTTTTCAATCATTAAAACCCCCAAGGTATTCGCTTGGCTGGCTCTTTCTTGATATATAGGACGAAGAATGTCTTCCATCATTTTTCCTCCAACTCTTCTAAAGAATTTGTTTCGTACTATTTCGACAGATTTAGGCAAATTCCTGCATAGCTTTTATAATTGCAAATTTAAAACATGAATCCTACAATCTTATCTATTATATTTACTATATTATCCAATCTTTTTCCTTCATAAAAAAAAGAGGATTTTCCCATTCAAAAAAACATTTCCACTAGGTGGCGGATTTTTTGATGAGAAACCTCTTCATAGAACATTAATGCGCTTCATTTTTCGAACATTCTGGACAAGTTCCATAAATCTCTAAGCGATGATGGCTAATTTTAAATCCTGATACGTGGCTCGCAAACTGTTCCACTTCATCAAGCCCAGGATAATGAAAATCAACAATTTTTCCGCATTCACTACAAATAATATGGTAATGATGGGAAGTGATAAAATCAAAACGGCTGGATGAATCCCCATACGTCAATTCTTTCACTAGATTCACTTCTCGAAAGACTCTTAAATTATTATAGACAGTAGCTACACTCATGTTTGGGAATTTACCTTCTAGAGCTTTATAAATCTCATCGGCAGTCGGATGTGACATTGAGCTTATTAAATATTCAAGTATCGCATGACGCTGCGGGGTAATGCGCACTCCTGTTTCTTTTAGTTTATCAAGAGCTTCCTTTAACTCATTATGTTCCACAGACATGCACCCCATTTCTAAAAGAAATTCTTATTTTATAATGTTTATAATTAGTGTACTAACATTTTATTGCTTTTGTCAATATAGTTGCGATTTTATCTACTTTGCCGCCATAATTTAGCCTTATTCCTTCTCATTTGTTTATTAAAAGAAAATAATTATTTTTCAACATTGCTTATCATATAATATTCCCTTTATTGCATAAAATGATTGCTGCTTTATATTTTTTTGATTGTTTTTCTCCCAGCAAAAAAAAGAAGACCGAAAGTATCGATCTTCTGCAATTATGCATCTGAGGAGGTATGCCCTAATATACTGTATGCACAACTTGTATATCGGAATGGACAAAAGCCTTAATTCACAAAAATTAGGCCTCTCTTTTAAGATAAAACTTGCAAAACTTCCTCAACATGTCCTGCCACTTTCACTTTTCTCCACTCTTTTGCTAACTTGCCTTCTTTATCAATGAGAAAAGTCGACCTTTCAATTCCCATATATTCTTTTCCAAAGTTTTTCTTTAGTTTCCACACATCATAAAGTTCTGCAACTTGATGGTCTTCATCTGCCAGCAGCATAAAAGGCAAGCCATATTTTTCAATAAATTTCGCATGTCTTTCAACAGGATCTGGACTTATTCCAAGAATAACTGCATTTAAATGCTCAAACTCACTTGTTTTATCACGAAAATCACATGCTTCTGTTGTACATCCAGGTGTCATATCTTTCGGATAAAAATAAAGAACAACATGTTTCCCCTTGTAATCAGACAGTCTTACCTTCTCCCCCGTATTTGCTGTTAATTCAAAGTCTGGTGCTATATTTCCTATTGATAATGGCATATCTGTTCATCCTTCCTTTTAGTTTCCCAGCTTGTACCTTCAAGACTAACGAATGAATGCAAAATTTTCAACAAACAGCAACTTTGTTTTTAATTCTCCATATCTAAGACTGCTCGTGCAACAAATGCAGCTGGAATTGTATAGCCGATCAATGCCTCAACCACTACAATTATTCTTCCTAGACCTACTGGGACTAAGTCGCCAAAGCCTACTGAAAATAATGTAATGCCGCTGAAATAAACACTAGAAAGCAATGTATCAAAAAAATTCAATGGTGAAACAACCATTTGACTATCTAAATAAACGCGAAAACCATTCAGCTGAAATAATGTATAAATCAATCCGAATCCTATCATGATGGTTATATAAACAAAAAATAAATAGATAAAGTTTTCAAAAGAGACCCATTTTTCTTTTAGGCGATAGGGAACAAACAATGTTCGTAAGCTCATCACAATAAAAAAAATAGTCAAAGCTAACAGAAAATAAAAAAACATGCTACTCCCTCCCCAGCATAAAGTAAAACTTCAATCAGCGAGAATTTTCCATATCTCCACTGATTGTCAGCTGAACCAATCAAGCTTTTACAGAAAAGTTCTCCCTACCTTGATTTTCTTTTTAGGTGTGGCAACCTTTCTCGTTAAATAGTGCTAAAAACGCATGAATGTATTAATATCTATTACTTGTCTTTTCAAATTATGAGCAATTCTCTTACAGCTCTTGCAGCTCAGCCATTTTTATTCTTGTCCTGCAAAAGGAACATTCCTTTAGGCAAAGAATAATTTTGTTCATCTTCTATTAAAGTGCTAAAATTATAAATGTCCCTCGTTTGTTTTTCATAAAGACGAGAAAAGTTTATAGGAGGTACAACATGCAGCACACCAATTCAGAAAGATTACATGAAGAAGCATTAAAAATTATTGTGGGAGGAGTCAATAGTCCTTCCCGTTCATATAAAGCTGTAGGCGGCGGTTCTCCTGTCGTAATGGAAAGAGGGCAAGGCGCCTATTTCTTTGATGTGGATGGAAATCAATATATCGACTATTTAGCGGCATATGGCCCCATTATCACTGGACATGCTCATCCTCATATTACAAAAGCTATTACGCGCGCAGCAGAAACAGGCGTTTTATATGGAACGCCAACTCCCCATGAAATTACCTTTGCGAAAATGCTGCAAGAGGCAATTCCGTCATTAGAAAAGGTTCGCTTTATGAACTCTGGAACAGAAGCTGTGATGACAACCATTCGTGTTGCACGCGCATATACAGGCAGAAATAAACTCATTAAGTTTGCTGGATGCTACCATGGCCATTCAGATCCTGTCTTAGTGGCAGCTGGTTCAGGTCCTTCCACCTTAGGAACACCAGATTCTGCGGGAGTCCCTAAAGCAATTGCATCTGATGTTATTACCGTGCCATTTAACGATATTGAAAGCTTTAAAGCAGCAATGGATAAATGGGGCCAAGAAATTGCTGCCGTTCTTGTCGAACCGATCGTTGGAAACTTTGGTATTGTAGAGCCAGTAGAAGGATTTTTGCAAAGCATCAATGACATTACACACGAAGCAGGGGCACTTGTTATTTATGATGAAGTAATTACAGCATTTCGTTTTACATATGGAGGGGCACAGGATTTGTTGGGCGTAAAGCCAGACTTGACTGCCCTCGGAAAGGTAATTGGCGGCGGTCTTCCGATCGGAGCATATGGAGGCAGAAAAGATATTATGGATAAAGTAGCGCCAATTGGTCCTGCCTACCAAGCCGGAACGCATGCTGGAAATCCTGCATCCATTCTTTCTGGCATTGCCTGTTTAGAAGTATTAAAACAAGATGGTGTATATGAACATCTTGATCGTCTTGGCGCATTATTGGAAAAAGGCATTTTAGAAGCAGCCAAAAACCATAATGTTTCCATTACCATCAATCGACTAAAAGGTGCTTTAACTGTTTATTTCACAGATGAAAAAGTCTTTAATTATGAACAGGCAGAAAATACAGACGGAGAAATGTTTGGGAGATTCTTTAAATTAATGGTTGAACAAGGTGTTATGCTTGCTCCTTCTAAATATGAAGCATGGTTTATTACGATTGCTCATACAGAAGAAGATATTGAAGCAACCCTTCATGCAGTGAACAACGCGTTTGAAGCACTGCAATAAAATCATAGCTACATCATATTGAATTGAATCATTTTAATAAAATTTCAGGTTGTTTGGTTCCCCTACCTTTATAAAATCTATAAAGGAAAACGGGGCCATAAACAGCCTGTTTTTTTTCTTTCTCTTCTGCCGCGCTCTCCCCTTGTTTTTTTCCAAAAAAGTTGTTTTTTCGTTCAAATGTCTATTGAAGTTACTTGTTATTCACTGTATAGTACAATATTGTTGTTTAGTTTTAGTGTTTTTCGTTTAAAGTAAGTGTACTACCAAAATACAATCTACTATTGTATGGAAAGGAATTATTTATGACTCTAGGAGCGCGTATTCTTAAAACAGGAATCGCCATCGTACTGGCATTGCTGCTGGCGCAGTTATTACATGCACCCTCACCTGTTTTTGCTGGAATTTCGGCTATTTTTGCTATACAGCCGACTATTTATCGATCCTATTTATCTATAATCGAGCAAATTCAAGGGAATATTATTGGAGCAATTATTGCGGTAATTTTTGTCCTAAGCTTTGGAAATAATGTATTTATTATCGGCTTAGCCGCCATTATCGTCATTACCATAAATTTAAAACTGAAATTGGAAAAAACCATTACTTTATCTGTCGTAACGCTAATTGCAATAATGGAATCTCCTACAGATGATTTTATTACATTTGCTATTATCCGTTTCTCTACCATTATGCTCGGCATTCTTTGTTCCTTTGTTGTAAACCTTGTCTTTTTGCCGCCAAAATATGAAAACAAGCTATACAATAATATATCTGATATTAGCGAAGAAATTACCAAGTGGATTCGCTTAAACATTAGACATGCGTCCGAACACCATCTTTTAAAAAATGACATCGACAAAATGTCTGATCGCATCATTAAGATAGAACAATTATTCCTGCTGTATAAAGAAGAAAGAAATTACTTCAAAAGAACGACTTTATTAAAAGCAAGAAAATTAGTTATTTATAGACAGATGATTAATACGGTGAAAAAATCTTTTTATACATTAAAGAAGCTGCATCGTTTTGAAAATGAGCTATTGACATTGCCAGATGAGTTTCAAAATATCATTCAGCAGCAATTAGACTGTTTAATCCATCATCATGAACATGTTATGTTAAAATTTATTGGCAAGGTCAAACCTACTGTCACGTTTGAAGAGGGCAGCATATCCCTTGACCGCAGAGAATTGTTTTTGCTGTTATTAAACCATTACAACAAGGAAATCTGCAAGCTGCAGCATGGAACAGAAGAAGAATTGCTGCAATATCATGCGATGCAGATTATTTCAGCCATTATCGAGTATGATGAGTATGTAGAGCACTTAGATACATTAATTACAACGATTCAAATACATCATAAACATGAGCCAGAGGTAACGATAGAAGAATAAAAAAACGGGCGAACGGGCCCGTTTTTTTATTATGATAGGAATCAATTTCCAAGCTGCTGAATTTGGAATAAATTATAGTACAGTCCTTTTTTCTCCATTAATTCTTGGTGGCTGCCATCTTCCTTGATTTCTCCATGTTCCATTAGTACAATGCGGTCCGCATGAGTGATAGTCGACAAACGGTGTGCAACAATTAATGTAGTACGATCTTTTGCCAGCAATTCGATTGCCTCTTGTATGGACTGTTCACTTTCAAGATCAAGTGCAGAGGTTGCTTCATCTAGAATCAAAATTGGCGGATTTTTCAGGAAAACTCGCGCAATAGCTACTCTTTGCTTTTGCCCTCCACTTAATTTAACTCCTCTTTCCCCTACTTTTGTATTATAGCCTTCAGGCAGTTGCATAATAAAATCATGGGCATTTGCCGCCTTTGCCGCAGCAATTACCGCTTCTTCAGTTGCTTCTGGATTTCCGATTAGTATATTTTCTCGAATCGAATCACTGAATAATATATTCTCCTGTAAAACCATCCCGATTTTATCTCTTAATGTTCGGACTTTAAAATGGCGTATATCTTGTTCATCTAATTCAATGCTGCCATTTGTGACATCATAAAACCGAGGAATCATGCTGATCAACGAAGATTTCCCTCCCCCGCTCATCCCAACAAATGCAACTGTTTCTCCTTGATTGATGGTTAAAGAGATATCCTTCAGCACAAGAGGATCTTCTTTATCGTATGCAAAGTCCACATGCTTAAATTCAATCTTCCCCTTTACATCTCTGCAACAAACGGCATGATCATCGTCTTGTATATCATACTTTTCATCGATCAATTCGAATAAACGGTCCATTGATGCGATTGATTGAGTAATGGAAGTAGATGAATTAACCATCCTTCTTAAAGGACTGTATAGACGTTCAATATAAGCAAAAAAAGCAATCATGGCACCTAATGATAATTGCCCTGTTACTACTTGATAGCCAGAATAGGCGATGACAATCAACGGAGAAATATCCGTAATCGTGTTGACAACCGCAAATGCCTTTGCGTTCCATTTTGTATGATCTACTGCCTTATCTAAAAATTTTGTATTAAACTTCTTAAATGATTTTTGCTCATAATCCTCTGTTGCAAAGCTTTTAATAACAGCGATTCCCTGCACCCTTTCATGCAAAAAGCTCTGTACGGAAGCAAGCGCTTGTGACCTTTCTCTCGTTAATGTGCGTAAGTTGCCGAAAAAATATCTTACTGATAACGCATAAAAAGGCAATAAAATAATGGAGATTATAGTTAGTTCAACATTCATTGTAAACATAATGACAATAGCGATGAGAATGGTGACACCATCCAGCCATAAATTCATCAATCCTGTTAGAATAAAATTTTTCGTTTGTTCCACATCATTAATGACACGAGATATCACTTCGCCCGCTCTTGTATTTGAATAATACTTCAGGCTAAGTTTCTGCAAATGAGCAAATAGCTGGTCGCGAATATCGTATAAAATTTTATTAGATGTCCATTGAGCAAAATATTGGCGATAATACTCAATAGGCGGTCTAAGAACAACAAAGATAACCGTCATAATTGCCATCATAGTCAGCAAGCGATGCACCTTCGCATCGGTGCCTATGCTATGGTTATTAATAATATCATCGATTACATACTTTAATAGCAGCGGTATTAATAGTGGTATAGCAAATTTTATAATGCCTATAATAATGGTTCCAATTATTTGCATTCGATATGGCTTAACAAAATGCAAATATCTCTTTATACTATCCAATCGTTTCTCCTCTTTTCTTTCCAAGTCTCTGAAGCCTCTTGACAATCCTCTCCCTTGCTTTGAGCACAAGAAATCTAAATATTATTTTTAGACTGGCAGCTCTTGCCCTTTTTCTCTATCTGGATGCACCAAAGTCTATTTGTTTATTCTAAACAACGAACCATTTTATCATTACATGGTCAATACGCAAAATGAAAAAGCTTGCCGAAAATTTAAGACAAGCTTTTAGAAAAAACTACTATTAACTTCTGTAAGTTAAATATCTTTCATACCACAAATCAATAAAATCTGGTGCAAAGGGACCCTTTCGTTGGCGAATCCAGTGAACTAATTGATTCACGTGGAATTTTAAAATACGATCAATTGCTTCTGGATATTTCATTTCTGCACGATGACGTTCATATTCATCTTCATCTAATAAATTAAAAGTCATATCTGGAAAAACCTTAATATCCAAATCATAATCAATATATTTCACTGCTTCACCGTCATAGATAAAAGGCGAACTAAGGTTACAGTAATAATGAATGCCGTCTTCTCTAATCATTCCAATCACATTAAACCAATGCTGCGAATGAAAATAACAGATTGCCGGTTCACGTGTTACCCATGTTCTTCCATCAGATTCTGTAACAATAGTTCGGTCATTACCACCAATAATTAGATTTTGCGTCCCTTTTAATATCATTGTTTCGTCCCAGATTCGATGGATGTGCCCATTATGCTTGTAGCTATGAATTTGTATTGGTTCACCCTCGATAGGTACGACCATTTTTCTCCCCTGCTTTCATTAGTGGACACTTTGCAACCTACTTCCTACATTTACAAGAAACTACTAACCCGATAAAGGCAACAAAGAACTATTCCTCTTTTTTCTATTATTATAACGGTTATAAGAAAAATTTAAAACAAAAGAACCATTGAATTTATACAATGGTCTGAAAAAATTTCATATTTTTAAAAATATAAGAAAACTCTAGAGATATCGAAGCCATGTACTTAAATATTATCCAGAAGTTAATCTGATTTCTTTTTCTTGATATACTTTTATCACCTTTTCTGTTTGCAGTTCGAATATATGATGTATTTCTTTTAATTCCTCTTTCATTTTTTGAATATCCACTTGAATTTCTTGCAGTTCTGTTTCTTTTTGCAATGCCTGAAGCTCCATTTCTATTTCTTCACAACGCTCTAGTTCACCCTGCAAGTATAAAAGTTTTTCCATTATTTTCATTTGCTCTCCAACTAAACCATTAAATAAATCCATGAAAAAACACATCCTAGTTTTTATTTTTTTCAAATGGCCTTCTTGCTATTTTTATATTATTCGTTTTTACTTTCTATATTCCTTTGACAAGTTGTGTAGACATAAAAGAAGTTTTGTCGAAGTTATGTATAAAAATATTTTTTTATAAAAAAATATTTTTGCTCTAGCATAATAAGCAAAAGGCACTTTTCTCGAAAAGAAAGTGCCTTTTGCTTTTAATATTCAACAATTATTTGCTAGATTTTTTTGCTTTTTTAGCTTCTGCTTGTTGATTGTATTTTTTCACTTCTGCTACGCTTGTTTCGCCAGCAAATTCAGTACCATACTGACCTTGACCAGCAGATTGAGCGTTTTGTTGTTTCACTTCTTGAATGTTAGTTCCTGTTTGTGTAACACCAGCTTTTTTAGCCATTACTATCACCTCCACGCTCATTAATTTGTCCCGGTTCTGAATGTTCTATCCCTAAAAATCAAATTCCATTATCAACCATTTTTCCGCTATTCAAAAGTACAAAAAAAAGAGGGTTTCCCCTCTACAGATTGTCAAAAAAGCTATGAAGCAAACATTTAGGCTGAATGAAAACGTTTGACTATCTTAGGAATTCCCCCTTTTGAGGAGCGGATTTACCTTTTTGGGGGTAATGAGCACCGCAGAAAAGGGGAATGACGAAGAGAGCGAACATTTTGCAGGTCCCCCCTCTAGCTTACTAAACCAACAATGAAATGCCTCCATCTACAATAATCGTCTGGCCTCTTATCATGCTTGCCTGATCACTAATTAAAAACATCACAGTATTGACCATATCTTCAATTTCCACAAGTCGTCCTGCAGGCGTTCTTTGTGCTGAATCACCCAACAGCTCATTTCTGTTCGGAAAATGCTTTAGAGCATCCGTATCAATTGCTCCGCCAGAAACAGCATTTACAATAATATTTTGGGGTGAAAGTTCCACAGCTAAATAACGTGTTAATGCCTCTACAGCTGCTTTGCTGACACCAACTGTTGTATAATTTTCTAAATATCGAATTGCTCCTAATGAACTGATGCTGACAATTTTGCCGCCATTATCCATTAATTTTGCCGCTTCTTGCGCACAAAATAATAGAGCTTTGCTGTTTATATTCATCGTCCAGTTCCAGTGCGATTCCTCTAATTCCATAATTGGACGCAAAACGCCTGATGCTGCATTATTCACAAATACATCAAGTCTGCCAAATTCTTTTTTGATTTCTGCAAACATATACTTAATTTTCTCCACATCGCCAACATTGGCTTTTACCAGAAGCACTTTTCTTCCCAACGCTGTTATTTCAGCTGCTGTTTCTTCAGCAGCTTTTTTGCTGCGTGCATAATTGATGACAATGTCATACCCTTCCTTTGCCAAACGAATGGCAGTTGCTTTTCCTATTCCTCTGCTGCTTCCTGTTACTAATGCTACTTTTTGTGTCATTTTGTTATTCCTTTCCCATGCATTTATTAATCATTTTACCTCTTTTGCTGCATAGTTAGCAATCAACATAAGCACAATACTTATATACGCTTTTTAGTAGAAAGGGTGTTTATTATGTATGTCGGCAGAGATATGACAGAACTTTCCATGATAGAAAAGACAAAATGGAGAAACAGCGAGCTAGCCTTTTTTCACCATTCCTTGCAGCAAATGACTCCTTATTTAAACACAGAAGGTCAATCCATTCATCAAGAAATAATAAAGGAAATTGAAAATCGCGGCGGTTTGCACTCAAACGAAGCAGATTATACCCATGGCTCAGAAATTGGCTATGACTAAAAACTAAAGCTGCAGGAAATCCTGCAGCTTTAGTTTTTAGATTTACACCATGGTACAAGCTTAAGCATTTTTTGATGGGAAACAGGAAATGGGTATGGGACAATTTCTGTTTCATTTACTCTTTTAATCACATCATTTTCTTCCTCTAGTTCTATAAGCTTTCCTGTATATACATTAATATTCCAAATTAAATGGGAAAAAACATGTTCAATTCTTGTAATCAAATCTCCTATTTCTACTTTAGCTCCATATAAAGTCAGCATTTGTCCTGTTAATTGCTCTTTTTCACTTTCTATGGTTTGCACAATTTCTATATTAGGAAACTCCCAAAGATTTGCGAGCAGACCTTCACTTGACCTTTTATGAATTAGGGTTTTCCCTTCTTCGTCTGTTAAAATAACGGCAGCTAAATTTAAAGATTTTTGCTTTTTCGTTTTTGTTTTAACAGGCAAATCTGTTTGAGTGCCTTCATGAAATGCTTGACAATGATCCCGTACAGGACATAACAAGCAGGAAGGAGAGGTTGGAGTGCATATTAAGGCACCCAACTCCATTAGCGCTTGATTAAAGTAAGAAGGATTATCGTGGGAAATCAACTTTCTGACTGCCTCTTCAAAAATCTTTCGTGATTTCGGCTTTGCGATATCATCCCAGATCGAAAGAATCCGCGAGAGCACTCTCATCACATTTCCATCCACTGCAGGTTCTGGAACACCATATGCAATGCTTAATATCGCTCCTGCTGTATATGGTCCAACCCCTCTAAGCGTCGAAATTTCTTCAGGAGTATTAGGCACTACCCCGCCATACTTTTCTTTTACCTCTTTTACTGCTGCATGAAGGTTTCTTGCTCTTGAATAATAGCCAAGCCCCTCCCATGCCTTTAATACTTTTTCTTCCTCTGCCTCTGATAAAGCTTCTATTGACGGAAATTGATCAATAAAGCGATTAAAATAAGGAATTACAGTATCAACTTTTGTTTGCTGCAGCATAATTTCCGACACCCATACTTTATAAGGATCTTGATCCTGTCTCCAGGGCAAGCTCCTTTGCTCTGCAATAAACCAATTTAATAAATCCTCTCTGAATTGCTGAATATCTAAATGGTTGCTTATTTCTTCATGATTCATTTTGCTCTGTGTCACATTTGCCCTCCAATGATGTTAATTTTATGATAATTGGGGAATAACATAATTATCCTTATTGCTTGCATGTTTCGACATACTACTTTAATGTTAATACAAATAAATGAGACACACTAATTAGCTGCAGCCTGCATAATCGTATTAAATATCACTTTTTATCATAACAATAATTATGCTCTAACTTTCAAAGTGTAGCTTCTATATATGAAAAAAGAAAGATATTTTTAATAGAAGATTTGGAAGTAAAAGTTAGCCTTTATCACTATTTACCAGGCCTTTGACTTCCACCTAAGAGATTATAAGAAAAAAATGGGAAGTATAAGTACAGAGAAATTAGTCCGCAAAAGTCTGATTAGTTCAACTGCCAATCAGTATGGGGGATGAAGGATTCCTTACTGATTGAAGTTTTACTTTATCATTTTATAGGGGGTTCGTTATTCTTGGATACTGGCACACATGTTGTCATGGGCTTTGCAATCGGTGGTCTCGCTTCGCTTGATCCAGTCGTGGCAGGCAGCCATGCAACAACCATTAGTGTAATGATCGCAACGTTAGTTGGATCACAAGCTCCGGATATTGATACGGTTCTAAAATTAAGAAATAATGCCATTTATATAAGAAACCATAGAGGAATTACCCATAGCGTTCCAGCAGTATTGCTATGGCCATTATTGATTATTGCGGTTATCTATCCCATCATGCCAGAAGCAAATTTGCTGCACCTCTGGTTATGGACCTTTTTAGCAGTATTTTTACATGTATTTGTTGATATTTTTAATGCATATGGAACACAGGCGCTTAGACCTTTTTCTTCCAAATGGGTTGCGTTAGGCTTTATCAATACATTTGATCCAATTATTTTTGCATTGCATATTATCGGTTTATTTTTATGGGCTTTCGGAACAGATCCTGGCTATACATTTTTAAGCCTTTATATAGCATTAATTGGCTATTATTTTCTCCGCTACTTTGCCCAGCGGAGAGTAAAGAAAAAAGTGCTGGAGATAATTCCAGATGCGAAAACGATTCTCTTATCACCTACAATGCGATACAGCCATTGGCGTGTGGCAGTTATGACCGATTCCCTCTTTTATGTTGGGAGAGCGCATAATTATCGCATTGAAATATATGATAAATATCATCGTATTCCCATTCCTGAAACTCCGGAGCTAAATGCAGCTCGCAAAGATAAGAACCTTTCTGCATTTTTGTCTTTTTCTCCTGTTTACCGATGGGAAGTGCAAGAACTTAGGAATATGTACCAAGTGCGTTTTATTGATTTGCGCTATCGCAGCAATGGTCATTATCCTTTTGTAGCGGTTGTTCATCTTGATAAAAATTATCAGATACTCACTTCCTATACTGGCTGGATTTTCAGTGAAGAAAAATTGCAGAAAAAACTGGATATCTTAACAAATTAGACTCTAAAAAGGCTGTTTCTTTGCAGAAACAGTCTTTTTTAATTCATTTTCTTTTTGTCTTCCATAAAAAAATCTTTATACTTAGGATTTTGTGCAACAAATTCATGAAGCTTTTCCCCATAATTTTCAATCCATTGGCTTACTACCTTTTCTGTTACTTCCATTCCTTGATACTCGCGGCCAGCCTTTGCATAAGTGCTTTCAAAATCTTCCCATAATAGCTCAATCCATGTTTGCGCTTGGGTAACTGAAATCGATTGATTCAATTCCAATAATCTATCCACCAATCGTTTTTGATAATCATGCATCATTTTTATAGCCTTCTTCCTTTTTCTGTTATTGCTAATACTTTTATTCTTTCTTACAAATACTATATGTGTGATTATTTTATCACTAAAAAAGCAGTCGAATTTTTTATGGGAGGTTTTTTAATGGTTAAAAATGTAGATAATCTGAATGAAAATAAATTTGAAGGTGAACCACGTGCTAAACCTGAGTTTGCTTCTAAGCGAGCAGATGGAACCATTAATACCCATCCACAAGAAAGAATGCGAGCTTCTTCCCATAGAGAAACCAATAAATAGTTAAGTCTTTAAGAGGCATTAAAGCCTTTTTCCTTTTGATAAAGCTGAATTAATAATGATAAAACCATCAAAAATTTTTAAACTGTGCCAGTCTGGTTAAAAACATTTTGCTGCTTTTCTAATAAGCAGCAAATGTTTTTAACCATTCTGCTGCTTTTTTAGCATAGAAATGGGGATGCCCTCTTCTTGGCTGTCCTTTTGATTCCGTAATCCCCATGCAAACACACCATTTAAATAGGCAACTTTAAACAAAACTCCCGGATCTCCTTCTATTTCATACAATTCATTTATTTTTATCTCACTTGGATTAAGAAGGTATGCCTTTGCTAGCACTGCTTTTCTTTCAAGAACAGCAAACTCATTGACCATCCCCATTTGCTCCGCCCTTTTTGCTTTTTCATTTAGTGAAGCTATTTCTGTCTGCAGCTCGTGCTTTGTCATTTCGCTATAACGTTTTGTCAGCATGATTACTCCCCCCCTCTTTTTCTTTATTTTATATGAAGTGATCTACATTCGGCAAAAATTTAGTTTTTGCTGAATATCTGTTTATTCCATCATTTCCTCTAAATATTGATCAATTAACTCAATTGCGAATCCCTTTCTATATAAATGCTGCTTCATTTTTTGCTTAAATTCAAATCCCTCATACTTGTTGTATTTGCGTTGAGCTTTTTCTCCTTGAATTCGAATAGCCTCTAATTCCCCTTCAGTTTCATCTTCTAGCGCCAAATCCCTTGTTACTTCCTGGATAGCAGAAGACGTATGACCTTTTCTTCTTAATGTTTGCTCTATCTTTTGGATGAGCATCCGTTTTGATTCCTTTTTATTGCTCGCGACTAATTTTGCTGCAATTCTCTGTGCACTCGCCAGCTGCTCCTCATAAGAAAGTTCTGTTAGAGAAGCTTGAATAAGCGCTGGATCTATTCCTTTTTCTTTCATTTCTCTTTTAATTCCATCAGGTCCTTTATCCGTTGTATTTTTTTTGGTTCTTACATAGGAATATGCATAATCCTCATCATCAAGAAACTTCATTTCTTTAAGTTTTGTGATTACTTCGGCAATGATAAAATCGCCCTCTATCTTTGCTTTTAAAAATTTTCTAACTTCCAATTCCGTACGTTTCACTTTTGCTAAGTAATTGACAGCTTGATTATATCCTTTGCGTATTTCATCATTAAATTGTACTTCGCTTAATAATAAGGAATCCAGCTCCATCCCTTTTTGCAATTGATATTTAATTAAGATTGCTTCATCTACGCTAAATGCATATTCTTCTTTGCCATTTTTTATTGTAAAAATATTATAGCGGTCATTAAGTTGTTTTTGCCTTGTAATTTTACTAATAATCAAGTGATTCACTCCTTACACACTTTCACTGATCACAATTTGTCATACATCAACAGAAAAAGCCAAAAATCCAAGTAAATAGAAACTTGCCCATAAAAACCTGACTGCATTTTTACTTTATCATGTCCCTCTAATATATCATAAATGTATCTAAAGGCTGGTTCCCATTAGGAGAATCTATTTGTTTCATTATATGACATAAGATATATTAGCCAATTCAAATTGCCGAAATAAAATGAAACTTCAATCAGTGGGAGTTTTCCATGTCTCCATTAATGCTTGATAAATGATTTCTAAGGGAGACTTTTATGAATTTTTTAATAGCTGGAGGAACAGGCTTAATAGGCCAGGCACTTATTCAATGATTAACAGAAGAAAATCATCATATTTTTTGTTTAACGAGGTCTTTAAATAACAAACAAAATACAAATAATCTTACCTTTATCCGCTGGCATCATCAAGAAAAAAAACCTTATCAGGAATTACAAGAAAAAAGGATTGATGTTGTCATTAATTTGGCAAGAAAATCATTAAACAGCGGCCATTGGACAAATAAGCAAAAAAACAAATAATTGAAAGCCGCCTTCAGGCTACAAAACAGCTATTAGCAATTATAGAAAACTTGCCTGAAAAACCGACTTTATTTTTAAATGCTAGTGCAATTGGCATTTATGGCATATCAGATACTAAAACTTTTGTGGAAACAGATTTGCCGGCTGCAGATTTTTTAGCTTCTACTGTAGAACAATGGGAAGCTTGTGCAAAAAAGCAGCTCTTCATTCTATCCGCGCTGCTTATTGTCGCTTTGGAGTAGTATTATCCAATAAAGGTGGAGCCTTGCCTAAATTAATTCTTCCTTACCAATCATATTTTGGCGGGAGACTCGGAAAGGGAACGCAATGGGTTTCTTGGATTCATATAAAAGATTGTATAAAAGCAATACTATTCCTCATCAATCATCCTACTATACAGGGACCGATCAATTTCACTGCCCCACATCCTGTTACGATGAAGCAAATGGGAGAAATCATTAGCAAACAATTGCATCGCCCAAATTGGCTGCCTATTCCCAGCTTCATCTTAAAAATATTCTTAGGAGAAATGAGCATTTTAATTGCAGAAGGGCAATATGTAAAACCAATGGTATTAATGCAAAGTGATTTTTCTTATCAATTTCCTTCTTTAAAACAAGCTATCAATGATCTATATTAAGTATCTTTTTATTAAAATGGGGAAAAATAGAAAAAAGAAAGGATGATATTTATGGATAAAAAGAAAAAACAAAAAGGCAAAAGCACTTTATCAAGTATGCAAGAAGTTACTTATCAACATGAATTTAAAATGGCAGATCTAGCTGCTGGAAGACAAGACCGCAAAGCAAAGCATTAAAAAATCCACGTTGGAAAAGATTTTCCAACGTGGATTTTTTAATGCTTCAGCGATTTATCCACAGTTAAAAGAAATCGTTTTCATTAATAACAGCAATTACCCACAGATTTTTCTGAAAATTAACCTTTATTCTGTGGATAATGTGTATAAACATGTGGAATACTTATATAACAACATCTTTTTTGTGCACAAAAAGTGGATAAGTATATGTTTTTTCCACAATCTATATCCTCACTACTCCCTTTAACCTTTTCAACATAAACTGAAACTTCAATCAGGATTTTACGGGCAAGTTTCTACCCACCACCTAGATCGTTTTCTCTCATTATCTCTTAGGTGGGGATACAAAGCCCATTAAACAGTGATAAAATAAGCTGTCCGATTAAAAGGAGCAGTTCTTTTTATCCAAATTTCTCTTCGAGCATTCTTGCCCTATCTTGGTAATAACAATATTTTTGGAAGTACATATTCCGATTTAGTCCTCCAACAGCTTTATTTGCCTTTTTGGAGTATTTTTTAGCTTGCCATAAATACCACCGTATTTTTAGAGCTGACTTTATATCGTCCATTTATTTTCCTCCCAATCTTCTTAGATGTTCTTAATAAAGAACGATACTCCATAAAATATAACCAAAATTAATAATTAATTTTGGAATTTCTTTTTTTATATAATCGTTCTCTTTAAAGAACAAATTTACACAACTTTTTGTACTATTACATAATAAACGCTGCCTGTTCTTTATGTCAATACACTTTAGTTCCTTACAAAGAACATTTTACCCTAGAATAACTGATCTTTTTTGTTAAAGATCAGTTATTATTAATTATCATTCATTTATATAAAAGCCTAGAATTAGCATATTTATTTTTTAAAATAACTTCTTTTTCTAAATAGCTGGAACGAATGCCAAATTTGGGATGGAAAACTTCTATAGCCTTTTTTCCTTCTATTAACAGCTTAATTGCCTGATATGGAATATTAATTCCTGCTAAGCAGCTATAATGAAGTCCACCTGACATTCTTGGATTAATTTCCAATAATTTAGGTATGCCATCTTTATATTTCACTTGAATATTATAGGCAAAAGGAATATTCAGCACATCATTAATTTTCTTTGCCATCTCTATAAGCTCTGTATTTTTCTCCAATTCCCTCACCCTGCCGCTTTCTTTTTTCCTTGGAATCGCCGTCATTAAAGTTCCATCATAAGCTAGACAGTCAATGCTGTACTCATAGCCGTCCATATATTCTGATACCATAAGAGGAGGGAATTGTTTCTGCTGCAATAATATATCACAGGCATGCTTATAAGATATATCCGCTGATATCCCTTGATAAAATAACTGTTCTATCGACTCTGCTTTATCTTGAATAATTCGAAAGCCATTGCCGCCTTCTCCTATTACTGGTTTAAAGCATACTTTATGTCCTTTATTTTTCAGATGATGATAAGCCTGCTTAAACGCTTCCCCATTATTCACAATAAAATAATCTGGCAGGGGAACAGCTTTCCTTAAAATAGGATGCTTTATAATATAACGATAAGTTTCTTCTTTATTATCTAATCTTTTCATTAATTTAGCGTTTGGGCAAACTAATACTTTTACTCCAAGTTGATGAAACTTATGTAAATGCTTTGCTATTAAAACATTTTCTTTTCTCGGCACAAAAATATCAATATGATGTTTTCGACAAAAATCCAAACAATATAAAATATATTCTTCCCCATTGATATTCGGTTCCTGATATACCACATCACAGTAGCTTAAATATAATGCATCTTTATTTGTAGATGTCCCATACACTTTAAATTCATATCCATCTGTGTTTGAACGAATCATATTTATAAAATGCGCTACTGTTGTGAACCACTGATTAAACCAAATTTTTTTCTTCATTTCCCTATCCTTTCAATCATACTTAAGCCATATAAGCAGCCTTTTTATCTTTTATAGTCAGCAAATAAATAGTATGGATAGTTATCAGGATTTTATTCATTCAACTAAAATTTTTTATTAAAACTCATTTTTAACGGCCTCAATTAACTGCTTTGTTTATCTAATTATGAAAAGGGCTATAGAAACAGTAATAGTAGATTTGAAAAAAGAATCTACGCTGCTAATTATCTCAATCTTTGTATTTTTTGTTATAATGAATTTATTATTATTTAAAGGAGACTGTCCATGACAAATTCAAAAAAATTTTTAGGCTATATAGGTACATATACAAAATCAACAAGCAAAGGGATTTATAGCTTTGAATTAGATACACAGGAGAAAAAAATATCCGCTGTGCAATTAGTCGCTGAATTAGATAATCCCACCTATTTAACTGTAACAAATGACAATAAATTTCTTTATGCAGTCGGAAAAGAAGGTTCTCTTGGAGGCATTTCTTCATTTGCAATTGATTCTGCCAATGGCAGCCTGCAATTGCTGAATAGTCAATATGCAGAAGGCGCTTCACCTTGTCATGTAAGCGTTGATTCTGCTAAAAATTATGTCCTTGCAGGAAATTATCATAAAGGTACTGCAGAAGCATACCCTTTAAATAAAGAGAATGGTTTTGTCCAAAAAGCTTCTTCCATTATTGAACATTCCGGCACAGGTCCAAATACAGCCAGACAAGAAAAGCCGCATATGCACTTCGTCGGTTTTGCACCCGATGAAAAATTCGTAGTTTCTATTGATTTAGGTACAGATACAGTAGAAACGTATCAGCTGTCAGACGGTGAATTAAAAGTAGTCAACAGCCTTTCAGTAAAACCTGGAAGTGGTCCAAGACATATTACCTTCCATCCAAATGGAAAGTTTGCATATGTAATGACCGAGTTAAGCAATGAAGTAATCTCACTTTCTTATGATTCAGAAAGCGGAAAATTTGCTGAACTTCAATATATTTCTACATTGCCAATAGATTTCACGGAAAATAGCCAAGGCAGCGCTATTCATATTTCTTCTGATGGAAAGTTTGTATATGCAGCAAACCGCGGCCATAACTCCATTGCAGTATTTAGTGCAAATAGTGAAACAGGCGAATTAGTATTTGTACAACGCATTTCCACAGAGGGCAATTGGCCACGTGATTTCGTTTTAGATCCAACTGAACAATTTATCGTTGCATCCAATGAGCAATCTGACACTCTTACTTTATTTGAAAGAGATCAAATTTCAGGAAAACTTACATTGCTTCAAGCACAAGTTCACGCTCCTGAGCCTGTTTGTGTAAAATTTTTAAATTACTAAAATAACAATGACTATCATTTTTTTTGAATGTAAATCTTACTGTCGGTTAAAGGATGATAAAATTAAAAGCATCCTGGATATTCCAAAGTGAAATATCCAGGATGCTTTCTTTTTAAGCTAAATAGGCTTCCTGCACTTGTTTATTTGTAATTAATTCTTCACCAGTTCCCTCTAATACAATTTGTCCTGTTTGAATAACATATCCTCTGCTTGCAATTTGCAATGCTTGAAAAGCATTTTGTTCTACTAACAAAATAGTCATGCCTTCCCTGTTTAATTCTTTAATTATCTCAAAAATTTGTTCCACAATGATTGGCGCTAATCCCATTGAGGGTTCATCTAGCATTAGCACTTCTGGCTGCATCATTAATGCCCTTCCAATTGCAAGCATCTGCTGTTCGCCCCCACTCATTGTTCCTCCCTTTTGCTCGACCCTTTCCTGAAGCCTCGGAAAATATTCAAAAACTTTTTTCATTCTTTTTTCAATTAAATTTTTATCTTGAACTGCAAAAGCACCTACTAAAAGATTTTCTTTCACCGATAATTTCGGAAAAATTCTTCTTCCTTCTGGAACCTGAGAAATGCCTAAAACTGCTGTTTTATGAGCGGCAATATTTGTTATTGCATTTCCTTTATAAAAAATCGACCCATTTTTCACTGGAACCTGTCCACTTATAGATTTTAATGTAGTAGATTTTCCAGCGCCATTACTCCCAATAAGCGTTACGATTTCTCCTTTGTCAACATGAAGGCTGATTCCTTTTAATGCTTGAATGCCCCCATATGATGCTTCGATGCTATTAAGTTCAAGTATTTTCTCCATGCTGCCCCTCCCTTTAAGCAAGTGCCACTGCTCCTTTGCCCAAATATGCTTCAATTACTTTTGAATTTGTTCTTATATCCTCCGGTCCGCCTTCTGCAATTTTCTCTCCATGATCAAGTACAATAATATGATTAGAAATCTCCATTACTAGTTTCATATCATGTTCTATTAAAATGATTGTTAAATCTAATTTTTTGCACATATCTTGAATTAAGTCTGTTAACATTTTTGTTTCTTTGGGATTCATACCTGCAGCAGGCTCATCTAGCAATAAAACTTTGGGTCTTGTTGCCAATGCTCGGGCGATTTCTAATCTCCGCTGTGCTCCATAAGAAAGATTGCCAGCTGCTTCATTTAACAAATCTGCCAGCCCAACATACTCCAATAAGCGATATGCTTCTTTTTTTGCCTCAATCTCTTCCTGCTTTGCCCCTGGAAGCTGCAGCAATGTGCCAAATATATTGCCTTTAATATGGTTATGCATGCCAATTAGGACATTCTCCAAAACAGTAATATCATTAAACAGCCTTATATTTTGAAAGGTTCGCGAAATGCCGTATCTTGCTACAGTATGAGGCTTTAAGCCGCCGATTTGCTTTCCCTCCAGAAAAATTTCTCCTGATGTTGGTTTATAGACTCCTGTTATCATATTAAAAAAGGTTGTTTTTCCAGCACCATTAGGACCAATAACAGCTGTTATCGAATTCCTTTCTACAAACATATCAATATTTAAATTTGCCACAAGACCGCCAAACGTTTTGGCTAATCCTTTGACCTCGAGTATATTCACTTAATGCCCCTCCTTTATTACTACTGCTCTAGCTATAGTCTGTTCAGCATTTTTTGTTAAATTTTAAACTCTTTCCCTGAATCAATCCTTGCAGTGTTTTCTTCTGTCCGCTCTTTTAGTTTCTTGGCATTAAATTTCAAATTTTTTGCTGGCATTAATCCTTGCGGACGGTACAATGTCATCACAATTAATAATGCGCCAAAAATAAATCTTTGCATTTTCGCTGGAGACAATGCATCAGGAATCGTTGCAACCGCTCCAAGCCATGTCGTGATTTCTGCTAAAACTTGCAAGTTTAAAATCGTAATAACAGCTGCCCCTAATATTACCCCAGGCACGCTGCCCATTCCTCCTAAAATTACCATTACAAGGATAGTAGTAGATTCTAGATAGGTGAAGCTAGTGGGATCTACAAAGGTTTGTTTTGCTGCAAATACAACTCCCATCATTCCTGAAAAAGAGGCGCCGATGGCAAAAGCCGTTAATTTTGTTTTAACAAGGGGAATTCCCATCGCTTGTGCCGCAATTTCATTTTCTCTTACAGCTTTCCATGAACGCCCTAATTTTGTATGCTCTAATTTTGTTACTGTATAAATAACAACAACAAATACAATTAAAACAACATAATAAAATTGATTTGGGAAAATTAATTTTATTCCGAATATTTCAGGGGGGCTAATGCTTGCAAGTCCCATTGCTCCGTTTGTAATATTTACTGGCTTATCGAGGTTATTAAAAACAATTCGGATAATCTCTCCAAACCCCAATGTAACAATTGCCAAATAATCTCCCTTTACCCGCAGCACAGGAATTCCCAATAGCACTCCAAATAATGCAGCAACAAAAAGTCCGATAATGATAAAAAACCAAAAGCTGTTTCCCGATAAAGGATATTGTCCAAAAGGCATAAAATTAGCAGCCTGTGTGGTAGCAAAAATACCATATGTATAAGCTCCTACTGCAAAAAATGCCACAAACCCCAAATCAAGGAGTCCTGCCAAACCAACTACTATATTTAGCCCTAATGCCATACAGACATAAATTCCTACCATTGTCGCAACTTCCATATATGATTGATAGGCAGGTCCGTGACTTGCAGAAAAGGGAAGAATAAAACCTAAAATAATGATGCCAATTCCCCATTTGATTTTATTGCTTAATTTCAAAAAATAAAGAATCAAAAGAGAAAAGAGCAAAAGCAAAAATGCAACAACTGATTGTTGTGCCAAATAAAGGCTGGCACTTGTTATTACTACATATAATAAAAATAATATTGCTTGTGCCATTTTATTATTCTGCAAAGCTTCTATTAATTTTGTCATTGTTCCCACCTACACTTTCTCTGCTACAGCTTTTCCAAATAAGCCTTCTGGTTTAAAGATTAGAACAATAATTAAAATAGCAAAAGCAACAACATCTTTATATTCAGCCCCTAAAAGGCCACCTGTTAGTACAGATAAATTAGCAGCTGTAAACATTTCAACAAGGCCGATAATCAAGCCTCCTACCATTGCTCCACGAATATTTCCAATCCCTCCGAGTACGGCAGCTGTAAATGCCTTTAACCCCAGAATAAATCCAATATATGGATCAATCGTTCCATATTGAATAGCAAAAAGAACACCTGTTGCTCCACCTAAAGCAGAACCAACAAAAAATGTAACAGAAATAACTTTATTTACATTAATAGACATAAGGGATGCTGTATCCCTGTCTTGAGCAACAGCTCTCATCGCCATTCCCCATTTTGTTTTATTAACAAAAAAATCAAGACCAATCATCAAAATAACAGCCACAATAATAACAACTAAAAAGGAGCTTTTAAAACTAGCATTTGAAACTCCTGGAATAAGAGAATCTAAAGGTACTTTAATCTGCTTGCTGAAAAAACTCGGCGCCGTTACAATATAATTGCCCTTATACAACTCTGTAATAAAACGGACAATATCCTGCAGTAAAAAGGAAATCCCGATAGCAGAAATTAATGCAATTAATTTCGGAGCTTTTCTCAATGGACGATAAGCAACCCTTTCAATTCCCATTCCCATAAATCCAGTGATGATGCTAGATATAAGCAGCATAATAATTAAAGTAAAAATTGCAGGCAGCATAGATGTCCAGCCCAAACCTGTAAATACTAGCAAAACAGCTGTTCCAACAAATGCACCTGTCATAAATATTTCTCCATGTGCAAAGTTGATTAACTCTAATATTCCATAGACCATTGTATATCCTAAAGCTATTACGGCATACACAGCGCCTAAAGTCAGCCCATCTATCAACACTTGCGGTAAAGTTTGTAAAATATTCGTCAGCATTCTCTTCCCCACACTTTTGTTATTAGATTTTTAATTCGTTATACAATTCCTGTTTCATAAACTATTATTTAAGCCGTTTTATATACATTTATTATCTTCCTATATTATTTTGATATCGCATATGAAAGAAAAAAAGGGTACGGAATATCCCTACCCTTCTTATTTAACTATTACTTTTCAATTTCTCCATCCAATGTTGCTGGATATTTTGCTTCATCAAATTTGTAGATAAAGATTTTTGCATAAGTGTTGTCCCCTTTTTCATCAAAGCCAACTTCTGTTGCTACACCTTTGTAATCTTTTGTAGCACGGACTGCCTTCATTACGCTTTCACGCGTCGGCAATTTGCCGTCATTGTCTTTAATTGCTTGTTCAATGCCTGCTAATAGTACGCCTGCACTGTCATATGCATATGCCGAATAGGATTCTATGTTTTTATTAAACTTCGCTTTATAGTCTTCTGCGAATTTTTTGCCTTCTTCTGTTTTTGTTACATCGCCAGCAACAGATGTTAAATAAGAATTTTTCACAGCATCTCCTGCAATTTCAACAAATGTAGAAGAATCAAGGCCGTCTCCGCCCATAAATGGTACATCAATGCCTTTATCGCGAGCTTGTTTCACCAATAAACCTCCTTCAGCATAAAGGCCGCCGAAGTAAATTAAATCTGGCTTTTTAGAAGAGACTTGATTCAGGACGCCATTAAAGTCTTTTTCGCCAACTGTAATTCCTTCATATCCTACGATTTCAGCACCCAATTTTTCTGCTTCCGCTTTAAATGCATCTGCTAATCCAGAACCATATGCTGTTTTATCCTGAATAACAAAAATTTTCTTCGCCTTTAATGTGTTAATAACGTATTGTGCACCAGCAGGACCCTGAAAATCATCGCGGGCAACTACTCGGCTAACTGATTTAAGGCTGCGGTCCGTAAAATCAGTTGCTGTACTTGCTGGAGAAATGCTTATAATATTATATTTTTCATAAACTTCAGATGCCGGTATAGATACACCCGAATTCAAATGCCCTACAACCCCTAATACGGATTGGTCAGCGCCAATTAATTGAGCATTAGCTACCCCTTTTTTCGGATCTCCCTGATCATCCTTAGCCTCTAATTTAAGTTCAAATCCCATATCAGCAAATTTATCTTTCTGCTCTTCTATTGCTAATTGGGCCCCTAGCTTAATCGCTTCTCCCAATGTAGCGCTTCCCCCAGATAAAGGAGATTGTGTAGCAATCTTAATCACTTGTTTTCCGTCTGACCCGCTGTCTTTGCCGTCAGAACTGCTTGTTGCAGAGCATCCGCTCATTGCCCCAAGCGCTAAAGCTGCTGTCATTGCTAACGATAAAACTTTTTTTGAAATCATAGTTAGCCCCCTATTTTCTCTTGTCTTTAAATCAGGAATGCAAATACATTCATGTTCTATAAAAGGAATTAAATCCCAAAATAGAACTTCCTTGTATGGATTATAATCCTCTATCGGACAAGTGTCTTTGTTTTTGTCGGATTATCTGACATTATTTTTCAGAATTTTTATTTTTTTCATGACATTTATCGCTATCCAATAAATTTTTTCCCAGAAAATACCTCATCATTATCTAAATTTCGACCATTGCTTTTATGGAATATTATCTGATTCTTCCTAAATAAATGGATAAAAATAAAAAACTGGAGAAAGCGATGCAATCCAATTTCCATTCGTTTGGATCATTCATCATCACTTCTCCAGTTTTTATCTGATTAGCTCCAAGGAGCATTCGTGTTAACAACACTTGCAAATGCCTTGCTATGCTCTCTTCTGTCTTTTCTAACTTTTACTCGTTCCTCTGCCGTATTAAACAGCATAATTTCTTCTGGGGATTGGGGAACTACTGATGGAATTTGTTCTGGTTTGCCCAGTTCATCTAAAGCCACAAATGTCAAAAAAGATGTTGCAGCCAATTTCCGTTCCCCAGTCTTTAGATTTTCCGCAATCACTTTCACAAAAACTTCCATAGATGATCTTCCAGTATGGGAAACATAGGACTCTAGACAAACAGAGTCTGTTGGTCGAATCGGCATTAAGAAATCAACGGAATCGGTCGATGCTGTTACTACATCGCTTCTTGAATGACGAGAAGCAGATATCGATGCAACATCATCAATATAGCTCATCAGCTTTCCTCCAAATAAACTATTATGATTATTAGTGTCTATCGGAAATATTCTGCTTGTTTTTACAACTAGCGATTCTTTACAGAATTTCTTCTCCCGCTCTTCCATTTCCTTATGACCTCCTTGTTTTCATTGAAATTTTTTCCTACTTATAAACTTTTTACTAAAGGCAATTTCAATAAAAATATTGTAGAGGAACCATTCGATGTTTGTAAAGATAAATGGCCATTCTGTGCCTTAGCTAACAGCATGCTATACGGCAGTCCAAGGCCGAGTCCGCGTTCCACATCTTTTTTATTTTTTCCTCGATAAAATCTTTCAAAAATAAATGCTTTTTCTTCCTCTGGAATTCCGTAGCCATTATCTTCTACTGTAATATAAGCATAGTTTTCATCATAAACTAGTCCAATGGTCAGTTTGCCTGAACTTTGCCCTTTCAGTGCATGCAAGCTATTATTCAATAGATTAACCACTATTTGCTGAAGACGGACACTATCAGCCATTGCAAACACTTCATGTTCGGGACTGACATATTTTAATTCTATATTTTTCAAATCATCATCGTGCACAATTTCCCATTGATAAGCAATTTCTTTCAATATGCTTTGCAAATTCATTTTTTCCAGATTTACTTTAATTGATCCTGCGCTAAAGCTGTTAAAATCAAGCAAGTCCTCTACCATGCTTTGCAGACGCTTTGCCTCTTTTAAGCTCATAGTCAAGAATTGTTTCTTTTTATCTTCCGTCACAATATTATCATTTACCGCTTGAATCAGTGCACTAACAGAAGTAATGGGCGTCTTCAATTCATGAGTAACTCCTGCTAGCAGTTGGGTTCTCAAGCCTTCTAAAACCTGAAGCCGATTAGCCAATTCATTAAAAGATAAAACAAGTTCATGCAGCTCTTTTTCCTGCACTTCCTCATTTAAACGAATATCATAATTTCCGCTCATCAGCTTTTGAGCACCATTTGCCACATCCTCCACTGGTTTTGCCATTTTTTTTGATAAAAAATAAATAACAAACCAGCCAAGCAGGGCAAGACTTGTTAATAATAGTCCTAATAGCTGATATTCCTCTCTATTGATATGTGTAAGCTGGTCATGTGGCTGAATAATGTAAACCGCACCGACTATTTTTTCGTCCCTTTTAATGGGCGAAATAATGACAGAAGCTTTTCGATTATCTAGAAAATCAATTGTCTTAACCGTCAATTTATTTGCCAAACCCATTGATTGAATCAGCGATTCCTGCTGATTATTATTGATCGGCCCTCTTTCCTGCATTGGAGTGATAACATCTCCAGCCTTTGTTTTAATATAAATGGTTAAAGGCTGTCCATTATTAATAAACTGCTGTCGGTCCTGCAGGAATGGGAACCGTGTCTCTGAAAGGTCTTCCAGCTCCATATCACTGACTCTGTCTGACACTTCCTGAGCTACCAATTTAGTCAATTCAAGCTTATTCTCTAGTGCATTATGACGAATCCAAAAAACGGATACTACGCCAATAATAATCAGTCCAGCAACTAATGTAAATAGATATCTTTTTGTCCAATAGTAAAGCAAGGGTGTCTTTTTTCTATTGTTTTTCTTGAACATAGAATTGATAGCCCAGCCCGCGTAATGTCTTAATTTCCCCATCTTGAGAGTCCCACCCATTCAGTAATTTCCTAATTCTTTTTACAGCAAGATCTACCGCCCTGTCGCTTCCCTCATAATCCATTCCCCAAACTTGATCGAGAAGCTGCTCTCTTGTGAAGGTTTGATTTGGATTGCTTGCCAAAAAAAGAAACACAGAAAGATCTCTAGGAGTAAAAGGTATTTCAATGCCATTTAAAAAAACCTGATGAGATAAATAATTTATTTTTAAATTCCCATAATATTTTATTTCCTCTTCTTTTTGATATTGGGGAGATCTTCGCAATACTGCTTGAACTCTTGCAATCACCTCTTCTGCAACAAAGGGTTTGGTAATATAATCATCTGCTCCTTCTCCAAACCCCTTTAATTTTTGTTCGGTATCAGATAAAGCCGTCAACATAATGACAGGACAAGCACTTTTTCCCCTAATATATTTCAGTACTTCCCATCCATCCATAAATGGCATCATAACATCTAGCAAGATAAGCGCAGGGTGTATTTCATCTACTTTTTGCAGCGCCTCTTCCCCATTATATGCATAACTGATTATATATCCTTCTTTTTCCAAGTAAGCTCCTAAAACCATTGAAATTGCTAATTCATCTTCTACAATCAATATATGTTTCATATCCTAATTCCTTTTATATTTTTCCTTATTATACAAGAATCATCTCTAGAAAAGAATAGGACATCCCAATTCCCTATTCTAGAAAGCGAACCTCTTTCTAGGGGGAAATTGATAGGATGCCCTCTTGTTTCATATTCCTCTGATTATTGATAACGCAACGCTTCTAACGGACTTAGGTTAGATGCTTTATTCGCTGGGAAGATGCCGAAAATAACTCCAATAAAGATAGAGAATGCAACAGATCCGCCAACTATCCACCAGGTAATCTGCATCGTCATATCAAGCAGATTCGATAACAGTTCTGCACTGCCAAGACCAATTGCTGCTCCTAAAACGCCCCCTAAAGCACTTAACACCGTTGCTTCTATTAAGAACTGAAGCATAATATCTTTTTTCTTTGCGCCGATGGCTTTTCTGATGCCAATTTCTCGTGTACGCTCTGTCACCGATACAAGCATAATATTCATAATGCCGATTCCGCCGACAATAAGAGAAATGCTCGCAATGCCTGCAAGGAGGTACGTCATTGTATTTGATACAGAATCTAGGGCATCGGATACAGAAGACTGATTTCGGACAGAGAAAGAAGTTTCATCCCCATCGAATTGATTGTACAACTCTTGTTTCATTTTTGCCATGCCTATTTCTACCGTATCTTCTGACGTCATATTCACCGTCGCAGATGTAACATATGTTTGGCCGATAAAACGCTGTGCCGTTGTAAATGGAATCAATACTTGATCATCCACAGACCCAGTCAGTTCTTCTCCTTGTTCTGCCAGCACACCGATTACTTTAAACGTGGTGCCATCAATTTTGACCGTTTGATCAATAGGATTGGCAAAACCGAATAGCTCTGTTGCGACATTAGCTCCTAAAACCACGACTTTATTGCGGTTGTCGATATCTATATCCATCACGTTTCGTCCAGATTGGACCGTAATATCTTCTACCTTTTCATAGGAAGTGGTAATCCCTGTTACAGTGACTCCATCGCTAGAAGTGGTGCCATTTTTGACAGTGCTGCTTGTTGTGATCGTCGGTGAAACAGCATCCACTTCATCGAGGTCTTCAAAGGACATCAATTCATCATAGGTAACCACTTCTTCATCACTGGAATTTCCAGATAAACTAACGGAAACAGTCGTTGTTCCCAAACTGGATACCTCATCAGAAACCGACTTAGAAGCTCCCATTCCAAGAGAGGTAAGGGCGATAACTGCAGCCACTCCAATGATAATGCCGAGCATCGTTAATGTTGCCCGCAGCTTGTTCATGGTAATATTTTTAAACGAAACTTTCATTGCTTGACTAAACTTCAAGAGACTACTACCTCCTTCGCTTCCATTAGCCTGCCATCTTGAATGCGGATTACCCGTTTTGCTTGTTTAGCAATTTCCAAATCATGGGTGATCAAAATAATCGTATGGCCTTGGTTGTTTAGATTTTTAATCAATTTCATCACTTCGACCCCTGTTTTGCTGTCGAGAGCGCCTGTCGGTTCATCGGCTAACAGAATCGGCGGGTTTCCAGCAAGGGCGCGGGCAATCGCCACACGCTGCTGCTGTCCTCCTGAAAGTTCTGTCGGTTTATGGCCTGCACGCTCCAGCAATCCAACCTTATCCAATGCTTCGAGTGCTATTTCTCTGCGCTCTTTATTGCTTAATCCTCGATAGATTAAAGGCAGCTCTACATTTTCCAAAGCCGATTGCTTTGTCAATAAATTAAAGGATTGAAAGATAAAGCCGATTTTATGGTTGCGTACTTCTGCCAGCTGCTTGCTTTTTAAGGAAAAAACATTTTGTCCATCTAAATAATAGTCGCCAGAATCTGGGGTGTCCAAGCAGCCAATCATATTCATCAAGGTAGATTTGCCTGAACCGGATGGACCA
>Ga0182738_1001374_pt1 | contig 30604 bp, 25 predicted proteins | sample eDN5th30CBELigMG_FD_128876 | JGI IMG/M metagenome (GOLD analysis project Ga0182738, IMG submission 128876) | Enriched Miracle-Growth compost microbial communities from Emeryville, California, USA - eDNA 5th pass 30_C BE-Lig MG (version 2)... ...
ACCCTGAGCTTCGTGGTGCACTGAGCATGGCCGTTTCGCTGCTTCTGCGCGCGGCGCTCGCCGGCATCGCCCTCGGCACGGCCGCGCTGCCTGCGACGGCCGACTCCCTGTGGCTGCAGCCCGCGCGCGGCGGCCAGGCCGAGGTGCGCGCCGGCACCCTTGCCAAGCCGCTGGCCGCGCTGCCGGCGCTGAAGGACCCGAAGGCGAGCCAGGGCGGCCAGCCGGTGCCCGCGCGTGCCGAGGCCGGGCGCTTCGCGATCGACGCGGCCGCCGACGCCGCCGACCTGCGCTTCACCGCCGTGCTGCCCGGCGCGCAGGGCGTGCTGACCCACTACCAGGCCCGCCTGGGCCGCCGCGACACGGCGCCGGCGAACGACCTTGAACTGGTGCCCACCACGCCCGGCGGCAGCACCTTCCGCCTGATGTGGAAGGGCAAGGCCGTGGCCGCCGCGCAGGTCAACATCGAGACCGCCGAGGGCTGGTCGCGCACGCTGCGGCCCGACGCGGACGGCAGCGTCACGCTGACGACGCCCTTCCCGGGCCTCTACGTGCTGGAGGTCAGCGCGCGCGTCGACGGCAAGGGCGCGCGCTTCGAGGGCCAGGACTACCCCGACGTGCGCCACACCGCCACGCTGAGCTTCGAGGTGCCGGCCCGATGAAATGGCGCGCCCTCGGCGCGGCGCTGGCGGTGGCCGGCGTCGTGGCCGCCGCTGCCCTGCTGCTCCTGCCGCCCGAGGTGCGCTACGAGACCGAGGCCGTGCGCCGGCAGCCGGTGCAGGACACCGTCACCGCCATCGGCACGCTGCAGCCGCGCCAGTACGTGGACGTGGGCGCGCAGGTCTCGGGCCAGATCCGCCGCCTGCACGTGGCCGCCGGCGACGCGGTGCGGCGCGGCCAGCTCCTGGTGGAGATCGACCCCAGCGTGCAGCAGGCCACCGTCGACGCCGGCCGCGCGCAGCTCGACGGCCTGCGGGCCCAGCTCGCCGAGCAGGAGGCGCTGCACCGCCTGGCCGCGCAGCAGATGGCGCGCCAGCGCCAGATGGCAGCCGAGGAAGCCACGCGCGCCGAGGACGTGCAGGCCGCCGAGGCCGAGCTGGCCGTGCGCGCCGCGCGCATCGCGCAGCTTCGTGCCCAGATCGCCGAGACCCGCGCCACGCAGCGCGCCGACGAGGCGCGGCTGGGCTACACGCGCATCTTCGCGCCGATGGACGGCACCGTGGTCGGCGTCGAGGCGCGCGAGGGCCAGACCCTCAACGCCACCTACCAGACGCCGCGCATCCTGCGCATCGCCGACCTGGGCGGCATGACGGTGTGGACCGAGGTGTCCGAGGCCGACGTGCGCCGCGTGCGCCCCGGCATGGCCGTGTGGTTCACCACCCTGGGCAGCGACGGCGAGGGCGAAGCGCGCCGCTGGCGCAGCCGCGTGCGCCAGGTGCTGCCCGCGCCGCCGCTGCAGGAAAAGAGTGCCGAGTCCGCCGGCGCTGCCGCCGCGCCGGCCACCAAGGCCGTCACCTACACCGTGCTCTTCGACGTCGACAACGCCGACGGCGCGCTGATGCCGCAGATGACGGCGCAGGCGGTCTTCCAGGTCGCCGGCACCGAGGACGCGCTGGCGGTGCCGCTGGCCGCATTGCAGCCCGTGGCCGATGCGCCCGGCCAGGCGGCGGTGCGCGTGCTGGGCGAAGGCGGCCGGCCCGAGCAACGCCGCGTGCGCGTGGGCGTGCGCAGCCGCCACCTGGCCGAGGTGAGCGAGGGGCTGAAGGAGGGCGAGCGCATCGTCACCGGCGAGACGCGCCGACCGCGCACGCCGAAGTGGCTGCAATGGTGACGCCGCCGCTGATCGAGCTGCGCGGCGTGCGCAAGCGCTACGGCGGCAGCGGCGGCCAGCCCGAGGTCGAGGTGCTGCACGGCATCGACCTGGCGGTGCACGCCGGCGAGTTCGTCGCCATCGTCGGCGCCTCGGGCTCGGGCAAGTCCACGCTGATGAACCTGCTCGGCGGGCTCGACCGGCCGAGCAGCGGCAGCTACTTCTTCGAAGGCCGCGACGTGGCCGCGCTGGACGCCGACGCGCTGGCGGCGCTGCGGCGCCAGACCTTCGGCTTCGTGTTCCAGGGCTATCACCTGATCGGCAGCGAGACCGCGGGCGAGAACGTGGAGCTGCCCGCGCTGTACGCCGGCCTGCCGGCGGACGAGCGCGCGCGGCGCGCGCAGGCGCTGCTCGAACAACTGGGCCTGGAAGGCAAGGCCCACTTGAGGCCGCACCAGCTCTCGGGCGGCCAGCAGCAGCGCGTGGCCATCGCCCGCGCGCTGATGAACGGCGGGCGCGTGCTGCTGGCCGACGAACCCACCGGCGCGCTCGACAGCGCCAGCGGCGCCGAGGTGATGGCCCTGCTGCACGCGCTGGCCGACCGCGGCCACACCATCGTGCTGATCACCCACGACCGCGAGGTGGCAGCGCAGGCGCGCCGCGTGGTGGAGATCCGCGACGGCTGCATCGTGGCCGACCGCATGAACGGCGCGCCTGTCGCCGGCACTTCGCCCGTCGCCGCGCCCGCGCTGCCGCCGCAGGACGACGCGCAGGCGCGCCGCGCCACCTTCTTCTCCGAACTGGCCGAGGCGGCGCGCACCGCCTCGCGCGGTATGGGGCGCAACCGGCTGCGCACCGGCCTCACGCTGCTGGGCATCGTGATCGGCGTGGCCTCGGTGATCGTGATGCTGGCCATCGGCGAGGGCGCGCGCCAGCGCGTGGTCGAGCAGATGGGCACGCTGGGCACCACCATCATGTACCTGGGCGGGCGCGCACCCGACACCGGCGGGCCGCCGGGCCGCATCACCGAGGAGGACCTCGCCGCCCTGGCCGAGCTGCCCGAGATCGCCTACGTGATGCCGGTGATCGGCGACCCGATCCCGGTGCGCCAGGGTCGCGTGGAGCGGCAGGTCTACGTCTTCGCCGCGCAGCACTTCATGCCCGACGTGCACCAGTGGAAGGTCGCGCTCGGCCGCTACTACACCGAGGCCGAGGACCGCGCCCTCACGCCGCTGGTGGTGCTGGGCCACCGCGCGCAGCAGCACTTCTTTCCCGGCGTGGCAGACCCGCGCGGGCGCCAGCTGCTCATCGGCGACTCGCCATTCGAGGTCATCGGCACGATGGCCGAGCGCGGCGCCGAGTCGGGCGCGCAGAGCTACGACGACATGGTCTTCATCCCCTACAGCGCCGGCCGCGCGCGCGTGTACCGCGTGCAGACGCAGCCCGACTACACCGTCATCGCCGCCGCCTCGCCCGCGCAGGTGGGGCCGGCCGAGCAGGCCATCCGCCGCGTGCTGCTGGCGCGCCACGGCCGAGAGGACTTCGCCATCAGCAACGCCGCCGCGCGCCTGCAGGCCGAGGCCGAGACGCGCCGCAGCATGACCATGATGCTCGGCCTGATCGCCACCGTCTCGCTGGTGGTGGGCGGCATCGGCGTGATGAACGTGATGCTGATGACGGTGCGCGAGCGGCTGCGCGAGATCGGCATCCGCATGGCCGTGGGCGCGCGCCGGCGCGACGTGCAGCGCCAGTTCCTCACCGAGGCCATGCTGCTCACGCTGGCCGGCGGCGTGGCGGGCGTGGGCGTCGGGCTGGCGGTGGGCATCGGCCTCATCGCGGCCGGCGCGGCGGTGGTGTTCTCGGTCAGCGCGATGCTGCTGGCCTTCGGCTGCGCGGCGGCCACCGGGCTGGTCTTCGGCTTCATGCCGGCGCGCACCGCGGCGCGGCTGGACCCGGTGGTGGCACTGGCGGGGGAATGAGGATGCGGTCGCGCCTTCATCGCTTCGCGGCCGTCGCCGCGCTGCTTTCAGCGGCGGGCTGCGCGACGCACGCGCCGCCGCAGGCCGCGGTGCCGGCCCTGCCCGACCGCTGGGCGCAGGCGCCTGCCGCCGGTGCGGACGGGATCGCCGCCGACTGGTGGAGCGCCTTCGGCAGCGCCGAACTCGACGCCCTGGTGCGCCAGGCCGCGGACGGCAGCCACGACCTCGCGGCCGCCGCCGCGCGCGTGCAGCAGGCCGAGGCCGCCGCGCGCGCGGCCGGCGCGGCGCTGTGGCCTTCGTTGACGGCAGGCGTTTCGGCCGGCCGCGAGGCGCGCCTGGGCGGCCATCCGGACGTGGCCGGCACCGCCTTCGGCGCCAGCCTGCAGATGCGCTACGAAGCCGACTTCTGGGGCCGCCACCGCGCCGCGCGCGACGGCGGCCAGGCGCTGCTGCAGGCCAGCCGGCACGACCGCGACACGCTGCGGCTCGCTTTGGCTGCCGGCGTGGCCGGCGCCTGGCTGCAGGCGGTGGCGCTGCACGAGCGCATCGACCTCGGCGCGCTGAACCTGCAGACTGCCGAGCGGCTGCTGGCCGTGGTGGAGGCCCGCGCGCGCGCCGGCGCCGCCTCGCCGCTGGAACTGGCGCAGCAGCGCGGCCTGGTCGCCGCCCAGCGGCGCAACCTGGCCGCGCTGCGCGAGCAGGCGCATGCCGCGCACATGGCGCTGGCCCTGCTGCTCGGCCGGGCCGAGGGCGCGCCCCTCGTCCAGGCGCGTTCGCTCGCCGCCCTGCGCGCGCCTGTGCTCCAGCCCGGCACGCCGGCCGCGCTGCTGGCGCGCCGCCCCGACATCGCGCGTGCCGAGGCGCAGCTCGCCGCGGCCGATGCCGACGTGGCCGCCGCCCGCGCCGCGCTGCTGCCGGCCCTGACGCTCTCGGCCGACCTCGCCAGCGGCGCCTCGCGCTGGCGGCAGGTGCTCGACAACCCGGCCTACACGCTCGCCGCGGCGCTGGCCGCGCCGATCCTCGACGGCGGCCGCCGCGCCGCCGTGCGCGACGCCGCACAGGCCCGCCGCGAGGAACTGCTGGCCGGCTACCGGCAGGCCGTCGTGGCCGCCTTCGTGGACGTGGAGACAGCACTCGGCACCATGACCCAACTGGACGCGCAGCAGCAGGCGCAGGCCGATGAACTCGCCCAGGCGCAACGCGCGCTGGCGCTGGCCGAGCGCCGCTACCGCGCCGGCGCCGAGTCCCTGCTGACGCTGCTGGACGCGCAGCGCACCCTCTACGCGGCGCAGGACCTGGCGGCCCAGCTCCAGGCCCGGCGCCTGCAGGCGTCGGTGGACCTGTACAAGGCGCTGGGCGGGGGATGGCGCCTGCAGGACGAAGAGGAGGCCGCTTCGTGACGCCGCAGCCCGCATCGCCGCTGCTGGACCGCCTGCGCCGCGCCGGCCTGCGCCCGACGGCCGCGCGCCTGGGCATCCTGCAGGTGTTCGCCGCCGCCCCGCAGGAGGCGCTGTGCGCGGAGGAGGTCTTCCGCCGCGCGCTGCGGCAAGGCGCTCCCGGCAGCCTGGGCACCGTCTACCGGACCGTCTACCAGCTGGAGGCGCGCGGCCTGCTGCTGGGCGAGACCGCGGCGGACGGCATGGCGCGCTACCGGCTCACGCCGGAGGGGCCCGCCGCCTGCCCCCCGCTGCGCCTGCGCTGCCCGTCCAGCGGGCGCCTGCTCGAACTGGCGGACGCGCCGCTGAAGGAGCGCCTGGTCGCCGTCGCGCGGCGCGAAGGGGTGGACCTGCGGGGCATGGCGCTGGTGATCGCGCCGGCGGACGAGGCGCCGGGCCTCGCACGCTGACCCTAGACGTCGAAGTCGTCAGGCGCTTCCTCCGACGCCACCGGCCACCACTGCACGACCAGCAGCCGCGCGCCCCGGCTGGCCGGCACCAGCCGCCAGGCATGCGGCTCGCGCGCCCACCACAGGCCGCGGCCCTGCAGCTGGTAGCCGGCGTCGATGCGGTACTGGCCGTCCAGCGTCAGCAGCAGGCCGTGCTCCGCCGGCGGCAGGTCCAGCGGCTCGTCCGTCAGCACGCGCAGCTCGGCCCGGCCGTGCGCGCGCCGGCTCATCAGGTTGAAGTCCGTGGTGGTGCCGCCGATCAGGCTGCATTCCACCGGCGTGTCGCCGCTGAAATCGAAGGGCTGGTGCGGCGTGTCCAGCCAGTGCGAGAAGCCCTCGCCCGCCAGCAGCACGCCGGCGCCTTCCAGCAGCAGGATGGTGCGGTCCACGCCTTCGAAGGCCGAGAAGGGCCCGGGCGCGTCGATGGTGGCCACGCTGGCGCGCCACCAGAAGTCCTCCAGCCCCGAGCCCGGCGGCCAGCACACGATCTCGCGCGTGGTGCCGCCGCCGTTCTTCCACGGGGTGGCCGGCAGGTCCTGGAGGGTGAAGCGTTCGAGGGTCATCGCGGTCGCCGCGCAGGGCGGATCAGGCTCACAACCTAACAGAAAAGTCCCGGCGCATCACAGTTCCCCCGCGCCTCGCCCGACCATCGCCGGCTTGTGGCGGATACGGCCGCGCAGCTTCGCCTAGGCGGCGAGGATCTCGCGCAGCGCGGCCACGAGGCGCGCGTTGTCCTCTGCGGTGCCGATCGACGCGCGGATGAAGTGCTCGAAGCCCGGCTCCTTCCACGGCTTGACGATGATGCCGCGCGCGAGCAGCGCCTCGTTGACCGGCCCGTTGGGCCGCGCCAGGTCGATGAAAAGGAAATTCGCCGCCGACGGCGCGATGCGCAGGCCGGGCACGGCCAGGGCATGCAGCGCCTGCGCCATCGATTCGCGCTGCCGGACCGTCTCGGCCACCGCCCGCTCCATGAAGGGGACGTCGTCCCACGCGGCCAGCGCGGCAGCCTGCGCGGCCTCGTTGACGTTGAACGGCGTGCGTACGCGGTCGAGCCACTGCACCAGCGAGGCATCCGACGCGATGCCGTAGCCGACGCGCAGCGCCGCGAGCCCCCACGCCTTCGAGAAGGTGCGCAGCACGATCCACGGCCGCGGCTGCTCGCGCAGCATCTGCAGCGCGTCGGGGAAGCCGCCCGCCAGGCGCGCGTACTCGTAGTAGGCCTCGTCGATCACCAGCAGCGTGCCGGCCGGCGTCGCTTCGAGCAGGCGCGCGAAGGCCTTCGCATCGAACATGCAGCCGACGGGGTTCGAGGGATTGGCGAGCATCGCGATCTTCGGGCCGCGGGCCAGCGCCTCGCACCAGGCATCGGGATCGAACGCCAGCGAGGGCGCGAGCGCGAGCAGCTCGACCTGCGCACCCATCATGCGCGGATAGATCTCGTGCAGGCCGAAGGCGGGGCGCTGCGTCAGCACCCGGTCGCCCGGCGAGAGGAAGGCCTGGCAGAGCATCTGGAGGATCGATTCGGAGCCGTTGCCGATCACGATCTGCTCCGCGTGCGCGCCCGTGCGCCCGGCGATGGCCGCGCGCAGCGCGGTGCAGTTCGCATCCGGGTACGTGCCCACGCGCAGCGCCAGGTCCGCCAGCGCCTTCGCCACGGCAGGGCTGGCGCCGTAGGGGTTCTCGTTGCTCGCGAGACGCGAGATGTGCTCGACGCCGTAGCGCTGCCGCACCGCTTCGGACGAGAGCCCCGCGTTGTACGGCGCAAGCGCGGGCACCTCGGGTCGCACGAGGTCGCGGATGACGGATGCGTTCATAGGTCGAAAACCTTGCCGGGATTGAGAAGACGAAGGGGATCGAGCGCCTGCCTGATGGCGCGCATGACAGCCAGTTCGGCGGGCGAGCGGCTCGCGCCGAGGTACGGCTTCTTGTGCAGGCCGATGCCGTGCTCGGCCGAGATGCTGCCGCCGAACGCGGCCACCTGCGCATAGACGATGCGCTCGAGTTCGTCCGCCTCGCCGCCGATCGATTGCCCGTCGGTGGTGATGTGCAGGTTGCTGTCGCCCACGTGGCCGAAGAACAGCGAATGGTGCGCCGGCCAGCGCGCATCGAAGGCGGCGCGGCAGACCTGCGCAAAGCGGCCGATCTCGCGCATCGGCAGGCTCACGTCGAGGTTGATCGGCGGGTGCATGTGCACCGGCAGCTCCGCCGTCGCTTCGCGGATTTTCCAGAACGCCTGCGCCTGGGACTGCGATTGCGCGATGGCCGCATCGGCGGCGACGCCGTCCGCCATCGCGTTGCCCAGGGCATCTTCGAGCGCGTCGCGCAGCGCAGCCTCGTCGCGGCCGACGACTTCGACCAGCGCGGCGAAGGGGTGCGCCGCCTCGAAAGGCTCGCGCAGCTTCTGCCACCGCAGCGAGGTCTCGACGAAGTCGCGCCACATCAGCTCGAAGGCGGCGACGGCGCCGGGAAAGCGCGCCTGGAGCCGCCCGAGCAGCGCCGGCGCCGCATCGAAATCGGGAAGCGCCACCCATGCGGCCGCCCGTGCCCGGGGTGCCGGATGCAGGCGCAGCACCGCGCGCGTGATCACGCCGAGCGTGCCTTCGGCGCCGATGAACAGTTGCTTGAGGTCGTAGCCCGTGTTGTTCTTGATCATGGGCCGAAGCATCGGCAGCACGCTGCCGTCGGCCAGCACGACTTCGAGGCCCAGCGTCTGCTCGCGCATCATCCCGAACTGCAGCACGCCGTTGCCGCCGGCATTGGTCGCGAGGTTGCCGCCGATCTGGCAGGACCCGCGCGCGCCGAGGTCGACGCCGAACTGCAGGCCGTGCGCGGTGGCGGCCTGCTGCACCGCCTCCAGCGTGGCGCCCGCCTGCACCGTGATGGTGGCCGCGGCCGCGTCCAGCGATTCGACGGCGTTCATGCGGTCGAGCGACAGCGCGATCGCATCGGCGCCGGGCACGGCCGCGCCCGCGAGGCCGGTGAGGCCCCCCTGCGGCACCACCGGCACGCGATGCGCGGTGCACAGGCGAAGAACGGCCGAGACCTCTTCCGTCGAGCGCGGCCGCACCAGCGCGAGCGGCTGCACGGGCGCGGCGCCGCTCCAGTCGGTCCGGTGGCGCGCCGGGATCGCGTCGCCGGTCTGCACGCGGTCGGGACCGATCGCGCGGGCGATGGCGTCGATGACCTCCACGCGTCTCAGCCCTTGCGCGATTCGACGAACCGCAGCACCGCCTCGAGCATGCGCCGCAGGTGCGGCTGGACGCGCGCCGCGAGCGCCGGCAGGTAGTCGAAGGGCAGCGCTTCCTGCATGTAGCTGCACTGCGTCATCTCGAGCTGCACCGCGTGCACGCCCTGCGCGGGCTGGCCGTGGTGGCGCGTGATGTAGCCGCCGGTGAAGCGGCCGTTGAGCACGCTGGTGAATCCGTCCGCCTCCTTCGCGATGCCGAGCAGCGCCTGCGCGAGCGCGGGGTCGCAGCTCGCGCCCTGCGCGGTGCCGAGGTTCAGGTCGGGCAGCCTGCCTTCGAAGAAGCGCGGCAGCACCGAGCGGATCGAATGCGCGTCCCACAGCGCCGCCACGCCATGCTGCGCCTTCAGGCGCGCCAGCTCGTCGGCGAGCTGCCGGTGATAGGGCCGCCAGACCGCTTCGCGGCGCGCGGCGATCTCGGCGTCGTCGGGGCCGGCGCCGTCGGCATAGAGGGGCGTGTCGTCGAAGGTGTCGACCGGGCACAGGCCGGTGACGCTCTGCCCCGGGTACAGGCTCGCGCCGTCCGGCGGCCGGTTGAGGTCGATCACGTAGCGCGAGTGGGTCGCGACCAGCACCGAGGCACCCAGTTCGTCCGCGAAGTCGTAGAGGCGTTCGAGATGCCAGTCGGTGTCGGGTACCTGCCGGGCCTCGTCGGTCAGCCGCGCTGCGAGCTGCGGCGGCACATGGGTGCCGACGTGCGGCATCGAGATCAGCAGGGGCCGTGTGCCGCGACGGAAGCGGAAGGGCGGTTCGGTGGTGGTGAAGGGCATGGGATCAATCCTCGGCGAGAAGCCGGCTGCGCGCGGCGACGAAGGCGGCGGACGCCTCGTGGTGCAAGGGGTGGCGGGCGGCCGCCACGCGCGGCTGCCCCGCGGCGACCACCGCATCGAGCGCGGAGGTGCGATGGCTGGCGAACACATGCGACGACAGCATTGCCGGCGCGGCAAGCCCCTGCAGTGCGACGTGCAACGCATCGAGGACGACGAAGTCGGCCTGCCGGCCCGCCGCCAGCCCGCCGACGGCGCGGCCCGCGGCCTGCGCGCCGCCCTGCACCGCCGCGAGCGTCAGCGCGGTCGCGACCTCGCGGTGGGCGGCGTCGGCGCCCACGTTGCGCCGGCGCGTGGCGAGACGCTGGCCGTACTCCAGCATCATCAGTTCCTCGGCCGCATTCACGCAGGCATGGCTGTCGGAGCCCAATCCCCAGCGGCCGTCCGCGGCGCGCCATGCATCGAAGTCGAAGATGCCGTCGCCGAGATTGGCCTCGGTGGTCGGGCACAGGCCCGCCACCGCGCCGCTGGCCGCCGCGCGCCGGTACTCGTCGGCATCCATGTGCGTGGCATGGACCAGGCACCAGCGTGCATCGACCGGCGCGTGGTCGAGCAGCCATGCGACGGGCCGCTGGCCGCTCCATGCGAGGCAGGCATCGACCTCGGCCGTCTGCTCGGCGATGTGGATGTGGACCGGCGCGGACGGATCGATCGCGTCGAGCCCCGCCAATGCTTCGCGCAGCGCATCCGGCGGCACCGCGCGCAGCGAATGCGGCGCGAGGCCCAGGCGCGCACCTTGCGCCTCGCAGGCGGGGCGCAGGCGCTCCAGCAGGCGCAGCATCGACTCGGTTGACCGGATGAAGCGGCGCTGGCCTTCGCCCGGCGCGGCGCCGCCGAAGCCGCTGGTCTGGTAGAGCACCGGCAGCAGCGTCAGCCCGATGCCCGCGCGCCCGGCCGCGCGCAGCAGCGCCAGCGACAGCTCGGCGTCGTCGGCGTACGGCCGGCCGTCGGCGTCGTGGTGCAGGTAGTGGAACTCGCAGACCGAGGTGTAGCCGGCTTCGAGCATCTCGACATAGAGCCAGGTTGCGATCGCTTCGAGCTGCCCGGGCGAGATCTTCGAGGCGAAGCGGTACATCAGCGTGCGCCAGCTCCAGAAGCTGTCCTGCGCCGCGCCGCGGAATTCGGTGAGCCCGCCGAAGGCGCGCTGGAAGGCGTGCGAATGCAGGTTCGGCATGCCGGGCAGCACCGGCCCCGCGGCATGCGGCGTGCCGCTTGCAGGTTGGCTGCCAGGCGTCACGGCCGTGAGCCGGCCGGCCGCATCCCATTCGATCAGGACGTCGCGCGCCCAGCCGGCGGGCAGCAGGGCATCCGAGGCGAACAGGCTGCCGGCCGATGGCGACGGAAGAACGTGATCAGACAACATAGTTCTCCTGCTGGTCGTCCACGCGCTGCGATGCCCGACTGCCCGCCATCGCGAGGCAGACCGCCGACAGCACGGCGAGAAGGGCGCTGCCCGCGATGGGTGCGGCGTAACTGCGGAAGAGGTCGAACATCAGCCCGGCCGCGCTCGCGCCGATCAGCGCCGCGATGCCCACGCTGACGTAGAGCGCGCCCAGGATCGCGCCGAGGCGCGCGGTGCCGAACCAGCCGGCCGCCACGGCGGGGTAGAGCGCGATGCATCCGCCATTGGCCGCACCGAAGAGCAGCGCGAAGACCGCCAGCATCCGGAAGCCGTCGGCCTGGAGCCAGAGGCAGTCGAGGAGTGCCAGCGCGACGGTCAAGGCCATCAGCAGCCGCTGCGGTCCCAAGCGGTCGCCCAATCCGCCGAGCACGAGACGGCCGCCGACGTTGCCTATGCCGATCAGCCCGATGAGCAGCGAGCCCTGCGTCGCCGAGGCGCCCAGCGCCCGCGCGTACGGATGGATATGTACCAGCGCGGCGAACAGGCCCACGGACGCGAACAGGATCGATGCGAAGTACCACCAGAAGTGCGGGCTCGCCAGGGCCTGCTGCCATGTGAGGCCGGCAGCCGATGCGTCGGGCGCCAGCGCAACGCCTTCCGGCCGGTCGCCGTCGGGCCGCAGCCCGACGTCCTCCGGCGCGCGCACCAGCCGGGCCGCCGCCGCGATGCCGAGCGCCGCGATGCCGACCGCGAACCACTGCATCGTGGTGCGCCACGAGAGCCACGGAATCAGCAGGGTGGCCATCATCGGTCCGACGAAGGTGCCGACGCCCGTGCCCGCCAGGGCCAGCCCCGAGGCGCGGCTGCGGTGTCGGACGAACCAGCGCTGCACCACCGCGACGGCCGGCACGTAGACCAGCCCCACGCCGGTGCCGACCAGCACGCAGAAGACCAGCATCAGCATCGTCAGGTTCGGGGCCAGGCTGCCGAGCGTGAACCCGAGCGCCAGCAGCACGATGCCGCAGCCCGCCACGGCCCGCACGGAGAAGCGGTCCGCCAGTGCGCCGGACACGAGGCCGAACGCGTAGTACAGGAAGGCAGTCGCCGAAAACACCGCGGACGCGCCGAAGCGCCCGGTGCCGAAGGCCGCCTGCACGTGCTCGAAGAAGGCACCGAACGAATACATGGCTCCGAAGACGAGCGCGAACAGCACGTGTGCCGCGGCCACCATGGTCCAGCCCCGGAAGACGCGGGCGTGCTCGGTCATAGCGTCAGCGCGGCAGCGGCCCGGACGCGATGCGCCCCTGCCGGACGATGGTGCGCCGCGGCTGCTGGCCGAACCAGTAGGCCAGCTCGGCCGCGTCGCGCACGGGCCAGAGCACGAAGTCGGCGGGCCGGCCGACGCCGAGCGCGCCATGCGTGTCCTGCAGGCCCAGCGCGCGCGCCGCGTGGCGCGTGATGCCGGCCAGCGCTTCCGGCACGGTCAGCCGGAACAGCGTGCAGGCCATGTTGGCCATCAGCAGCAGGCTCAGCGCGGGCGAGGTGCCGGGGTTGTGGTCGGTAGAGACCGCCATCGGCACGCCGGCGGCGCGCAGCGCCTCGATGGGCGGCAGGTGCGTGTCGCGCAGCGTGTAGTAGGCGCCGGGCAGCAGCACGGCGACCGTGCCGGCCTCGCGCATCGCGGCGATGCCCTCGGTCGAGAGATGCTCGATGTGGTCGCACGACAGCGCGCCGTAGCGTGCCGCGAGCGCGGCGCCGCCCATGTCGGAGAGCTGTTCCGCGTGCAGCTTGACCGGCAGGCCCAGCGCCCGCGCGGTCTTGAACACGCGCTCCGTCTCCTCCAGCGAGAAGGCGATGCGCTCGCAGAACACGTCCACCGCATCGACGAGGCCTTCGGCAGCGAGCGCCGGCATCATCTCGCGGCACACGCGGTCGATGTAGTCGCCGCTGCGGCCCGCGTATTCGGACGGCAGCGCGTGCGCGCCGAGGAAGGTGGTGCGCACCGTGACGCCGTAGTCCCTGCCGAGCCGGCGCGCGACGCGCAACTGCTTGCGCTCGTGTTCGAGCGCGAGGCCGTAGCCGGACTTGATCTCGATGGCGCAGACGCCGTCGGCCAGAAGCTGTTCGAGGCGCGCGGCAGACTGCGCGTAGAGCGTGTCCTCGTCGGCGTCGCGCGTGGCGCGCACCGACGAGACGATGCCGCCGCCGGCCTGCGCGACCTCCTCGTAGGTGGCGCCCGCGAGGCGCATCGCGAACTCGTTGGCGCGCTGGCCGCCGTAGACCAGGTGCGTGTGGCAGTCGACCAGGCCCGGCGTGGCGAGCGCGCCGCCGCCGTCGAAGCGCGGCAGGCCGGCGAAGGCGGCGGGCAGGCGGGCGCTTTCGCCGATCCAGCGGATCGCGCCTTCGGCGACGACGAGGGCGGCCTCGCCTTCGATGTCATCGCCATCCGCAAGCGCGCCCGGGGCCAGCCGCAGGCGGTCCCAGACGCCGTCGGCCGAAGGAAGCGGGGCCATGCGCATGGTGTGTGCCCGGATCGCCTACTTGACCATCGGCAGGTTCAGGCCCTGCTTCTTCGCCGTCGCGACCGCGATGTCGTAGCCGGCATCGGCATGGCGCATCACGCCGGTCGCCGGGTCGTTGAACAGCACGCGCTCGATGCGCCTGGCCGCCGCGTCGGTGCCGTCGCAGACGATCACCACGCCGGCGTGCTGCGAATAGCCCATGCCGACGCCGCCGCCGTGGTGCAGGCTGACCCAGGTGGCGCCGCCCGCGGTGTTGAGCAGTGCGTTGAGCAGCGGCCAGTCGCTCACTGCATCGGTGCCGTCCTTCATCGCCTCGGTCTCGCGGTTGGGGCTCGCCACCGAGCCGGTGTCGAGGTGGTCGCGGCCGATGACGATCGGGCCCTTGAGTTCGCCGCTCTTCACCATCTCGTTGAACGCCAGGCCCGCCTTGTGGCGCTCGCCCAGGCCCAGCCAGCAGATGCGCGCCGGCAGGCCCTGGAAGGCGATGCGCTCGCGCGCCATGTCCAGCCAGCGGTGCGTGTGCCTGTTCTCGGGGAACAGCTCCTTGATCTTGGCGTCGGTCTTGTAGATGTCTTCCGGATCGCCCGAGAGCGCGACCCAGCGGAACGGCCCCTTGCCTTCGCAGAACAGCGGCCGGATGTAGGCCGGCACGAAGCCCGGGAAGTCGAAGGCGTTCTTCACGCCCTCGTCGAACGCGACCTGGCGGATGTTGTTGCCGTAGTCCACCGTCGGGATGCCCATGGCCTGGAAGTCGAGCATGGCCTGCACGTGCACCGCGCACGACCTGGCGGCGGCCTGCGTCAGGCGCGCGTGTTCGCCCGCGTCCTGCTGGGCGGCCTTCCATTGCGCCACGGTCCAGCCCATCGGCAGGTAGCCGTTGATGAGGTCGTGCGCCGAGGTCTGGTCCGTCACGAGGTCGGGCCTGATGCCGCCGGCCTTGGCGCGCCTGACCAGCTCGGGCAGGACCTCGGCCGCGTTGCCGAGCAGCGCGATGGAGACGGCCTCCTTCTTCGCGGTGTGGTGCTGGATGAGCTCGATCGCGTCGTCGATGTCCCTGGCCTGCTTGTCGACGTAGCGCGTGCGCAGGCGGAAGTCGATGCTCGACTGCTGGCACTCGATGTTGAGCGACACCGCGCCGGCGAGCGTCGCGGCCAGCGGCTGCGCGCCGCCCATGCCGCCGAGGCCGGCGGTGAGGATCCACCTGCCCGAGAGATCGCCGCCGTAGTGCTGGCGGCCGGCCTCGACGAAGGTCTCGAAGGTGCCCTGCACGATGCCCTGGCTGCCGATGTAGATCCAGCTTCCTGCCGTCATCTGGCCGTACATGAAGAGGCCCTTGCGGTCGAGCTCGTTGAAGTGCTCCCAGTTGGCCCACTTCGGCACCAGGTTGGAGTTGGCGATCAGCACGCGCGGCGCATCGGCGTGCGTCCTGAACACGCCCACCGGCTTGCCCGACTGGATCAGCAGCGTCTCGTCGTCGTTCAGTTCCCTGAGCGTGGCGAGGATCTGGTCGAAGCAGGCCCAGTCGCGTGCGGCGCGGCCGATGCCGCCGTAGACCACCAGGCTCTGCGGGTTCTCCGCCACCTCGGGGTCGAGGTTGTTCTGCAGCATGCGCAGCGGCGCCTCGGTGAGCCAGCTCTTGCAGCTGAGCGTGCTGCCGCGCGGCGCGCGGATCACGCGGTCCGGGTCGTAGCGGGGATCGGCCTTGGCGGCGGCGAGCAGCTTGTCGGAAGCGTTCATGGCGGTGTCCTTTCGTGTGACGGAGCGGGTGCGTGGGATCAGGCGCGGCTGGGGAGCATCGAGCGCACGGCTTCGGGCCATTCGCTGCGGCGCGCCCAGGTGCGCATGGCCTCGATGGAGGGCGCGAGGAAGCGGTCCTGGTCGATGAAGGCGACGCGCTCGCGGATGGCGGCGAACTCGGTCTCGAGCAGCGCAGACGACTTCGGGCCGCGCTTGAGTTCGATGCCCTGCGCGGCGGCCATCGCCTCGATGCCGACCACCACGGCGGTGTTCTGCACCATGTCTGCGAGGCGGCGGCCCGCGAAGGTCGCCATCGAGACGTGGTCTTCCTGGTTGGCCGAAGTGGGCAGGCTGTCGACGCTGGCCGGATGCGCGAGCGACTTGTTCTCCGACGCGAGCGCCGCGGCCGTGACCTGCGCGATCATGAAGCCGGAGTTGACGCCGCCGTCGCGCACGAGGAAGGGCGGCAGGCCCGACAGGCCGCTGTCGAGCAGCAGCGCCATGCGGCGCTCGGAGATGGCGCCGATCTCGCTCACCGCCAGCGCGATGATGTCGGCCGCGAAGGCCACCGGCTCGGCGTGGAAGTTGCCGCCCGAGATCACGTCGCCGTTGTCGAACACCAGCGGGTTGTCCGACGCGGCATTGGCCTCGGTGCGCAGCACGCGCGCCGCATGCGCGAGGTTGTCGAGGCAGGCGCCCATCACCTGCGGCACGCAGCGGATGGAGTACGGGTCCTGCACGCGGCCGCAGTCGGCGTGCGAGTCCACGATCCGGCTGCCTTCGAGCAGCGCGCGCATGGCGGCGGCGACGGCGATCTGGCCGGGCTGGCCGCGCGCGGCATGGATGCGGGCGTCGAAGGGCTTGATCGAGCCCTGGATCGCCTCCAGCGAGAGGGCGCCGGCCATCAGAGCGGCGGCGAACACGTCCTCGGCGCCGAAGAGGCCCGCGAGCGCGAGCGCGGTCGACACCTGCGTGCCGTTGAGCAGCGCGAGCCCTTCCTTCGGGCCGAGCACGAAGGGCGCGAGGCCGATGCGCCCGAGCGCTTCGGCGCCGCCGATCACCTCGCCCTGCGGCGTGGTGACCTCGCCTTCGCCGATCAGCACGCAGGCCAGGTGCGCCAGCGGCGCGAGGTCGCCCGAGGCGCCGACCGAGCCCTTCGACGGGATGCGCGGCAGCAAGCCCGCATTGCCGAGCGCCAGCAGCGCGTCGACGATCTCGGGCCGCACGCCCGAGTGGCCGCGCGCCAGGCTCACGGCCTTGGTCGCGAGCACCAGGCGCACCACGCCGGCGTCGAGCGGCTCGCCGGTGCCGGCGCTGTGCGACAGCACGAGGTTGCGCTGCAGCTCGGCGAGGCGCTCGGCCGGGATGATGGTCTGCGCCAGCTTGCCGAAGCCGGTGTTGATGCCGTAGACCACCGCGCCGGCCTCGACGATCCGGCGCACCGTGGCCTGCGCAGCGGCGAGCCCGGCGCGCGCCGCGGGATCGAGCGCGAGCTGGACACCGCCGGCATGCACGCGGCGCAGCGTCGCGAGGTCGACGTCGCCCGGCGTCAGCACGATGGGCGCGTGGGTGGAAGAAGCGTTGGCCATGAAGATCCTGTCTATACAAGTAGGGGCGTCAAGAGACGGCTGGCGGGCGTCGCGGGCGTCAGCCGATGCTGGGCTTGCCGTCGGCGCGGAACCGGCTGCCGAGCCGGTAGCGCGAGGCGGGGTGCAGGCAGCGCACCATCGTCACCGGCACGGTGCGCGTCCAGGTGCGGCGCGTGAGCAGCAGGCAGGGGTCGGCCGGCGGCATGTCGAGGCGTTCGGCCTGCTCGGCCGTCGGCAGCACGGCGTCGACCACATGCTCGATCTGGTCGAAGGGCACGTTGCGCACGAGGTATTCGCTGGGCGGGATGGTCGAGAAGTCCTGCTCCAGGAAGTCGGGCACCACGCGCGGGTTGACGTAGCGGTCTTCCAGTTGCACCGGCACGTCGTTCTCGAGGTGCAGGCACACGGTGTGGAAGGCCGATTCGCCCGGCCGCAGGTCGAGCCATGCCGCGACGTCGGGCGAGGCCGCGATGCGTTCGGCCACGAGGAACTCGCAGCGGTAGTCGTGGCCGCGCGCGCGGATCTCGCTCGCGATGTTGGCGATCTGCAGCAGCGTGGACTGCGGCTTGTCCTCGGCCACGAAGCTGCCGACGCCGGCCACGCGCACGATGCGGCCCTGCTCCACCAGATCGCGCAGCGCGCGGTTGACCGTCATGCGCGCCACGCCGAACTGCGCGACCAGCTCGCTTTCCGACGGCAGGCGATGGCCGGCGGCCCACGAGCCGTCCCGGATCTTGTGGGTGATGAAGGCCTTGATCTGCTCGTAGAGCGCCATCGCGGGCATGGCCGAGTTCGCGGCGGGGCCCGTCGTGCGGGCCTCCGTCGTGCGGGTCTCGGCGGTCTTGCGAAGGGGGGTGGCGCTCATGGTTCTTTGGGATGCGAAGAGGGGCTCAGTGCTCGGCGGCGGCCATGGATTCGGCGCGGATCTCCTCGGTGAGGCGGGCCTTGATGTCCATGAACTCGGGCGAGGTCTTGATCGTGTAGTGGCGCGGATGCGGGAAGTCCACGGGGATCTCGGACTTGATGCGGCCCGGACGCGCGCTGAACACCGCGACGCGGTTGGCCATGAAGATGGCCTCGTCGATGTCGTGCGTGACGAACAGGACCGTCTTGCGCGCCGACTCCCAGATGCCGAGCAGCAGTTCCTGCATCAGCACGCGGGTCTGGTTGTCCAGGGCGCCGAAGGGTTCGTCGAGCAGCAGCATCTTGGGGTCGTTGGCGAGGGCGCGCGCGATCGCGGTGCGCTGCTGCATGCCGCCCGAGAGCTGCTTGGGGAAGTGGCTCTCGAAGCCGCGCAGGCCCACCTTGGCGATGAAGAAGTCGCTGCGCTCCTTCTGCTCGGCCTCGCCCATGCCGCGCTCGCGCAGGCCGAAGCGGATGTTCTGCGCGACGGTGAGCCACGGGAAGAGCGTGTAGCTCTGGAACACCACGCCGCGGTCCGCGCCCGGCCCCTCGATGGGCTGGCCGTCGAGCAGCACGCGGCCCTCGGTCGGGTAGTCCAGGCCCGCGACGATGCGCAGCAGCGTGGATTTTCCGCAGCCCGAGGGGCCGAGGATGGTGACGAAGTCGTTCTCGCGCACCTCGAAGTCGATCGGCAGCAGCGCCTGCGTCTTCTGCCCGCGCGTGCCGGTGAAGGTGCGCGAGACGCCGCGGATGGAAAGCTGGTTCATCAGATCGTGCTCCATGCGAACAGGCGGCGGTTGACGGCCTTGAAGGCGAAGTCGGAGACGAGCCCGATCACGCCGATGACGATGATCCCGAAGATGATCTGCCCGGTGTTCAGCAGCGCCTGGCTGTCGGTGATCATGTGGCCGATGCCCGAGGACGAACCGATCAGCTCCGCGACGATCACGTAGGTCCAGGCCCAGCCGAGCACCAGCCGCAGCGTCTCGGCGATGCCCGGCGCGGCGCCCGGGATCAGCACGCGCAGGACGATGCCGCGGCTCCCGGCGCCCAGCGTGCAGGCCGCCTCGACCAGGTCGCGGCGCGCACTGCCGACGGTCACGGCGACCATCAGCGTGATCTGGAACACCGAGCCGATGAAGATCACGAGCAGCTTCTGCGTCTCGCCGATGCCGGCCCAGAGGATGAGCAGCGGGATGAAGGCCGAGGCCGGCAGGTAGCGGCAGAAGGAGACGAAGGGCTCGAAGAAGGCCTCGACGCTCTTCCAGGTGCCCATCGCGATGCCCAGCGGCACGGCGACGACCGCGGCGAGCAGGAAGCCGCCGAAGACGCGCCACACCGTCATCCCGATGTCGTGCAGGAAGTTGAACTCGGTGAAGAGGCTGATGCCTTCCTTGACCATCGTGACCGGGCTGGCGAGGAAGGTCGGCGACACGAAGCCGCCGAGCGTGAAGAAGCCCCACACGACCACGAAGACCACGAAGAAGCCCAGGCCGAGCATCCAGCGCGCCTGCGCACTGACGGGCTCCAGCGGAACGAAGGCGCGGCGCCGGCGGGGCGCCGCGGCAACAGCGGCGGGCCCGGCGGCGATCACCGGCTCGGATGAGTTCATGGCTGGCGTCGCGCTCATGATGGTGCCGCTCGTCACTTGATGAAGCTGGTGTCGAAGGTGGCGTTGAGGTCGGCAGGCGCCTTGCGGATCACGCCGGCCTCGAGCAGGATCGCCTGCGCGTCCTTCATGAAGGGCACGAGGTCGTTCGCGAAGAACTGCTGGTTGGCGGCCTTGTCGGACCAGCGCAGGTAGGCCGCCGACTTGGCGAACTGCTCGCCCGACTGCTTCACGGCCGCACCCATGATCTCGTGGGACCTGGCGGGGTCGGCCTTGATCATGTCCACCGCCTCGAAGTACGAGTCGGCCAGCGCCTTCGCTGCCTTCGGGTTGGCCTTGAGCCACTTCGGTGCGCAGCCGACGGTGTCCATCACCATCGGGTAGTCCAGCGTGGTCGCGAGGATCTTGCCGGCGGCCGGGTTGGCGCGCACGGTCGACAGATACGGCTCGTAGGTCATGGCGGCGTCGTTCTGGCCCGAGACGAAGGCCTGCGCGGCGGGCTGCGGCTCGAGCGAGACCAGCTTCACGTCCTTCATGCTCATGCCGTTCTTGCTGAGCATCCACGCCAGGCCGAAGTACGGCGCGGTGCCGGGTGCGCTCACGCCGATCGCCTTGCCCTTGAGGTCGGCGAAGCTCTTCACGTCGTTGCGCACGGCGAGGCCGTCGGCGCCGTAGGACTTGTCCATCTGGAAGATCTGCACGATCGGCACGCCGTTGGCATTCCAGGCCACGTGCGTCTCGACGGTGGTCGCCGCGCACTGGATGGCTTCCGACGCCAGCGCGAGGTGGCGGTCCTTCTGCGGAATCATGCGCAGTTCGACGTCCAGGCCGTTCTTCTTGAAGATGCCCGCCTTGTCCGCGAGCGTGAGCGGCGCAAAGCCGGTCCAGCCCGACATGCCGAGGGCGATCTTGGTTTCCTGCGCATTGGCATTCGCTGCCATGCCTGCGGCACAGGCGGCTGCAGCGATCAGCGAAGCGATTTTTCCCACCGACTTGACCATCAAGGTTCTCCTGTTGCGTTTCAAAGGGGTTCGGCCGGCTGGACGCCGAAGGACCGGATTCCAGCAACGCGCCGAGTTTTAGTCGCCGCCGTGAACCTGTATATACAGGTTAACCCGAGAAGACAGACTGAATCAAGAGACCGGCGTGCCCCGCCCTGGTGCGAGAAAGCGGTTCCGTGCACCGAAAGCTGTCTAGACAAGGGTGCCTGGCGACGATCGGCGATGAAAGCGAGATCCGTGCCTCCGCTTCGTTCACGCTGCCGGGGAGACCGCGCCGCGACCGCTTCGGAGACAATGGCGGCCCGCGTGCTGGGGAGGTGCGCGGGCCGTTCACGCCGCCACAAAAAGCACCGAAGCCTTGTCAGCCCAGCCGTCCGAAACCCTTGCCGCCACGCCGGAGCAGATCCTCCAGGACGTCTTCGGCTATGCGCAGTTCCGCGGCGCGCAGCGGGACATCGTGCATCACGTCACCGCCGGCGGCGACGCGCTGGTGCTGATGCCCACCGGCGGCGGCAAGTCGCTGTGCTACCAGATTCCCGCGATCGCGAGGCATCGGGCGGGCAGGGGCGTGACGGTGGTGGTCTCGCCGCTGATCGCGCTGATGCACGACCAGGTCGGCGCGCTGCACGAGGCGGGCGTCGATGCCGCCTTCCTCAACTCCACGCTCGACTGGCGCGAGACGCAGGAGATCGAGGACCGCCTGGCGCGCGCCGATATCACGCTGCTGTACGCCGCGCCCGAGCGGGTGACCACGCCGCGCTTTCTCGAACTGCTCGACGGCCTGGCCGCGCGCGGGCAGCTCGCGCTGTTCGCCATCGACGAGGCGCACTGCGTGAGCCAGTGGGGCCACGACTTCCGCCCCGAGTACCGCCAGCTCGCGCTGCTGCACGAGCGCTACCCGCAGGTGCCGCGCATCGCGCTGACGGCCACCGCCGATGCGCTGACGCGCGCCGACATCGTCGAGCGGCTGCAACTGCAGGAGGCCGGCCAGTTCGTCAGCAGCTTCGACCGGCCCAACATCCGCTACGGCATCGTCGAGAAGAAGGACGCGACCACGCAGCTGCTGCGCTTCATCGAGCGCGAGCACGCCGGCGAGGCCGGCGTCGTCTACTGCCAGTCGCGCAAGCGCGTGGAGGAAGTGGCGCAGGCGCTGGTGGAGGCCGGCATCGACGCGCTGCCCTACCACGCCGGCCTGGACGCCGCCGTGCGCCAGCGCCACCAGGACCGCTTCCTGCGCGAGGAGGCCGTCGTGATGGTCGCGACCATCGCCTTCGGCATGGGCATCGACAAGCCCGACGTGCGCTTCGTCGCGCACGTGGACATGCCCAAGAACATCGAGGGCTACTACCAGGAGACCGGCCGCGCCGGCCGCGACGGCCTGCCCGCCGAGGCCTGGATGGCCTACGGCCTGCAGGACGTGGTGAACCAGCGCCGCATGATCGACGAGAGCCCCGGGCCCGAGGAGTTCAAGCAGGTCATGCGCGGCAAGCTCGACGCGCTGCTGGCGCTGGCCGAGGCCACCGACTGCCGGCGCGTGCGCCTGCTGCGCTACTTCGGCGAGGAAAGCCAGCCTTGCGGCAACTGCGACAACTGCCTCACGCCGCCCGCGGTGTGGGACGGCACCGATGCCGCGCGCAAGCTGCTCAGCACCATCTACCGCGTGCAGCAGCAAAGCGGCATCAGCTTCGGCGCCGGGCACATCATGGACATCCTGCGCGGCAAGGCCACGGAGAAGGTCAGGCAGTTCGGCCACGAGCGCGTCAGCACCTTCGGCATCGGCGCCGAGTTCAGCGAGCCGCAGCTGCGCGGCGTGCTGCGCCAGCTCATCGCCATCGGCGCGGTGGCGGTGAACGCGGAGAAGTTCAACACCCTGCAGCTCACCGACGGCTCGCGCGCCGTGCTCAAGGGCGAGGTGCCGGTGCGGTTGCGCGAGTCCATCTCCTCGCCCACGCCCTCCGCGCGCAGCCGGCGCAGCCGCGGCGAGGGCAAGGCGCCGGCGGTGGCCGCCGCCGCGGCGCCGCTGGATGCCGCCGGCCAAACCCGCTTCGCCGCGCTGAAGACCTGGCGCGCCGAGGTCGCCAAGGCGAACAACCTGCCGGCCTACGTCATCTTCCACGACGCCACGCTCGCTGCCATCGCGCAGCGCGCGCCGGCTTCGCTGGGCGACCTGCAGGGCATCAGCGGCATCGGCGCCAGCAAGCTGGAGAAGTACGGGGCGCAGGTGCTGGAGGTGTGCGGCGCGTCGGCCTGAGGTCCGCCCGCATCAGCTGCCCGCGCTCCGTCCGGCCAGCAGCACCGCGGCCTGCACGCGCGAGCTCAGCTCCAGCTTGCGCAGGATGTGCTGCACGTGGATCTTGACCGTGGTCTCGGCGATGGCCAGCCGGCGTGCGATCTCCTTGTTGCTGGCGCCGGCCGCGATCTCCTGCAGGATCTCGCGCTCGCGCGGCGACAGCTGGGCCAGCGGATCGGCCGCCGGTGCGGGCTCGGCAGGTGCCGGCACGGATTGCAGGGATTGAAAGGCGCTGACGAGCTTGTCCGTCATCTCCAGGCTCACGGTGGACTGGCCGCGAAGCGCGCGTGCGATGGCGTCGACCAGCATCTCGCTGTCGACGGTCTTGAGCAGATAGCCGTGGGCGCCTTGCTGCAACGCCCGGCCCAGCGTGTCGGCGTCCTCGCTCATGGTCAGCATCAGCACGCGCGCAGCCGGCGCGGCCTGCCGGATGCCTTGCAGCGCATCCACGCCGCTGACGCCGGGCAGGTGGTGGTCCAGCAGCACCACGTCGGGCTGCAGTTCGGCCGCGCGGCGCAGCGCCTCGCCCGCATCGCCGGCTTCGCCGACCACCTGCAGGCCGGGCTGCGTGGCCAGCAGCGCGGTCAGGCCGCGGCGGAACAGGGTGTGGTCATCGACGACCAGCAGGCGGATCGGCTCGGGCATCAGGCGGTCTCGGTGGTGATGGCGGCGGCCGGCTCCAGGCGCGGCAGGGTCAGCGTCACGCAGGTGCCTGCGCCGGGCGCGGAGGCGATCTCCAGGGCCGCGCCGATGCCGGCGGCGCGCTCGCGCATGATGCGCAGGCCCACGTGCGTCTCGTCGGGCGCCCGGGCCGTGGCTTCCATGCCGCAGCCGTCGTCCCGCACCTGCACCACCCATTGGGGCGATGCCCGCACCTCGACCCGCACGCCGCGCGCCTGCGCATGCTTGCGAACGTTGGACAGCGCTTCCTGCACCACGTGCAGCACCTGCACCTGCACGTCGGGCGGCAGCGCCATGCCTTCGCCGGCGATGTCCAGCACCGCGGGCAGGCCGGTCTGGTGCTCGAACTTCGTCAGCGTGCTGCGCAGGGCCGGCGCGATGTCTTCCGCGTTGGTGCGGGTGCGGAAGTGCAGCAGCAGCTCGCGCACGTCGGACAGGCTTTCGCGAATGCCGGCGTCCAGCTCGGACAAGGCATCCCGCACGCGTGCAGTCTGCCCGGCCGGGTCGCCGGCCAGGGCATCGCGCAGAAGCGAGGCCTGGATCTTCAGGAAGGCCAGGCTCTGGGCGATGGAATCATGGAGCTCGCGCGCCAGCAGGCCACGCTCTTCGGCCAGCGCGGCCTCGCGCTGCAGAGCGTCGGCGCGCAGGGCTTCCATCGCCCCGGCCAGATGGCTGGCCAGCGCGTCGAGCAGGGCGCGGTCGTCGTCGGCCAGTGCCTCCGGGGCGCGGTAGAACAGGTCGATCTCGCCGACCATGCGCTCATGCAGCCGCACCGGCACGCTGACCATGCTGGCGAAGCCCGCACGCCGGCATTGGCCGGCGTCGATGCGGCCGTTCGGCCGGCCGCCGCGCAGGTCCGTCAGCGGGAACACGCGCGTGTGCGCGCCGCCCTGCGGCTGGCCGCAGAAGCAGTCGCCGGTGGGCACGCAGTGCTCGGCTTCGGCCAGTGCGGTCGGCAGCCGGTCGGCGCCCAGCAGCACGTAGCGGCGGTTCTGCTCGTCGGACCAGCGCACCGCACAGGCATCGGCGCGCGCCACGCGCCGCGTGTGCGCGGCGAATCCCTGGGCCAGCGTCTGCAGCGTATCGGCCCGCGCGGCGCATGCGGCGGCTTCGTACAGCGCGGCCAGGCGGGCGCGTCCGGCCTCCAGGTGTTCGGTCTTCTCCTGCACGCGGCGCTCCAGGCTGGCGTACAGGTCCTGCAGGCGTGCGGCCATGCGGTTGAAGCCCTGGGCCACGGCGCCGAACTCGTCGTCGCCGGCCGCATCGATGCGGGCCGACAGGTCGCTCGCCTCGATCCGCGCCAGCCCGGCCTGCAGCCGCGCCAGCGGGCTGAACACCAGCAGCTGGGCCGCGTAGAGCAGCGTGATGGCGGCGGCGATGGCCAGCGCCATCATGGCGAATTGGGCGCTGTTGAGCAGCGTGGTCCAGCGTGCCAGCTGGCGTTCGATGGTGTCGACCAGGCGGTCGATGGTGGCGACGAAGGCCGTGGCCTCGGCCGCCACCTGCGCCGCTTGCGGCGCCGTGGCGTCGCCGTGCTGCCAACGCTCGCGCAGGTACGCCCACTCCTGCTGCGCCGCGGCCAGCGCGGCGCGCGAGGCGGCTTCGCGCGGCACGGCCAGCGGACGCGCCGGATCGCCCCGCCGCAGCAGGGCCATGCTCTGGTCGAGCTGGGCCATGCGGGGCGCCAGCAGCGGCGTGTCGCCGGCCGACAGGGTCTGCGCCAGCCGCCAGGTCTGCATGCGCATGCGGCCGGCCTCGTTGACGGCCGCGGCGCCGCCTTCGAGCTGCCAGGTGACCCACAGCGTCAGGCCGATGGCAGCCAGCGCCAGCGCCAGCAACAGGCAGCCGATGGCGCCGAGCTTGGCGGCCAGCGGCCGGTGCATGCGAGGGTCAGCGCGCATCGCCGGACGAGGGTGGCGCATGGCCGATGCCGACAGCGGCAAGGGCACGCAGCAGGTAGGGGGCAGACATCATGGGAACCTGAATTTTGCGCGGCCCGCTCGCCGCCGCAGGGCGCAATGCCGCTACGCTTGATCTGCATCAAGAGAGCCCGTTGCGGGCTCCTCGTGGAGGCGGTAGGGCCCGGTGCCCGCATGGCCTGCTTCGCTGGCGGCGACGAAGCGGCCGCTCGCCACGTCGAACACGTGCACCTGGCCGTCCTCGATCACGAAGTGCCAGCCGTGCTGCGTGAGCCGGCCGGCTTCCACCAGCTCGCGGAAGCGCCCGGCCTGCAGCGGGAACGCGCCGTCGTGGAAGCGGCGCAGGCGCGCCAGCAGGTCTTCTCCGGGCATGGCCGGCCCTGTCGCTCTATGGCCCTATTGCACGAGCGGGGTCTCGCTGCCTTCCAGGTCCACGCCGGCCATGCGCGCCTGGCCGGCGAGCAGCCGCAGATATTGCGACAGCGCGGTGGCGAAGCTGCGCTGGCGCAGCGTCTGGGCGACGGCGGCGTGCACCTGCTCGAAGGGGGGCACGGTGCCGGGTTCGCGCGCCAGCACCTGCACCACGTGCAGGCCGAAGCGGCTGTGCACCAGGCGCGGCAGCACGCCGACCTCGGCATGGCCGAACAGCTCGCGCGCGAACTCGGGGGCGCAGTCGCGCACCGTGAGCCAGCCCAGGTCGCCGCCGCGTGCGCCGCTGGGGCAGTTGCTGCTGACGGCCGCGGCCGCGGCGAAGCGGTCGCCGGCTGCCTGTTCGTCGGGCGTGGCGTTGCGCACGTCGAGCAGGCAGGCCTCGGCGCGCTGGCGCAGGGCATTCACATCCACGCCGGGCGTGACGGCGAACAGCACGTGGCGTGCGTGCACGCGCTCGCCGACGGCGTAGCGCGCGCCATGGGCCGCGTGATGGCGGCGGCAGGCGGTCTCGCTGGGTTCGGGCAGTTGCAGGGCGCCGTCGAGCAGGCGCTCGATGGCGCCGGCCGCGGCCTCGCTGATGGCGCCGGCCTGCGGCGCCGGGTCGTCGTCGGGCAGCAGCCCCTGGGCGATGGCGGCCTGGCGCAGCAGCTCGGTGCAGGCGCGCCGGCGCAGCTCGGCGGCGTCCAGCAACTCGGCTGCGCCGCACAGCGGCACGCCGTTGACCTGCGGCAGGGGCCGGTCCACCGGCGGCTCGACGGGTGCCTCGATGCGCGGCATCGAAGGCTCGTCCGTGCCCTGGCAGGAGCAGGCGCCGCTGCCGCCGCAGCCCCCGTGCGTCTCCAGCGCTTTCATGCCCGGCCTCCCTGGCGCCTGGCCGGGTCGTGTGCGGGCGGCACGTTCAGCCGCCGCGAGCGCACCAGCTGGTAGGGGCGCACCAGGTAGGCCACCGAGGCCAGCCCGCTCCACACGTGCACCAGCCGGCTGAAGGGGAACAGCAGGAAGATCGTCATGCCCAGCACCATGTGCACCTTGAAGGGCCAGTCCAGCGCCACCAGGCCCGAGGCGTCGGGCCGGAAGGTGAAGATGCGCTGCGCCCAGTCGGCCAGGATCAGCATGGCGCTGGCGTCGGTGCGGTGGCCCCAGGACAGCGGCAGCGTCACCAGGCCCAGCACCAGTTGCACCCACAGGATGACGAGGATCGCCAGGTCGGTGCGGTGGCTGGTCAGCCGGATGCGCGGGTCGAAGATGCGCCGGTGCAGCAGCATCGTCAGGCCGACGAAGCACACGAAGCCGGCGATGCCGCCGGAGACGATGGCCAGCATCTGCTTCTGCGGCGCGGTGATCAGCCAGCCGTACATGAAATGCGGCGTCAGCAGGCCCACGGTGTGGCCGAACAGCAGGAACAGGATGCCGACGTGGAACAGGTTGCTGCCCCAGCGCAACTGGCGCGCGCGCAGCATCTGCGAGGAATCGCTCTTCCACGTGTACTGGTCGCGGTCGAAGCGGGCCAGGCTGCCCATCAGGAACACCGCCAGGCAGACGTAGGGGTAGACGTTGAACAGGAAGTTGTGGATAGCCAGTGGCATGGCAGGGCTCCTCGGGGTTCAGCGTGCGGCGCCGGAGGGCGGCTGGCGGCGCATCAGGTGGACGGGCTGCGGCGTGCCGGGCGCGGCCTGGCCCTGGCTGCTGCAGCCGCCGAAGGCGGCGGGCTCCTCCCAGCTCGCGTCCAGCGCCTCCTCCTCGGGCACGGCGGCGCCGGGCGCGAGCGGCTGGCCGGCCAGATCGAGGACGGCGGCGAGCACCGCCGCGTAGTCGCTGCCCCGGCGTTGCAGCGCGGCGACGATGGATTGCAGGATGTGCGCGAACTCGCCGATGAAGGCGCGCGCCTCGCGCACGGGCTGGGTCGAGGCGTATTCGAGCAGCACCGTGAGGTGGTCGGGCAGCTCGGCCGGGTCCAGCAGCAGGCCGGCGGCCTCGTAGGTGCGCACCAGATCGACCATGGCCGGGCCGCGGTCGCGCGAGTCGCCGTGCACGTGCTCGAACAGGTGCAGCGCGGTGCCGCGGCCGCGGTCGAACAGGTCCACGTAGACGGTCTCGGCGTCCAGGCCCTCGGCCAGCAGCCGGTCCATCAGCGCGTCGAGCTCGGCGCGGCGCACGCGGCCGATGGCGTCTTCGGCGTTCAGCGCGGTGTGGATGTCGGGCAGGTGCGCGCGCATGGCGGCGTCGGGGTAGCGCAGCAGGTGCGCCAGCGCGCGCAGGGTGAAACTGATGCCGGTGGTGTTCATGCCGTTTCTCCCTGCGCTCACAAGTCGACGCGGATCGGGATGGTCCGCTTCTTCTCGCTGCCGAACAGGCTGGTCTCGGTCACGCCTTCGCTGCAGCCGTTGCCGAAGCTGAAGCCGCAGCCGCCGCGCACGTTGAAGGCGTTCTCGGCGTACTCGCGGTGCGTGGTGGGGATGACGAAGCGGTCCTCGTAGTTGGCGATGGCCATGACCTGGTACATGTGCTCCACCTCGGCCACCGACAGGCCGACCTGGTCGATGGCCGCCCGGTTGGGCGCGCCGTCCACGTGCTTGCCGCGCTGGTAGGCGCGCATGGCGAGCATGCGCTCCAGCGCCTTCACCACGGGCACGGTGTCGCCGGCCGTCAGCAGGTTGGCCAGGTACTTGACCGGGATGCGCAGCTGGTTCACGTCGGGCAGTTCGCCGTTGGCACTCACGTGGCCGGCGTTCGCGGCAGACGTGATGGGCGACAGCGGCGGCACATACCAGACCATGGGCAGCGTGCGGTACTCGGGGTGCAGCGGCAGCGCCACCTTCCAGTCCACCGCCATCTTGTAGACCGGGCTGTTGCGCGCGGCGATCAGCCAGGCCTCGGGCACGCCGTCGCGGCGCGCCTGCGCGATCACTTCGGGGTCGTTCGGGTCCAGGAAGATGTCGAGCTGCGCCCGATACAGGTCGATGTCCTTCTCGACGCTGGCGGCAGCCTCGATGCGGTCGGCGTCGTACAGCAGCACGCCCAGGTAGCGGATGCGGCCGACGCAGGTCTCGGAGCACACGGTGGGCTGGCCGGCCTCGATGCGCGGGTAGCAGAAGATGCACTTCTCGGCCTTGCCGCTCTTCCAGTTGTAGTAGATCTTCTTGTACGGGCAGCCCGAGACGCACATGCGCCACCCGCGGCACTTGTCCTGGTCGATCAGCACGATGCCGTCTTCCTCGCGCTTGTAGATGCTGCCCGAGGGGCACGAGGCGACGCACGCCGGATTCAGGCAGTGCTCGCACAGGCGCGGCAGGTACATCATGAAGGTGTTCTCGAACTGGCCGTAGATGTCCTTCTGAACGGCCTCGAAGTTCGCGTCCTTGCTGCGCTTGCTGAACTCGCCGCCGAGGATCTCCTCCCAGTTCGGGCCCCACTCGATCTTCTCCATGCGCTGGCCCGTGATCAGGCTGCGCGGGCGCGCGGTGGGCGAAGCCTTCATCTCCTTGGCGGTCTGCAGGTGCTCGTAGTCGAAGGTGAAGGGCTCGTAGTAGTCGTCGATCTCCGGCAGGTTCGGGTTGGCGAAGATCTTCATCAGCAGCTGCCACTTGCCGCCCTGGCGCGGCACGATGGACCCGTCGGCCTTGCGCACCCAGCCGCCGTTCCAGCGCTCCTGGTTCTCCCATTCCTTCGGGTAGCCGATGCCGGGCTTGGTCTCGACGTTGTTGAACCAGGCGTACTCCACGCCGGGGCGGCTGGTCCAGACGTTCTTGCAGGTCACGCTGCAGGTGTGGCAGCCGATGCACTTGTCCAGGTTCAGGACCATGCCGATCTGGGCTCTGACTTTCATCGCAGGTTCCTTGTCGTGGTGCAGCTCGTCAGGGGTTCTCGCCCTGCGATCGGTAGGCCGCGGCCAGGTGGTCGCCGCGCGGCGTGTCGAGCCAGTCCACCCGGGCCATCTTGCGCACCACGACGAACTCGTCGCGGTTGGTGCCGATGGTTCCGTAGTAGTTGAAGCCGTAGCTGTACTGCGCGTAGCCGCCGATCATGTGCGTGGGCTTGAGCACGATGCGCGTGACCGAGTTGTGGATGCCGCCGCGCACGCCGGTGATCTCGCTGCCGGGCGTGTTGATGATCTTTTCCTGCGCGTGATACATCATCACCATGCCGGGCTTGACGCGCTGGCTGACCACCGCGCGCACGGCCACCGCGCCATTGAGGTTGAACATCTCCATCCAGTCGTTGTCCTCGATGCCGGCGCGCTTCGCGTCCTCCTCGCTGATCCACGCGACCGGCCCGCCGCGGTTGAGCGTGAGCATCAGCAGGTTGTCGGTGTACGTGCTGTGGATGCCCCACTTCTGGTGCGGCGTGATGAAGTTCAGCGCGATCTCCGGATGGCCGTTGGGCTTGATGCCCTGCATGCCGGCCGTGGCCTTCATGTCCACCGGCGGGCGGTAGCTGGAGAAGCCCTCGCCGAAGGCGATCATCCAGGGGTGGTCCTGGTAGAACTGCTGGCGTCCGGTCAGCGTGCGCCAGGGAATCAGCTCGTGCACGTTGGTGTAGCCGGCGTTGTAGCTGACGGTCTCGCTCTCGATGCCGCTCCAGGTCGGGCTGCTGATGATCTTGCGCGGCTGCGCCTGGATGTCGCGGTAGCGGATCTTCTCGTCCTCGCGGTACAGCGCCAGGTGCGCGTGGTCGCGGCCCGTGAACTTGCCCAGCGCCTCCCAGGCCTTCACGGCGACGTGGCCGTTGGTCTCGGGCGCCAGCTGCAGGATCACCTCGCAGGCGTCGATGTCGCTCACGATGCGCGGGCGGCCCTCGGTCGCGCCGGGCTCGGTGGTCAGGCCGTTGAGCTGGCCCA
>Ga0182738_1001375_pt1 | contig 30604 bp, 23 predicted proteins | sample eDN5th30CBELigMG_FD_128876 | JGI IMG/M metagenome (GOLD analysis project Ga0182738, IMG submission 128876) | Enriched Miracle-Growth compost microbial communities from Emeryville, California, USA - eDNA 5th pass 30_C BE-Lig MG (version 2)... ...
AGGCCTCGATCCTTCTTCCCACAAAAAAAAAGAAAGATACAAGTCAATTGTATGCGAACAGAATCAAATTTATGCTTCACCGCCGACGAACAATCTTTCGGTTTCGTCCTTCAATTCTCTGATAAGAGTTTCGAGTCTTTCGTTTTTGGGGTTTCTCTTATCGGTGTGGACAATGACGGAGCAAGCAACGACGTTTCTGGTGGTACCAGCAGATTTACCGATGTCAACCTTAGAGGGAACAAAAACGTAAGGAACGTTCTATTTGTAAAAGTTAGCTTTGCAATCCTTTAATTGAAAAAATTTCTACCTTGTCTTCACACAACAAAGGAAGGTGGAGAACAATTTCAAGAGGTTCAGTATCAGCAGCAATGATGATGAGTTCAGAAATACCTCTGTTGAGGGTCTTGGTGGCTTCGTTGGCGCCCTTCTTGAGCTAATCAAGAGTTAGAAAATGGGATATCATGAGATGAGGGATTACTCTCTTCAAGGCAGCAGCTTGTTGGACGAGGTTGAGGAGCTTCTTGGTGAGTTCCTTATCGGCCAAAGGCTTAGTTCTAGAGACGTCTTCCTAGAAAGAGTTAAGGAAAATATCTTTGTGAAGATCAAACCATTTTGTGACTGCTGAATAAATTTAACAAAAATATGCTGTGGATTATGATTAGACTTGAGGATAATTAAGTAAGTTGGAACCAATACATGCGATTCGTAATTCATTGATTGAATGTTAAACAGCTTATTCATGTAATTTTTTCTTCGAGTTTTCTTCCCTAATTATATAAGGAGAGACCTTTACGGTTATTGACCATTGATCATTGAAGATGAAAAAAAATGTAAGAGGAGAATTAAAAAAAAAATCGAGTTCAACTTCTTCTGGGTTCGGAGCAAAAAAGGTTTTCTCATATGAATTAAATGAAGAAAGCAAAAAAAGGATAAGATTGTTTCGTGAGTTGTTTAATTCTTGTAGATTTCTTAATGAATTCATTAGTTTAATGTGTATCAGACGTTAAAATGATCCTTTAAAAATTAATGGTATCAAGATTAAAATCAAAGATTTGTGTATGATGAAAATCTTTGTGAATATCATCAGGATGAAGAACAAAATTGGATTTGGGGATAGGATGAAGTTTTGCTTGTTCTGAGAGTTTGATGAAGTATCTTTGGGTTTTGTCGTGGAAAACTAATTTTTATTGACTCCATTCATGGGTCTTATGAAATCAAAAATTCAAAAAACGAAATTTAGAAATTGAAAATCTTTGACTTTTTTTTTTCTTCCCCAAGTTAATGAGGAAATATTTGATTTATCGAGATTTGGTGGATTGTTCCAAAAACAATTCTCTTGTCGCGTTGATGATAAAAACACTTTTACAAGAGAGAGGTCATACAGGTCACATAGAGCAGCAAAGATTTTCTGTATTCATCATGTAAAACTAAATATAAAAAATGCAGGAAATACAAGCAAGCAGTAAAGCATATAATTTTAACAAACCCAATAAAAATAATTTCTTTCAAAGCAGGTCTAAGGTTTATAAAGAGAAGTATCTTCATCTTCATAAATTGTACTGGTATCTCCTAAGAAAGAGAGTAGTCTATTTCTCGATCCGTCATCATTTATTTTTTTGTAGTAGGATTTCATCTGAATGCCATAAAGGACGGCATTAGTAAATCCAATAGAATGAGTTGATAAAAGATGTATCAGTTTGATAATAAAATAGACAGTAGACTCTTCTCCGCCATAATTTTTTGCCAAGCTATCCAAAAATCGAGGTCCGAATGTAATGAATTGAATAGCAGGGTACCAAAACAATTTTCTGAGAGAGACTCCCTCCATTTGTCCTGTAGATTCAGAAACAGACGCTTTTATTTCTCTGTCCATTTTGATATATGCAATGACTATAATGAGGAGTTCTATGACAATTGGAAGTCCAAAATAAGCAGCAGAGACAAATTTTTGCATTGTTTTAGACTTTTCCGGATTCGCTATTAAATGACAAGAAGTGCCTTTACTTGTAGATGTAATTTCATCAGTGAACCAAAATCTAGGAAAACAATAATTAAGACATTCAGAAAGAAGAATAATATTACAATCCATTGAGCCAGAGCCACACAAAAATTCCAATTCCTATACACTTTTTAAAGAATAATGCTTGGTCATATCGGGAGCCATATTTGGTGCATTTGTAACAAAGCAAAGCGAAACACATTGAAAAAAAGAGAGTGAATTGTAATGAACATTCTCTGATGATACTTTCCACCTGGCAAAGTGTTTTCCAATCGTTATCTTCAAAAATTGACATGAGATTTGAGAGCGAATAAATAAAGTCTGCAATTGTAATTGCAAGAATAAACTTCATGGAATAATTTTGAGAGGACTTCAGCTTCAGACAGAAATAGCATGTCCATAAGGAACCCAGGATTGACACAAGAGTTGTAACAGCGTTGACAATGAAATAGGTTAATTGCTCAGGATTTTTCAAGTCCCGGTTCATGCTTTGATACTGTATTAAATTTTATAATTGGGACAGATTATAAAAATTTCATGTGACTAATTTATTTGAGACGTATTAAATACCTTAACAAAGTTTTTAGTCTTCGGATTAAGTTGAGAAAAAGAGAGAAACTATTTCCCCTTCAATTGTTTTTTCATGGAGAGAAAATATCAACCTTCTTCAGAGAAAGATTATGAATTGAGGGACGGTTTTATGAAAAAAGGGGATAACTTTGAATCAACTTATTGAGAATTATAAAATTTAAAAAATCAGATCCAAGAAAAAGTAACCCAAATATTTTGGTGATTCTCCTGTATTTTCGAATATTTCAGCAAGATTCATTTGTTGCGCTCCTGAAGAGTAACATTGCGAAAGAGTTTTAGCTTGATGAAAATCAATTGACTAAAAACAAAATAAGTGCTTTAAAATTTTTGGCACATTCATGAAAAATAATTTTTAATTTTTTCTCAAAGAATCTAGAGAAGTTTTGTCAGATGAAGTTTCTTGCTAATCAGAAAAACTTCTCATCTTCTCAAGCTGAATAATTGCTAAACTCATCAGTTTTTCACGACTTTATTCGGCTTTTTTGGCTTTCGAAATTGACGAGAAAAATATTTTAAACTTAAGGAGTACTTCGTTTTGTTAGAAGAAGAAATTCAGTAAAAAATTTCTTTTTGAAGAAAAACTTGGAAATCAATGAATTTTCTTGAGAGTTTGGTTGAGATTTGCATGTTTTATTTTTTCATTCATTAGATTCTTCATGTTTTGAATCAAAAAGAATTCTAAAAAATTTTGAAAAAAATTATAAAACATTTTTTCCAAAGAACTAAGCCAAAAATTAGATTAATTCAAAAATGCTAGCTAGGTATATTGTCTATATTGCGTGTTTTTTAGTTGAATATATTATTTATCCGAATCAATTTTGAACTCGAAAAACACTTTGTTACTAATTGATTTATCCCGCTTTCACCCTTCCACTTCAAACCAATTCTATTTAACTCATGTTTCACGACTCTTTTGAACATAATCTCGACTTTACAATCGACAATCTTCAGTCAACATCATCTTCTTTCCTCTTCCATAATGATGATTAGGCAAATATATATTGACCTTGTCCGATGGCTTGATCATGGGGCTGATCAAAATACTACCTTATTGACTGAGCGTATAAAACAAATGATGGAGTTTCAAGTATGGGGAGAACAAAATAACGAAGCTTTCTTTGAGTACTTAGACGGGATGATATCGGTTTATCTTGATGATTTTTAGATTTTTCTGTGAGAAGAACGTCATTGATTTGCTCCTTCGCATTTTAAAAAAGACCAGTTCTAAAGAAATTGTCAATGAAATCATTCAAAGCTTGTCTATGTATCTTACGAACCTGAAAAAGCCCATGAATATAAGTATAATATTTCTTTTGGAATCAGAATCACATGGTGATTTAGATTATATTTTGTCAAATAATGCTATCAATGAGTTCATTACACACCCTTATGACTTTGGAGATGATGAGATTGTTGCTTACTACATTTCGTTTTTAAAAGGTCTGTCCTTGAGAATTGAAGCAATCCCTCTCGATCTCTTTTACAATCAAGTACGTTTCAAATTTGAATCTTTGAGAATAAGAAATTTGTGAATAGAGATATCTTGACTTTCCTTTACTGAATTATGCTATCAGATTCTACAATTATCCCAACCCTATGGTCCGAGCTGCAGTCCAAAACATCACCTTGAACATTTTAAAAAGTAAGAAAGAATAGTTTGTGGTCTTAAAAGACTAGTTCAAAACCCAAAGCTGGATGTTTACCTTACAAATTTCCCTTTCATCAATTACTTTGTGAACCTTGCTCAATATCTGAAAGATATCTGGGTCAATATTGACGAGATATTGCCCGATTCCTAGTAAAGGGAACTTTGTAGATTCAGGAATATAACATCTGTTTCTTAGTTTTAAAGATTGCACGAAATTAGCTGAGCTTCTTGATAATCAATACGATCTCTTGATCTATATCGATGATATTTTCAAATTAAATCGCAATCGTATTAGCCAGATTCTCTCAAATACACTACTGTCGTATGTGATCATTCCAAATCTCATTGCTCCTCTCACATCAAGCACCAAGGTAGTCTCATAACGTGAGAATCCAATCTTTAACAGCCTCAAAATTAGGGAGCGATTAGCCTCAGTTTGATACAATATTTGTTGAATTTGATATTTTCATGTTTGACATATCCTCCGCTTCTTGAAACAATTTACATCTACCTCTTCTCACCAAAAATCAACGAGGAATTGATCAACTTATCCCATGAATCACCCAGAACCCCCAGCAGTTATCAAAAAGAATGGAGTTTTATCAACTTTTGGGATCAATATGAAGAACTCATGCTCAAACAATACATTGAGCTTCTCAAGATAGCCGGAATCAATGCGAATGAGAATATGTTGAATAATAACCCATTTGCTAATCGAGCTTTTCATCAGTCGAAACAGCCAGGCCAAGGTCTTTTAAGTTTTTTGAATGTTGGTCGAATATTCTTTAATAATCCAGAGGCGGATTCAGTTGAAGGCGGACTAGAAGAAGAGCATAGAAGTTTGACAGCTGCGACTGGTGTTGTCACTGATTTCAACATTTTGGGCCTGCAGGACATCGTCCGAGAAGCTCCTCTCGAAATAACGAAAAGATTCATGGATAATTTCGTATAGAAGGGTTTTTGAAAAGGAAGGTTAATTTTGAATAATAGTATGAGAAAGGAGAGAGTAAAAATCTTGGGTTATTGAAGGAGAATCCAGTTCGAAGCATTTTCTTATTATTCTTAATGGTAAGAGAGATATTTAATATGAATTGAGAATTCATTTGAAATAGTCAAAAGATGATAATATGGCAGCATTGATGTGCAGTATCTTGAATTCAACATTGAATAATGTGTATATTCCAAACGTAAGGAGTAGGGCTTGATGGAGAAGATCTAATTATTCTCATAGAAAGCTGTTTGGATTTGTGGATTGATGTGCGAGTACACATATTACAAGAAAGCAGACTATGCAAGTGAAGGCAAAGGACCAAATTCAATTAAAAATGAAATTCAGAACAAGAATTTTACTGTCAAATATCTCCTTGACCTCTTATATAGAGTAAGTGTAGTTAAGCGTCATTATTAATGAACAAATAGTTATTGATTGTGGATCCTCCATTTAGATTGGCCACAATGGGTCTTGTTGTGAAGAACATAATTGAACTGTCTTGGACCCGCGATGAAAAAGTGTCTATTTCTGTCGAAAATCTCAACGTTTTCAATCAAGTAACATTGGAAACGAAATGCCATTAAATAAATAATTAGGGATATTCGAATGCTATAGCCAAAACAATGAAGTTATTACAGACAAATACAATGTCTGAATACTATGTAGAAGTTCATAATACTCAATGGGAAAAGATCTAGTAACTTTTGATTTTTGATAAAATGGTCTGACAAGTATCTTTTTAGCAAGAGAGATTTAGAAGAGATTTCAAGAAGAAATTCGATATATACATTACTTCCAGTGATTGAAGAGCCTGCACCAGGAATAGATTTATCAATGAGAATGCCAACAAATGAATATGAAACTCTTCAAGAAGTCATCACAATCTTTTTCCTCTTTAGAAAAATCAGGTAGATTTACGGGATTGATTTGGAAACTAATCCTCCAGATATGCATTAATAAGAGTGACAAAGCACTCGAGAGAATTTGTTGAGGGTCTTGATGCTTTTATAAGTAGCGATAACTCAAGCAATCATTGGCAAGAAGGCAAGTTTTACGAATTGGATCAAAGAAAATTGTTACCTTGCTACATAAAAAATAAAGGCAATAAGCAATTCTGGTAACATAGAAACGAGAGCTTGATTTATTTAATATTCTTTAGTTACATAGCAGAAGATGATGAGAATTTTATATTGATAACACCAGATTATACCAAGGTGAAATGGGCGAATATTTTGCACAATGTGAAATTGAAATACGTTGAAGCAACAGTTGACCGAGCAGATCCAAGATTACTAATGATTATCATAAATACAAAAGTAAATTTTTTTTTGAAGAAAATGGAAATCAATCTCTCTCTCATAGGATAAGCAAATAAATAAGTTGATAATTTTTGACGATCATACACTTTGTTTGGCAGCAAAGAAATTGATACAAGAGAATAAAAAGTTTTCGAAACATTATGAAACGACTCAAGTTTTGAAAGATATCGAAAAAGCTAAAAGTGATATATATTTTGGTTAAATTTTCTTTTTGGAGAAATTCATACTTTTTGTTGTTATCATTATGAAGAAAAAATTCCTCGTTGAAATTTTTGATTCACTGGGGTTTAAAAAAATAAGACTCTTTTTATTTTCAAAAAATGATACAATATATAAGATAGAGAGATTTAAATATGAGAACAATCAAAATTAATTTTTTGGAAAGTTGATTCGTAATCTAGGTTTATTAGGACTCTCATTTTTTATTGGAAATTTTGTTTGTCTTTTTGGACTACTATTTGGCCTTTGCTGAGGAACAATAACCTTTTCTTTTTGTTGCATTCCCTGAATTATATTCTGTTTTACTCTTCCCAATGGCTGAGCGTCAATTTCTTCCATTGTTGTTGGTGGTGGCACAATAAATTGCTTTGGAGAGCCTTTGGATATGAATTCATTTTTCTGGCTTTCCTCAGTTTGCAATTTTTTCATTTGTAGCTGAGTTCCTCTTTCTTTCAACCCTCTCAAATATGCCAGCAAACTATTCTTTTTCTCTGTAAAAGCACCCATTAATTCCATTCTTTCATTGTAGAGGGTCTCATCTTTTGGCTTAGTTTCTTCTTGTTCGATTATAACTTTTCTGAAATTTATGGAGTCTGATGTCATTGTTCTTCTATGAGTACAACTCATTTGCTGTGATGTCGCCAAAGTCGTTCTTGTTGCAGTGAAATCACCACTGCTTTTTTTGGATTCTGTAGTACTAAGGACTCTTTTATGATTCTTAACAGGCTCTTGATCATTTGGGATGAGAGCACTGGCGCATTCACTAATTGTATCAAGTCGCTGTTTACTCTGTGGAGGAGGGCTTATTGGTTTCTAAATAAAAAGAGTTGATTTTGTTTGAAGAAAAAAAATGAAAGAAATACGGGAATAGTTTTATTGGGAGAAAGTGAGGATTTTGCTCCTTTTGTTTTTGGAGATGAACCATTCAGTTGCTGAAGTAGATTCTATCATCATTGTGAAATTTCCAAGAAATTCGAATGTTACGGTGATGGAGGAACTTTTGTTGACTTTTCGAGGGTTTGTAGCGGCTTGAATCGTCCTTTGGATATTCTTGGCAGGACTATATCGGGTTTTGAGGGATTCAAATTTAATTTCTCGCCGTTGTTCCTCTTCCTCTTCTTTCAGTTTACGCATCTGACTCAAAGCCTCTTCAAATGCATTCTTTGCAAATGGATTTCTTTCGAAAGTTCTGCTCTCTGTCGGTGTGTTGTCCAAAGAGACTCTGAAACAATCAAACTTTTCTTTGAATCAATTAGAGAACTGACAATAATAACAAGGGTTTACTGTTATATCCGTGTTTTTCGATACTTTCATCAAAGTCTTTGATTGTACTTATACTCACTTCTTTCATGTTTTTAATAATGAAATCTTCAGTTTCCCTTCTCGTTGGTGATGGAGTTCGGCTAATATCTCTTTGGTTCCTCACAGTCACTGGACTTTTTTGCGGTGTTGTTGTTGCTGTTTTTTTATCTCTCTGACTCTGAATTATCCCTTTATTATGCTGAAGTCTCAATTCGGTTGATTTTGTTGTTCGGCCTCCTCTTTCCGTCAAAGGTCTTTTCTGGCTTTTTCCTGGACTTGGGCTTTTACTAGGCTCGTATCTAAATGGACTCTTGGCTGTAAATATTTCTCTCTTCAATAATTTGTCATATTCTATACTTCACAAAATTAGTCCTGAGCTCAACCAGAAAAAAGTACTTTCTTGAGGATAGTTGCCTTCTATGACGATTTTCTTCATGTTCTCTTTTAAATTCGTCAAGTTTTCTTTTATTCCCTTCAATCTGTTGAGAAAGTGCTCGATGGTAATCGACTTTTTGTTCATAAATGGCTTTCTTCTTCTTTAATTTATTCTCACTATTCTCTGTATTTATCCTTTCATATTCTCTCACACTTTCTTGCGTTGGTTTTCTAGGACTATTTAGCATTCTAAAATCCTCTCCACAGATTACCTCTTTGATAACGATTCAACTCTTTTTCTTTCCAAATTTTCCATCTCTCTGTAATATTCCTCTTTCAACATCTGCTTCTTCTCTTCTAAACTCATCATACTTATGTGGACCTATTCTTGGTGAAAATTTTGCCCAATCAGGTTAGCATACATTATTCTTATAAGATTCAGCACTTTTTAGGCGAATAGCCGGATTATTCTCATTTGTTTCAGTATTTAATGTTTCTTCTGTACATTCAGTTTGTTGAGTCAAGGCTGTTTTGGAAAATGCTTGAGCTTGGCTTGATCTTTTGTTGAATTGGGGAGAGGAGTAAGCCTATTTATTGGTTATATTCTCAAAATTCAGGTTTTGATATTGTTACATCTGAAGCTTGGAAGATTGTACTGCGGAAGGTTGGACTGACATAAGCAGATTTATAGACTAAATTTTCTTGAACTAGACTTGAAGGCTAAAATTAAAGGGTTAGATGCAGAGAGATTGAAGTAGAATTACAGAATTCGCACCAAATGACATTTTTCCTCAAGTAGAGTGAAAGCGGATTTTGGTTTAAATATAAAATAAATTTCTTGCCTCTCTGCTGGAAAAAGGTTTTTTTTTATTCTTGTCATAAAATTTTTAACTCCTATTGATTATGAGATACAAAAGAAACTATTCCTGAGTGAATGTGGGTAATCGAGAAGGAATATAGGGATGGTCCGAGGTCGCTGCAGGCGAAAGAGAAGTTGCGATTTTCTCTCAAAATACTTTAGCCTTTTTCATGAAATAAAAAAAATGATAACGGTAAAAAATTTTTTAGAGCCCAGAAAAAAACTCAAAATAAATCCCAGCTAATTCAAGAATTTTATTTTTGGGAAAAAAGAGCAAGCAGGATGAATAATTTATTGATAATATACATACTTAAAATAAATTAATCGAAGTAACTGCTTTTAAAAAAAAATTACTCTCTCAAAATATAAGCATACTTTATATTCTGAGAGGACATATACACACTCAATTATTATCTTTCTTTGAGTAAATGTTTCGTAAGATTCATGATAAACTTGGCTTTTTTATGAGTAAAATCTGGTTTTTTCTGCATTATAAGAGCTTCAGGAACCTCTTGATCAGTTATTTCTCTGACTTTTCCAGAAAAATATTTTTCTCTTTCAACTATTGTCCTTTTCACTTCTGTATTCAACGATTTATTTGTCGTCAATAATTCACTCACATCTCCGCAAATCTTCTTTAAAGATTTAGTAAACTGACCACTCTTTTGAGATTGCTGCTTTTCTTCAAATCCAGATGTTGATCCCGCAGGCCCATATCCAAAGTTATAAAACGTATTTAAAGAGTTTGAACCTTCGATTTTACTTCTGCTGACCCAAGGTTTTTTAATATCAGTCTGAGTAAGATAAAACTGTTTTCTTTTATTCTCTTGTTTTAACTCAATAAACTTTTTCTTGTTCTCCTTCATTTTTAGCTCAAAATCGAGTCTTGACCCAATTTGCGGTATTTCCAATGAGGGATCTTTCCTTATATCTGCCATGCCATCCAAACTTCTAAGCCGAATCGATGTCCTGAATAAACTTGCTCTTCCTTTATTCGCAAGAGAATCACTTCGAAGTCCAATTGCATTTGCTATTGTTCCTCCGCCTCCGACGTGTTCCTCGGTGGTTTCTTTTATAGTTGGAACAGTCTTCAAGACACTGCTTAATTTTTCTTTTATGACAGCAGCCTTTCTTTTAATGACGGCTTCTTGTTGGAGTCTTTTAGTTTTCTTTTTGAGAATTGAGATAATTTTATCACTTCTCTTTTTATAGGCCTGTAATGTTGTCATAATTCTGACTTGCTCATCTCCGAGCAAATTATTTTGAAGATCCTCCATTTCATAGGTCAATTTTTCATCATCAACAATATTGATATTGTGGTCTTCGAGGTCGTGTTTTTCATTTTCAGGCATCGCTGATAATCTTCCTTCTGTAAATTCATCATCTTTTTCCTCATGTCTCAAAACATTCTTTTCAAGCTTTGTATAAAAAGTATCAGGGCCTTCATCCTTTGCTAAATCAACATCATCGTCTTCTTTGGAAACATCTTTCTCAGATAAAAAGTCCATAAGGGTATGGAAAGCATCCAAATCATCAAGGTTTTTCTGGGTTTCTCTCATCTGATTCAATGAAGCCTGCTTTCTCTGACTTATCCTTTCAAAGACGTCCTTCTTTTGTAAAGCCTTTCCCAGTTTATTTCTGATTCTAGGGCCCATATGCCTTTTCAATTGTTCTTCAATTTTTTTATGGGCTTCTTGGATCTTTTCACTTATCTCTGGGCCCTCCTTGCTAACTCTGCTAATTAATGAGTTTCTTTGCCCATTGATGACTTCTGGGCTTTCTCTTTCATTTACATTGTGAAGTTTGGATTGTAGTGTTGTGAAAAACTCATTACTGGCCGAGGGACGTTTTATTAAGAATGTTGAGTTCCGCTTTTCGACTGCTGATGCAGAAGGAACTGGAGTTAAATCACCATTCATTTGTTCATAAATCTCGTTAAATCCTTCAAGGACTGGAGCATTTTTACTTTTTGGCAGAAGTACTTTGGGCGTTCCATTCGACACATTGCCAGAATGTGTTTGATGCACAGGGGAGCCCATATCTTTCACGATTTTTCGGATATCAATAAACGTCTTGACATCTTTAAAAGGAGCAAGGCGTTCTTCGAACCGATATTCTTTGGTTTTTGGTGTGATTCCCTTGATATTCTTATATTTGGATACTCTCTGGATCATCTGCATGTTTTTCATAATCACTGTTGACTCTCTTGGCTGACTATTTGTCTTTTCTGCTCCTAACAATTGAACCTTTTTCATATGAGCTTTCTGTGCCTGGCGGTCCAATAATTGATCCAGTCTGACTAAAGCTTGATCAAAGACTCCATCAACTCCCGGGTCAAGAGAAATATCAACTGGTTTTGGAACAATACCCACGCCGTTATCAATTTCTTCAAGTCTGAGGAGAGGGGAGAGTAAAGGTGAGCTGGTATCAGAGGCTTTTGGGAGATCTGTCTGAGATGAAGGATCATCTTTGAATCGGACAACTGGAGAACTGTTTTTTGAAAGGCTTTTTCGATGGGAATTGAGATTTGAATGAGATGGAGATTGGGCAGTAGTAGAGATCGGTCGAAGGACTGGATATTTGGTATTTTTATTTGACATTATTGAAAGTAGGGGGAGGAAGTAGTACGAATGGGAGTGTGTTTGATGAGGAAATTCAACACAGGATTTTTCAATTAAACTTTTTTTCGTGAAGTTTCGTATTGTTGTTTTTTTGGTTTAATTGCTGTCACGTATATAATATTGATAAAATTTTGACTTTTTTTGGTGGAACAAAAATATTTTATAGCAAATTTTAATTCATCAAATGAATTCTTTTGGAGGCAAGTGTTCGAAAGAAGAGCGGAGAAGGGGGAGGAGTGTTCATGGTGGATCAAAGAGGATGATTAAACCAAATATGAAGTTCTCTCTCAAGGAAATGACGTTTATTGAAAATTGCGTTCTCATTATTTAGAATACATCCAAAAATTAAACCATAAAACTCATTCAAATTTTGCCTTCATCATATGAAAGGTGAAAGAAAACATTTTTAAAAGAAATTTGAGGTTAAAATTCTTTAACAAGAGACAGAAATTTTCCTTTTTTCTCAAAAATTTCCACCTCTTTTTTGGAAAGATTTTGTCAACAAAGATTGATGAAAAAAGAAAATACCAATATTTCAATTTTCTTTCCGAATGAACATCCACTTTGGCAACACGAAAATTTATATTGTCTTGTGTGAAAAATCAAATTTTATTTGAAAGTTTTTTTTTAATTATTATATCAGATAAAATCCTTTTCTTATTTCCACGCTATAGAATATAATATGAAACTATCAAATAGATTCCTTTTATGTATTATGTTATTATGTCCTCAAAACCAATAGGTTTGATTGAGTTATTTTTGATTGTATATTTGAGAAATTATCTGTTTCATGAATTTTTTCGTTTATTGGGCACCAGTAACATTAGCAGCTTGCCAACTGTGAAGCATCATCTTTTGAATAGCAACAAGAGCTTGTTCCTTAACAGTGGGTTCGGGATCGTTAATCATTTCAAGGATATTGTTCTTGATTTGAAGATTTTCAAGAGTCCTATTTTATGGAAGTTCAGACATTAGTCTCTTTGAAAAATAAATTTTACATTTTACCGAAAGGATGGAAACGGCAGAATTCACCAAGATCGTAGCAAATGATAGCCTTGTTCTTAGTGAGGACTTCAGGAGCAGATTTGTATAACAAGTCACTCAATTTCCTTTTTAAAATTATTCCCTTTCATCAATGAGCAAAAAATTACTGGAGAAGTTCAAAGTTATTGTCTTCGAATTTTCTGACATTTTCACGCCAGAATCTTTCAGTGTGGACTTGACTCCATTCAAGAACTCCACTTCTAAGTTCCTTAACGTACTTTTCGAAAGAACTAGAGATTTATTAAAGATGACTGATTATATTCGAAATTTACCTGAGAATCTTGAGGTTCTTTTCAAGAGTTTGACCAACGTATTCGATATCTTGCAAAGTTTCATCATCCTTAATAACACCCTTAAGAATGTTGTCAGTGATCTAATTATGGAATAGGTTATTTCTTTTGAATTGAGAAATTGTATTGAACCTTCAAAAGACCAGCATCAACCATCAATTCAATGCACAATTCATCTCTAGTGAGATTCTGAATAGTATTTAAGGGAGAAGTTTATTGACAAATAATACTCTGAAGCAAGTGTAACCAACTCTGATGAGCTTTTCTCTGGAGAGAGATTGTAAAGCAAGACTCATACGGTTAATAATAGCAAGCTAAAAATTGGTGAATAAAGAAGATTTGTGAGAATTATTCTATACGACTGCATCTTGGAAATAAGGGATAGCAACATCTTCGAAGGAGAGCAACCAGCAAGAGAAGAAAGTGTAGTAAACAGTTTGAACATCGAGGCTTTCGTTCTTCAAGATGTTAGCGATGCTAAAGGAGAATTAGAGAATGGAATAAGAAAGTTCATTACAAGTGCATGCCGTTAGCTTTAAGGAAATGTTTAACGAGAGATTTAACTCTGAGGAGGTTGGCGAAGCAAGCCATAGTAGAATGGTCAGATATTCTTCTTTTTCTGTCTCTAAAAATTTATTTGAGTAAAATATAAGGGCTATTTGGAATTCTGTACCTTTCAGCCAAGAGGAGTTGGTTGATGAAGTTTTCTTGTTGGATCCAGTAATATTTGGGGTCAAGTTCGCTCAAGAAGATAGCGATGATTCTCGAAGCAGCTTCATAGACAATAACGTCATAATCAGGAGCATTAACGAGGTTGATAAGTCTGGTAAGGATGTTGGGGTCTTTAGTTTCTTTCAATAAAATTCTCTTGAGGATATTGATGTTCTTTCTGTTATCTAAAAATATTATAAGTATTGGACATGAGGTGAGTCTGAAAGGAAGATCTTGATAGTGATTTTCTGGGCAATAATATTAGAACTTGGAGGCATATTGCGCGAGTGCCCACGTACTGTATAAAAAAATTTATTGTATAAATCTTGAGATTTTCTGATTCCTCCCCAAACCCTCGATCTGCATACAATTTCGACATATTCGATTTTGTTATACTAAAATCCGGGTTTTCATAATGGAGTTATTGTCCAAAATCGGATAACGGAGGTTTATATGTAATTTGCCCAGAATTACCAAGATTGAATCTTTCACAAGGTTTGGTGAAAAAGACCGTTTGAGCCAAAGAATACAAAGAAAAAGAGCTTACCGAATAACATGCCGTCGATGGTTGGAACAACATAAGACATGAGAACTCTATCTTGGCTGCATTTTTCGATAATTTCGTAGAAAGCGTTGATGACACCTTCTTCATCACTAGCAAGCAATTTTCTTTGACTTTCAAGCCCAGTGGCGCAGAAATTTTTGAAGATTTCCATAGTGCTTTGTTTTAAGCTACTACCATGTTCATTGGCGAGATAACCAGCATGGGCTTTAGCGATGAGGTCTCTAAGAGCGGATTCCTTTCTGTAGAAGGCAAGAGAGAGACCAAGGAAGGAGTCTCTGAGACTGGGAGGAGCGAGTAAACCTCTGTTCATGGAAAAAGAGAGATGAAGTTTATAAATAAGACTGCTCTGTGAGGGTTTTGCTTAAAGCAAAGATTTATTTTTTTAATTTACCCTTGGAAAATAAAATATTAGGGAAGAAACCAAAGATAGATTGATCGAATCCTTTATTTAGAAAAAATTTTAGAATGTTTTCGACTAATCGCTGAGTTGGGTATAGTTTTGCTGTTCATAGTAAGTAAGGTTTGAGAGTTAGAAAAGATTTGAAAATAAAAGGAAATTTTGTGTATCTTTGAGAAGTTTTAGATTCGACAATTGACAGATAAATAAAGTCTGTATTGAATTGAAAATATTTTTTTGATTTTTTTTAATAATTTATTCAGCCAATCAATGAAGGAATAAATTAAAATCAATAAAATGGGGACTTTTTTTATGTGACTTTGCGATATTTATTGAAAAACCATTTCTTTCTTCTGCTCTAAAATAATTCCCTCTCTGCTTGTGAAATTTTTTCTCGTGATTTTTTATTCCCTTCAAAAAGGTCCATTTTTATAGAAATTGATGTATCGTATGAGAATGAGGATCCCATCATATAAAAGAAATACTTTATAAAACAAACACGAAGGATAAAAATGAGCAAACCAATCTAGATTTAGTTTTTCTTGAAGAAAAGAGCTCATTGCTGAATACAAACATCTCTTCTCTTTTACTCTCATAGTAACACACACTCATCTTTGTATAATAATACTTACAATCCAATCCAATTCAATTCAAAAATATTTTTTTTCTGTTTTAGAAAACAATTTTGATATCATCACTGTTGACGAATTCTTTTTCGACTTGAATTCTCTTTTCTTCAGAGATGCAATTATCTTTAAGCTCAATCTCAACATCAATATGCTGACAATTTTCTTTTATGAAACTGAGCATTGGCTCAATATCTTCATCTCCCAATAAATTTCCTGAAAGATCCACCTTTAATTTCCTCAGATTTTTAATTTCTTTCATACCTTCAAACAAGGCAGAAATACTCTCTTTTCCTTCAATATCATTTTGATGAAGGAAAACCACAAACGTATCAAGACTTTCAAGCTTTCCCAAGCCACTCACAAGAGCTTCAACCCCTTCATTGCCAATTTTGTTGCCTCCGAGATTTAGCGCCAAAGAGCTAACTTTCGCCAGGCTTCCGAACCGTTCAGAAATTTCTCTGCAGCCATCTTTACTGATGTTATTATCAGATAAATTGAGCCCAAACTGCACTAATTGTTCCTTTTCAGGAAGGCCTTGACCCAGGATCTTTACACCACGGTCAGTAATTTTATTTTTTCTGAGGTCAAAATAGCACAACGTCATATCTTTTAACTTGCTCAAACCTTGAGTAATAACTTCCAAGCCTTCATCTCCCAATTTGTTCTTTGGAAGAGCAAGGACGAGCTCATTCAAGGAAACCTGATGACTCAAAAACTCACTCAAAATGTTACTGGTTTCTTTATTGTACTGTTTTTCTTCAAGATTAATGACCAGTTTTCTGAGCGCAATAAACTTGGCGCTATTTGAAACCAACTCCTTTTCATTATCAATAAACATTTCTTCCAGGTTATCCAGGACTCCTCCTCCTTCTCTTTCTTCGGCCCATTCGCTTAAAAAGACTTCGTTTGTCTCAGCACTGTCCTTTTTACCGTGAGAACCATCCTTAGCAGGATCTGTGTAGGCTTTTGTAGGTGATAAATCTCGAGAAAGGCTGCTGTTATTTTTTCTGGAGAGCTTTTCTCTGCTAATGGGTTCATCACTCATTTGGTTGAGGAGGCTGAGTTCTGTGTCTTCTGAGGAGTTGAGGAAATAATTAGCAGGAAGTTGGAATTCACAACGATTTTCAATAGTTTTAAGTTCAATATGACCTCGTCTATCTCTTTCAGCAGATTTTCTTTCTTCGATACTACTATGATGTCTAGTTTTGAGATATTCCACATATTCTTCCCTGACGAGCATTTTCTTGAGATCAAGGAAATCTGGTCGGCTTGTTTCATTATCTTTTAACATCATTTCGACGAGATTGCACAACGAAGGACTGTACATTTTATCACATTGGTTCACTCTATACTGTCTTATGCTTTGACAATTATCTCCATTGAGGCCTTCAATGCTCTTCATAGACATCATTTCTAGCAAGAGAAGGCCCAGGGAAAAGACATCAGATTTATACGCACTGCAAGCAATGTTGGGACTTTCGACGTCTTGGAGTATCATTAGCCTCATTTTGTCAGGGAAAAGCGAATCGACGACCTGGCTCCTCATTTGAGGAGCTAGATAATTTAAACTAGAGATATTTTCGCGGTAGGCAGTAAGGTTTGACTCGGCAGGCTGGTCCCCCAGGAACATAAGCTTTGGAAGTTTATTGGCAGAGCCGATATAGATATTTGTAGGCCGAATATGCCCGTGATGAGAAGATTTATGCTGTAGAAATTCTAGGACATCGGTAATGCCATTAAGGAGCTGTTGAATCTCGTTTTCTGTGAAAGGCTTTTCGGCTTTTTCTCGCCATTGAAGTTCATCAAAGAGAGTGTGGTCAAAATGTTCAAAAACGACATTGAGAGTAAAGGAAATTGTTTGATCTTTGAGTTGGTTCTTTTCAACGGCATAATGATGGATCTTGAGAAGATTGTCATGTTCTATACTCATCATCGTCTGTAATTTGATGATAAAGATGTAGAGTGATTTTTCAGTGTCAAAGTGTATCCTTTTGAGGATTCGGGGCTCATTTGTGGGAAGGTGACGGATCCGAAAGATATTTGGATCGTGAGTGAATGAGACGTTTTTGGGGAATTTGAAGGAGCGGTAGATTTGGCGAAAGTCTTTCATGTGGATTTCAAAGGTAGGAGCTTTGAATTTGGAATGGTAAGAATCAGAGCAAGAATTACCCATGCTTTTCGGATGTATTAGAGTTGCTCTCTATATCCTGTAAATAAAAAGTGCTTTATATGACGGATTAAAATACAAATAAAAATTATCCCATTCCAAACCCAAGAAAATTAGTTTTTGCTCATGATTCACAGACGTACTTTTTTTCCATTAGTCTTTTTTAATTTTTTCCATTTTTAAATTCTGGATTTTTCCATGATTGGGATCAGAAATTGTCTGTATTAGAAAATGTTATTTTCGAATTTCTCATTCTGAAAAGTCATTGATTCAAGCTTAGGAAAATGTTGTTTTCTTGAAATTAACAACTGGAATCAGAGATAGCTTTTTAAGATAAAAAATTAAACGCCTTGATTTTGCTGATTTTCTTTTGAGACTTGATTAAGTTATTTTCTTAATAATATCATGTTTGTTTTTCCTGAATTTTAAAAAGAAATTCTTTTATAGGGAAATATAATAGAATAAATTTATCTTTGAGAGCTTTTTCTTGGAGAAAATGATGGCGGAAGTGAGAAAAATGAACAAAGATTTTTAGTCCCCTTTTGATTGATAGCTTTAGTTTAATCTGGCGTGGAGAAATCAATAGCTCGATTTTAATTCAAGAAATCAGAAAAACAGTTTTTTGGGGTTTAAGTTTAATTTTTGCCTCAACTTGCCGTTTCAAATGATCTCATAGAATTAGGCTCCAAATTAAGAAGATATTATGCTTCTCGTTCGAAAGGCTCTTAGATGACCGCTGTGTGTCAAAAATTGATTACGTCAATTCCAATGATAAAATTGTAAATAAAAAGCTAATATTTGATTTGGTTTGATTGATTGATGAAAAAAAGTTACCTTTTTCCCATCCAAAAAATTTTCGTATTTATTCATTTTTCCATGAAATTCAAAAAATGCTAAAACATCGAAAACAGTACAAAGAGAGGCTTTCTTGCCCAAAACTTTATTTTATCAGATTTGTTTTCAAGTTATTTAATTAGTTTCAAGGAATTTGATAAATAGAGTAAAACTCAATTGTGAATTGTGGAACAGAGAGAAAGACAGGCTAATTCTTTAAATTTTATTGAGAACATTGGTTTTTGAGAAAAGGAAAAAGTTTAAATTATGTTAGAGTATAACTGCTGATTAAGTGATTTCAGGACTTTTTTGTCAATCAATACTGGTCTCAAATTTCTTTGTAACAATAAAACTGGTTTTGGAAGAGAAATGATCTGATGATTCGAAGCATGTCTTTTCTATTTTAAGGTGCTTGAAAAAGTTCAAAATGAAAAATGACAATTTGAGAAAGGTTTGAATTAACGGCTATTGAGCTATGTTGAAATTATAAAAAAATAAAGGAAACCAAGATTTTAGATAGCGATAGATCTCTCGAATGGTTTGATTTGTAAATCTTCTAGTAGGTTGGTCTGATAAATGCTATTTTAAAGTAAGAAAAATTATAAAAATTCTCATGATTATTTAGTGTTTTATCGAAAAGAAATGGAACTAAAAAATATATGAAAGGAAAGAGATATATATAATTCATTGAAATTAATGCAAAAAGAATTCTTTTTTCTAAAAAAAAAAGTAAAAAATTTTGTTCTTTGAAAAGAGTTGTTTTCTTTTGAAAAATTCAGAAAATTTTTTTTTTCAACACTCTTTTTTATCTGAGTTCCAATAAATTTCTCAACAAAATTTTCCTCTAAAAAAAGTGTATGTGACTTGTGTGAATATTTCTCGAAAAAGAGAAGTCACATCCCTGATTGATAAATTGGCGAACCAAGCTCTTTTTTATTTGAAGAGAATTGAGAATTCTGGTTATTCATTATTCTCTTGACGCAATTGAGGATTTTCAATGTTCATGTGAGGTTGAAGAGAAGTGAACCGTGAGATTTTTGAAAGATACCATCAATAAATGAAAGAATAGAAGAGCATAGCTTAGCTTAGGATAGTGTTAATTATTGATTTGATTTTCATTTAAATAAATATTATAAAAAAATTTAAAACGTTTCCAAACAAACCATGGCAGCTGAAAAACCCGAATTCAAAATTCACATCAAGGCCACTGATATGGAAGAGTCTCTTCAGGTAAATCTTGTTTCTTTTTGATCCCTGTAACTCAAATCTCTCCTTTAGAAAAAAACTGAAGAACTTGCCATGAAAGCTTTTGATACATGCCGTCAAGAAAAGCAATTGGCCAACTATTTGAAGACTGAATTTGATAAACAATATGGTGTTGGTTGGAATTGTGTTGTTGGAAGAAACTTTGGTTCTCACGTCGTTCATCAGACAAAGAAATACGTTTATTTCCAAGTTAGAGATACCTTTGTTCTTTTATGGAAAGCATAAATGTGTAATATTTCATAAAAAAGCCTATTTTTACTTGTGACTTCATATATTATCACCCCAAACCTGCTTTTTATCAATTTTGACTCAAAAGTTTCAATCCCTTGGAGAATATTTTTGTTTTAAAAAGCAACGAAAAGACAGGAGAATAAATAAATATATACGTATGGATGTCTTTTTTGAAATATCTATCACCTTTAAAAAACGTTCTCATTTCGTTGAAGAATCTCATCATGAATATTATTCTGAGAAGGGATTTGAAAAAAATCGATAAGGTAAGGAGAGAAGTTGAATTAACATAGAAGAAATTTAACTGTTCTTTATTTAAATACACAAAGAGAATGTTCAAAAGCATTTTTGCTGATCATGACGATAACCAATCACAGCCTCAAGCTCCACTCCCTCATCTTCAATACAACATCCAAAACCGCGAAAGAGTGTTGGAAAACATCCAAAACAAAGTCTTTTATGAACAAAACTTCTTGCGTAATGATTGATTCTTTTTGATTGGTATGATAAGGGACCTTGTAGAGGATAAAAATGGAACCTATTTATCCATGTTAATGAATGAGTATAAATCCAAAGTCCAAAAGATGCGACTTGAACAAATGCAAGAAGAATTAAAAGGAAAGTCTACTAATTTCGAATCCATCTTTGCTAATGATCCTTTCCGTGAAGAACTCAAAGAAAACAAAGTACTTCTTGGGTTTAAATATTCCCTCTCATTTTTAGGTACAAGAGGTGCAAAGAGAAGAGTATTTTAAAAAGTATGTAATGAAGCCAAAACAACAAGAAGATTTGAGAAAAATGTTGCAAAGATATACAAATACAGTTCCCAAAGAAGAAGGAAAGGGCTCTGTAGTGTTTATATCAAATCCCAGAATTTCAAAGCCTCAGATGGAGGAGGATAAATTGAAGGAATATGAGTTGTTGAGAATGAACCAACTGAAGAAGCAATATAATATGTATCAGACAATGCTGAGCGATCTGTTTCAAGAGAATGAAGAGCTTATTGAAAAGACACAAGATAAATTTATTTGCAAGAATAAAAAGATTCTAAATGCTTTGGAACCTGTTGTTTTGGGCTCAATAAAATGCTTTGCCGATGACATTGCTGAATCATTCTTGGATGATCTTCTTGAAGAAGCAGTAATTTTTGATTTGCATTGTGAAATTTAACAAGAACAATAGGTGATGTATATGAATAGAATTGAAGAGTATCAGATGGCATCACAAGAGATAATGACAATAAGGGAAGAGAACAACCAAGAATTTGTCACTGAGAATAGAAAGAGACCTCTCCCTTATAATCTGATCCAAGCCCTTAAAGTCTTGGATGAATATGCTGATGATTAGATGAGGGGCGGAATTGATAATGTTTTTGATGTTATTTTTAAATAGAGACTTTTCTTGAGATTTTTGTAATTCTTTTTCTCGTGATATTTTTTTAATAAATCATTATTGTTTTCTGAAGAATGATATGGTCTCAAAGGAAGAGAAAATTTTTTGGAGAAGAAAGTATATTTTAATAATATACAATTAATTTACTCAAACTAAAAATTTTGATATAGACAACTCTGAAAACTCTAAAGGGATTTTTTTAAGCTTCAACTTCGACTTCAAAGGCCGGAAGATCTTCGAGACTCATTTGTTCCTCCTCGGCTTCTGGTAGTTCCTCAGCCTTCTCAGACTTTTGTGGGATTTTCTCTTTTTCTTCTTCGCGGTTTTCATATTTTTGCGAAATCTCCACCATATTTGTATGCATTTCCTTTGTGGCTTTCGAACTAACTTCTCCTGCCAAAATCACCGATGTCTTTAAGGCTTCTTTACCTTCATCTATTTTCTCCATCTTCATCCAGCATTCTCCAATTTTTTGCATTAATCTTGCTCTTTCATACTTGATAAATCTTGAATGTTCACTGAAAGTGAGGATGACTTCTCCATGGACCGAGTTTCTTCCTGTTTCTTCCATCAAACCGTTATCAGAAGGCAACAATCCTTCCAAAATTACCGCTGCTTTCTTGAACTGCTCCTGAGCAACATCATATTTCTCTTGCATGCAATAGATCTCTCCTAATTTCATATAATTATATCCAACATAACAGCTCTCTTCTGTAAAGTGCGCTGCCAAATTTTGTTTGGCTTGGATCACCAAAGCAATTGCTTCTTCAAAATCTCCTTCGTATGCTTTCAGCATTCCCAGTCTTTCCGTAGAAACAGCGACAACCCAATGATTTCCACCAAAAAGCTTATTTCTAGTCTTGAGAGCCTTTTCACAATACTTCAAAGCTTCCTTATAATTGCCACTGGCTTCATAAGCAACACTTAAGCTTGAATAGGCTCCTGCGACTTGTTCGTGGGTTTCTGGGAGTTTCTTTTCTCTTGCAACAACTGCTTTACATTCCCATTCTAAAGATTCATCGTGTTTTTTATTATATCTGTATGCAAGAGCAATTCTTTGGTATAAAGTGCTGAGAATAAATGTTGAATTGTCATATTGCATCTGCATCACCAAGAGATCTTCAAGGGCTTTTTCATAGCTTTCTATTGCTGCAGAGAAATCAAGGCTAAGCAGGAGATTATCTCCATTAATGACATAGTTTCGAACCAGTTCTTGATGTTTCTTCTTGTACAGAAGCTCATCATCAAGATCACCAGTAAGATGTTCAGAAGGGTTGTTGATTTTGACCTTTTTAGAAGAACAGATACCCATTTTTTTGGAGGTTGAAATTATTAATTAATTCGAGGAAAAACTGTAGATGCTTTAAATAGTTCTGTTTGTAAAGTGCGCTAAAAGCGCTAAATTTTATAATAGAAAAGATCAAATCTCTAATAAAAGTAGTAGGACTAATAAGGCCAGAATCCGGTTGGATCTTGTCAAAAAAGGAAGACTTGATTGAGATCTTTGGGTCTAAAGCAAAGCAAAATTGTGAATTGGCTTTGGAAAGAATGGATTATGAGTGAGGATGGATGATTTTTAAGAAAGTAATAAATTAGGCTTTTGAGGATAAAGGATGAAATAGAATCAAATCCGCATATCCGCAATATGCTAAGGTCTAAATCATGTTTGGTAACTCAGAGAGAAGAGAAGAGATTTTATTTTAAATAATGATCGATTACTTCTTTATTTTTTTCAACAAACACACAATAGTTTTATATTTGAATTCATAATTAACCTCTTTTATATCTAATGACAGGGATGATAGCATCGATCATGTCGTCAGTATCCCCTGAAGCAAATATTTCAAGATATTTAATGTGATTTTCAATGGTTTCTCCCTTCACCTTCTTAAAAGCTTCTTCTGGAGTCAATTTCAATCTATTATTTATTAAATAAAAAATTATCAACAGAAAAGTTACGTTTCTTTGGCAGTCATTCCAGTGCTATAAACTAAAGCTCCAAGCATTTCGATCAATGAAAGATTGACTCCATATTTTTCTTTTATATGAACGAAAATCTGTTCTAAGGTTTGAGGTCCTTGAATCTCAATCTTATCCCAACTTGTAAACCCTAATTTGAATAATAAGAATCCCTGCAACAAAATCTCTTCATACCGTGAGGAATAGCTTTGATAGGTCCCATGGCAATAACATCATAATCCTTATCCTTCATACGAACTGGAGGCAAAGGCTCGCTGAATAACCAAAGAGGAATAGCAAGATTACAAAATGCATTTCTAAAGGATTCCACTTTTTTACCCTGGTTGAATGAATAAGAATAAGCTATTTTTCAAAAATTACAGCGACATATTTGAAGACTTCAAAGCCAACAGCACCAACAATCATGGCAGTAGCAGTAGCAATAGCAGGGATAATTTTACCAGCAATAAGTTTAACTTTATGTTGAGGGACTTCTTCAATATTGTAATTTCTGGCTCTCAGGTTTGCCACAGCAGAAATAAAGTCAATATGAAAATTGGTATCATCGTCTTTTTCAAAGACAATAGTATTTACTGGTCTGTGTCCTGAAAGTTTAGGGTCTAATGGGGTTAATTCTGGATATCTCTGAACAAAAAATACCGGCTAGTTCCTTTAAGAGTTCAGCAATAGCGGCATCATCATCTTCAGCTTTTTCTTCACGAGTATCAGTTTCACTCTCTTTGATGACAACATTTTTAGGTTGGAAAGGAGTGACTTTGAGTTCATGAGCAATAACAGCAGCAGCTCTCTTGTCTTGTAGAGGCGGGACATTCAAGACATAAGACCATAAGTTAGCAGTGGCAATCAAGAAATGAACGTGAGTAGAGTCATCAGGATCAAATCTAAAGGCTTTGGGGAATCTTTTAACACTGCTCCAGAATAATTGTCCAGCATCGTTTTTATGATCTTCTGGGAATGTATGGGTCAATTGTAAGATCTTATTGTGGAAAAGATCCTGAGAGAGTTGGGTTAGAGGTAAATTCAGAGGGGAGAAAATTTACTTGGAACATATCAACAGCAAGTTGAAGGCAAGATTGAGGAGTAGGTTGAAGAGTTTGATGAGCAATTTGATACACAGTTTCAAGCTTCATTAATGTAAGAAGAAATTTCTCAAATTCTTTACTTTGCTACGAAGCATGCTGGGTTGTCTTTTGAATTCAGCCTGGACAGATTGAAGATATTTGGCAGGGTTTTCGGCATACTTCATATACTCATTAGGGCCCTCGACAAAGACACCCTCAAAGAGATCCCTAGCCCATTGGATAGTATGCTCAATGAGATATGGGAAGTTTTTGAGAGTACATAAGGGGATAGATTCTTCATCAGGATCTCTCGAATCATTGTAACTTTGGGTTTGATGAGGGATAATAACTTGACTGTTACATTTGGTTCCCAAAGTTCCAGATTCAAACAGAGGCTTACCGTAAAAGACACATCTAGAATCCACAAACTGTCTTGCTTTAATATTATCAACAGCGTTAGTGACAAGATCTAAACTGTCCCAGAAGTCATCAGTAAAGACTTGGTGGTTTTCAGGACTCACACGAAGTTTCAAAGCTTCAACATTGAGATGCTCGTTCATTGTGTGACCAACTTCACAAGCAATCTGAGACTTTGAACCTCCAACATTCTCCTTTCTATTTGGAAATTGAGAAATATGAATATATCTCTTTTCTTACCTGAATAAGAATTGTCTGTTGAGATTGGAAATTTCGATGTTGTCATCATCAGTACAAGTCAACTTTCCTTTAGGTCCACAACAAAGTCCTGTCAAAGCAAATTGTTTAATAAATTCGCATCCTAAAGCACCGGCTCCAACCAAAAATATCCTTTTTAAGATGAGTTTAGAAAATCATAATCCCAAAAATTACTTTTGGTTCATCAATTTTTCTTGGAATTCTTGTCCAAAGATGGCGATTTGATCATCATATCTGCTATTAAGCAAGGTTCTATTGGCTTCACCTTCAGGCAAGAGTTCAAAATTATCATAATGGAGCCATTGTCTAATTGGAGTGAACTTTCCAATAAACTTGACAACTTCTTGTGCGACTATTCCTCCGAAAAATGCTGCATGGCAACTGGTTTGTGCTTGAGCCAATCTAGCAATATTCTTGACCAAATCTTTGTTGACTTCATCAACTTTAAGACCATCTCCGCTTGCATTCAATTCTTCGTAAAGACTCAAGACTTGTTCAGCATCTTGTTCATTATTCAAGCCAGGAAGTCTATGATTCTTTTGGTAGAAAGCCAAAATAGCATTAAGACTAATGTGTAAATGTTCAGGTCTTCCCCATTTTTCCAAGTCAGGATTCTCGAAGCTTGGCAATTCTGGTCCCAAGGGATGTTTGAGGGACTCTTCTAAGCTCTTGAAATGGATGGTGATGGGAAGCTTGATCTGTTCAGCAACACCATTACGGATATACTTGCTCCAATTGGTAGTATCTTGGTCAATAGTGAAAGCAATAGGGCTGATAACTTTAATGGGGAACTCTTTTCCGTTGATCTCAGGCATACCTTCTACTTCTCTAAATCGAACGGTATCGCCGTCAACGAAACCGTGTCTCTTTTCTTCGTGAGTAGCGATTTGAGCAGGATTATCATTGGTGATCATGGCGATAATTGAAGATTTAGGATCTTCACCATCTTTATCTAAAACAATAAATGATGGACCATAGTCAACAAAGGTAAATCCATAAAGACCCAAACTTCCAGCAAAGATGAAACCGATAGGCTTTTCAAGTCTTCTTAAAGCGTTGTTCCAGTCAGTGAGTTTTTTAATATCATAGAAATCTGTGAAAACGACTATATCAAATTGGTGCAAGAAATTCACGTTGATTTCTCCTTCATGGACATGAACATCCACATAAGAGTTTAAAGGTTTCAGTAAATTGATTGAAGCTTGAGCACGAGTCTTTTTGCCGACATCATCTTCGTGGCAATAGAAATTAGATCCCAAATCTCTAAGTTCTACTTTCTCATTATCATGCAAAATAACTTGTTTTGGGCCTGCCAAAATAAGATTCTTGGCTGTTTCAATACCAAGCTAAAGAGAATTTAGAAAGGATTCAGTGAGAAGTTCAATTATACTCCACGAAGTCCGTAGATGAAGACTTTAAGAGCAACAAGTTTGCCCATGGCTTCGACACCATAAGCACCGATTTGACGGGAATAGAGATTGTGATCAATGGTCAGGTGATTATGATCGACAGTAAGGTTTTGAGGAGCACTTAACATAATTTAGAAATAGAAAAATAATATAAAAGTTTAATTATATCTCCAATGCTTCTAAATTTATACTCTCTCAGAGAGATTATATAATTTATATTGATACCCGTGTAAATTTAATATTGAATTTCGCCTTTCGAATTGCGCTAATCAGTCAGTTTTTTTGGATGTCAGTCAGAGAATGGTATTTAAATTCTAATTGCAGGTATCGATGATATGATGATGAAATGTTGAATAGCTACCAACATTATTCAAATAAATAAATTATATCGGGTAAAAGCCTCATAAAAAACGTTGAAAACTTCTAAATGAGGTGAGGTGAGGTGAAAAAAATATATTCATAAAGAGATTCTTTTAATTCCAATTGACTTGATAAACTTCGATTTCTTCGACTAAGAAATTAGAGGCACCAGCAAGATAACCAACAGATTCTCTAGATTCGACACGATTGCAGAACTTTCCGCATTTATAAGAAGTAGGGAAATTAGTCCAGGCATTAGATTTATTGACGTGAGCATTTGATCTTATACCAATATCAAGACCTTTTCCGAAACTGATCAGATTAGTTTTACCAGCATAAATGGCATATTGAGCTTTTGCGCATTCAAACTTTTCTGCATGAGTGAGAGAGAACATGAAGGCTTCTCTATCTTCAACCCATTGGCAATCTCCGTGAGCATTCCAACTCTTGGTGGTATATCCTCCGAAAACTCTATTGGTTTCCTTTGTTCTGATAAATGCAATGGTAGTACCAACATCATCGCAGCGAGAATGGAAATCGTTAGCACTGAAACCATCCCTGGTTGCTTGATAAACAAGATTTAGCTTCAATCTATCAGTTTGGCGCGAGCCAGCAGGTCTTGGGATCCAAGCGACTAAACTTTCATGAGCTTCAGCATGAATTATTCTAGTTCTGGCATCGACATCAATAGCAAGGTTCTTAGTCATAGAAACCTTTTGAACTGAAACAGGATAGCTGACTTCTTGAGGAACAGTTTTCTTTTCTGTGGTTAGTTCTTGAGCATTCTGTCTTCTTTCAACAAGAGAATAATCTCGATTATTATTGGATGAAGGGTTGGGAGTGAATCTGTTGACTTCTCTCAAAACTTCTTGTTGTTGTTGAAGGTTAACATAAAGGGATTCTTGAGCAGGTTGTTGATGAACAACAGTAGGACGTTGTTGGTTTCCACCAGGATTGGCAGCATTGATGTAAGATTTAAGAGAGAGAACTTGATTATTGAGGTTATCAATTTTGCTATTCAATTCTTGGATATTGATTTTATTTCTTATGCCAGCTTCTTCATCTACACTTCCAGTTTCAGTGGTAGTTTCGCTCTTGGCTTCTAACAAGAAGGCATTTTGAGCTTTCAAGGCGCGATTTTGAGCAGCCAAGGTTTCAACTTGATTTTGCAATTCAGACTTGCTTCTCAAGACTTCTTGAATATCTTGTTGTAAAGCTTGATTAGCAGCTCTGAGAGCTTCAGCTTCACGATTACCTCCTCTATTTCTCTCAAGGGTCTGGACTGGTTGAACAGATTGTTGTTCATCGCCCAAGCAAGCTCTGAGATCCATATTTTGGACGAATTCAATGACTTGGGCTTTGTAGTTTTCCATCTTTGTTTGGCAAAGTCTCCATTGTTCCATAGCATTTCTTCCTCTTTCAAGAAGACTGCTGACTTCAGGTAAGACTGAAGTTTCAAGGCTTCTTGCAGATTGGACTCTAACAAGGTGATTTTCATGGTCAAAGTTGAGGGTTCTGATGTGTTCAAGATGGTCGGTAAGCTTGTTGAAAACTTCATGAGTTTCGGTATTGGAGATGTGTTCAGTCATCCCCAAAAGGCTTTCACTCCAGACGCAGTATTTGATTTCCAAAAAGTTGAGAATTTGGTTGAATTTTTCATTGACAACTCTTTGGTTTTCATTATGGATATCTCTTCTTTGTTGGCAAAGTTCTTCGATTTGAGCGACAATAGTATTTCTCTTGATTTCGTTAGCTTGAATCCATTGTTGGTCTTGAGCTAAAACTCTGACTCTTTTGATGTCAGTTTTATAGTTTGCAGAGCAGGAGGAAGAGTGGTCTTGGAAGCAAAGAAGGCAAAGCAAAGGGCTAGAACATTTGGGATGATTGCAGACAAGTTCAATTTCTTCACTGTGAGCGTGGCAGAAGGTTTGCATTATAATGATGGGATGGGATTATTAGTAAAACAATCAATTTTATTTTTTGTATTATAAACAATGAGAAACACAGTCTTATAATGATAATGGATTAAAACTGACAGTTAAATTAAAAATTCCCACTGTGATCTTCTCAACGGTTTTTGATTTTTATAACTTGTTCTCTTAATATTTCTACTGTTGCTGTTGGGATAAAATTTAATGAAGACCAGTGCAGCGCAATGCAGTGCAGTGTAGCGTAATGGATACAGTACAAACCTTCCTCAAAGTCTTCCTCAAAGGTCTTCTTCTGTCTTTTAAAAAAATGTAAAAACAGAGAATTAACTCACCACAATATTCCAGTTTTATCATTGTGTTCACTTCTTGAGAGGAAAGATGATTGAGGAATGTTTTCTGTTTGATACCAAGATGAAGTTTCATTTTATCTTGATTCGATATCTAACAGATTTCAGACAAAAATTAAATCATTTATTTTGGTTAATTTCGACTTATTATTGTTGGACTTGATTCTTATGATTCTTATTTAAAGCTAGCTATGAGTTGAAAAGAGAAACTTTTTTTGTATTATAGAATTTAAAATCACTGAAAGGACAAATATACAAAAGAATTTTGAAAAATGAACTAGAAACATAAAATCATCAGCTTGCTGTTCTTATCATATGAAGATAAAAAACCAACTAATTAAACTACTCTGGGAGCAATACCACTTGATAAACTTCGATCTCTTCTACGGTAAACTTATCAGATCCAGCTAAATGGCAGTTGGCAATAGTAGGACAAACATCTTTTAATTTTTCACATTGATATCTAAAGGGGAAATTTGTCCAAGCACTTTCAGCATTACTGTGAGCATCATCTTTAATTCCAATATCTCCTCCAACTCCAAAGACCATCAAGAATTTTGGATGTGTATAAATGGCGTGTTGGGGGTCGCTGCAATGGTATTTTTCATTGTGAGTAAGTGAAAAAACAAAAGCATCATGATCTGCGACACATCTTCCACGGCCTCTACACTTCCAGCTTTTTGTTGTATATCCTCCAAACACTTTTCCATGATCTTTAGATTTAATCAAAGAAATAGTAGCTCCTTTATCGTCACAATTATCATGGAAAGTTTGAGCTGAAAAGCCATCTCTGGAGGCTTGATAAATAAGTTTAAGATGGAATTTTTTGGGTTGGGACTGACTGATCCATTCATGAAGAGTCTCACAATGTTGAGAATCAATGATTTTTGACTCGACATTGTATCGATTTATTGGAATAATTGAATAATCTAGAGCGCTATCCAAGTTATCCACACTATTGAAAACACTTGGAAGGCTATGATTAGGGTTGTTATTGTCTAGAAGAAGTTCTTCTTTCTTTTGATTTTGAGGATTTGAAGCATTACTGTCGTCATTGAGGCTCTTTTGTAGATCGAGAACTTGTTGGTTGAGATCCCTCATTTTAAGAGCCAAGTCATTAAAGTTATCTTTAACTCTTTGGTACTCATTGTTATTATTATCTCTGTTGTCCCGATTCAAAGGAGAAGGAGCATTAATTGGCTCGTTGAAACTGTTGTTTTGAGCTTGTAAAGCTCTATTTTCCTCTTTTAAATCATTTACTTGTTTCTGAATTTGAGCTCTTTGTTCAAGGCTTTCTCTTTTTTGTCTGAGTAAAATTTGATGGGTTTCATGTAAAATTCTCAACTCTTCTGCTTCTTCTTCTCCATTATCTTGCTTTCTTTCTTCAACAC
>Ga0182738_1001376_pt1 | contig 30598 bp, 22 predicted proteins | sample eDN5th30CBELigMG_FD_128876 | JGI IMG/M metagenome (GOLD analysis project Ga0182738, IMG submission 128876) | Enriched Miracle-Growth compost microbial communities from Emeryville, California, USA - eDNA 5th pass 30_C BE-Lig MG (version 2)... ...
TGAAAACCTCCGTGTGAGCTGATGCCGATCGAGTGTTGTCACCACACAAACACCGGAATTCATCAGAGATTTTCACACTTTCAGACAATTTTCTCAAACCAGCTACGCTGGTTTAAGGTCTAGCGGTCAGCGAGAGCGCATGACTCCTCAAAGATCGGGGGCAGCGGACGGAATCGCCTGAGAAGGAATGACATCTCCTGCAGTCGGCGATGAGAAACCGACCGCAAAGGTTTCCCAAGGGCAATGTGATTCAGCGTTCGCAACCGCACTGTGTGAGCCTGAACACTGTGTGAGCCTGAACACTGTGTGAGCCAGAACACTGTGTGAGCCAGAATCTCTGGCATTACGTGCTGGCATTCCCTTCGGGGATGCGGTCATCAACATCCGTGGCCTGGCCAATGAAGCGGAGGAAACTGATCGTCCACCAGGTCATATCGAATTCCCACCAGCGATGACCGGCCCGGGCCAGTCGCGGGTGAGCGTGATGATTATTGTGCCAGCCTTCTCCATAGGCGAACAGGGCGACCCACCAGAGATTTCGAGAGGCATCTGTGGTTTCGTAATTCCGATAACCCCACAGATGAGTAGCGGAATTCACGAACCAGGTGCTGTGATAGGCCAGAACCATACGCACGCACATGCCCCACAACAGCATGGGCCAGCCACCAACAAAATACAGCGTCAGTCCCACGACCCACAGCCACAATCCGAATGTTCGTTCGAAGAACTGCATCATTGGTTCGCGGGCCAGATCCGGTGCGTAATACTGATAAAGAAGCTGCTTCCGGCGACTGGTCGTTTTGATCATCATCCACCATAGATGAGACCACCATGGGCCTTCCAGCGGAGAGTGCGGGTCCCCTTCCTGATCGGAATGACCATGATGCACACGATGCGTGGCTGCCCATGTTAAGGGACTGCCTTCTCCAGCAATGGAGCCGCAGAGCACGCCAAAGAATTTTGCCGGGCCACGCAACTTCAAAGAGCGATGTGACAGGCAGCGGTGATAAGTCATGCAGATGCCGATGCTGCAGGTTAACCAGTGTAAAACCACGGCAGTGGCCACCGCTTCCCAGGTGAAGAAGAACGGGGCGGCCAGGCAGCCAATGTGCATGCCCAGCATCCACAACGCCACCACCGGGTCAACATTCTTCAACTTCAAATTGTTCGGGTGAAAGTATTGCAGCAGTTCCGCGCGTTCCCGGGCAGCCTGGCTGAGGGCACGGGGCTGTGACCCGGGAGCTTCGTCGTGATCGGCATGATCTGCGGAGGACGCATCGACCAGGTCATGATCAAGTTCACTGACAGATTCACTGGCAGGAGCGGAAACGTTTGCCAGAACATCTTCACATGGCAACATCTCGTCCAGCGACGGGGTGGTCTCAAGTATTACGGGAGCCATAGCGGCAGATCTTTCATGAAAAAGTGAAACATGTGTCACACGAGTCGGCGGCGGCTGACCAGACACATTGGGTCACTCAGTATGGGCTGGGAGCACCGAAATCCTTCAAACGGAGCCCGCTGGTGCGACGGTCTTGTATCACAATCATTAGCAAAAATGTGTCAGCGCGCTGGAAAACTTCCGTCAAACTTTTGCCAGCCCTGTCATGGAAATGTCACAGCCAAAAAGACGTTTCAAAACCCCTTATGAATTAGAGAGATACGTCGATTGACCTCTTCGGGAAATCGCTGTAATCGGGGTGTTTCGCGGCGAGATTCGGGTCATTGGGAAGATTTTTTTCCTGCGAATGTCACGGCCAGGGCAATATTCGTGGGACAAAGCGGTCGCCAGGAGCGGTCAGATTGCAAGTCAGGAGTTGTCGAAATGCCCCGATTGCTGGAAGAATAAGATGCCCTTCCTTGAAGAGGGAATCTCGTTGGCCATACGATTCAGGCCGATTTGATCAACCGCTTCGAACTCTCCCGTTGCTTTAGAAAAGGCCGTTTTATGAAAACGCTTCTGCTGGTTTGTCTGGGTCTGGCCCTGATTGTCTCCGGTCTGCTGGTGAATGTGGGACTCGCAGAAAAGGGGGACAAAATAAAGAAGGACCGGTTGCGCCATGTCGTCCTGTTTAAGTTCAAGCCAGAAGCCGATCAGTCCCGCGTGGATGCCATTGTCAAAGCGTTCGGCGAACTCCCATCACAAATCAGCGAGATTCAGGAGTATGAATGGGGGACGAATAACAGTCCGGAGAACCTTAACAAAGGGCTTACACACTGTTTTCTGGTCACCTTTAAGAGTGAAGCAGATCGCGATGCCTATCTTGTTCATCCCGCTCACAAGAAGTTCGTCGAATTTCTTAAGCCGTCATTGGATGACGTGACTGTTGTGGATTACTGGACCAAATAAGGTTCCCGTTAGGGCGCATGCACCCCGCATTGCTCCCGTTCTGCCCCGCGACGAGTCCCCTTTCAGCAGTCGAAAGGCGTGCTGCGCGGGCTCAGGCCAAAGCAACTTGCTCTCAGACAGTGGACTTTTCCTGTCTGAGAGCTTTTCTCCGCTGCTCTTATTTACCCGGTTGGGCGGTCAGTGTGATTTCACTGACTCCTGCATTGGCCACTGTCAGGGGGATTGTCCATTGTTGTGAACCAAATCGGCAAAGCCCCCCGGTTCCATGTTTGCAGTATTGATAAGTGAGAGCCAGTGTGATCGTGCCTGAACCAGAAGTTCCATTCAGCGGAAGTGTGAACGTGGCTTCTTTGGCAGATTTCTCAGCCCGTTTCCGCTTGCCGGCCACCTCCTGATCCAGCAGGTCCGTTCCGTCCGTCGTCTTGACCTGATAGATCACCGGGGCCAGCTCATTCAACTCGTGATCTGTCGGCAGTTCGAAGCTGATTTTCACCGTGACAGGTTGACTGGCATTCACCGTGGTGGCGGGCGCAGGGTCCGCTTTCCCGGCGAAGGTCTCCTCTTCTTCCGACGCTGCGGGCGCAGGAGGAGTCAGACCGGCAATCACCAGTTCACGGGTCTCTTTCGTCTGGAGATCGGTCGCTAACACCCGATGATTATTGGTATCCGCGATGAACAATGTCTTTCCGGCGATCGACAAGCCGGCTGGCTCCGCCACTTGTAAGGGGTCCAGTGCGTTGCCACGTTCCCCGGTTCCCAGCCAACTGACGGCGTTCTGCTTTTGGGGGTCGACCTTCTTGATTTTGTCGTTATAGGTGTCTGCGACGTACAGAAATCCATCGTGATAGGCCAGTCCAATGGGATGCTGTAAACGGACCGCTTCGGCATGCCCGTCATTATCTCCGAATTCGAAAAGTGAGCGCCCCTGCGGCAGATCATGCGGTCCGACAACGGTGCTGACACGCCCGGAAGCCCCCAGTGTGATTCGACGGATCGCCGAGCCTTCGCTGTCAAGATGATAAAGGACCTGGCCGTCGGTCACGATGGCGGAAGGTTGAGCCAGTGCAGCATCATGCAGTGTCCCGTCAATAACGTCTTCACGTCCACTTCCCGCAAAGGGAGAGATAGCCTCCGAGCCGATTTTGTGTCGCCAGATCTGATGTGGACCGGCCATGGCGACATACAGCATGCCTTTTAATTCCTGCAGCGCCCAGGGGCTGTTGAGCGGGGTTTTCTTCATGGGGAGTGTTGCACCCAGGGCAGGCCGGGCGTGCGATTGCACCCCTGTTCCGGCAATTGTGGAGACACGTTCTGCGGTCAGATCCACTTTGCGGAGCATGTGGTTTTCCGTATCCGCGACATACAGGTCGTTTTCCACCAGTGCCAATCCTTGTGGATGATCGAAGGAGGCTTCCTGATAGGAACCATCTTTGCGTCCGATGGCTCCTGAGCCAATGATGGTCTGGAGTTCCCCTGTCAGTGACGTCACGACAATCCGGTTATGGTTGCTGTCCGTAATGAACAGGCGTCCGCCCGCTTCGTCCGCCAGAACTTTTCCCGGATAGCGTAACGGAGTGGGTTCCGCCTTGGCCCGTTCCAGATTGAATTTCACCGGCGTTTCGTCCAGCGTTCTTTTTGCGCGATGATAGGTCACCATCTTCCCGATGACTTTGTCAAACAGTTCGCGAGTCCCTTCGCCGGGCTGTTTGCCGACAAAGTTTCCTTCGGGATCAATCAGCACCAGGGTGGGCCAGCTGCTGAATTCGTATTTGCGGGCGACCACCATATTGGAGTCGTTGATGACCGGATGTTCGATTTCGTACCGCATGATGGCTTCGCGGATGTTTTCGCTTTCCTTTTCGTTATCGAACTTGGCGGAGTGAACGCCAATCACCACCAGCTGGTTGGCATATTTCTGTTCGAGAAACTTCAGGTCGGGAAGAATGTGCATGCAGTTGATACAGCAGTACGTCCAGAAATCCAGCAGGACAATCTTTCCCCGCAAATCCTGCAATGAAATCGGGCCGGATGTGTTCAGCCATTCTGTTCCGCCATCCAGGCTGGGGGCAGGAAATCTGCCAGGAAAGGGATTGTCTCCCGCTGCCGCCAGTGGGCCGGGCTGTCCAGGACCATCAGCCTGAACGGGGCTGTCCACCAGGGACAAGCAGATGATGACCAGCAATCCCAGCAGAGAAGACGCGATATTCAGGCGAACTGTACGAGCCATTCCATTTCACTCCCTTAATGCGTTTGAGCTGTCAATCTCATAGAATGAATGACAACGGCTCGAAGATTCATGTCTACGACCCCGAGCATCTGTTCGGGCGCCCCCTACCGTTCACGCAGGTCGTTTCAGATCGTTCGATGACATTTGTCAATCACATTCACAGTTGGCGCCACATACAAATAGTAGGAAAGCCCGCGGCTTCCGACCACCCAGCCGCACCGAATCACCCGTTCGGAAAAGGATGGCCGTGGCTGTTACTCCTCGTGGGGATGCATCTGGGACTGATCGGATTTCTCACCTTCTGGACTGCCCCGACAATCGATGAAACCGCCCATTTACCGGCCGGACTGGCCATCTGGAAGTTTGGAAAGACCGATCTGTATCGGGTGAATCCGCCGCTGGTACGGGCGATCGCCAGCTTCCCGATTCATTTCCTGCCCCATCAGACAGACTGGTCACACTATGTGCCGGAGAGTCCACGACGCTGTGAATGGGGAGTGGGAGCCGACTTTGTGACAGCCAACGGCTTGTCTGCTCCCGGACTATATACCGTGGCTCGCTGGTGGTGTCTGCCATTTTCCGTGATCGGCCTGCTCGTCTGCTGGTTCTGGGGCAAGGAACTGACCAACCCGACCGGTGGAGGAATCGCGGCAACACTGTGGTGCTTTTCACCTAATCTGCTGGGGCATGGCGCATTGGTAACGAATGATGTGGCAGCGACATCTCTGGGATTGCTGGCCGCCTGGCGCCTGCAACGCTGGCTCAAGACGTCCAGCTGGCAGAATGTCGGACTGGCGGGGCTGGCACTGGGATTCGCACTGCTGGCAAAAACCTACTGGTGGTTATTACTGGTGATCTGGCCGCTGCTGGTCTGTGCCCGGCTGATTCGAACAACTCGTCAGATCGATCAGCCAGCAGGTCACACGGGTCGCACGCTGGCACAACTGGCGATCATGATGTTGCTGGGGCTACAGGTCCTGAATCTGGGGTATGGATTTCGTGGTACGGGAACCGCTCTGGGAGATGTCTCGTTTTACAGCCGATTCCTGTCTGGAGAACACCGGGACCTGGAGCTGGACTTGCCGGGAAATCGTTTTCGCGGAAGCTGGCTGGGAGCGATTCCACTTCCCTTCCCGCTGGACTATGTCACCGGCATCGATCTGCAGAAACACGATCTCGAACGTCCTCACTTCAACTATCTATGGGGCGAGGTCCGGCAGGGGGGATGGTGGTACTATTACCTGATCGGGCTGGGAGTGAAGGTCCCGCTGGGGACGTGGCTGCTCATTCTGCTGGTGCTGTGGCAGGGCTGCGATTGGGGAGCTGCATTGCGAAAACGTTTCTCCCTGTCGAACTCTGTGGTTCCCCCTGCCCCCGAGCCAAAGGCTGATGGTCCCGGACCGGAAACCCGTATCCGGCTGCTCCCTTTGGGCCTTCCGTGTCTGACACTGTTCCTCATTGCCAGTTTTGAGACCGGCATGAATCGGCATCTTCGCTACATCTTCCCAGTACTCCCGCTGGGGTTTCTCATCGCCGCCCATGCCGCTTTATTGCTGCGGCAGTGGCTATGGAAGAGTTGTTTACTCGCAACCGTCTGCGCCAGCCTGATGTGTTATCCCCATAGCCTGGCCTATTTCAATCTGGCGGGAAAACTTCTGTCTCGCGAACGCCCGATTCTGATTGACTCGAACCTGGATTGGGGACAGGATTTATTGCGTGCCAAAGACTGGATTGATTCACATCCGGAGTGTCGTCCGGTGACTCTGGCAGCTGTCTCCGGCTTTCCCGTACAGGCCATTGGAATTCATTGTCCGTTCACGCCTGTCGGGAAACTTCAACCTGGGTGGCACCTCATCAGTATTCATTTGTTGAATGCCACTGAGAAATCTTATTCACAGTTTCGGGATCTTCGGCCGGTCGGCTCTGTTGGAAGAACGTTTCAGATCTATTACGTGCCGGATCAAGCGAGTCCTGCTGATGACGTATAAGCCTCATGCCAGAGCGAATTCACCCCGCAGCGACCGCGTTCCGCCACGCGGTGAATAGACTTTCATCAGTCGAAACGCTCGCTGCGCAAGCCCAGGTGCGAGCAACTTGCTCTCAGAGTCTCTCCGGAAAGGTGCTTTGTCAGGCGAGATCGAGCGATTTGTGTTCTGACAAGGAAGCCGAAGCAGGCGAATTCCTGGAATTCGTCGCTGCAGGCTGACGAAGTTCAGAACGCAAAAGAGCCGATCGCAGCCCAAATTGACCTTTCCGGACAGACTCTAAGCCCTGACAGGGCTCTCGCTCGATGCAGAGAGTGATTCGCTGACCACAATGCGGTTTTTTTGAACCTGCACAACCGTGATGGTTCTACCCGCTTCGACAAATGGGCCGTCACTCACAACGTCCAGAAGTTTCCCGTCAATTCTGGCCTTGCCTGCCGGTCGCAGAATTGTCACAGCTTCTCCCGTGGCCCCCAGCAACGCCATCTGTTCGGGGGAGAGTTCTGGTTTCAAGCGTGGTTCTCCCGGAGCAAAACCATGTCCCGGAGCGGTGAGGACGAGATCTTTCAACAGTGGAATTCGATGAAGATTCTGACTGATCAGGGCAGACACAATCACGACCACCACCAGCGATGCAGCAAAAGTTACGAACGTCCTGCCTGCGCGGGCCATATCGTATTCCAGGCTCAATCCGGAGAACGTCTGACTGGCCATGATCAAGGCTCCCAGAACCAACAGGATGCCGGAGATTCCAAAGACGCCAAATCCTGGAATGACAAACAATTCGAGTGCCAGGCAGCCGACTCCCACTGCAAAGATGGCCAGTTCCAGACTTCCCGCCGTTCCCCCCATCACCTTGCTCCAGAAGAACACGGCAAAAGCCAGAGCCGAGATAATTCCAAAGAACCCCGTCATGGTCGCCATTTCAATATAAATACAGACGATGGCAACGAAGAACAGGAAGCCTGCGACCGCCTGATTGTTCAGATAGAAAATCAGGGAATCGACCCAGGTTCGCCCGATCGAATGAAATTGCAGGTCCTGTGGAACGCCTAACCGTTCCTTCAACTCGGAGAGATCTTTGACCGGCCGTTCAGCGATCAGCAACTGATGTGCACGCGATCCATTCACGGTAATGGCGATCCCCACTCTCGATTCCGGCACCATTGGACCGGGAATCCATTCCTCCCCGTTCTCGGCCATCTCGGCAGCGGACATGAACCATTTCCGTCCCGTGTTTTTCTGAGTGACCTGAAAGACCTCCAGATCTTTGTCGGCGAATCCTTCGATGATCGCGGCTGGTCGATTTTTCTGATTGGCCAGGCTGCGTAATAATTCCAGTTCCACGCTCAGGATTTTTTCTTCCGCACGAACAATCATGGGGCCCATCAGATTGATCGGAATGGCATCTCCGATCCGGGCATTGGGAGTCATATAGATTTCGTCGCAGGCCACAGCCAGAATGGCTCCTCCGCTGATGGCTTCGCGCGGGATATAGGCCACCGTTTTGACATTCAGTTCACTGAGATGTGAGATGGTCTGCGACAAGTCCGCGCAGACAGACAGCAATCCGCCCGGGGAATCGATCTCAAACACAATCAATTGTGCTCCCGACTTCACAGCCCGATCGATCTGCCGCTTGGCAAACGCCTCGAAGACTTCATCAATCACATCATGCAGCTGGATATAGGCAATTTTTGTGACTGCTTCCGCGGGGGCAAGTTCTTTGAGAGAGTCCGGAGTCAGCCCATAACTCTCAATGAGTTGACGCCGGCTTTCCGCAGTGCGCACGGCCAGCACATCCAGCAGCCGAGCCTGTGATCCGGCAATGAGCCCGGCGGTTCCCGCTTCGCTGATGGTTTTTGATTCCAGAATAATGGCCCCCTGATTCTGCAATTCACGCGCTTCCACAGAGGTGGCCAACCGGGTCTCTTTCTCACCCGGCGCTGTCTCGACCGTCAACTGCACCAGAGAAACCGCAGGGTCCATCATGGCGGTGGCCAGCGCTGGCGTCACACGGGGGTTGCGACGGCGATCGACAATCCCTTTCACAATGATCTGCTGATCTGCAGCCACTCGTTGACCACTTCCCAGATCTCCCAGCGAAGCGGTGGGAGCCATCACAATTTCCTGACAGGCCAGCGCCACCAGGACATTATGTCCCGTGACCGTTTCCGGCACCCAGGCGATGGTTGTCAGATTGGCGAATGGTTTTTCTGTGAGAAAATCCGCCAGCGCATAGCAGTTGTGAAATGGACTCGTCCCGGCAGTCATTTCCAGAATGATGTAAGCCTGACGATGCTCGCGAATCGCCAGGTCCTGGGTCTCCAGAATCGTTCTGCGAACCAGCCCCAGAGTGTCATCTCCAATCGGACTGTGGATCGGGATGATACGGGCAATGCTGGCCGCTTTTTCCGCCGGAGCCGGGGCATCAATCGCCAGGCAGACGGAACTCCACAACAGCACTCCACCCAGAAGTGTTCCCAGGATTCTGAAACAGCGCGATCTCATCAGACTTGCCCCGGTCTCGCGACGAAACCGCGAAGGGTCTGCAGCAATGTTCTCTGGCAGTTGATGAAGCTGGACCACAATGACATCCTGATGTGCTGCGGCAAGTGATGGAAGTTCTTCACAGTTCATCTGACATCTCACCGCATGACAGGAAGAATAAGCTGATTTTACCTGGAAGGTGGCTCGATGCCAATTTTTTAACTTGCCTCTCCTGTTCATAAGGGCGATTCAAACTCGCCCGGACTGTGTTTAGAGCAAGTTGCTCTCGCCTGTGCCCGCACAGCACGCGTTTTGATTGATGAAACCCAACTCGCCGCGCGGCGGAACACGACCTATGTGGAGTGAATGCGCTCAAACCGTTCCGTTCGCAAGACCGTTCGCAAGAAATGGAACATCCTTCGTCACCTTGCCTGATTGCCTGTCCGATATAAAAACAGATTTTGTGAGTCTCCAGAGGTGCAATCTGGTCATTGGACCAGACAGGATGCCTCGTTCCTCTGGATCATTCACGCGCCTGGCAGGAATTCCTCCCGGACAGCCACATTATAGGTCGAATTTTCATTTGGGAACTCCTCAAGTCCGAAATCAGGGCCCCAGGGCCGAGAGTGGCAAGAAAAAGTTGCTCGGATACAGGTTTTTTGCCGTTCCCATTTTGTTCACCATCGTCGAATTCTCCCTGCCAGCAACGACGCTCACCTCCAGGAAGAAACTTGACCTGGATCAGTCATAATGCGTGGCTGACGCGAGATTCACCGGTATGATGATCTGACCGACCGGCTGTATCACGGCATCTGGCAGAGTCTGAATCCAGAGTCTGGACCTCAACCAGGCAGTCAAGTTGAGCGTCGAGCAACGATGACGCATCCCCCATGCCGCGTCACGATGAGAGCGCATTCACCCCGCATCGATTGCGTTCCGCCACGCGGCGAATCGATTTTCATCTATCGAAACGTACGCTGCGCGAGCCCGGGCCGGAACAACTTGCTCTAAGATTTCGGGTAGAACTTAACACAAAGTCCGACAACGGAGGGCGTTTCGCGATCACGCCCCTGAAGCTCAGCCCTGGTGCGGCGTTACTGCTTTCCTTCATCCCGGTTCGACCACCAGGGAAGGGAAATCCCTCCATCCATCAGCAGGGTGCTGCCGGTCATGTAATCACAGGCATCGCTCATGACAAAATTCACGAGCCCGCCGATTTCATCCGGTTGTCCCATGCGTTGCCAGGGGATGGTTCGAGCTGCTTCTGTAAGCTGTTCATCCGTGAAGAATTTGCGTTCGCCCGGTGTATCGATCCAACCAGGGTGAATGACATTGACACGAATACGATAACGCGCCAGTTCGATGGCCGCTGTGCGAGCCATGTGGTCAATGGCTGCTTTCGCCATATTATACGCCATGGCTGTGGGAATGGGGGTCACTGCGTGCGGAGAGCTGACCACGGCGATCGACCCGCCAGTTCCCTGTTTCACCAGTTGCTGGGAGACAGCCCGGACCGCATAAAAACCGCCCCACATGCTGACGTCAATTGTGCGACGAAATCCTTCCATGTCCGCATGGATCATACGTTCGCGATCGCTATAGGCGGCGTTCGAGACCAGGCCGTCAATCCCCCCCCACTCGTCCACCACCTTCTGCACCATGGATTCCACCTCAGCCTGATTGGCAACGTCTGCCTGAACCAGGATGGCTCGTTGTCCCAATGCACGGATCTCGTTCGCGACCTCTTCGGCTTCATCTGGATGGGATCGATAATTGACGGCCACATCCGACCCGCCGCGAGCCAGTTGAACCGCGCATCCACGGCCAATTCCCCGCGATGCTCCAGTGACAAGAATGCGTTTATTTGACATAAGCTTGATGTTTGTAAGGATTGTTTAAAAATCGCACGTGCCACCAAGGGAGACTGCCGCAAACCTGATCACAATCAAGTCACGAGGCCGCTGAAGGTGCTTTTTGAATTCTGAGCAACAAGGAACGATGGCATTTTTAGTTTTCAGAATAACACATCGTCCGCAGCCTCCCAATAGTGTGGGATTGGTCTCTTCCATCCGGTTCAAAAAACGCCATGAAATTTCCCAGTCCCCCCCTTTTCTTCCCAGCATCGGTATCTACGATGTCTGCAGGCGGGCGCCTGTGAAAGTTAGTGATGCAAACCGGAAAAAGAGGGCCTTCAAAACAGCAAGGCTCCGCTCTCAACAAGTCCACGCATGATGATTTGTTGCAGCTCAGAAACGATCTGGCAGGTCTGGAACGACTCCACGCACTGCAATCAACGCTCATTCGGGAAATCCGTCGACAGGTGGAAGAACTGGGAGCCATGAGAACACCCCAAACGCGTTAAGCCTTGGTGGAACTTCAAATCTGCATTGACGGATTGAAGAACTCGCAGCGAGTGGGCCACCGTTTATGAAATTTGAGTCATGTCGGCGAGTTTCGCCAGCACATCGTCAACGTGCCCTTTCACCTTTACCTTGGGCCAGACCGCTTTGATTTTGCCATCCTTGCCGATGAGGAACGTGCTGCGATGCAATCCCTCATACGTCTTGCCGTAATTCTTTTTCTCTCCCCAGACCCCATATTTTTCAGCCACCGCGTGATCGACGTCGGCCAACAAAGGAAATGGCAGCGAAAACTTCGCCGAGAACTTTTCGTGCGAAGCCACACTGTCCGTGCTGATTCCCAATACGACCGTTTCCGCAGTCTGCAGACGGGCCAGATTGTCGCGAAAATCACAAGCTTCCTGGGTACAACCGGGAGTATTGTCGCGCGGATAAAAGTACAACACGACGTTCTGCTGACCGGCATAATCGCTCAGCTTCACCTTTCCACCGGTTGAGGCGGAGAGCGTGAACGCAGGAGCTTTTTTGCCGACTTGGGGGATCTCTGACATGTGGGTCTCTTCCGTGCAATCAAAAATACTTACCAGCTGGGATGCTCAGGCAGATAGGTTTCAAATTCCTGAATGAGCTTCTTCTGATATTCCCCTGCGAACGTTCCATTGAAGAATTTCTCGCAGGCTTCCTGGTTGAAGCGGTCCCAACTCTTTTCTTCGTGGCCGGGATTGATCGGGTAGAACAGAGCGCCGACGGCTTCAGCGGCGGCCTGGTCACCGGGAGCATCTCCAATCATCAGCATTTTGTGCGGTTCGTAACCCAGTTTCCGGCAGGCTGCCAGCGATTCCTTCTTGCTGCCCGATTCCTGTCCGCAGATACTTTGCACAAACTGGTCGATCCCGTGTTCATCCCATTCTTTCTGCAAAGCGGCATTGGGAGTGGCGGAACAGACAATCAGATCTGCTTTTTCTTTCATCTGCTGCAATGCTTCCCGAACTCCGGGAAAGGGGGGGACATCATGCACGAGATCGGCCACCGCTTCGTCCACCGCTTTGGACCACGCATAGGCCTGTTTCAGATCGGCATCACCCGTTTTGTCGGCTTCCGGTCCCAGCGTCTTGGTCCCCAGCTTGGTTTCCCGTTTCACCCAGTCCCGGAGCCCCTGCAGTTTGGGCAATGTTACTCCCCGTGCCCGAACTTCTTCCCGCTGTTCCAGGAGATCCAGGGCCAGCAGATAAGCTGGGAACCGATTGGCCCCGCGCGTCTTCGAATACAGATTGGTGAATTCCGCTGCCTCCCGCGCATATTTCGAAATGGGTTGCAGGTGCATGTACTTGATAAAATTAGGGATGAAGCATTCTTTATGCTTAATTTCCATGGAATCGAAAGCACAGCCATCGGAATCGATTCCGACCAGAAAATCATGCTGCCTGGCAAAGTGATCAAGACCAAGTTGAGACACTGGACATCCTTAATGGGGTCAAAAAAGTGAAGAGAGCGGGCAACTCATATTCCGGCCGGTGCTTGTCTGCTGCCGTTGCCCAGTCCATAGCGTATTTCAAGCAGAAGCTTCTTCCAAGTCTTCCAGCAGATTGATCGAATGTTGTGTCATTCGGGGATTCACTGATGAGAAACAGACCGCGAGTACGGCCCCGACCGTGCGGGCAACTCTTGTGAACCTTGCCGGGATAGAATGGTTGCACCACCTCGAGCGCATTCGCCCCGTACAGGCCGCGTTCCGCCACTCGGCGAGTTGCGTTTCATCAGTCGAGACGCGTGCTGCGCGAGCCCAGGCCAGAGCAACTTGCTCTATTCATCGGTCCCCGGCCAGATTGGACGTCCGCGGGCATCCAGAATCAGCCCCACGGTTCCCCCACGAACTTGTCCAGCGACCGGTTGACCCGGACCGTTCCCCAGATCAACGCTGCGAACGGGAGTCAGCTCAACGTGTGCGGTCGCCTCGGCAGGAAACGCCAGCGTGATCAGTTCTCCAAACGTGATCTCACCAGAAACAGGAGAGACGGAACCGGCCGTCTTATCCGGATGAATGCGATATCGAAAACAGGGACGCCCCGGTTTGCCGGTCCCTTTGGCAGCAATCACGGTTCCCAGTGTGATCAGGCAATCTTTTTCAAAGACTTCCATGGCGGCCTGGGGGTGAATCGAGGCCAGCACTCCCAGATGTGGCATCATGAAGATGCTGTCCTTGGCCAGTTCTGTAATCCCTTCCGGCTCAAAGGCATCAACGAGCATCATGGCGGTCTGTTCTGCCCGGGGAGCATGTGAGAGCACCCCGCCCGATGCCACCAGCAGGTGAAGTGTCATGTTGTCGACAATGGATTGACCACTCGATTTCTGAGAGAAGGTATCTCCCACTGTGCGCTGTTGCTGGACTCCTTTGAGCGTTGTGGCAAACTCTTTGTGTTGCTTGTAGGCCAGTCGCAGAGCTTCCCGGGCAACGGCCTGTTCGAATTCCAGCGCCTCCAATGTTTGCGGGATGGTGGTGGGGCGAATCATCTTGTTCTTCACCCGATTGCGCAGTTCCCGTTCATCCATATCCCGTTTCACCCAGCGGAGAACATTCTGCATTCCCGCTTCCGCACAGACGTTGGAAATGGAATAACTCATGCCAGATTGGCGCTCACGGTGCGGTTGAAGATCGGCTTTCCATCCGCTCCGGCAAAGACGCTGAAGACATCTGTTGTGGCTCCGCCGATATCCACGCCCACACAGTTGATCCCGCGCGCTTTGGCAATGGTCTGCAGAATATCCCCAACTGCGCCGGGAGTCGGCATGATGGGCACATCCGCCAGCGCGATCAGCTTGTCGTAGCCGGGAGCATGCGCCATCACATGTTCGAGAAATAAGTCGTGAATCATGTCCCGGGCGGGAGCCAGATTTTCCCGTTCCAAAGTGGGACGCACATTTTCCACGATCGAGAGTGCTACGGAATCACCAAATGTTCGCGAGACATCCGCAGCGGCTTCCTGATTCCCAGCAAAAATCAACGGCATCCGATAATGATTGCCGAATCGGGGCTTCGGCCGGGCGGGGGCGATGAGTTCCGCCATCTGCACGACATGTTTGACGGTTCCGCCATCGGTCCCGCCCGCCATGACCACCATGTCCGGACGCAACTCGCGAATCCGTTGAATCTGCTCATGCGGGCGACGGCGATCATTGGAAGCAATCAGGTCCAGCACAATGGCTCCCGCACCCAGCGCAGCCCGTTCCGCACTGGCTGCGGACATCTCTTTGACCACTCCCGTGACCAGTATCTGCAGACCACCTCCCGCACTGGAGGTTGAGATATAAATATCACAGCCATCTTTCCCCCGTGCCGGCCGAATCAGGTTTCCCTGTTCATCGATGAGTTTTCGGCCGGCCAGTTCACCCACTTCCGTCGCGGCATTCATGACGCCGACCGTCACGTCCGCCACCGGTTCTTCCACGGTGGTCGGTGCTTCGCCCCGATAAGTCTGACGATAATGCCCGTCGATTTTTTCAATCAGGATGGCTTTGGTGGTCGTACTGCCACAATCGGTGGCGAGAATGACGTTGATCTCATCGGAATTCAGTGGCAGCATGAGACATCAGTCATTGAAGAACCGGGGGAAGGGGAATGGCGAAACAGTTGTGACCATAAAAGGTAGACCATTCACGCCCGGTGGACAAAGTCCAACTCAATTTTAAGTCAACTCAATTTTGTGGTGGAAGAACCTGGGGAGGTCCCTGGAGCTTTGCTTTGATTCGATCTGCAATTCCACCGATGAGTTCGTTGCTCATCTGTTGAAGGTTTTTTGTAATGGGACGAATTTCCAGCAGATCATCAATCGTCCCGGTCTTACGATCCGGGCCGGAAGAGCGAACGACGAGCAACATGCCGGCAGGGGTTTCGTCGACGAACAATTCCAGCGGTTGCTTCCAGGCATCATGGGCTGGAAGTTGCTTTCGATCCGACTTCAAAAGCCCGGGGAGAAGCCGCTGTCCCAGCTGCTGCTTCTGTTGTTGGTCAGCCATCAGTTGGTCTGCGCACTGCTGGACAAGTTTGCGTGTCGTCTGGATCCGTGCTTCACGAATTCGGCGATCGATCCCCATCCAGGCAATCACAGCGACAACTCCCGTAATTGTGACGAACAGGACAACACATGCTTCAGGGGAGGACCGGGAGGATTGAGAGGTCTCTCTTTTTGCAGTCTGTTGTGCCTTTCGTGCTGCCAGACGTGCCAGCCTTGTCTTTCGTGCTTCCCGGCGTTTCTCGGCGGCAGGACGGATTCCCACCACGGCACACGTAACGAGAAACTCGCAGATTTCCGCCAGCCAGCCAATGCAGGACAAACCGGCCATGAGCATCAATTCGCAGGCTGGCAGCAGAAGGCCAGCCAGACCTTCAGTCATGAAGGCAATCCATGCAGCGAGCAACTCTGCAATCGCAGCCATGACAACGCGCCTTGATGGCTTCAACGAGCTGATGATTTCTATCGCCGGCCGATCCATCGGGAAAAGCCCGGACGATTCACCCGGCGGTCAGTTTTTCCCAAACGGCACGGTTTTCTTTCATGGCAGCCACAATGTCATCCGGAACGTGGCTTTCTTCCATTAATGTCCAGCCGTTGAACGAGATCCCTTTCAGCAGGGTGAACAGTTCTTCCCAGGGATAATTGTTTTTGGTGAGATCGTGAATGTGGACGGTGCGAATTTTGTCTTGCAGCAATTTGAAGTTTGCGGCCAGACCGGCACCGTTCATGTCGGACTTGTTGCAGTTCCAGCAGACGACGGCGTTTTTGTGATTGGCAGCCTGCATGATCTGATGCAATACCGGCACTTCTGAAGTCCCTGCACCATGAACTTCCACACGGATTTCCTGGCCAAAATCTTTGGCGAACTCTGCAACTTCATGCAGGGCTGCTCCAATCTGGGTCACGGTCTGCTCGACAGGGACCTGGGCTGGCAGACCGTTGGGCCGGACCTTGACTCCGGTCCCGCCAATATCATGAGAGAGTCGCACGAAGTCTTTCGTCTCTTCAATGTTTTTTCGAACGACCGCCTGATCCACTGCGTGATATTCACACGTACTGCCAAGTCCCACAACCGCCACAGCGGAATCGGCAAACTGCTTGCGAACCTGCTCTCGCTGGGCCGCATCGAGTTTGATTTCCACACCATGTTTATGGGTGGTTCTTAATTCCACACCGGAAAAGTTTGCAGCGGTACAGTTCTTGATTAACGTGGGAACATCCCAGTTCTTGCCCCATTCATAGGTCACCAGGCCAAGTTTCATCTGCGTTCCGGAAGCGGCCTGGTTTTCATCAGCCTGCAGCACAGAGTGGGCGGGCCACAGACAGGGCAGCACAGCCAGAGAAGCAGCAGCTTGCAGGAAATGGCGGCGAGGAACGGTCATGGCATTGACTTTCAAATCAAAATCGACGGGGAAGGAAGTTGGGGCTGGGTGTCCACCTGGTGCTGAAACCATGGATCATGATATCAAGCTGGTTCACAGTGGCTTGGCAGGTTGGCTGGCTATGTGCGATTCAAGTGTGTGCGATTCAAGTGTGTGCGATTCAAGTGTGTGCGATTCTCTCAATGTAATTTCAATTCTACGTCGTCGTTGTACATTTGCCCGGCATCATCCACGCGATTACGCCCCAGGCTGGTCAATCGTGCCTGATCGGCCGCCAGGCGGGAATAAATGAAAGCAGCATCGGTGCAGGCATCCACAGGAATGAGGCCCAGATATTCGGGAACCAGGTTCTCCAGTGCCGGGGGAAATTCTCCTTTCTCTCGCTGATACTTTTCCAGGGCAATACCAATCGTGATCAGGTCGCGACGAGTTTCCTGACGATCGGCCGATGCCCGCCGCTGATAGTAATTTGGGCGCAACGACATCGCCATATTTTCGCCGACCCAGCGACTGACGCCGTTGCGGTCGTTCTGGATTTCCTTCGAAAAGTTTACAGTTTTCTGATCGACAGTCGCCTCCCATTTGGCATATGCCTGATCCAACTTGGAAAAAAGTGCCAGCTGGGAACTGCGATCTTTGACTTCCAAGGCCGCTACGATGGCATCCTGAATTTCATCGGCGCGCTGATGGGCCTGTTTCCAGTCACAATCAGCAAGACTCATCAATTGAGCAGGATCAATGTTCTGATCTTCGGATTCTTCAAAGAATCCGATTTGAGATTCCGGATCGGTTTTCAGCAGTTCGATTTCCTGATGCACGATGGCCCGCTCGCCAACCGCCGCTGCGATGTGGACTGGCGGAAACCGGGAAAGGGAATAAGTGAGACCTCGTTGAAGCTGCACCAGTTGGGGTCCCGTCAGTCGACCACTTTCCAGCAGTGCCCGTTCCGCCCAGAAAGCAGTGGAATCGATCACCTGGGCTTTGGCTACGGAGACGTCGAACGGGGAACCGTCTGCGAGCAGGTTCGCCAGCCGGTGGCAGGCTTGCAGGTCTGCCAGGGTGCCGTCCATGTCGTTGTCACCAAACTGCAAGACAGCCCGCGCAGCCAGCAGGCGGGCCAGAAACGGCAGGCGACGCTCCACGACCAGTGAGGCAGAAATCAATCGAGAAGGAAGTTCCGGGGCCAGCAATGGTGCGAAATATCGCGGTTGATTGGCGGCCACCAGGAGCGTATTAAGCGCCTTTTCGTTCGCCTTGAGATAACCGGCCAGCTCCGGTTTCTCCTGCGCGGTCCAGAGTCCCTGACTTCCTGCCCGCAATTGTTCATCCACTTTGCCGGCAGTTTCATCCCTCTGCTCTGCAGCCAGATCAAGACTTTGCACAAACTGATCCACCGAAACAAACAGGGGAGATTCGGCAGGCATCTTTTCGATTCCCAGCATCTCCAATGTCACATCATGCAACGGAGCATCCAGTGCTTCCTCGCCATAGATCTGCATCAACCAGACCACAGCGTTCTCTTCCGGTTTTACCCCTTTGGACAACTTGACGTGAAGATCACGTAAAGCCCCGGTGATTTCGCTGGAGATTTGCGGCGTGGTCAGAATCATGCCAGCTGGCAGAGCAACGGGCGGGGGGGCAATCCCACTCACAATCGGTTCCGCAGCCTCACTGCAGTCCACAGACACAATCCCCCCGACCAGTGCAGCCAAAAGGGCCAGCCAGCAGGGAAGTGTTAAAGAACGGGCAACACCGACCATCACAACCTCACAGTCAAAAGTAATGTCCGTTCGATCTGAGTCACTGGATCGGCACTTGAATTGATGCTGCCCGACCGGCTTCAGGCGCGAAGTGTGGCGACCACTTTCTGGGCGGCATCGGTCAAGTCGATTCCCGTGGTGATTTTCTTGCCGGAGTTTGCCAGCATCTCGCGGGCTTTTTCCACGTTCGTCCCTTCCAGTCGCACCACCAGTGGAACGGTAATTCCGATCTTGTCATAGGCGGTCAGCAGGGCTTCCACAATGATATCGCACTTCATAATCCCGCCGAAGATATTCACCAGGATTGCTTTGACATTCTTGTCCGACAAAATGATCCGGAATGCTTCGGTGACCTGATCGACATTCGCTCCCCCGCCGACGTCGAGGAAGTTGGCAGGTTCGCCGCCATGCAGCTTGATCAGGTCCATGGTGCTCATGGCCAATCCCGCCCCATTCACCAGACAGCCAATGTTGCCGTCCAGTTTCACGTAACTCAGCCCGGTATTGGCTGCCTGGATTTCGGAAGGATCTTCTTCGTTCAGATCGCGCAGCTCCAGAAAATCCTTATGACGGAACAGAGCGTTATCATCGAACGTGTTTTTCGCATCCAGCGCCAGAAGCTGACCATCTCCGGTGACAATCAGCGGGTTGATTTCTGTCATGCTGCTGTCGCTGCGCACGAAGAATTCACAGATCTTCGGAAAAAATGTATTGGCCGATTTCTGCGCTGCCGCATCGAGTCCCAGCGCCCGGCAGAGTTTTCGTACTTGAAAGGGCTGCAGACCGATCGCAGGATCAAACGCTTCACGAAAGATTTTTTCCGGATGTTCTTCCGCCAGTTCCTCAATGGCCATGCCCCCTTCAGCAGAGGCGATCACCACCGGCAGACCGATTTCACGGTCCACCACGACCGCCAGATAGAGTTCTCTGGCGATATCCAATCCCTGTTCAATGTACAGGGTGTTGACCTGCTTCCCGTCTTCTCCAGTCTGAACGGTGACCAGAGTGGAGCCGAGCATCCGCTGAGCATTGGCCACCGCTTCATCAGCAGATTTCACCAGCACCACGCCAGCCTGTTCCGGATGTTCCTTGAATCGGCCTTTCCCACGGCCCCCGGCATGGATCTGCGATTTCACCACACAGACTTTTGTTCCCAGTTCGGCATAGGCCTGGGCAGCATCAGCGGCGGTCTTAACGACAACACCACGTGGGACGGGAACGCCCGCTTTGGCAAAGAGAGCTTTCGCCTGATATTCATGAATTTTCATGGAGCAAGTGACTGTTGAGGGTTGGAAAATTCGACTGGACGAAATGTGACCAGTGCGGCATCGCAGCCTGGGGTTCGGGTTGGTTTCTTGCGATTCCGTTCCGTTATCGCTCGCTTCACACTTTTCGAAACGAAAATTGAGATGCGAGAGACGCCCCAGTCGATGGTATTCGTTCATGTTCCAGAGCGGAACCGAAAGCTGTATTTCCTCCAGATTCGGGACTCTGTCCATGATGCGACGAGGAGTGGAGTGGAATTAAGGAACAGGAGAAAGCCTGAATTCCAAAATCCTTCCGCTTTCCCCTTATTCTCTTTCCTTTTCACTTGGCCTGAAGTGTCTGGTTCACTTGGCTTGAAGTGTCTGGCGTTTGCCGGCAATGAGTTCCAGCAGTGCTTTCTGGGGCTGGGCGAATTTCTCCAGTCCTTCCTGCATCAGAACTTCTTCCATCTTCTGAAAGTCGACCTTCTGATCAATCTCTGCCATCACGTCGTCCGCAGGCATTTTGTCGATCTGCCGTGTATAGGTGCGACCAAGCTTCTGGACGGCCTCGTTGGTCTCTGGAGGATTGGTCTGAATATCGGAACCCGCCAGCGCCGCCACGTACTTGTCTTTGGGATCTTCCGGCATTTTCGTTCCGGTACTGGCGAAAACGATTTCCTGCCTGAGCGGAAGTTGCTTGTCCTTCCAGAACTCTTCGTTCTCCTGCCACAATCGTTTCACGTTTAAGATCCCCACTTGTCCCTGGGCGGCCGAGGAAAGATCTGGAATCTGCTTGGCGGTATAAACATCGATGCGGCTGATAAAAATACTATAAACCGACTTTAACGATTGCGGATCTTGACGACGCTGCGCCCCACGCCAGATCGCTTCGCGAGCTGCATGATATTGCCGGGCACTGAAGATCAACGTGACATTGATGGTCACTCCCGCAGCCGAAAGTTCTTCCAGTGCCGCCAGACCCCCTGGTGTTGCGGGAACTTTGATCATCCGATTCTGATGACCCGCTGACCATTTCTTCCCCAACTCAATATACTGTTTTGTCCGGTCCTGAGTGGGGATGGGAGCATCCACATCTTCCAGCAGCGGATCGAGTTCGAAACTGACATAACCATCGTTTCCCCCGGTCTTTTCCCAGACCGGACGAAAGACCTGCTGGGCCCGCTGGACCAGTTCGTCCGTCAGCTTCCAGGCGATGGTGGAATCATCCAGTTTCTCGTTGATCAGTTGCGAAATTTCATCATCAAACCGCCCTGTTTTAATCAAATTGGAAATGATGATGGGGTTGGAAGTTGCTCCCGTGGCCCCGAACTCGAAATTCTCCTGAACGAGATCCGGATCGATCGAATCCAGCCAGAGTTTGGTGCCTGTGGAGATCAAGGATGCCAGACCTGTCATGCCAGCCATAAATAAAATGCCTTCTCGAAGTTCATTTTGTGAGTTGAGTTGAGCGCAGCCACAACTGTGCGAGCCTTGATAAAGACTCGACAAGCTGACCGGAATATTACTTCACAATCGTCGATTCTGGTTCGTTCTGCAAGTTTTGAACTGGTGCAGAGAGATATTTGGTCGCCATTTCCTGCTCGATCCGCCGGTCCAGACCTCCATCAAACAGATTCATATGGTCCCGGCCCTGCAGTAATTCAACTTGGGCATCGCTGCCGAGTTCTTGCAGAGCTGTCTGCAGCAGACGTGTGGCCCCATCCAGATAGAAGGAATCTTCCGTCCCCATAAAGACATGCAGCTTCCCCACCAGTTGCGGTCCCAGCTTGTCCCAGTTCTCTTTCAGCAGCGCCAGGATGTCATAAGGTTGCCAGGCCGCCGCCACGATGGGATCGATGGCGCCGGTTTCGCGATTCCAGAGCGAAACAGGTTTGCCATCCGCGCCTTTTGGGCTGAAGACCGCTTCGAAGCTGAACAGCTGACAGCCATGCCCCAGCACGTCTTCCATATTGGAAAAGGTGTCGTAGTAGACAACTGGCTGGCCTCGCACGCGAACAATGGGTCGGCGTTCTCCCTGGGCATCATGAAACATGTTTTCGCCGGGCTGATACAGATTGATCAGTTGAAAATCGTGAAAGCTGACGGAATCGGGAGAGGTACTCCATGTCCCCGCGAACTGTTCCGGAGCATGGATCATGAGCCACAGACTGGACCACCCGCCGGAAGAATGTCCCGTTAAAAATCGGGCCTCGGGACGGGCGTCCGTGCGAAACGTGCCATCCAGTGCGGGGAGAAATTCCTGTAGAAAAGCATCCATCCAGGGGCCATTGTTGGCCGAATTGGCGAACACATGGTGCCCCCATTTGCAGTTGGGATCGAGCATCACACGGATGAATTCGACTCCCAGCGTGTTCAATTCACGGGCAGGTTGCTGATGAATTCCATGCAGATGATTCCCTCCAAATCCCGGGATTTCCAGAATGACCGGATAGCGCCTGGCGGGCTGACTGTAATAACTGGCGGGCAGCGTGACGGAGCCCTGTAGAAAAGTCTTTCGCTGATGAAACTCGCTGAGCAACTCGGACTTGACTCGCAGTAGTTTCGTCCAGGAGGTTTCGCGGAACTGTTGTGGCGGAACGACTCGATTGAGCCGGAACGTGACGGTATTGGGGGATTGCAATCGCCAGGCTTGGCTATACCAGTTTCCCGGACCATTACCAATTTCTCGTTCTTCCGGATGTGCCCGGACAACTCCTTGTGCGTCCATCCCCAGCAGTTTGTCAGCAGTCAGATCTCGCGGGAACTTCAGGACATCGGGGTCTTGAAGGTCGAGAATCACTTCTGTCTGAGGCATCCAGTTCACCACATCCCGGGCGAGAATGGGCTGAGGAGCAAACCAGTCCGGCCCCGACCTGGGCTCCGTCCGGTCCGATCGACGGGAAGGCTTGAAGAAAACATAGACCCGACCGGTAAACGGCTCGTGATGAAGTGTGGGATCGGACTGTAATCGAAATGACCACGTCGGCAGAGCTGCCGGAAGGGGACGACTGACAAGAAATGTCACCTGCAATGCGATCACGCATAACAGGGCACGTATTTTTTGAGACATCTGATCCATCCTTCGCATCGATCGCTTTACCACATTTTGGTTGCCTGCGATTCGGATTCCATATTTATACTGAATTCCATATTTATATTGAGTTCCGCCATAACAGCCTGTTGAAAAACCATGAAGTCTTGGCCAGACAGAAATGTCCGGCCCACTGTTTTAATGATCCAGAAGCTTCTGGTGGCACAGACATTTCTGCCCTGGTGACGCAGACATTTTTGTCTATGCGATTTTCAACAAGCTGGGCAGGATGACAACGGATGATACAACTCAGGTGTCTATAATATGTTGCGATCCCCTCTTGTTCTCGATTTTGGCGAAGGGGTGGGCGAAGGGATGGTTGCGTGCCGTGAGCAATCTCTGCCTGGAATGGGAATTCCCATCCGGAATGTTTTTGCCGTTTTATCAGGTTTGTCAGGGGTTCTAAGAAATTTCCAGAAATCTGGACTTTTCCCCGAACCATTTTGATCGACCAGTGGTCAAGCTATCGTAGAGGAACATATTGGCAGAGATGGGCCGGAGTTTTCCGGTGCGTCTTTCCGATCTGATTTGATCGGTCAGGGAAGAGCCAATCCATGATCACCTGGTTCCGAATGTGCGGAACCGTCATTCTCATTATGTGTTTCCTGGACTGCGACAAGTTCGCAGAAGGTGCAGCCATGCGTAACGCCATCAACCACAGCAGCAACATCATTGGCAATTCGGCAATTCATTTTGCCGCCCGCGCCATTGTCGCCGCTGAGGTTGGACATGCGTATCGCGAGCACTCCGGGAAACGGCTAACTCATGTCGACGTCCCCGCAGACACCATGAAACGTGTCAAGGTCTCCGTACGCGGGTCGCTTTGCGAGCGACCCGAGACGAGATGCCGTACGGCGGAACAGCAGACGACAATGTGGCCCACGACAATGTGGCAACTGGCAAGTTCAGAAATGCCAGCTGCGGCATGGGCTCTGCTCGTCCTGAATCGGACGACTTCCGCTTGAATCGCCCCAGCGATTCCCGAGGCTGACGAAAGCCCCAGACAAAACCAGATCTTCCAACCAGGATCAGATCTTCCCGCAAAGCGAACGGTTTTGTTCAGGGCGTTTCAAAATCGAAAGTGATCAGACCATTTCCATTACATGGAAATGGCATTTTTGATTCAGGTCAGTGCCCTCGAAATCCGGAAGAGGCCGATGGGTAGCGAGCGACACGCCGACTCCTTGCGTCTGCACGTATTTTGCTGAGTTTCAGCACGTGAGACGTCTTGGGTTCCCGTTCACAACGCTCCCCTTCAAGCCTGTGTGGATTGTTCTGTTCTGTCGTGTGATGAACGGGGTTCAGCGTGGAACCCCGACTGGACAAATGACATTCCTGTTCGCTGGATGAAAAACCGCAGCCATCTGACCTCCATGGACTGGATTCAGACAGCACTCGGTCTCCGCGTTCAAAATGCTGCAACTCAAAATGAGAAGGCCCCCCATTCCAGGGGATGACATCATGCTGGATGAAATCGAAACAACTTCGTTGGTGCTGCGAGCTCAACGGGGCAACCGGGAAGCCTTTGGTGAACTTGCCCGGGAATATGAATCGGCAGTTTACAGCATCTGCTTTCGCCGCCTGCGCAATCAGGCAGAAGCGGGTGAAGTGACTCAGGAAGTGTTTCTGCGAGCCTTGCGAAAGCTGGTTCAGCTGCGGGAACCCGAACGGTTTGTCGGCTGGCTGAAACGTATCGCCGTTCGCATGTCCATTAACCGGGCTGTTCGCCGACCACGGGAAACCTGCCAGGACCCTGAATTGTTCACTGTGGTTGCGAACCGAGCCTCTCCGGTCGACCGGGTCCTGCAACGGGAACGGGCCGATCAGGTTCGCCTCGGTTTGAAGCAACTCCGGACGCTGGATCGGGAAACGTTGCTGGCCTTCTATTTTGAAGGCCAGTCACTCAAGGAAATGAGTGATCGTTTCAGCAGCCCGGTGGGCACCATCAAGCGACGCCTGCACACAGCCCGGCATCGCTTGCGGGAAGCACTGGATGAGCCTCAACTGGTGTGATCCCGAGGCAAGGAAAGAGAAAAAGGCGAGGGGAAAGCCGGACGTGTGAACGTTGAGGCTTTCTCCTCGCCCTTCCTCTTTCGGGTTTCAGGCCGATTTCGGTTCGCTGGATGGACTTACCAGCCGGTCATGAAGCCGTCGTAACCCCGACCGAACTCAAGATTTTGTGAACCAAAAGGGAGCATCATCGGAGCAATTCCCGGACTGGGACAGGTGTTACATCCCCCCGCTCCTCCCGATGGCATGGGAGATCCCTGATAATTCGTCTGATACGGCAACGGTCCGCCACCGCCGTAAGGAGGATCGGTCGGGCGCACGCCCAGCCAATAGCCGGGATACCAGGCCCCCCAGCGTCTTGTCGCGGGGGGAAGAGACCCGGGAGTCACAATGGTGGCGGGTGGATCGAACGAATTTCCACCTGGCACAGAATACATCGTTCCGGGAGTGGGAGACGTTCCCTGCGGAATGGTGGATTGGGGAATTGTCGGCTGGGGAATTGTCGATTGTGGCGTTCCCAGGTTCGGCACCGTGGACGTGTCCGGCGCGTAAAGGGGTTCACCGGGAGCTGCCAATGGGCTGCTCGGCGCATATGTTGGAGTTTGGGCCAGCAAGGGGGTGGCTGTTCCGGCAGCCAGACTGCACATTGCAGCAGGGAAAACCAGTTTGAATAAATGGCGGCGCATGGAGACCTCGATGCCTGGCAAGACAGTCTGAATCAGAAATGGTCACACCCTCCTGCTCCGAGTTGTCGACTTGCAGACAGGAAGTCAACAAGGACTGCGACACGAAGTAGAACGATGTAGATGGTCGTCACTCTCATCGTAACACTCTCTGCACATTGTGCGCCGAGATTATTGACGCTTTCCGGCCTCTGTGCTGTAGCGGTTTCGCGATTCGCCCATAGAGTCGATTCATTGCAAAAACTCCACGCATTCCACCCAGCCCTCCCGGAAGTAACGCCTGCGGCAAAAGCGGCCGTCTGCTAACGCAACTCAAATTTCGGATAGAAAAAATGTGAAACAGGCGACAACGGAGCGGAATTGCAAGCAACCAACCCAACCCCCAAGCTGCGGGGCAGCAGCAGAGCTGCGTTGAGGCAGAACACAAACTGGTCGATGCCACCGTCGGATTCATCTGCCTTTCTGACACTCGCCCGTCGTGTGAGACATGACGTGAGTGAGGACCTTCCCTGTGGGGTGAATTCGCTATAATCATTCCTTTCTGATGAAAGGGTTTGCACCGTGGCGGCAAGCAGGAAAGTGGGTTCCACCGGTTCGCATCAACAGCCGCGGCAGGACGGTTTTTTCGACCCTCGTTTCGGAACTCCCCCGATTCTGCTGGAATCGATCCCGGTGGAAAACAGAATCTTCGAGCCCAAACGGACCAACTGTTTTTCTGTCTATCTGGTGGAAGCAGGAGTCGGCACGTTCTGGGCGGATACCTCGGAACATGCTTACCAGCCGCATCAACTGCTCTTCTTTATCCCTTATCAACGATGTCGATTCGAGGTGCGGACACCAACCCATCTGACGCGTATTCAATTCCATGCCAATTTTCTGTGTGTGGAAACATTTCACGCGGAGACCGGGTGCAGCGGAGCGCTCTTTAATGATCCTTATGGTGTTCCCCTGGTCAATCTGGATGAAGAAACTCGACGGGATGTCAAAGAACTCATCCGGAGGATGCAGGCTGAGCAGACACACGAACAACTGGGCAGTCAGGATGCACTCCTGGCCTGCATGCGTTTACTGCTGATTGTGGCCACGCGACTGAAACCTGCTGGCGGAAGGCCGGCGGCACCGGAGATCGATCATCGGGACCACATCCTGGAAGAACTCCGGGAGCATATTGAACGAAACTACCAGCAGTTGCATGCCCCTGCAGCTTATGCAGAATTCATGCACATGACACCGCAGACGCTGGGACGATATGTTCGTGAGACACTGGGAAAGACGTTGACGGATCTGATTCGGCAACGCATCCTGACGCATGCGAAGTGGCAGTTGCTGCACACTCTCAAGCCGGTCAAGCAGGTGGCGGCGGAAGTTGGATTTCGCGATGAACTCTATTTCAGCCGGGTCTTCAAAAAGGCCACTGGTGTTTCTCCCCGCTTCTTCCGGGAATTTGAAACCGAAATCCGCAATGGGAGCAATTTGTCCATGAGTTCGACAGGTTCGTCCATTCCCGACTCAGATGCTGCGGGTGAAGATGTGTGAATCGCGGCCAGAAAGATTAGCGGCCGGAGCAATTTGCTCTCAACATTCTTCGCAGGAGTTGCCCTCAGATGATCCGAAAACTGTATGAACTGGCTGCCAAAGCAGATCGACCTGGAATTGCTGTCACCCGCATCGGTTTGATGGTGGTGTTATTGTGGATTGGCGGATTGAAAGCGTTTAAATACGAAGCGGACGGCATTATCCCCTTTGTCGCTAATAGTCCGTTCATGAATTTTCTGATCAATGATCCGGGAAATTACAAGGCGCATCGCAATCCGGAAGGGGCATTGGTCGAGCAGAATCGGGCCTGGCACGAAAAGAACGGAACTTACATTTTTGCCTATGGCCTGGGGAGCATCATCGTTCTGTACGGCCTGCTGATCGGCACACATCCCTGGTTGCCGCAAGTGGCCACCGTGGGGAGTTTTCTGGTCTTCATCATGTCTCTGGTAACGTTGTCGTTTCTGATCACCACTCCCGAATGCTGGGTCCCCGCGCTGGGAGATGCACAACATGGCTTCCCCTACCTCAGCGGCGCGGGACGACTCGTTATCAAGGATGCCATTATGCTGGGGGCCAGTCTGGTGACCATGGCAGATTCTGCGCAGGCCTACCTGAAGAAAACATCCCCCGCAGCATAAGCCGTCCCGGCAGAAAGCTTGCGGTATTAGAGCAAGTTGCTCTGGCCGGGGCCCGCGCAGCGCGGTTTCGCTTGATAAAAGACTGCTCGCCGCGTGACGGAACGCGGCCCATGCGGGAGTCATGCGCTCTAAGAATCTATCCGGACAGACTCTCAGAGAGCTCTTTGAATGTCTATCAAAAAACGTCAGGACATGCCCTGACGTTGCAAGGCATGTCCTGAAAATCGAGAGTTGCGAATCAGACGAGAGTTATGTTCCGCTGGCGGCGGGCTTGGTGCTGTTGGGCATCAGCAACATCGACATGGCACGTCCGCTTTCCATGCGTGGCGGTTGTTCGACAGTGGCCACGTCTGCCAGCATGTTAATGATTTCCTGCAACAGATCCCGACCGCGATCGTGGTGTGCGTTTTCACGACCACGGAAGACGACGTTCACTTTGACTTTGTCTTTTCGTGACAGAAATTCGCGAGCCTTGTCGACCTTGACCTGAATGTCATGCTGGCCGGTTTTCGCTCCCAGACGAATCTGTTTAAGCTGACTTTTATGTTGTTTGGGTCCAACAGATTTACGCTGTTTTTCGTACTGGGCTTTGCCAAAGTCCATGATACGACACACTGGAGGCTTGGAGTCGGGGCTGACTTCAACAAGATCCAGACCAGAGTCAATCGCCATTTGCAGGGCGACAGACGTTTCCATCTCCCCGAGCATTTCGCCTTCGGCATTCACCACGCGAATGGGGGTAATCCGAATGCGGTCATTCATGCGGGGCAAATTCGACTGAGTACGGGCAACCGGTTGCGGCCGTCTGATGTTTTGTCTCCTTGAAAAAAATCTGGGGAATGCGACGAATCACGACAGGGATTCCATCGCAAGTTTCACGACAGGGATTCCATCGCAATCTGACGAAGTGTGACTGATACAAATCTCTGAAAAATTCTGACTGAAGAATAAAGTTGAGCCGCAGGGCGGGCCGGTACGGCTCAATCAGTCTTCTTTATGCAGGTCCATCAGGGATTGCATCGGCATAAGCGTGCATCAACGCCGGATGGGCAATGTTCCACCGTGCAGAGATCGCGGTGCGGCCGGTTTGCTTCGGCCACAACCAGGGATTCACCACGCGAATCAGCAGTCGAAACGTACTGTCTTGCCCCGGCAAGAGCAACTTATACTTAGTTTACAACCTGGACGTCATTTGCACAGGGGCCTTTTTTGCCCTGGCCAACGGTGTATTCGACGACCTGACCTTCGTACAGGTTATCGTAGCTGGTGCCCTTCACTGAAGAATGGTGGAAGAACAGGTCGCCCCGATCGCCTTCGATGAAGCCAAAGCCCTTGTCTGTCAGTTTCTTGATCTTACCCTGTGGCATTGCTGCAATCCTAAAAAAAAATGTACCTCGCTCTCCTGCACCCTTTCAACACAAAAGGACGCCCGGAAAGCATCTAGAGCAGTGAGCCACAAAACTGACGTGGTTTGAATTCTATCACTCCGATCCAGATGAGATTTCTACTCCTGACAATCTCAGGCAGCAAAACTCGCATTCCTTCACCAGGAGTCATATCACTCAGCGGCAACGTGTGGTGGTTGAGGGTGAACCCGAATTGGGTATCCCCCTCTCTGCTCGTCACATGGCGTTCATCCCGATCGGATTCCCGACATGCCCATAAGGCTCAGCGACCTACTGAACCCCGATGGCTTACTGGCGATTTGCATCGCCTCTATTCAAATTTCATTCTGCCCGTGATTCCTTTTGCTCGTGAATTACGTCTGGTCACAAGCAAGTGAAAATCTGGTTCTGCTGACTTCTTGAGCGAATGGCTCGAACTCGATTTTTTGTGATACGTAATTCCCCTGAAGCAACGCGATGACTGCGAACTTGATGCACACAGCCCTGCAACTGATCAGGGTTGCTTAATATAATGTCCAGCGTGTGTTCTACAACCGCGCCACGGTCTTCATCGCTGAATTTCGTGACATCTCTTGCAGCATTGATCTGCCTGGGAGGGAGAGTGAATCCAGCAAATACCGGAACAGAAGCGATTTCAACTGCCGTGAAAGCAGGAAAGAGCGGCGCACAATGCAATCTGATAATCGGCGAGAGGGGCTGAAAGAGCCTCTCGAAACTGATCCGCAACTGAATTCTTCCCAACTGATTCTTCTGGCTGCTCTTCCACACTTCGTATTGTGGAGATGAGTCAGTACTTGTTGGTCAGGGCGAAGTCATGAGACATTCAAAATCCCTTTGGCATTTCTCTCAATTTCTGAAGGTGCGATACTCCATCAAATTGAGGTCAATGTTGACCATAATGAAGAATATATCGCCAGTTGTGGAATGTAGCGAGACCGAAACTCCGAATTTTGAGAAATTACTGCCAAGAAAATCGATATCTCAAAGCAAATTGCACTGCAGGGCTTTTGCCTGTTTCAAAATGGGCAACTTCCGGGAAGGCGAATCTCCTGCTGCGCCGCATGAACGGTCACGCTTTCCTTCGCTTACAGCTTGGCAGAAGAGCCTTGCCCCATGCTATTTTCAATAAAGCAAAGGTTTCAATAAAGCAAAGGCCCCGGTGGCTCTGGCCTGGGCCCGCGCAGCACGCGTCTCGACTGATGAAACGCAACTTGCCGCGTGGTGGAACGCAGCCTGTACGGGATGAATGCCCTCTAATACGCTCTCTGCTCTGATTTCCCCATTTGCGGGTCATTCAGAGTCTATCCGGAAAGGTCAATTTGGGCTGCGATCGGCTCTTTTGCGTTCTGAACTTCGTCAGCCTGCATCGACGAATTCCAGGAATTCGCCTGCTTCGGCTTCCTTGTCAGAACACAAA
>Ga0182738_1001377_pt1 | contig 30581 bp, 31 predicted proteins | sample eDN5th30CBELigMG_FD_128876 | JGI IMG/M metagenome (GOLD analysis project Ga0182738, IMG submission 128876) | Enriched Miracle-Growth compost microbial communities from Emeryville, California, USA - eDNA 5th pass 30_C BE-Lig MG (version 2)... ...
GTCAGGCTACAACGAAATGCCGGCTGGCTGGCCTTCTCAACGACCTCGTGGACATAAACCCGTTGGCCCGCCCACGGATGCCACGGATAAAGAAGCTCACGCTCATCAGTCCTGTGGGCGTTCTGTGATCGAGTTGTACAACGAGAAACGTCCGCACCGCGCATTGGGCTATTATCGCCCACCGGCTCCAGAAACCATCATCCCGATGGACCAGAGGCCGCTGATGCACTAACTTTTAAAATGGACCACTCAGGTTGGGCCGATCAGCGCCATATGGGACAAGCTCATCACAGAAGCGCCACGTCGGCGCTCCTGCGTAGCGGCCACTGGCACAAATTGCGAAATGCATCCCATCAGCCGATGGAAAAGACTCATGCGCCGGCACACAGCATGTGCAGCCGACCTACCGAGCAAATCGTGGCGCAGGCATCGGCAGTTGCATCCCGTCGACGTTATGAAAGAAAGGGCGCATCTGGGGATGCTGCGAGGCCTCGGCGAGGGTCAGAACCGGGGTCACACAGGCGTCGATGCCCTCGAATACGTTGACCCAATCCGCCTGGCTGCGGGTCGCGAAAAGCGCGGCAAGTTCGGCCGATTGCCGGGGCCAGTCAGCGCGGTCATTCTGCCTTTCAAGCATCGAGGCGGGCAGATCCAGGGCATGCAGGACATTGCGCCAGAATTGCGGTTCGATCGCGCCAACGGCCATGAAGCGGCCGTCCGAGGTCTCGTAGACGCGATAGAAAGGGGCGCCACCGTCCAGAAAGTTGGCGCCGCGTTCAGGCACCCATCTGGCCTGTGCCGTCAATCCATGGAACAGCGTCCCGAGATGGCTGGTGCAATGGACCATCGCGGCATCGACGACGCAGCCCTTGCCCGATCCGCGCGCCTCAAACAGTGCGCCGAGCAGGCCGAGCGCCAGATACATCCCGCCGCCGCCATAATCGGACACCAGATTCAGGGGCGGCGTGGGACATTGGCCGGGGGCTCCCATCAAAGACAGCAGCCCGGTCAGGCCCAGATAGTTCAGGTCATGGCCTGCCAGATGCGCCATTGGCCCGGTCTGCCCCCAACCGGTCATGCGGCCATAGACCAGCCCCGGATTGACGGCGAGGCAATCGTCTGGACCCAGCCCCAACCCCTCCATCTTGCCCGGGCGAAACCCCTCGACAAGGATGTCGGCCTGCCGGACGAGGTCCAGGGCACGCCCGTGATCGGCCGTGTCCTTCAGGTCCAGGGGAAGATCCTCGCGGTGTCGGTCGATGATGGAATTGCCCGCCGCACCGGGCCTCGTTATGCGCAGCACCCTTGCGCCCATATCCGCGAGGCACATCACGGCGAAGGGCGCAGGACCCATGCCCTGAAACTCCAGAATGGTGACATCGGACAATGGTCCCGGCATGGCTGATCCTCCCGGTGTTGAGGCAGTTCGTGGGGTGATTGTCCCCCGCTCGGGGGCAGATCGCGCAACGCCGTGCATCGCGCGATCTCTGGTCGGGCCTATTCGGATTTTTCGGCCGAGGTAAGGATGGCGGCCAGCAGATCCTTTGCGGGATAGCCCTTTGCGCTGGTGCTCTCGACCCAGTCATCCCAGATCGGCTGTGCCGCGCCCGCCAGCGCCTCGCGGATCTCGTCGTTCAGAGGCACGCGGGTCAGTCCGCGCTTCTCGAAGATGGCCTCGTTTCTTTCATCCACCTTCACATATTCGGCGATCTGGTGCTGATAGCCGGCCTGAGCGGCCTCTTTCAGCAAGGCCTTGTACTGTTCGGGCAGCGCGTCATAGGCGTCCTTGTTCGCCGCCGCATGGCAGACCATCGACCCCATCGACCAGTTGTCCGTCACCCAGTCGCTGACCTCGTGCAGACGGTAGGCGGCAAACGCGTAGGTATAGGGGAATGTCGATGCGTCGATCATTCCCCGCTCCATCGCCTGGAACATGTCCGGGGCGCTGACAACGGTGACGCTGGCCCCCAGCTTGGACATGAGCTGCCCGACGCCCCCTGTCGAACTGACGCGGAGACCTTTCCACTTGCCGAGAGTGTCGGGCCCCTCTCCGGTCCCCATCACCTCGTAATTCGTCATCAGGATGCCCATCAGCGGCACGGAGTTCCACTTGCCGAACTCCTCCTGCACAGCGGGAAGACGATAGTAATCCTCAATGACACGCTGACGTTGCTCAAGCGTCTCGACTGGCAGGAAAGGCAGGTCGAGACCGCCGAGAACCGGCGCCTTCGTGGGATCGTAGAGAGAACAGAAGGCCGCAGCCTCGAACGCGCCGATATAGAGCCCGTCGAGATTGTCATTCGCGGGGGAAAGGACCGCGCCATATTGCAGCGAGATCTCGAACTTCCCGTCGGTTTTCTCCGAGACATATTCCGAGAGGCGTTCGATACCTTCCGAGAAACCGCGCCGCGCTCCCCAGAGCGAGAAGAGCCATTTAACCTCGGGACCGTCGACCTCTGCCGCCTGCGCTGGCAGGACCGGCACGGTGGTCAGCAGGCTGGCGGAACACAGCACCGACGCGATGCCAATCTTGGTGATGTTGGTCAGTTTCATCAGTTCAGATCCCGTGAGATAGGTCGCTTGAGCGAAGGTTCATGCATTGCGATCTTCCCTCCATCAGCGCACCATGTTCGGCAGAAAGAGGATCAGGTCCGGGAAGAGGACGATGATCGCGATGATCACGATCTCGCCGACCAGGAAGGGCGCGACGCCCTTGAAGACCGTGTGCAGCGGGATGTCGGGGCGGATGCCGTTCACCACATAGCAGTTCAGGCCCACAGGTGGCGTGACCACGCCGACCTCGATCAGCTTGACCAGCAGGACGCCGAACCAGATCGGATCGTAGCCAAGGCCGACGATCGCGGGATAGACCACGGGCAGCGTCAGCATCATCATGCCGATCCCGTCCAGCACCATTCCCAGCAGAAGATAGAGCAGGATGATCGCCAAAAGGACGACCCAACGCGGCACATCCAGCCCGACGATTGAGTCGGCGATCGCTGCGGGCAGGCCGGTATAGGCAAGGAAGCGGACGAAGACCAGCACGCCCCAGATCACCATGAAGATCATCACGGTGGTCTTGACGGTTTCCAGAAGGCCAAGTCGCACATCGGTGAAGCGGATCTTCTTGGCCAGTGCCATCACGAACATGATCGCTGTTGCCACCGCCGCCGATTCCGTCGGCGTCATGATGCCAAGGTAGATACCGACCAGGATGACCCCCACGACCAGCCCGATGCCCGCCAATTGCGGAATCGTGCGGATCTTCTCGATCATGGTCGTGCGCTCCAGCTTGGGCGCGAGGTTCGGGTTGACGGTCACCACGATGGTGATCACCAGCAGGTAGACCCCGATCGAGATCAGGCCGGGCAGAAGGCCGGCCATCAGCAAGGCCCCGATGGATTCCTCGACAAGGATTCCATAGATCACCAGGATCGCACTGGGAGGGATCAGCGCGGCCAGCGTACCACCGATGGCCACGACGCCAGCGGCGAGCGCCTTGTCGTAGCCGCGCTTCTCCATTTCGGGCAGGGCGAGGTTTGTGAAGACGGCCGTGCTTGCGGTGCTGGCGCCCGAGACGGCTGCGAAACCCGCGCTGGCAAAGATCGTGGCCGTCGCCAGCCCGCCCGGTGCGCGACCGACCCAAACCCGCGCCGCGTTATAGGCCGAGGTGGTTATGCCCGCATGCATGGCCAGAAAGCCGATGGCAATGAACAACGGAAGGACGCTCAGCGAGTAATGGGCGGATTCCGAATAGGGAATGATGCCGACCAGCCCGACCGCCACGTCAAAGCCGCGAATGGCGATCAGCCCGGCGATACCGGTGAACGCCGTGGCAAAGGCGACCGGCACGCCAAGAACGACCAGCAGGACAACAACGGCAAAGCCGACATATCCGATAGTGAACAGATCCATTCTCAATGCCCCCCGGCGTTTTCGTGGGCCAGGACCGCGATGATGCGCGACGAGTCTTCAGGCATGGCAAGCAGCCGCAGCGCCTCGAGCAACTGGACGATCAGCCGCGCCAGCAGCAGCGTGAACGAGGCGGTCACACAGGCAATGCCGATCCAGCGGGGGATACCGATCTCGGGCGTGGCGCCGCCAAGCGTCAACGAGCGCTCCAGATTGAGATAGCTGCCCATGAGGTAGACGGCGACGACGAATACCGCCACCGCGAGGCCCAGCGACTCGGCGAGCCATTTCTTGCGCCCGGTCAGATGCTGCGTGAACAGCGTCATGCGGATATTGCCGAACTTGCTCTGGCAATAGGCGATGCCAAGGGCAGCGACCGCGACCATCAGTTGCTCGACGATGTCGATATTGCCATGAATGGGAGAGCTGAACATTGATCGGCCGACGACCTCGACCACTCCGAGGATCATCAGGACGAGGACGATGAGTCCCCCGAGATAGCCGGCCAGAAGCTCGAGTGGCCGTAAAATTCGGTCGGCCACACCCAATAGGTATTTCATGTAAACTCCTCCCTTGCATCGGCCTGCGCGGGCGCATTTCGGGCGCGCGGTTCACAGGGACCGATCCTTTTCTGGCCGCGACATGGATAGGCTCTGATGAGCTGTTCTGCCGTGTCGCGGCAAAGCGATGATCTTTCCAGTCAGAGGGCCGGATACGCCCCGGCAGATGTGCAACCCGTCACGCTGCGCCGGTCGCAACAGACCGCATGCAGCCCCGGATGGGACTCCTCTCCCCAGAGCGACGCCTTGTCATTCACGACAGAACCTCCCCTCGCAGCCGCCTGCATGAGCCCGCGATGCGGCATCATCCGTGGCCGGGGTCGAAACCCCATTGTGTCAAACAATCTCATTTTATAGGATATTTGCATATCTTGGATTGTGCGTCAATCAGCTTCGCAGCCGCCATTCGGCCACTTGCTGGTCATCCGGCGCAAAAGTTTGAAAAGGAGGCAGCATGACATTCGAATGGCGCTTTGGCGTTGCTCTGCACGCCCCGGATGCCTCACCCGGAAACCCTTACCCGGCCCGTACGACATGGCTGATGCGCAGGCAGCCAGCCTCAATCACCCCACCCATCGACCCATGCGCGGAGACAGAGCGATGACCCGAAGCCCACTTGTCCAGATTGCCGAATTTGTCGCGGGATTGCGACCCGAGGCCGTTCCGAAGGAGGTCTTGCGGCAGGCCCGGCTATGCCTTCTCGACACGCTCGGCTGCATGATCTCGGCCGCCGGCACCGACGAGGCCCAACGACTGTGGCGCGCCGAGTCCGCAGCCAATCCGGGCGCGATCTGCTCAGTCGCCGGGGGTGGCAGACATTCATTGCTGGGCGCGGCGCGCATCAATGCCTATCAAGGCGACGTTTTCGAGTTGAACGACCTGATCGCCGGACATGCGAGTATCGGCAACGTGGCCGCGGCACTGGCGCTGGCACAGGCGCGGGAGGCGTCGGAGCAGACATTCCTGATGGCGCTGGTGGCCGGGATCGAGGCCACCGCCCGCGTCTACAACGCCTTCTACCCCTTTCAGAAGCCGCTGGACGAGGTGGGAATCGTCTCGGTCGGGCCTGTTTCGACGATCGGCGCGGCGGCGGCCTCTGCCCGTATCCTCGGGCTCGATGCCGAAAGGACGGCCCATGCCATGGCGATCGCCGCCGGTTGGGCCAATTGGTGCCCGGCCGAGGTGATCTTCGGCGACGGGGGCATGGCAAAGCCGATGCTGTTCGGCGGCCTGCCGGCATCCGTCGGGATCTCGGCCGCGCTGGCCGCGAAGGAGGGGATGACCGGCCCGCTCAACATCCTGAACTCGGACAAGGGGCTTTTCGTCACTATCGCAAGGCAATGGGATCCATCCGCCATCACGCCCGAGGATTGGGCGCTGAACAGCCCCCGGCGCAAGTTGCATGCCTGCTGCGGCTATATCCATTCGGCCTATGACACGGTCGAAATCCTCGTCTCGGCCCACGGCCTGACGCCGGAGGATATCGCGGCCGTCCGTGTCGAAGTCCCGGCCTATACCATCCCGGCGATCTGGAAGGCCGCGCCGCCCAGCACACCGAACGAGGCCCGCTTTCACATGCAATACATGCTGGCGCACGCCCTTGCCGGGGCCGGGCCGGTCACGCCGGCGATGAGCAATGATTTCACGACCCATTTCGCACGGCCCGAGATTCGCGGGCTGATCGACCGGATCACCATCTCCGCCGCGGCCGGGCTGACCCATTATCACCAGTCCCGCGTCACCATCGAGCGCAGCAATGGCGAAAGCCTGAGCATGTCAAACGATGCGCCGCGCGGGACAGCCCGGAACCCGCTGGGCGAGGCGGCGCTGATGGGGAAGTTCACCGACCTCGCCATGCCGGTTCTTGGACCCGAGCGGACGGCGCAACTGGCCGGGCTTTGCATCAGCCTCGGGCAGGACCGGACCGTCGCGCATCTCTGCCGGATGATCGAGGCCCCTGCCGGCTGAACGGCGCGGACCCAGGAAATGCGGGCCGCGCATGGCGGCCCGCATTCTAGTTCGATGGTGTCAGAGCTGCATCTGCTTGGCGATGATGTTGCGCTGGATCTCGTTCGATCCGCCGCCGATGGGACCGACGCGGCAGTCGCGGTAGTAAAGCTCCATCATGTATTCCGACGAATAGCCGGCGCCGCCCATGACCTGCACGCCCATATCGGCGCATTTCACATTGGCCTCGGATGTGATGATCTTGGCGATCGAGGTCTCGCGCACCGGATTTGCGCCCTGATCCATCAGCGTCGCCACCCGCCAGGTTGACTGGCGCGCGGTTTCGGCCGTGATCAGCATGTCGGCCAGCTTATGCTGGATGACCTGAAACTTCGAGATGGGCTGGCCGAACTGGATCCGGTCCCGCGCATAATCCGCCGCATAGTCGGTGATGCGGAAGCAATGGCCCGAGGAAATCGCCGAAAGGCAGAGCCGCTCGACGTTCAGGCATTTCATCAGGCTCTTCCAGGCGCCGCCCTCGTCGCCGATCAGATTCTCGACCGGCACCTTCACGTCGGTGAAGAAGATCTCGTTCGCATGGGTGGTCCGGCGGCCCAGCATTTTGAGCGGACGGATCTCGACACCGGGATCATTGGTATCGACCAGCAGCGTGGTCATCCCCTGATGGCGCCCGGCCTCGGGATCGGTCTTGCAGACGACGACCAGCTTGTCCGCGACATGGGCGCAGGTGATCCAGATCTTGTTGCCGTTCAGGACATAGTGATCGCCCTGACGGACGGCCGAGGTCTTGATCCCCGCCACATCGGATCCGGTACCCGGCTCGGACATGGCGAGGGCGAGCTTGGTCTTGCCGCTGATGATACCAGGCAACTCCCGCGCCTTCATCTCGGCGCTGCCGCTGTTGACGATATGCATCCCCGCATAGATCACCGTGGTCATATAGGCCTGTGCGATGCCGGTGTAGTAATAGCCGAGCGCCTCGACCAGCGCGGTCAGATCCGAATGGCTGGCGCCCGCCCCGCCATACTCCTCGGGATAGAACAGACCCATGAACCCGGCCTCGGCCAGCGCATCATAAGCCTCATGGGGAAAGGCGCGCTCGTCGTCCAGCTTGCGGATCGTATCGAAAGGCAGATGCTTCTCGAGCAGGTCCAGAACCGAGGTGCGGATCATCTGCTGATCCTCGGTCAGTCCGGCGGTGTTGATGAATTCCATTGTCATTGTTCCTTCTGCTTCGTCGCGGTCGCGCGCGTGCGCACCATTGTTTTCATCAGCCCGGCCTGGACGAGGTCGCCGTGTTGGTTGTGCAGTTCCATCCGGCGAACCAGAATGCCGCGATCGGGCTTCGAGGCGCTGACCCGCGCGCTGAGGACGGTTGCGTGCAGCGTCAGCGTGTCGCCGATGAAGATCGGCTTGACGAACCGCCACTCATCCACGCTGATCGCCGCGATGGCGGTCCCGATCAGCCCGCCGATCTGGGAACTTAGCCCCGTCGCAATCGACATTCCCAACGTGCCATGCGCGATGCGCGCGCCGATCGGAGACCGGGCGGCATATTCCGCGTCCGTATGCATCGGGTTCACATCGCCCGAGACCCAGGAATAGGTCACGACATCCGTTTCCGTCACCGTTCGTCCGGGGCTGATATCGACCCTGCCTTCCTCGAAATCCTCGATGAACATGCCTTTCATCGCGTCACTCCCTCTCGCGCGGTTCCGGTGTCGTCTTTCAGCCCGGCAGGGCCGAACGCCCCGGCGCGCTGCAATTCCACCAGTCGATCCCGGTCGTAGCCCATGGCTTCCAGCACGCTGCGCGTGTGCTGGCCAAGGATCGGCGCTGCGACGGGATCGACCAGCGGCGTTTCGGACATGCGGATGGGCAGGGCGATGTTCGGGACGAAGCCGGCGGTCGGATGCGGCACGCGCGTCACCAGACCTGCGGCCCGCGTCTCCTCAGACTGAAGCGCGGCGGCGAGGGTGCGCATTTCTCCGGCCGGGACGCCTGCGGCGCGCAACATGGGCGCCCAATGGGCCCACGGTTCTTTCGCGAAGGCTTCGGAGAGGATGCTGCGCATCCATTCCCGTCGCTCCAGACGCTCCATCCGGTCCTGCAAGGCCGGGTCATCGGCGATGTCATCCCGCCCGATCACCCGGAAGATGCGCTGAAAGATCGCGGTATTCGACGACGAGACGAAGAACGCCGAGTCGCTGGTGTGGAAAACGCCCGTCGGGGCGGTGTCGTTGCTGGAATTTCCAACCCGCGACGGCTCGACCCCGTTCATCAGGTATTGCATCGACCCGTAGCCGGTCATCAGGATCGACGTGTCGTAGAGCGAGATATCAAGCCGCTGCCCCTGCGCCCCGCGCTCGCGGCCGAAAAGCGCAGCGAGGATGCCGTTCGCCGCCATCATCGCGGTCGAGCTGTCCATGATCACGGGCTGGACGCGTACGCCGTCCCGGTCCGGGAAGCCGTTGAAGGACATGAACCCGCTTTCGGCCTGCACCACGGTATCGAAACCCAGACGATCCGCATGGGGACCGCTGCGGCCATAGGCAGAGACGGAAGTATAGATGAGATCGGGGTTGATCGTCCTGACTTCGTCATAGCCCAGACCGATCCGATCCATCACCCCGGTCGAGAAGTTCTCGACCAGCACATCGGCACCGGCGACCAGATCACGGGCGATGGCAAGGCCCTCGTCCGACTTGAGGTTCAGGACGACACTTTTCTTGTTCCGGTTCGCCCAGAGAAAGGGCGAGCCCTCGCCGCCCAAGGCCGGATCGGCAGGGGGAAACTGGCGGAAATCCTCGCCGCGAGGGGATTCGATCTTGATCACCTCGGCACCAAGATCGGCAAGGATCATGGTGCTGAGCGGCCCGGCGACGAAATGCGTGAAGTCCAGAATCCGCAGGCCGGCCAATGGCCCCGGCTTCTCTGCCCGCCTGCCCTGATGCTCGGGAAAGTCATCCATCGGTCGCCGGGCGACCTCAGCTTCGCCCGACGATGGCGCGGGATCGGTATTCAGTCGTGCGGATGATGCCGGCAAGTTGCGCCTCCTCCAAATTACAATAATTCCCATTATACGAGATTATTTGTGTTACGCAATCTGGCCGGACGCGTGCAGAGAATTTTTCTGCGCCCCGAAAATCCGGCTTGCCTTGCCGCATCGTCTCATTTTATGAGATTGATCTCGGTAAATGTTCGACGCGGGTACCCTCTGCCACAGGAGCCCGGAGGAGTGGCAGCGATGGTGAAATCGGACGAGGCCAAGAAAAGCAGTGCCGACAAGGTTCTGAAAGTCCTGGATCTTTTCACCGAGGACGCCCCCGCCTGGACCGTCGAGATGATCATCCAGGAGCTTGATGCGACCCGCGCCACCGCCTATCGCTATGTCAAGGCATTGTCGGATGCGGGACTTCTCGCCCCCGGCGCGGGCAGCAGCTATGTGCTTGGGCCGCGCATCATCCAGCTTGACCGGCAAATCCAGCATTCGGACCCGCTGCTTCAGATCGCGGTTCCCTTGCTAGAGAAGGAAAACTCGCCGCTGATCGGGGCCAAGAGCATCTCGAGCTTCTACGGCGATCAGGTGCTGTCGGTATTCGTCGAGCGCTGCGATCCCGACATCTATCTGACGATGGAACGCGGCCGGGTCTTTCCGCTGATCTATGGCGCCCCGTCGCGCATCATCCTGGCCTATCTGCCGCCCTATCAGATGAAGAATTTCTACACTGCCAACGCAGCTGAGGTGGCCAGGGCTGGCCTTGGTGAGACATGGGAGGATTTCCGCACCTCGATGCGTTTGCTGCGCAAGCAGGGCTATTGCATGGGGAGCGAGATGAACCGCACGGTCATCGGGATCTCCGCGCCGATTTTCCACGAAAAATCCACCGTTTCCGCCAGCCTGAGCTATATCCGGCGGAGCGAGATCACCTCTGAGGCGCAGAAGGCCGAGCTTGCGGCGCTGGTCGTCGCGGCGGCAGACCGTATCTCGCAGCAGCTGATCGCCTACAAGCCCGAGGAAGGCAGGCCCGGCCCCGTTTTCACGACACCGCGCCTGACCGTCTAGGCAGGGATGCCCCGCACGGCGTAAAGTGGCCCGTCCTCATGGTTCAGCACCACCAGTTCGACGGGTTGGTCCAACTCGGTGGCGTCCAGAACGCGGGTGGCAAGGCGCAGGCCCTCGTCAAGATCCACGATCCCGACGCGATAGGGCAGATCGGCGGCGAAAACGGCCGGGCCGGCATGGATGGTCGTCGCCGAATAAAGCCGGCCCTTTCCTGTCAGATCGACCCAGCTGACGCTCTCTGACCAGCAATGCGGGCAGATGGGTTTCGGCGGAAAGCTTGGGCGGTTGCAGGCATTGCAACGTGTGGTCTGGAACCTGCCGGCCGCCAGCGCGTCCCAGAACAGCTTGGTGAAATCGCTCATGCGCGGGGGATAGGCGCGAACGCCCTTGGTCGAGATGATGGGAAGGGTCATGCTGCGGCCTCCAGCACATGCACCATTGCGGCGTTGTAATTCCCGAGTTCGGTGCAGGCGAGGCCCAGCTCCGCCCCCTTGACCTGACGTTCCCCGCCCCGATGGCGCAACTGTTCGAGCAATTCGTAATAGCTGTAGAGGGCCGTCACATAGGCCGGGTGCCCGCGAGAAAGAAGCCCGCCCGAGGTGCAGATCGGGATGCGCCCGCCTAGCGCGGTTTCCCCCGACGCCGCCTGACGCGCCCCCTGCCCTCTGGGACAAAGGCCAAGCGCCTCGGCCACCAGAACCTCGACAATGGTGCAGGGCGCGTAGATCTCGGCCAGATCAAGGTCACCTGCGCTGACCCCCGCATCCGCAAAGGCCTTGGCCCCGGCGCGACGCGCGGCCGCGAAGGCGATCATGTCATTCGGTACTTCGCTGATCTGATGCGCGCCCTCGTGATAGAAGCCCTCGCCACGGATCCTTGCATAGGGCCGTCCGGTTTTCCGCGCGACCTCCTCCTCGGCAATGACAAGGCAGACCGCGCCGTCGCCCCGGCCCGGCACCTCATAGAGGCCAAGCGGATCGACGATCGGCCGCTGGGCCAGCACGTCCTCCAGCGTCATCGGCTTGCGGAACTGGGCCAGGGGATTCAACGCGGCGTGCCGGCGGTTCTTCACCGCGACCATCGCCAGCTCCTCGCGCGATGAGCCATGCTCATGAATGTAGCGCACCGCATCCATCGCATACCACGAGATCGGCGTGAACCCGAACGGCGTATGGAAATCCACATCACCCGTGGCCCGCATCGAGGACATCATATGCTCTCGCGCCGGGGTCCCGGTTTCGAAATTGATCCCCAGCGCCAAGGCAACCTTCGTGCGCCCCAGCCGCACCTGATCGACCGCGACCTGAAAGGTCAGCGCTGGGGTCATGCCGTTCCCCAGCACCTCCATCACCAGCCCGTCGCAGGGCAGGCGCATGTAATTGGCCATGAAGGTCGCGAAATATTTCTGCTGGGTATAGGGGCGCGGCAGCGTGAAGATCATTGAGCCGACGTCTTCCTTTTCCAACCCCGCGTCAGCCAATGCCTCGACGATCAGCTTGCCGAGGACCTCATGCTCAAGCTGCTGGGTGCCATCCTCGCTCACGCCCTGAAGCTTTCCCACCGGGGTGGCCGCCCCCCCCAGAATTGCCACATTGTTGCTACGGGTCATTCGTTCCTCCGCGACGATTGCTGCTGCGCGAAACCGCGCAGGCGATGGAAAGGGGAACTACCATTGCCGCACACATATTGCAAATCATCTTACATTGTAAGATTATTTATCATTAAATCTTGAGATCGAGATCCCCTTGCGCCCAATAGCCACCTCTGCCGCACCCGTTGGAAAACCTGCCTCCGATCCGCAGAGCTGGCGGGGGATCGTGGGAGTTCTCCTGCTCGCCCTGATGATGCTGGAAGGGGCGCGTGCCTGCCTGCATCTGGACAGGGCGTTCCTTCCCAGCCTCTGCCTCATGGTCGCCATCGTGCCCTACCTGATGGTACAAGCGGGCAAGGTCGGGCGGCTTTTCATCATGCTTTCCATTCTGATGGCCGGGATTGCCGCCATGCGCCTCGAAAACAGCGCCGAGGTGCTGGGCGAGGCCCTGTCGCGGGCCGCATTCTTTCAGGCTTTCCTGACCGCGGTATTCACCCTGCAGGAAGCGGCCTATCGCTCGGCCACTATCAACCAGATCGGTCTTTACCTGATCTCGCAACCCCTGCGGAAGCAGTCGATCCTGACGCTACTGGGGACGAATGCCATGGCCCTGATGATGAACATGGGATCGCTGGTGATGATCGGCGCACTGGCGCGGGACAGGGCGGCCGGCAACCAGCCCTCGGGCAGCGGCGCCTCCCAGCGCTCGGAAATGACGGCAGTTGCAGCGATCCGGGGCTTTTCACCCTCGGCCATGTGGTCGCCGTTGGCCTTGCCCCCGGTCTTCCTGTCCTCGCTGATGTCCGGCGTCACACCGGGCGAGGCGATGCGGGTCGGCTTCGTGCTGTCGATGGCCGTGCTGATCTTCAGTTGTCTCTTCACCTATCTGCAAGGCAGCATCGTCCTGCACCGCCATGCCGTCCCGACCGTCGACGCCAGGCGACTGCCTCTCGCCAGCATGATGCGGCTCGCCCTGCTGCTCTGCGGCATCTTCCTGGCCATCTACCTCGCGACGGAGGAGTTGGCGCTCTCCAGTTCGGCCGCCGTGATGATCATCATCCCCCTCACGTCCTGCCTCTGGATGGTCGTGGGTCAGGGTCATAGCCTGACCAGCCTCGTCACCGGGCCGCTGAGGAGCATGGCCACGATACGCCTGCCACGCCAGGCAGCCGAAACCAGCGTGATCGTATCGGCCGCATTCCTTGGTCCGGTGATCGTCGAGCTGTTTTCGATCCGGGTGGTGGCTCAGGCCGTGCAGGACGCGAACTTCTCGGCCTTTACCCTTCTGTCACTGGCCTATCTGGCGGTTCTGGCACTGGCGATGGTCGGCATCAATCCGGTTCTGACCACGACGCTTGCGGTCGCCGTTATCGCGGATCCGGCGGCTCACGGCGTCTCTCCGCTGGCGTTGATCGCGATTCTCAGCGCCGCCTGGGCCATGGCCGCGCAATTCTCGCCCTATACCGGCACCGCGACGATCATCGGCCGGCTGTTCGATATCCCGGCCGAGCGACTGGTCCTGGTCAGGAACGGCCCGTTCATGGCAGTGACGATCCTTCTCTCCCTGGCCGGCATCTATGCCTTCGTCGCGCTGAAGTGAGGGTACGCTGTTTCGAGGAAGATGCCGCCTGCCAGCATCAACGCCCGGCGCGTGATGCGGGTCAATGACGGGGTGGCGGCGAGTACCTCAGTTTCTTCGGTCTGATCAGCAGGTGGTGGTGAATTTTCTGCAGGTCATACGAACATTCGCGCGCAATCCCGCTAGGCTATCTGCACCTGCGGCCTCGGGTCATCTCTGAACCCTGTCGCGACAACCGAGGGGCGCGCGCAGAAACCTGCGTGCCATTCGGCAAGTGCGGGCCGTCCCTCGCGCCAGTTTTCGGCATCGAAGCGAAAGTCCAGATAACACAACGCTACCCCGATGCTCAGATGGCCGATGTCATAGGGGCGCGCCATCAACGCAGGCGCGTGGTCCTCCAGCCAATCGGCAACACGGTTCAGCTTGGCACGATAGACTGTGATCATCTGAGGCGAACGCAGCGCCACGGGCCGCATCCTCTCCTCGACCAGCCAAGGCAGAGCTATATCCAGAAGCCCGGTCCCCAACGCCTCGTCACGCTCTGCCATGGGATCGCCGGGAAAAAGGATCGGCCCCGAGATGCCGTTTTGGTCGGCCCAATGGCAGATGACATGGCTGTCAAAAAGGACGCGCCCATCCTCCAGTTCCAGCGTGGGAATCTTGGATAACGGGTTCAACGCCATCAGCCCCTCATGCGGGATCATCGGATCCGCATGGGTTCGAACGGTGCCCACCTGTCCAGCCAGACCCTTTTCATGCAGCGCGACCATGACCTTGCGGACATAGGGAGAGCGCGGCGACCAATGGAGAAGCGGCATGTCCTTCACCCCTTCCGCGACATGGCGGCAAGCGCGTCTTCGTTCACGGTCATGCCCAGTCCCGGTCCCGAGGGGCAATGAATATGAAAGTCGCGGAACTCGATCCCGGCCGAGGCAAGGTCGGTCTTGACGATACGAGGTCCGAAATGCTCGCAACCCCATTCAAGTGCGGGCAGGCTGGCAAAGACTGCCAGATGCGCCGCAGCGCCGATGCCGGTTTCCAGCAGGCAGCCACCATACAATTCCTGCCCGCAGGCTTGCGCGATCCCCGCAGCACGTTTCAGGTCCATCATGCCGCCGCTTTTCACCAGCTTCAGTGAATAGACGCTGCCCGCTCCGCCGGTCGCATTGGCCACGATCTCAGATCCGGTGAATGCGGCCTCGTCAGTCATGATGGGGATCGGGCTGCGCCGCGCGATGCGGGCTGTTGCCTCTGTCAGGCCGGGACGCAGGGGCTGTTCGATCAGCACCACGCCCAATTCGGCAAGTCGCGGCAGATAGCGGATCGCCGTCGCTTCGGACCAGGCCTGATTGACGTCACAGACGATCTCGCAACCCGGCAGAGCCTCGGCTATGCGGGCAAGACGGGCCATGTCCTCTGCCGGGGCATGAAAACCCAGCTTGATCTTGAAGCGTCGATGCTCGCGCGCGGCGAGTTTTGCCTTCGCCTCCTCGATCTCCTGGTCGGCATCGCCCGACGCCAATGCCCAGAGAACCTCTATCCGATCGCGCACCGCGCCACCCAGAAACTGGCTTGCAGGCAGCCCCAGCGATTTTCCCGCCGCATCGAACAGGGCGCTGTCAACCGCTGCTCGGGCCGCGTTGTTCCGGCTGGCGGCACGTTTCATTGCCGCGGAATTGGCCTCAAAATCCAACGCGTTATGACCAAGGATGGCAGGTGCCAAGTAGGTGTCGATGTTCGCCTTGATCGCCTCGACGCTTTCCTCGGCCCAGCGGGGGCCGCCCAGCGTGGCGCCTTCTCCATATCCGGTCGTGCCGTCGGACAGCGCCGCGCGGACGATGACACAGGACTGAAAGGTGATCTCGGTGTGCGAAAGTCGGTGACGACGGGTGGTCGGCACATCGACGATCATCGTTTCGATGGACTTGATCGTGCAGTTATGACGGTGGTCGCCCACGGGCGAGTTAAATGCCAGTCCGGCTATGCCCGGAGTGTTCATCGGTTAGATCCTCGAATTTCCGTAAGAGTTGCGCCGCACCCTCTGGACCAGAGGGCGCGGCCTCGACCACCTATTCCGCAGCCATCGCCTGCGCCCCGGTCCGCGGCAGTGTGAAGTCGAAGCGCAGGACTAGATCGGTGTCCGCCCCCTCGGGCGCCTTCTGAAACTGGCCGATCAACTGCTCCTTCACGGCAAAGACCGAGTCGTCGTCCAGATGTGCGCTGGTCGAGTCGTAGATTTGCGAGATCAGCGGGCGGAAACCGTCACGCGCGACCATCATGTGGATGTGGCCGGGACGCATGCAATGGTGGCCCATATAGCGGATCAACTCGCCGGCGGTTTCGTCGCCGGGAATAGGATAGGGCACCGGACGTATGGCGCGGAAGGCATAATGGCCGTTCTCGTCGCTCTCGAAACGCCCGCGCAGGTTGTAGTCCGGCTGCTCGGGATCGTGGTTCTCGTAAAGCCCGTTCGGCGCATCTTCCCAGACGTCGATGATGGCCCCTGCGATGGGGTTGCCCTCGATGTCGCGGATATAACCCTCGACATAGACGGTTTCCTCGTCATCGAAATGCTTCTGCACGGTCGACGCGCCCTTGGGCATCACCGGCGCATTCTCGCGGAAAAAGGGCCCGAGCACGGTCGAGGTGGTTTCGTTGCCCGCAATCGGGTTTGAGAGCATGTCGACCAGCACCTCGACGCCCAAAATGTCCCCGAGCAGAATGAACTCCTGCCGCTTGTGGCTGCACATTGCGCCGGCACGGCCCAGATAGTCGCAGGCGACCAGGAACTCCGAATGCGTCAGGTTTACGTCCTTGCAGAACCCGTGCAGGTGGCGGATCAGCGCCTCCATGATCTCGCGCTGACGGTCGGTGATCGGCGCGTGCCTGCCCAGCGAGGCAATAACCACGTCGGTGACGTTGTCGATGGTGATGTTGCTCATGTTTTCTCCTCCTTGGGGCGGGCGGCCGTCGGACCGGCAGCCCGTTCATGTGATGTGTTCTGCACCCGGGCATGTCGCCCTTGCCGACAGGCGGCGGATGCTTCGATAGTCGTGCTCAGCCGTGTGATCGTCTTGACGGGCCAGAGCGATATGCGGGCACCCGGTCAGGCGCTCGTCTGTGATCGTTAGGGGTACCGCTCCGGCGGCGGCGCTACTTCATCAGCGATGGCAACCATCCCGTCATCGAGGGGAAGAGGAGGATGAGGGTCAGCACCGCGAGTTCGAGCAGAATGAACGGCGACACCGCGCGATAGATGGTTCCCAACCGCTCGCTTCCCCCCATCACGCCTTGAACAACGAAGAGCAGCATCCCGAATGGCGGCGTGCAGAGGCCAATCTCCAGCGCGATCATCATCAGTATGCCGAACCAGAGCTTGTCGATGTCGAGCGCCGTGAGGATGGGGAGAAAGATCGGCAGCGTCAGCATGATGATCGAGGCCGATTCCATGAAGCAGCCCAGCACGAGCAGCAGCAGGATCATCAGGACCACGACCAGCATCACCGGGATCGTGCCATCGCCTACTACCCATGCCGCGAGCTTCTGCGTTGCACCGGTGAAGGACAGGATCTGCGAGAAGGTGCCCGAGCAGCAGATGATGATCAGGATCATCCCCGAGAACTTGAGTGTCTCGACCAGCGAAAGCCGCAGGTTCGCCACAGTCACGCAGCGATAGCAGAGCCCGGCGATGATCGAGGCCAGAACACCGACTGCCGCCGACTCCGTGGGTGTCGCAATGCCGGCGAGCATGCTGCCGACCACGGCAACGAAGATCAGCATCAGCGGCATCACGTCGCGCATCACCGGGATCAAGCGGTCCCGCCACGGCAGAGTCTCGATCTCATAGACCGGGGCGAGATCGGGATTCAGTCGGGCGCGGATCATGATGTAGCCAAGGAAGAACACCATCATCATCGCGCCGGGCAGAATGCCCGAGATCAGGAGGTCATTGATCGAGATCTGCGCCAGGCTGCCCAGCATGACCGCAAGGGCCGAAGGCGGGATCAGCACCGCGATGCCTCCGACAGCGGCCACCGGCCCGATCGAGATGGTCGAGTCATAGCCGCGCTGTTTCATCTCGGGCAGCAGTGTCTTGCCCACCACCGCGGCATTGGCGACCGAGGAGCCGGAAAGCGCCGCAAAGCTGGTCCCGCCAAGGACCGCCACGATGGAAAGGCGCCCCGGCACGCGTGAGATCAGCCGGTCGATGGCCTGGATCGACCGCGCCGCCATGCCGGTATGGAGCATGATCTCGCCCATCAGCACGAAGAGGGGAATGGGGACGAGGGCGTATTGCGCAACGGCGGGCCGCATGTTGCGGATCATCTGCATGATGCCAAGCTCGCCCCCAAGGAAAAGGATGGCACCCAGCAGATTGACGGTGAGGAAGGCGAATACGACCGGCATCCCGGTCAAAAGAAGCGCGATGATTCCACCGAACATCGTGCAAAGGGCAAAGATCCATTCGGGCATCGGGAAATCCTCAGGACAGATCGCGCACAGGCGCGCCTTCAAGCGTCGCCTTGCCGCCGCCGATCAGGCGCAGCGCGAATTCAACGGAAAGCAGCGTGAAGACGACGGGGGCCTGCCATTGCAGCCACCATTCGGGGATGACCAGTTCCTGGATGATGGTCTCGCCGCGCTGGAAGGACTGGATCAGATTGTCCATCCCATAGACGGCGATGGTCAGGCTGACGGCCAGGCAGACCCCATCCGCGACATATCCGACCCAACGCGCTGCCGTGTCCGAAAGCTTCGAGGTCAGCAGGTTCACGTTGATATGCCCGTTCTGGGCCATGATCCAGGGCGCGGGCAGCAGCGCGATGCAATACATCGAATGTTCGGCGAAATCGACGATGCCATAGACAAGCCCGAGATGGAGCGAGCGCATGACCGCCTCGGCCCCGATGCCGATCGTCATCAGGATGAACAGGACCCCGGCGAGCAAGGCGAGCAGGGCAATGACGCGATGATAGATCCCGACGAAGCCCGAGAGAAAGGGATGCATGATGATCCTCTTGGAATGTAAGGGGAAAAAAACCCGGCAATATCCGCCGGGCTTCGCATTACGGCCGTTGCAGCAGGCCGCGCAGCTCCTTCACATTTTCGGGATTCGCCGAAGCCAGGGTCTCCCAATAGAGGTTCGCCGCCGTGGTCGCGAACTCCGCCCCCAGATCGACCGACTTGATGCCGGCGGCATCCTGGGCGGCGCGATGTTCGCTCGACTTCTGGGCCTGGAAACTGACCATCTCGGCCTCGAACCATGCGGTGGAATCGTCGATAACCTTGCGTTGTTCGGGGGTCAGGGCGTCATAACGGTCCTTATTCATCAGGACGTTCACGACGACGTTGTAGAAGCCCGGTTCGACCCGCACCTTGGTGAGCTTGTCCCAGCCGAGATCCTGAACGCCCCACGCGGGAAAGCCGTAGCCCTGTACCACGCCACGCTCCAGCGCGGTATAGGTCTCGGGGATCGGGATGGTCGAGGTCGAAAGGCCAAGTGAGCCAAAGAAAGGTCCGAAGATCGGCTGGCTGCGGACCCGCAATCCCTTGAGATCATCGCTGGAGGCGACCTCCTGTGTCAGATAAAGGTGAAACGGGACGCCCGGCCCATAGGTCGTCACCATCTGGGCGCTCAGCCTCTCGCGCGCCATCTGGTTCAGCGCCTCATATCCGCCCGAGCTGCGCTGCTCGGCCAGCGTCAGGTTCGACAGGTCCTGGGCATTGGCCTCGGCGATGACCTGCTTGTACATGCCGGGAGGGGTTGCGATCACGTCGAGAAGCCCCGAGCGGACGGCCATGGGCTGCTCGGTCGCCGGGATCGCCTCGGGGCCCATGGCGTCGATGCGGATCACGCCCTTTCCGGTTTCGTTGACATGGTCGACGAAGATCTTGAAGGGCTCGCCCCATGTCGTCTCCATCGGGGAGAACGAGGCGCCGCGCAGCACCAACTCGTCAGCCGAGACGGCGCTGCCAACCCCGGAGAGGAGCAAGCATAGGGTAAGAGGGGACAGGGTCTTCATGTCGTGCGTTCCTTCCTGTTGTCATGGCCCGCCTGTTTCGGCGGGTCGTCATGGGTAGGTCTGCGGCACTCATCCTGCGGATGGTGCGCTGCGCCGCGGGGCCGGATCACCAGCCCAGCAGCAAATCCTGCAATTCCTCCGACCCAGTGCCGGTGGCAAGTGCCAGCATCACGAGAATGCGAGCCTTGTTGGGGGCGAGGCCGCCCCCTGACAGGATGCCATCGCGGGCGTTGTATTGCTGAAGCGGCACCTGCCCCCGCGCAGCGCGAGAGGATTGGACCACGGTAACGCCCGCTTCTACCGCGCGCAGCAGGGCGGCGCGTTCGGACGGCGTGCAGCGGCCGGGCGGCATCCCGACGCTGATCAGACCCTGCGCTCCGGCGCCTGCCAAAGCGTCAACCGCCGCGCCATCGGCACCGGCGTAGGACATGACCAGATCGACCCGCGGCAATTTCCGCGCATCCTGACCCGAAAGATCGAAGATACGGCGCAACGGGATGGGTGCCCGCCGCAAGGTCAGGTTCCCGGACGCCTCGATCCGGCCCAAGGGGCCAAACTCAGGGGCCTCGAAGGCATCAAGCGCATGGTTCGCGGTCTTGGTGACGTCATCCGGGGCAAAGACCATGCCGTTCATCGCGACCCAGACCCCCGCCGGAGCCTGCGACGCCGCAATCAAGGCCTGGCGCAATCCAGCCACGGCATCGCTGGATGCGGCATTGGGAGGGCGTTGCGCGCCGGTCACGACAACCGGCAGGACCGGCTCTAGCGTCACGGAAAGAAAGAAGGCGGTTTCTTCGAGCGTCGCGGTGCCATGGGTCACCACGATACCGTCCAATGCGCCATCCGCAGAAAGCTCCGCAATCCTTGTGGCAAGCTCCAGCCAGTCCGTATTCCCGATCCCGGTTCCCGGCAGCATCCTGAACGAAACCGGCAGCACCTCGACCTCTGGAAGGCCGAAATCCATCCCCGCGATCACCTTATTGACCGGGTGGACGATCCCGCTATCGCCATAATCCACCCAGTCAAAGGCATGGGCGGCCTGCATGGCGATGGTCCCTCCAGCCCCGACGACGCCGATACGCTTCGTCATAGCTGCACCATCACCTTGCCGTCCTCGATACGGATCGGATAGTTGCGGACCGGCTTCTCGGCGGGATCGCCGCAGGCTCCTCCTGTCCGATAGTCGAAAAGCCCTCCGTGCAGCGGGCATTCGAGGACGCATTCCTCGGTGTCGCAATAACCTTCCGAGAGATAGGCGACGCCGTGGGTGCAGAGGTCGTCGACCACAAAGAAGGACGCGCCGTCATTCACCACGCAATAGCGATGCGTGCCCAGAGTGAAACCCCGGGCCTCGCCCTCGGGCACATCATCGGCCGTGCAAAGCTCTTTCCATTCCTGCGGGACATGCGCGTTCATAGGATCATCTCCAGACGGGCCGGTAGGTCCCGCGAAGGTGCCATCGCGCCGGTCAGATGGCGGACGGCAGTGATATTGTGACGCCGGCAATAATCGGCGATCCAGTCGACGGCGGCGGGCATGGCGCCCGGGTGGATGAAGTTGACGGTTCCCATCTGCACCGCGCTCGCCCCGGCCAGCATGTACTCGACCACGTCCTCACCGCAGGTCGCGCCACCGCAGCCGATCACCGGGATCGACACTGCCTCGGCGCATTGATTGACCATCCTGAGCAGAATCGGCTTCACCGCCGATCCGGTGACGCCGCCGATGACATTACCGAGACGGGGTTTCATCGCTTCGGCATCAATTGCCATTCCAAGAAGCGCATTGCCGGTGATGATTGCATCCGCCCCGGCATCTTCGGCGGCACGCGCCATCTGCGCGATATCCCCGACATTGGGCGTCAGCTTCGCCCAGACCGGCTTGTCGGTCGCGGCCTTCATGCTGCAGATCACCTGGGCGGTGGCGACGGGGTCCATGCCGAACGCCTTCCCGTGGGCCCGCAGGTTCGGGCAAGAAATGTTCGCCTCGATCGCCGCGACCGTCGGGACCGAAATTCGCGCGGCAAGCCTTCCGAAATCCTCGGCGGTATCGGCCGAGATCGAGGCGATCACAGGAACTCCGTGGCCTTCGTAGAAAGGGAGGGTGTTCCGCAGAAGATAATCCGGCCCCTTCGAGGGAATCCCGATCGAGAAGAGCGTAGCATCCGGGAACTCCGCCACGCGCGGCGGCAGCGTGCCTTGCCGGATGTCGGGCGTGATCGTCTTCAGCACGATTGCGCCAAGCCGGCCCAGATCGATGATTTCAGCCAGCCCCTCGGCCATTGTGCCCGATCCGGGCATCACCGGGTTCGGCAGGCGCAGGCTGCCGATCGTTACGGACAGGTCTACCATCCCTTTGCCTCCGTCGTGGAAAAGACGGGGCCGTCCCAGCAGACGCGCTTGTAGGCGTCGCTCCCGTCGGATTGGGTAACGGGGACGACGCAGGCATAGCACATACCCGTGCCGCACCCCATCCGTGCCTCCAGCGCAGTCTGTCCGGGAATGCTCCAGTCGCGGCACAGTCCCTTGACCAGATGAAACAGCCGGTTCGAGCCGCAGGTCGCTGCGAAATCGAAGGGCATGTCATCATGGTGGCGCAAGATCCGGGCGCGCAGCGCCGCAGGATCGGACGCACCATCTGCATCGGTCACTTCGACGACCCGGCATCCCGCCGCCTCAAGCTCTGCGCGAGACATCAGCAGGTCCGGGCTGCGGGCGGAAAGGAAGGCGGTCGCCCGCGCGCCCTGTGCCTCAGCCATCTGCGCGAGAGGTGCAAGCGTCGCCAATCCGACGCCGCGCGCGACCATCAACACATGTCGCGTCCTCTCAGGCAGAACGAAACCCCGTCCCAGCGGACCAAGCGCGTTCAGCGCCTGACCCGGTTGCATCGTGGCGAGGCCCGCGGTTCCCTTACCTTCGAGCTTGTAGAGAAAGCCAAGCCGACGGTTCTCGCGATCAATGCGATAGATGCTCATGGGCCGGCGCAGGAAGGGTCGCCCCGCCTCGGATGATGGACAGAGCAGGTGGAAGAATTGGCCGGGTCGTGCCGCCAGCGCGATATCCCCTGCCTCGACCTCCATCAGGTAATATTCGGCATTCACCGGCGCGTTCGACAGGATGCGGCACAGGTTCTCGGCAATGGCTGGCCCGGTCGTCCCAGTGGTGCCGCGAGCGGCAGCGGGCGCATATGGCTCGGGCTGACCGGCAGTCAGGCTGTGGATTGTGGCGGTCAAATCGGTTCTCCTGCTGGAATGAGGCAGCGAAGCGCGTCGGTCTGTCCGGCCAGTTCCACGGCGTGAAGCCGGGTGAAGCACATCCGCTGAATGCGCCAGCCCTCGCCGGTCAGCAGACATTCCTGATCGACCGCCCCCGCCAGCAACAGGACACGGCCATCGCTTTCGGGAATGCCGATCTCCAGAAGGCGCCAGCGCAGGAAGGCGCGGTCTCCGATTTTTTCGCAGCTGGATGCCGGCGGAAAACGCAGCGACATGCTGCCATAGTGATGGCTGGTCAACAGCCAGGGACTGGTGGTGAAAAAAGCCTCGATCGCAGAACGGCCCTGCAGATCGCCGCCAAATTGCCCGCCTGCCCAGACTCCGTCCACGGTAAAGCAGGCGGCCTGATCACGAGCGGCCTCCGCCACGGCTTCCGGTGCCTGTTTCTGGCGCAGGGCCGTGTATTTGCGATCGGCCGCGCAGGCATAGTCCTGCATCAGGTCCGAAATCGCAGCCCGCGCCTCAAGCCGGGCAAGACGCTGGCCATGGTCGGGCTGCAGGCTCATTTCCGGGCCACCCGATAGAAGAGCGAGGGCTCGGTCGCCTGCCATTCGCAGGCGAGGTTCGCGGGAACGAGGATCCCCTCGCCCGCCACCAATTCATGGCGTTCGTCTCCGCAGACGAGACGCGCACGGCCTTCGAGAAGTGCTACCATCTGTTCCGCGCCAGGTGCGGCCGGTAGTTCCCCTGCATCCCGCGTCATCATCACCACAAGCTCGTTTCCGGCAGCCTGAAAGCCGGGCGTCCCGAAGCCCGTGGATTGCACGGTGCAATGATCGAGGCTCATGCTGCCCCCTTCCCGGCTTCGGCCGCGTCGGTTGGGTAATAGGTCTGGGCAGAGCCCTTTGCCCCGAACTCGGCGCGGGGCGGTGTCACCACGTTCAGCCGCAACGACATCCCGCCGGGATCATAGCGGTTGACGCCGGAATGCGGATGGTCTGCGGGCATCAGCATAAGGACTCCTTCGTCCATCTCGACCGCGCCTTGCGGGGTCTGGGGGTCGTCGCCCAGATTGACGGTGCAGCCGCCCCGGATCTGGAGCGAGGCTTCCTCGCCGTGGGAATGCGCCTTGGCGGCGATGCCCGGCCCACCGGGCAGGCGGAACGAGACGACCGAGACGCTGAGCGTCTCACCCACGAGGGCCTGCATGTAGAGCCCGTCGGGCACGACCTCGCCGAGATTATCGACAAATGAAAAACGTTGGCACTTGTTCATGGCGGCCTCAGATGGCGGGACGCAGCTTGTGCGTCTCATTCGGCACGAAAAGCTTGGTGTCATAGCCGTTCACCACCTCGACCTCGGGGTCGTAGGATTCGATCGCGGGCGCCACCTCGGCCAGCGACAGCAACATGTAAAAGAGGTTCAGAGTCTGTGGATCATAGCTGCCATCCTCGGCCTTATGGGCATCGATCCATTGACAAATCCGCTCGACATCGGGCAGCATGGCGTCGGCAAAGGCATTGATCTCATCAAAGCCCAGGCTGACGCGGCGCAGGTTGCGCTGGGTTTCGGTCGCAAGGCACCAGTCCGACCAGGGTTCGAGACGAGCGAATTCTTCGGGAAGCATGGTCATTCTGGTCACTCCGCTGCTTTCAACTGGCCATCGCGGCGCAGGCCTTCCTCGATCATCCGGTCGACGACCACGGCCTGATGACGCACCATCAATTCGAAATCCTGCAGGACCATCTCGCTCTTGGCGCCGGTCTCGGCGGCCTGCTGCGTGGTCTCCAGCGTCGACAGGTCTTCCAGCAGCACGTCCCGCAGCGCGGTCTTCATGTATTCCTGGTAGAACCGACCGCCTGCCGTAGACATTTCGGGATAATAGACGCGCGCCTCGAACAGGGTCTTGTCATGCGCCAGGGGCCGGAAATTATAGGCTTGGAAATAGTTAGGGCGGCAGGACAGGTAAAAATCCGGGAAAACCACGTTGATGTCGAAGGCCCAGGTCGGGTGCTTGGTCCAGTTCAACGCCTCGGGCAGCCTCATGTCCGAGAAATCCAGCCGGGTACCGCCCTGCGCGACCTTGAGGGCCTTGGCAGCGATGCGGTGACCGGTCTGGTTCACGCCGACATCCTTCTCGGCCGCCTGCGTCGCTGCCTGCGGGTTGCCATAGACGGTATCGGGATCGCCCGCGATCGAGAGGCGGCGGTGATGGGTTCCGCACAGCCCGTCGATCGGGTGCTGGTTGCCGTCCTCGTCCTTCAGCAGCGCGTAGGCGATGGAGCGACCATGCACATAGCCCACATGATAGGTTTCCTGAAACGCGTCCATCGCCACTTTCCAGTTGCAACCGACGACCGCGTTCCATTCGTAGCAGGCGGTGAATTTCTCGAAGGGATAGGTCTCGAAGCCGGCAAACATCGGCTCCATGAATTCCTTAAGGCTCTGGGCCGGGTTCTGGTCCAGGTTGATGAAGATGAACCCGTTCCAGGTGTCGACCGAGACCGGCGTCAGCCCGTAGCATTTCTTGTCGAAATCGGTGAAGGACTTCTCGTCCGGCACACCCGAAAGGCTGCCGTCTAGGTCATAGGCCCAGCCGTGGAAACGGCACATGAACTTGCGGGTATTCCCCGTCGGCTCATAGGCGATCTTGTTCAGGCGGTGAGAGCAGACGTTGTGAAACGCGTGGATGTTTTTTTTCCGGTCCCGTGCGATCACGATGGAGGAGTCGCAGACCTTGATGTCGCGCACCATGAAGTCGCCGACCTTCGGAATCTCCTCCACGCGGCCGACCTGCAGCCATGTACGCTTGAAGATGTATTTCTTCTCAAGCTCGTAATACGCCGGATCGATATAGGGGCCTACCGCGATCGTGCCGTTCCCCAGCTCGGGGTAGCGATCATGCAGTCGTGCTGGCTGAGTCATCTCGTCCTCGCTGTTATTCGTTGCGTATAGCGTATACGTAAAATAACACCGATCAAGATTTATTTTTATGCCGCCATCCCTTCCAGGCGCAGAATCTGTGGTCCTGCGGTGCAAATATGCAGGAAATGCTGCAATTTGACGCATGACGTGACTGGAACATCTTGGATAAGGTATCAAACAATACCGAATTTATCTGATACGCTGCGATTTGCGTATGCAAAGCACGTTGATCCAGCCAATAACACGTTCGGGCAATGCGTCTGGAACCGGAGATAGAACATGAAGAAACCAATCGTCCGCGTCGCGGATCTGCGCCAACAGGTCTACGACGCTCTGAAGGCGCGAATCATCGAAGGTGGGTTCGCGATTGATGCGCGCTTCCAGGAAATCGCCCTCGCCGAGGAACTTGGCGTGTCCCGCACCCCCGTTCGGGAGGCGCTTGCAATGCTCGTCCGCGACGGGTTGCTGGTGCCGGCAGCGCGCGGATTTGTATTCCCGCGCTTTTCGCCAAAAGACATTACTGAATGTATGGAAATCCGTTTGCTTCTAGAGCCTTATGCGATGCGGCGCATGGTCGAGCACAGCACGCCCGAGGTGATGCGTGACCTGGCTCAGACCATTCGAAGCATCCTGCAATCCGCGAATGGCGTGACGCTCGACTACATCCGCGCCCATCGTGCGGCGCGCGACGCGATCTATGACTGCATGCATAACGCCCAGTTGGTCGAGACGCTGCGCCGGTTCGAGGATCGGGTGCATTACATGCGCCTTGCCACACTGCGCGATCCTGTGGTTCGCGAAATCTCGCATGCCGGGATGGTCCGTCTTGCCGAGGCAATCGAAATGCATGACCCGGAGCGCGCCCAATCTGTCATGAGGCAGCAGTTAATGAACGCGCTTCAGGCCTTTCTGGACCTTTCCACCCGTGAAGACGGTACCGAAGATCCGCTTTCCGGCATATCGGGGATCGACCGCCGCGCTTGACAGATCATTTGCGTATACGGAATACGTATATGAGTGTCATTTCGGAGACTCTCATGTCCCAGCATTCCAACACCAACACCATCGTCATTGTCGGCGCAGGGCAGGCAGGCGGCCAAGCTGCCCGCCAGTTGCTCGCCGAAGGCTATGCGGGCCGGATCGTGCTTGCCGGCGCCGAGTCCTATCCCCCTTACGAGCGCCCGCCCCTGTCCAAGGCTGTCCTCAAGGATACCACCGCCGAAAGCACCCTGCCGATTCTTTCGGCAGATGAGCTTGCCGATCCACGGATCGAATTCTGCCCAGCGACATCGGTCACCGAGGTCGATCCGCGAGGGGCGATCGCGCGGCTTTCATCGGGAGAGTCGATCCGGTTCGACGCCTGCCTCATCGCGACCGGGGGCAATGCCCGCGCCCTGTCCATTCCGGGGGCGGAACTGTGCTGCAACCTGCGCACGCTGGACGACAGCCGGGAACTGCGCGCGAGGCTGACCCCCGGCAAGCGCCTCGTCATTATCGGCGGTGGGGTCATCGGCTGCGAGGTCGCGGCGACTGCCATTTCCCTCGGCTGCGAGACGACCATTCTTGAGGCGGGCACCCGCCTCATGGCCCGTATCCTGCCACCAGCTGGCTCGGACTGGCTCGCCTCGCGCCAGATCGAAGTAGGGGTCCGCATCGCCACTGGCGCGAGGGTCGAAAAGATACAGCGCCAAGGCGACGCCCTCCGGGTCGAGGGCGTCGATGACCGGGGTGCACCGCTAAAGATCGAGGCAGATATCGTGCTTTCTTCGGTCGGGATGGTGCCCAATGCCGGGCTCGTTCCTGCTTCAGCGCAGGGCACCTCGGGCGGAATCCTGACCGATGCCTGCGGGCGCGTGGCCGAGCTTCCCGGTATCTTTGCGTTGGGCGACGTCGCCGAAAGCTGGAATGCGATCTATGGCCGAACGCTCCGGCTCGAAACTTGGCGCAATGCCGACAAGCAGGCCCGCGCCATTGCCCGTACCATCTGCGGAAACGAGACGCCGCATGTCGAGATCCCATGGATGTGGACGGACCAACTGGGTCACAACATCCAGGTCGTCGGGTTGTGGACCGAAGGTGCCAAGGTGGTCTGTCGTGGCAATATGGGAGAGCCGGGTAGCGCGATGTTCTGGATTGAAGACGGCGTCTTGCGCGGCGGCGTGCTGATCGACGCCGGACGCGAACGCCGCTTTCTGGAGAAACTGGTCGAGACCGGTGCCCGTCCCTCGCCCGAGGCGTTGGCCGATCCGTCCCGCCCCCTCAAATCGCTCCTCGCCTGATCCAGGAGGCTTCCATGAGCTTCGTTCATTTCATCCATGTCGACTGCCCGCATCATGGCAGCACCATCCTGCCCGAAAGGCTCGAAAGGATCCGCGATATCCTACGCGAGACACCCCGCCTCATCCGCGCGCTTTTCTATACACCGGCAGAGGCACGCGATTTCTATACCGATGACGGCCCTTCGCCCCGACTCGCATTGCAGCTTTACTACGATCGCCTCGAGGATCTCGAGGCCGCGGCCGCCGCGAACGGGCATCTTCAGCGGCTCGCCAACGACGACCTCTGGCAGGATCTGGCGGAGTTTCGGATCACACATCAGGCCATGTACGCCCGACCCTATCCGGTGATCGATTCGGCCCACGCTCCTGACGGCGACAGCCTGCCCTGTGCCTATCTTGTTCATTATCCGGGCGCAGCCGAGGACTTCAATGCCTGGTTGAACCACTATCTCGACCATCACCCGCAGATCATGAAGGACTTCCCCCGTATCCGCGAGATCGAGATCTATACCCGCCTTGGCTGGCGGGAATCCCTTCCCTGGCAACGCGTCGATTTCATGCAGCGCAATCGGCTGATCTTCGACAGTCCTGGCGCGCTGGAGGCGGCGCTGAATGGCGAGGTTCGTCACCGAATGCGCGCGGATTTCGAGGCTTTCCCCCCGTTCACGGGAGAAAACGTTCATTATCCGATGCTGAAGGAAGAGTTGTGGCTCAGCATGTGATCGCGCGCCGCGTCGGCCATCTTTACCCCTCTGGCGGCATCTCGGACCACGAATTGCAGCGCATGGCGCCGGAAGGCCTGCGTGTCCTTGTGACGCGAATGCCATTCCGCGATACCAGCCGTGAATCCGACATCGCCCTTGCACGTGAGGTAGAGAGCCACGCCAAGCTGCTCGCCGATGCGAAGGTTGAGCTGATCGCTTTCAATTGCACCGCCGCCAGCATGCTTGCTGGCCCCGGAGTGCTGGAACGCCGGATCGAGACAGCCACCGGCATTCCGGCCCTCACCACAATCCAGGCCGTGATGGAGGGGCTCGCGCGGTTCGAGGCCCGGAAAGTGGCGCTGTTCACCGCGTATCGTCCCGATGTCGTCGAGGAGGAACGCCATTTCCTTGCCGCGCATGGGATCGTCGTCGTGGCCGAGGCCCATATTCCCTGCCCCGACCCAGTCACCCAAGGCAATCTGCCGCCGAGCGCCTGGCTTGAGCTTGTGGCCGGGACGGATTGCCGCGACGCGGATGCGATCCTGTGCAGTTGTGCGGGAATCGAGATATCGCCGGTCCTTTCGGCCATTGAGCTCACTACCGGGAAACCGGTGGTCGCCAGCAACGCTGCTCTATTATGGCTGATCTTGAATAGGATGGGCTGGAGGCAGCCCCGTTATGGTTTCGGGCGCCTGTTGGCTGAAGATTTTCCCTGATTTTGCTCGGCACCGGGCAGTTACTGACATCCTGAAGAGAGCGGCGGCTTTTTTCGCGCGGGTGGCCACATGAGGTTTGCCCTCATTGCCAGGCGCCACCACACCTGGCCAAGCAGCTGGCTGTCCAAGGCACAGAACATCTCGCGGTTGGCTTCCACGCATGGCGTAATCGCCTGACGAACGCCCGTGAGAGCCCTCATGCCAAGCTCGTCACCGCGGTCGAGACGCATTTCAAGGCCAGCGACCGGACCTGGTGCCCGCCGGGTCTTATCCAAGCGCATCTGCTCGATCTCTACGGCCCGAAGGTCTCGCCCGACCTGATCAGCCGCGTCACGGATGCCGTGCTGGATGAGGTGCGGGAATGGCAAAGCTGAGCGCTGGACCGGATGTATCCGATCGCGGTCTTCGACGCGCCGTGGGTGAAGATCCGCGATGCCGAGAGCCAAGGGGTGGAAACAGGGCCGTTTCCTCGCCCTCGGCGTCATCCGCGACGGTCTGCAGGAAGTTCTGGCGCGAAACTGACGACCGAAAACGGATCCCCTACCCTCGTCTTAGTCTGCAGCGTCGCGGTTCAGCCTAAAACCACAATCACAAGGCAAGGCCCCGGGCAAGGTCCGGCGGCGTTCCCTCCGGCAGGATCCGCCGTCCGTCAACACCGCGACGTGATCGAACCGGACAGCCATCGACCCCAAGCAGCAAGATGATCGCGCCTCGGTCCTACGTGTGGCATCTCGAGTTGCAGCTATCCACCCTCGCGCGAACTTCACGCCCCTCCAAACCTATCACGCAGCAGGTGCTTTTCGACCTCCAGCAGCAGCATGGATCCAAGGCCGATGCCGACAATAAGTACCCCGTCGGCCAGCGTCAGCGGAACCGAGCCGAAGATCTCGTTCAGCAGCGGCAGATAGGTGAAGGCGAACTGCGCGATAACGACGATGGCGATGGCGCCGAGCACCGGGCCGGTTCCCTTGACACCCGTCAGCGTAAAGCTGGTCATGTGCAGGTAGCGCACGTTGAACAGGTAAAAGATCTCCATCACCACCA
>Ga0182738_1001378_pt1 | contig 30561 bp, 26 predicted proteins | sample eDN5th30CBELigMG_FD_128876 | JGI IMG/M metagenome (GOLD analysis project Ga0182738, IMG submission 128876) | Enriched Miracle-Growth compost microbial communities from Emeryville, California, USA - eDNA 5th pass 30_C BE-Lig MG (version 2)... ...
ATTCTTAGGGATTGACACAAAACATGAAGTTGGCCTTAAATGGAAAAAGTGTCCAAAATTCAAACATTTTTCTTGGGCTTAGAAAATTTTTTGGACCTTAGAATCTACGTAAATCTACAAAAATCAAAAAATAAAATCTACTGAAGTTTGAGCCATCAGCGCAGACCAAAATAAACCTCTTCACTTTGTTTCAGAGGGCTAAAAAACAGACTCTATGCATTTTTTTAGCATTGAAAATTTTCAAGATTTTTTTGATTGAAAGCTTCTTCAAATAATTTTTTCTCTTCACATCTTGGGGAAGGAAAAATGGGAAAATGTTTTATTTGTTTGTTTGTAAAAGTTGAAGTTGAATTTTACAAACAAATATTTGAGAAAGGCAACCTTGAATTTTCATGAATTTTTACTCATACTTTGAATAAGTTATTATGGACGAATGAATTAGTTGAGATATGTAGAGAGATTCTCAATTAGTGAGCATCAACAAGTAGTTTGTTCTTCTTTAAATACTTTTAAAGTACATTTAAGCCTTCAAGTTGGCTAGCATCTTCATCGAAACTCGTGTCTAGTAACCCTCTTGATGTGTCTGGTTGGAACATCATGCAAACTTCATTCAGAGTCTTTCCTTTTGTCTCTTTGGCTAGTTTTGAAATTGGGTATATTGTTGCGAATCCAACGAGCCCATAAATAAAGAATACAGTCCCTGCTGCGAGATAACAGAGTAGCGTCGATACAAGCAAGCAAACCATTTGAAAAACGACTTGAAGAGCAACTCCAGATGGTGGGAGGAGTTCTGAAGCGTAAATTGGTAAAACAAGCGAAATGGTCAAGCCTTGCCAGATTGAATAAAACATGATTGTCGCAACTTGAAGGGTTTGAGCGTTGGCGAGGAAAATGATTGGGAAAATTAGGAAGATAGACAACAAAATTCCGCTCAAAAATAAGCGCTTCCTTCCAATTTGCTCAAGTAAAATACTTCCAAGCACTGCGCTGAGTAATCTGGAGAATCCCATGATGATGTTCAGGACGCTTAAAATTCTTGAGCCGTCAAAGCCAGCTTGAGAGAAAAGAACAGAGTCTGTGAGGATAATGGAATTTGCCCCCATGAATTCAGAAGCAAATATGAGAAGCATAATTAACATGGCTTGCTTTTTGTATTTTGGCCCAAAGACACCTCTAATTCCTTTGATTTCAAACTTCTTTTCTCGATGGTAAATGTGCTCGACCCTATCCCCATCGAGGATTTTTTCGAGAGCCATAATTGCGTTTCCATCCTGATTCTTGTCAATATAAAACTGAGGTGTATCAAGATGCACCCATTTCACAAAGCTAATTAAGCGAGCGAGGGCAAAGAGGCAGGGCATCCTGAAAACAAGCGCAAAGATAATTTTCGGAGGGTCTTCGAGCAGAAATTCAAGAGTGCAGATGAAAGGGAGCAAGAGCCCGATTGTGAAGCAGATTCTGAAGCTTGATCCAATTTTTCCACTGAGCTCAGGAGGCGAGATTTCTCTGACATACAGTGGAATCACCATGATATTCAGACCGAGTGCAACTCCACAAATAAGTCTCCCCAAGAGCAGAATTGCAAAGCTGGAATGAATTGTGACCAAGCAGCCAATTATTGTGATGACATCTGCAATCATCATTGCTTTTCGCCTTCCAAGGTTGTTTGCAATTGAGCTTGAGATAAGGCCTCCCAGAACTCCACCAAACACAAGAGAAGCTAAGAATTGAAAATACAAAATGGTGGAAGCTCGCTCATCAAGAGAATCTGCTCCTGCAATAACTTGTTCTGCACAGGCGTTGAAATTCACAAAAAAGATACCCGAAACAATAGCGCCCAGGTTTGCATTCCAAACCAAGTACGTAATATATTTTTTTCCTGCGCTTTCCTTCGAAGAGTAGTACATTATCTGACGATGCTCAGAATCTTGCTTCGATCAATTTAGATTAAATAGAGAAAAGACCTTTAATTAATCTTGATAATTTTTTATAAAAAACTATTGTATGTATATTTAATTCGTAAATTAATTACCTGCTGCTACATTGCAAAATACTTTTTTTGCGAAATTTTGTTGATTCTTTAATTTGTCTGAAAATTATGAGATTCCTTCCTCTCTAAAATTCACAATTTCTCAAAAATGCAAAAGCAATCGATCCAAATAGGCGAGGGTTTGGGGATTTTTTTTTTATTGAACGATCAAAAATCTTGTCTTCTTCTATTGACAAAAATTTTGGTCACGATTTGGTGAAAAAAAGAACATCAATCACTTTATCTCGAAAACATCAGAATGATTTCATAATGCTTACTTTCTCAAGATTTTGAAAGAGATTCATTCTCAATGGAAATTTTCTTTAAAAAATATTTGGTTGGAGTTTGAGCTTTGTAAAGAAGTTTGTTGGTTTCTCATTGATTTTCAGAAAAGCGAAAGACTTTTTTGGAGGAACTTCTTTGCCTTTTGGCAAAATCTCAATGACTCTTTGAAATTTTCTCTTTTCGAGAGAACATAATTTTTCATCTCTATTCGATATAAAAAAATACTTGTATTCATAGAAAACTTCATCCATTCATCTTGCTCAAACAAAATAAAATAAAATCAATTTTTCCTCCAAATTTCTTCAACCCAAAAAGCAACTGAAGCGACAGCTTTATTGAAATGATTCTTTCTGAAATTTTGCCTAAAAATACAGAAAAGGATTCGACAAAATTTAATGAAATTTTGAGCTTTAATAATTTCATAAAATTTACAGGACTTGAATATTGAGAAAATATTTATAGATCTTTAATGTTTTTTTTTCTTTTTTGTACAGCTGCTGATCACGCTTGGGCGCTTACATGATCTTTAATTTTCATGTTCACTAGAGTTTTTCAAAATATCAAAAAAAACTATTCAAGAAGAGATTCGCAAAAGTGACAAAATTACCTTTCATAAAGAGCTTTCTCTAAGAGGGGAAAAAATTCGGTAAAAAAATCTCAAAAAGATTGTTGAGAGGTTATTTTCTAAAATCATTTTCGCCGTGGAAAAAAATGGTTTCAATTCGACTGGACTTATTTGCATTTTTTTTGATTGGAATGGAGGGAAAATGTTTTTCAAGGAAAAAAAAACTGGGTGATTTGAAAATCTGCAATTTTTGCATAATTCTCACAAAACATGGGATCACGACAGGATAATTCCTTTCAAAATTAACTTGATACGTTCATCACTTTTTGACAATTTATTGGTTCTATTCCAACCAAAATTTCTTCTTGGTATTTTCCCACCAAAAAAGATTTCAGCTGTCTGAAATCTCTGTCACAATTATCAGAGAGAAAAAAAAACCTTGATAATGATTAAATAATAAAGAATAACAAGGAATAAAACTTTGACAGAGAGAAATAGATTGATTTCTTTGGTTGTTATAATTTTACCAGATGATTTTTGTTTTGAGACAAAATTCTTCGTGATGACGGTTTTTATTCAATTTTGTTCACATTTTCCTTTAATCATTATGATATAGATTGTAGCGACTCTAGCTCGTTTATTCTTTCTGAAATGTGAATGAGTGAGTTCAGTTTGAAACGAAGAAATAAATTGTTAAAGGGTTTTCGATATTTTGGAACTGAGTTTGAAGGCAATCTCATAAGATAAAGGAATTATTGCATTCTTTTTCGTTAGTACCCCTTATTTTAATGTCATTATCCGGAATTATGCAGAAATTGCAGATTCCCCTGTTGCAGGTTTTTCAAATCACCAAAAAAAATTTACAAAAATCTTCTTTTCTTCGCTTCTCAATAAATCAATTTCCGTTTCTTCAACAAAAACCCATAGAGATATTTTTGAAGTACTTTTTGAGGGTGACTGCTCTGAAGCTGCATTTTTGGTAATGATCTGCAATGTCACTGTGTCCTTGATCATCATCTTTCAAAAAAAAAAATAATTGAGACAAAATAATACAATTCAGCGAAAGAGAGAATTTAGAATCTGATAGAGTTTTGGCACTTTGACCTTTTTCCTCTCTCATCTCTCTGAGTTTTTATAAAAACCATGTTTTCTGAGAACATCTTTTGCTGTGTAAATTATTTCGAAAAACTTTATTACAAAGGTCGCACAGATATACAAAATAAAATAGTATTACAATGTATTAATTAGAAAAAGGCAATATGAGGGTAGATACAGCAGCAATAACAAAGCTTTTTAATATTACAATGAAAAAGGCTAGGCTTTTTCTTGAATAGTTTTCTGAATATAGTCTTGATATAACAAGAGGTTTTCTCGACTGATTGATTGTCGAGGTTTGACAAGTGAAGGTTTATGGTAAAGCCAGGTGAATAAACTGAAAATAGCTCCTGGATTTGGAGTTGGAGATTGATATTTCTTGCTCCTAATTTCGATGGTTAGATCCTGGAATAATCAGAATAATTGAAAACCTGAGACAGCATTTCGACTGTAAGAAGCAAAAAAGGAGGATCATAAGCAGCATAATGGCAGATGGAACGCCCAAGATGATTATGATGATAACTGTAACAACTGGGTGGAGGAAAACTAGATTTAAATGGTAAGAATCATGATTTATAACAATAGGGAACCTGTGCTTTTATCGACATCTGGATCATTTGCTGTTCTTGTAATTACAATTATTAAGAAGCCAAATACATAGGAAACCCCCAATAAAATGAGGGACATCACCAAGCCGACAAAATATCTACAATGATCTTTAATGTCTCAAGGTATTTCAATTATCTACTTGTAATTTCTTTTGCCGATGCAATTATTTAAAAAATGGCAATGTCTTTCGAATCCCTCAACACAGTTTCCGCAATATCTAAAGCTATGTTAAATTCAAATCTTCCATAAATATTACTTGCAATGAGTAGTTTTGTTGGGTTTTGTGATGTTACAAATTTGGCAATATTTTGAGTTGTGATGCTTGGACACAGATTTTCTTTTGGTTGAATCAAGAGTTATTTGATAGCTTGTATTTTGGCTGCTACTGGTTCCGTCCTTTTTCATTGAAGTATGAAGCGGGGATGTCTGATTGTTTCCACAAAGCTCAGAAACCTGCTTTCTTGGGATGATCCCGGGATCAGTGAAAGAGGCAAGAAGGAAAAAGACCACTGTACATATAAATAAGTACACTGATAAGACGGGCAGGATCAGAGTCACTTCTCCCAGAAGAAGGCTAAAGCCACAAGCAAAGAAGATGGCGCTTATTGCCAAAGTGACTATCCACGTGATAATATTGGTTTTCCTGTCGCTCCTGGGGCCGGTCATTAATCGTCCTTTGCAAAAAAACCTGTTTTTGCCGGGCCAGACTTCATATAAAGGGACAGCATCTCTTTCCCTCAAAATTTCTTTCATATCCACTGGATTCAGGTCTTGAGCTTCTGATTCTGCGTGCCGAAGTGAGGGAGTTTCTTCAATTTCTTTGGTAATCTGTTTTGGGACCGCTGCTTTTGAGTCGGTGATTTCAAGGACAATTTTCTGGGGTGTGATGTTGTTGATATTGGGTTTCATGTAAAGTAGAGAGTGTGGCAGGTTCCTTTCTCTCATAGAGCGTGTGAATTCAAGATTCGATGAGTATGTGACATCTCGAAATCCATATGGTGTATTTAGTGCTCTTAATTTCAGTTTCTGATCTCTAGGACCTCTTTCACCAAGGATTTGGGATGCTATTTTGTCAGTTCTGTTTTCACCATGGTTAGAATTGCATGTCAGGTGGTCTGTATTCATTAAGCCATAGTTGAGACTTATTTTTATTTATAAAGAGTGAATATTGAATCAGCTTATTTTAATTTAATTGACCATAAATTTGGGTCTCTAAATGCCTTGAAATTTCTGGTTCAAACCTTAGGATGAACGACATCTTTATTGCTGGTGAAAAACTGAAAGTGCAACAGAGATTTAGACTGAAGTAGTTTGCTTTTCAGGGCTCTTTAGGGCAAAAATATGATAAAACCCAAATTTGTGGTCATCAGATTGGTTATTTAAGAAACCAATAATACAGCAGAAACTAGGCTCTGAAATGATCCTTGGGAACATATGTCGTTTGGGGAGAAAACTCTCAACTCAACAGGGCGTGGCAATTTGCCAAAGAAAAACGAAATCTAACTGCTTCTTGATAAAAATTTATTCGACTTTAAATTTTATTAACTCTTTAACAATAATCTTGATCCGAAGCGAAAAAAATTCAAATTTAAAAGGGACAAAAAGGTTTAGAAATCAGGAAGCTTTTGACTTCTCCCAGACATGTCTCGATCTTTTGTTGTCTGGATTTAATTAATTGATTGATTGACTGTCAGCCTGGATTCCTCTGAGTAAAATCAAAATAATTTATGAAAGAAAAAAACATTCAGTTTTGGAATTAATGAGTCAAATCAACCTTTTTAGACAAATTTGAGCGCCTAAAAAAATTTCCTAATGTAATGAAAAATTATTGTCCACGACAGGTGGTGATTCTGTTGTGCGGTGTTTGAGAGGAGTCTTTTTCTATGAAGAGGGAAATTCGATTTGATTTTTCTAAAATTCAATTAAGACAAATCCGCTTTTCAGGACAAGGCAAGTGAGGATAAAATTGAGTCAAATATCACTTTTAAATGACCTGTTGTGATCCAAATGGAATTTTGAAAAATACTTTTGCTCAAAATGATAAATTGAAAATGAAAAATAGTTTTTGAATTAAGGAAAAGAGACATGTTCTGAGAGCATAGCATTTTTTGAATGAGTAAAAAAAAAATGATTGAAAGAAATACCTTGAAATTTGTTGACAAAGATTTTTTTCATAAAAGAGGAGGAGGAGAAATTAATATTTTATTGGAGGAAAACCTGGTTATTTCAAGTTGGAATGAGATTTTACTGAAACGAAAAGATCCAAACAAACCAGAAAAGTGTAATTGGACCTTGAAAAGGAGAAAAGAAGCCAATTTCATTTTGATAGATGAACAGATTCGATAATATATAAAGATTTTAGAGAAATTCCTCAAATCTAACATCTAAAATCCGATGACTTTCATCTAAATGATGCTGTTATTCTCCTAACCTCCATATTATCCTCCCATATTTCGAGAACTCAACATCAATATCGAATTATTCTGTTTTTTAAACAAAAAAGGATCAAAGAGTTCGTTTTGACTCATAAAAACTTGAGAAGATGAAGTGTATTACCAAGAAGGGAAGTTTTTGAACCATATGAAACCATTGCCTGTCTCAGTTGGAGTGAGATGGAGGATTATTGATTTATCGAAATACGTGTTTTCAATTGCCTGAAAATTAATTTCGGTCTAATAACAAAGGAGTTTGAGTGGCTCGAAATCTCATGTTTTTCTCTTTTTAAAGATTAATAGTTAAATTTTAGTTATGGACTTAAATTATTTTGAATTAGTCGACAAAAACAATATGAAGAAGTGAAGTCCCGACATCTAAATCTTGATTTTTACCAAGAAGTCACCTTCTCAATCATGCTTGTTTGATAAGCCAGGAAGAGTTTATTTCGAATAAGAAGTTCAAGACTCTAAACGATTTGCATGATGTAAAAAATCAACCTTTTTAATTAAAAGCAGACTGAATTAATTTTTGAAATAAATCGTGTCTCACAAATCGAAGAAAAAGCAAGGAGAAAGAAATATCGAAAACAGAGCCAATAGACAATCCTGAAGGCCAAAATGGCCCCAGCAATTGTTTCCCCAAGTTCTCTGCTTCCCATTTCAGATATTTTCAACCGAAGAATGATGCTCGTCGTTGGTATTTTGAACTTTAACCTTGTCTAAGCATTGCAAATGTTCGTATTGAAATAATTGGTTCCAAATCAAATTTTCTTTTTGTTTTATGTAGTTTAAAACTAAACTAAAAAATTACTCAATACTAAATGATGAGGTTGGAAAGTCCATCTTCTCTTCGCTTAGAGCAGCGGCATTTGTACAGAAGCTCAAACAAAAGTTCAAACTCGGGAGAGACAATCGGCAGCAACACTCCAAGAAGCCAGAGGCTCAAACTGACTGCACCTCATGTGCTACGGAGTGGTCTGACGGAGTTTTCGAGTAATTTGGAGTTCACAGCTTCTCTAAGAGACAGACACAATGCTCAGGCAACCCTCACTTACTTCCGCCCAGACATTTTAAATGTGACGCCACAGAAAACGCCGGTTGAACTGATTAAAGTAGCAAAGGAAATTCCTCAGAAAACCCTTTGCAAGCAGAGCTTTCAGTCTCAGCAGGTATTTGACATCATTCAAAAAGAAAAAAGGAGTTCAATCGAGTCCGTTTCCTCTTCCGAGCCAATTCAAGAAACCGAGCCAGCTCCTCTTTATAGAAGATGGCCCGGAAAAAATCGGTTTTATTTGAATGGAACGTTGATGACAGGCCCAAAATCTGACAGAACTGCGAATGTGATATTTTGGTGTTTTTTCATGGCAATAAGTGTTACATTCTTTGCTGCAGTTTTCAAATTTTTAATCCTTGACGTCAATTTCTTATTGCCTTACGTTTCAGCCTACTTGTTTTTGTCAACAATCCTCTTTTTTCTGCTTGTCTCTTGCACGGACCCTGGGATTGTTCCGAGAAAATGGGTCTGGGAATTGAGTGGAGGCGCGCCATTTCCATATTCAGGGGCCAGTAACTCAAGCCAATCTTCACATCAGCACATCACACTCGATATAACCAGAAGTAAATCTTTTTCAAAGGAAACTGCGAATCTTGGTTTCTGTCAGATTTGCAACATTTACAAGACTTCCCAAACAGTTCATTGCAAGTAAGCCAGTTTTTAATATAAAACTTAATTTGGTAGGGAATGTGACAATTGTGTTGAAATGCTTGTGTATCATTCTCATGTTCTGGGGAATTGTATTGGAAAGAGAAATTACAGGTAAATTTATTTTAAAGGCCCAAGATAAATGGATTAAAGGTTCTTTATTGGATTTGTGATCTCCTTTTCACTATTGAGCATTTCATATGCCTGTAGCTTTTTAATAATGATAATCATAACGACCGGGTGTGATCCAAATAAGGAACCAAGCAACCGTAAAGGTTTCCTCAGAATTCCTAAATTAATTTTCTAGTTTTCAAAACAACAGCGGTGATAATTCTCACGGTCCTCCTCTTTATTATTCCTTCTGTGCTTTTGTTTTTCATGAAGCTGGCTCTTTTATACGTGTACATTCAGGAAAATCTCAAGAAGTAAAGGGATTTCTCAAATTATAAGGCTAATTTAAACAGGACAAAGCTCAGTTCAAACAAGAGGAATATCGAGTCGAAAACTAAAAACAAAAACCATATAATTAATTTAATTTCATGGCTTGGAACAACACCCTCGTTATTTAACTTGAGGCAATCAATTTCGCCTGAAGAACTCCTTCGACTCCAAACCATCACTCAACATTCAAAATAATTCTCATTGAGAATGATGTCTAAATCCTTTCTTTATTCCCTCCCTCCCTGTCTATCGATGGGGAATGAAAACCTTTATTGTATTAATAATTTATATAATTAACAAATGTTTTGTACGATATCTCCTTGTTACATGTCTTCCTCTCACAGTATCACTCAAAAATATAAAAGTGTCTTCGCAAATAACTGACATTGTTGAGTTAAAATTAATTTATCCGACTCCAATTAAGCCCATCTTTGAATTTGCATTGGTTTTCTTTTTAACAAAATTTTAAACCTATGCTGATTAATTAATCCAAATCTCTTCTTTTACAGCTGTCATCTTGAAGCTTCCTTTTGAATCTTTTCTATCCACTTCCCAGCTCCAGATTTTCCTGATTGGATCTCAACACTTTCAGGAATTATAAATTTTTTTGAAAATTTAAAATCATTCGTTTTCAATTGTAACGATTTGATCAATTGATTTATTTGTCTGTTGAGAGTAACATATTAGTTTTAATTGATTTCATGCACCGTGACGCAAGAAACTTCACCAATCTATTTTTTCAGAAACATTGATCAAGAGACCTCAAGACTTGATTAACAGGGAGAAAAGCAATAATTGGAAATTCTGTTCAATTCTTCATAGTCATTGGATTTAAAGCGCAAAAATTACATTATGTCTTTACATTGAGAAGAAGAAGAAAAATTCGAATAATAATCAAACCCAATTTTAAATTTTTGATTGTGTAATCCAACTCTATTAATCGACTTCCGCGGCTCGAAAAATGTTGGTTCGACATCCTCTAATCTATAAACCGAAAGAAATCAAACAAAAGTCTTCTCTTGAATCGATGAGGTTGAATTTCTTTTCACAATATTGATTTCGATATTTTCTTATTTACCTACAGATAAACCCTGATTTTTTTCTTTGGTATTTCTCTTAAATGCTCAATTGGAAGGCTAAAAAGACATGTACAATTTTTGCATAAAGAAAATTCGAATTAAAAATAACCTTGATCGAAAATTCAATAATTACAACCTCTTGATTTAAATGTTTAATTCGTCATCATCTGTCATCAGGTCAGGACTTTTCAAAACCAATCTCATCTCATCTTGCCTTCTCTTTCTCCTCTTCATTTTCTTTGCTGAACCCCTTGATTTCTTCTAAAAAAATCCCTCTTCTTCAAAATTTTTCCCTACCTCACCCATTGATTAATCTACAAGAAATAACCGCAAGGAAATCGATTTTTTCCAGGAATGCTTCATTATAGTTGTGAGTTTTTTAGGTGGTTCCATGATTTTATGAAGATATGAACAGATAACCAGCTCATTGACAGAAACTTTTTATTAAATTGTGAATGATTAGTCATCATAAGATTAAATTTTAATAATTAATTTTATTTTTCCTGAAAATAAAGCCAAGCCTAACTTATGAAATCATGAGTGCACTCGCGACATTGGATGAAGAAAAGCATCAGACAAATATAAACCCCAAAAAAACATACTACATATCATCACAAAGCTTCCTTAGGGACAAAAAATCACAATTACATTCTTGTTCTCAGAATCCAAGATATGGCGAAACTCAATTTTCCAGCAATTTGGAATTTACAGGACGTTTGCACGGAAGCACTTTCCCCAAATCACTAATCTATGTCAGACCTGATATTAACAATATTACCCCTAACAAAATAAATCTGGAGAGTCGCCAGGACTTTCATCAAAAACCCCCAAAACCAGCCAATAAAACTGAAAAATCATTCAGCTCAGAAGAATCCAATGATGATGGCCTCTTGAAAAAAATTTCAGATCAAGTGTCCAAGTCAGAGGATTCGGTTTCTCTTTACAAGATTTGGCCTGGAAACAATAAATTCAGTTTGAAAGGAAGGATTATGAGAGGCCCAAAAAGCGGCAGACAATCAAATTTAATTGCCTGGATATTTCTCATTGTAATCAGCCTGGTATTTTTTGGGTTGATATTTCATTTTCTGACCAAAGAAATTACAGTAATCATGCCCGCGCTGTCAATATATCTCTTTGCATCAACTGTCCTCTTTTTCTTATTGACATCATTTACCAACCCGGGAATCATTCCACGCAAATGCTTTTGGGAGTTGCATGGAGAACTCCCATCTCCTTTTAATGCAAATCCCAAAAAGGATTTATTGACCACAACCCTCAATAGTTTGCCCACCAACCCTCATACAACGATTGAAATGAACAAAAGCAAGCTTTCAATAAGAGAAAAGTCAATAAAACACTGCGCCATATGCGAAGTTAATCAACCCGCCAAAGTTGTTCATTGCAAGTAAACTTTGCGAAAAATTGAATCAATTAATAATTTTCGTCACTAGGGAGTGCGGAAACTGCGTTGAGATGTTTATGAAACACTCGTATTTCATCAACAACTGTATTGGAAAAAGAAACTATCGGTAATTTTTGAATTAATGAAACACTTCGTTAATTTAATTTTTTAGGTTTTTCATCAGCTTTATTGTGTCATTTATTCTATTGTGTGTATGTGAGTTCTTTGGGTTCCTGATGGTGATAGTTCTTACAATTGGAAGCAATCCTGATGAACCAAATACAGGTAAATTTTCCTTGAAAAAAGGAAACTAAAATTATCTCTAGTGTTTGAGAGCAAGACTATTACGGTGCTCATTAGCCTTGTACTTGGAGCTCCTTCAGTGCTTTTGTTCTGTGCGCAGCTTTTTATGCTTTTTTCTTACATCCTTTTCAAAATAACGTAACAGAATTTTGAATTCAAAAATAATCGTTTTATTAGGAGCCTTTCAAATGAAACAAAAAGTAAATATATCAAGACTCATTTCAAATCTCGTCAATCCTCTTTTGAATGGATTTATCCAAGTCCCTCCTTTATCGAGTTTAGAGAAACGCTGACAAAAGATCAAGTTTTAAAAATCCAAAAAAGTATCTTGGAAAAAACTTTGCCTTGTTCTCAAGAAAACCAAAAGAATATCTGAAATAATTGACTCGCCCCAAAACTTTTTCTCTCTGTGTGTATGTCTGTAAAAATCACTGTATTACTATTATAAATTATATCTCTTGTATTTTTATCTTGTAATTGTTTCTATGATCTCATCAAAATTCATTCTCACGGAAATCATTTAAAACAGAATACTTTTTGTTTTAATAGAATTTGAATTTTTCACTCCAATTTGAAAATTCATGATTTCCAAACAAAATTTTTCTAACTTTTTTCTTTGAAAAAATTTCCAGGATTACTCATTCATTCTTTTGCAAGAAATAAGGCATTTCTCCTTCTGGTGGACATTTTTCATGTTATTTTTGAACTCTTTTGATTTTAATATTCAAACTTGTGAAACTCAAAAGAAGAGAATTTGCTTTTGATCTATTTGATGATTTGTGAATATGGAACTTTTTTCTCCGTTTTTAAAAAACGTATTTTCTTCCGCTCTTTCTTTGAAGCCAGTCATTCAGAAAAAAAGCTTTGTGACTTTTGAAAATTTTTTTAAGCAAATTAAAAAAAAAAAAGAAATTCATGAATTTCATTTTCATCTCAAAAAATCTTGGAAAATGACTTCAAAAAGGAGCAGAAATTTTACCATATTGTCGAAGAATTTCATCATTTTTTCTTTCTTTGAGATTGCAATTTTTTAGATTTTTTGTCGAAAATCGATTTTCAAATTCTACAAAAATGCTTTGAAGAAAAGTGGCTGATCCAAATTCCTCCCCTTTCAAAGTGAAAACAAGAGAAAATGGAATTTTTCTCTCATGAAATTTGAAAGACTTGAGAAAATCGTGGTTTTCAATTTTATGAGTTTCTTTCTCAAAAAGATCAACCAAAAGAAAAAAAAAAGAGATTATTTCGGCCTGTCAGCTGTTCCTGGCACTTAACAAGACAAAAATAGATTTTTTGTGATGAGGGCTCTTTCTTTTTTTTGTTTTAATGAGGAAAATCAATGACAGTCCTTTTTTCATAAGAATTGCCAAAAATCAAGAAATCTCTTTATTTTGTGAGGAGAAAAGTTGTCTTTTCATTTTTTTCTTTCTTAAAAATGACCAAGAAATTTTTAGAACTTTCCTTGGAAGAAGAAAAATTGGACAGGTTAGGCTCTTTTTTTTCCTCAAAAAATCACTTTTCCTGTTCTTTCATCTTTTCAAATTTGAAGTTAATCGTTACTTGTTTTCCATTTTGACAAAGATCTCTGGTTGGAGAAAAGATTTTAAAGAAGAGAATTATTTTGCCGTTGCTTGTTTGTTTAAAAAAAAAAATTCAAAAATACTTTTGAAAGAAATTTAATTTAGACATTCCTAAAGACTTTGTAAAGCTTTCTTTGCATTTCTGATGAAAAATCAGTGGGCTTCTAAAGTGCTCATAAATATTAAAAACTCTTCCAAATCACAAAAAATGAAACCGCACAAAATCAATAATATGATTATCTTGATTGAAGAGATAATGTCTGCTTTATTTCAAGAATAATTTTTTTAAAAGACAAGTAAGATTAAAGTTGATTCAAATACAGAGTACAATTTTGAGATAATAGAGTTGAATGGAGGCAACAAGGATTGCAAAAATTTTATTTTACAAGTATCTCGGATATTACAATATAAAGAAAGGAAATAGGAAAATCCAAAAATATATAAAAAACTCGGATAACTAGAGAATCTGCAGGTAAGTAAATGAACCCCTCCCTCGTCAGTTTTTGTAGTCTCGAACGAGAGTTATAATTTTTCAGCATTTTGCTTTTTAAAGTTTAAATATTGATCTCGCGTAACAATTTTTCTTGGATGAACCAAAGAAATATCTGTAGCCCATAAGTTAACCGAGACTTTGCCAGTTTCGATATTCAGAGCGAGCTTTTCGACTTTTTGTTGTTTTGATAGTTTTCTAGAATTTTTCAAACAAAAATTCGAAGAAAAAGGAGACAACCTTGATTTCAGAGTCGAGACCAAATTGATGAGCAAAAACACCAAAATTACAACTATTTTTATTGCGGTCGGAATACCAAGTATCAGTATCACAATAATTGTTACATCTGTGTCTTGAAAGACTAAAGGGGGAGATTAGGGGAGATTACTTTGATGTTGGATTTACATGACCTTGGATCTGAGTCAGGGTCTATTGCCGTAACTATAATAATCAAAAAGCTCGTCAGATAGCAAATAATCAAGAGAAGTAAAGACATCATAAATCCAATAAAATATCTTTTGCTGTGAGATTTACTGGTATGTTAAAATAATTACCTGTAGTTTCTTCTGCCAATACAGTTATTGACAAAATGAAAATGTTTATATTGGAGAGAAACACAATTTCCACAATATCTAATGATAATTGGTTAGAATTTATCAGCAGCTTCGAAAGTTCTTACTTGCAGTGGACAGTTTTGGGAGGTTTGTAGATATTACAATCAGGACAAAATTTCAAGCTGTTGGCTAAATTTGGTTTTGGCTCTAATTTTGGAGAGTCCAAAGGAGAGTTTGTATCAAGTTCTTCTTTCTCTTGATTGCTTGAATATTTGAAACTTCTTAACTCATTATCCAGGGCCAAAATCGATTTTCTGGGGATGATGCCAGGATCGGTGAAAGAAGTCAAGAGAAAAAAGGCGACAGTTGATAAGAATAAATAAATGGAAATTAGTGGAAGCAGAAGAGTGACGTCTTCAAGTAAATAGGTAAAAGCCACAGCAAAAAAGATGATGCTGATTAGGAGAATCAAGCCCCAAGTACAAATATTTGCTATTCGGTCAGTCTTTGGTCCTCCCATTAATCTTCCTCCAAGGAAAAACCGATTTTTTCCTGGCCAGAGTTTGTAAAGGCGAATGCTATTGGTCTCAGGTGAAAACACCTGCGGGTCTGAGATGGGGATTTCCTTTTGGGCTTGGGCTTCTTTTGAGACTTTGCGGAAGTACTCTGATGCTCTTTGACTGTAATAGGTATTTGGATTGCAATCTTTGAGGGCGATTTTTTGAGGAGTAATATTTTGCAAATCAGGGCGGATATGGGCAAGAGAGACAGGTGTCTGGGAGACATGTTGAGGAAAGAGCGAGAATTCAAGGTTTTTTGAATAATCAATGGAATGGATGTTGTTTTTATTGCGAGATACAATTCTGAAAGACTTGATGTGCTGATTAGCTTGAGACCCATTCACAGAAATGTTTTCTTTATCTTGACCTGTTTTGGGATGGTCACTCATCTAAAAAGAGAAGTTTGAGCTCTTGAGGAAGTATGTTGAAACGCTTGAAGAACTTTTAATATCTCTTCGGCTTAACAACAAATAAAATAAAAATTTTAATAGAAAACTTTAAAAAAAGAAAGTGGACTGGAGTACAACTCAAATTAAAAAATGATTCCTTTTTTTCGCAATCGCATTCCATTCATAAAAAAATCGAGTTGTTTTTAAACCTTGTGCTCTCCTTCCAAGAATAGAGTCTCCAGTTGAGAACGAGGGAAAGAATAGATTCGATAGTTCAAGATTCAGGGTTTTCTCAAAGGCTTTTTGTTTCACATTTCGACAATGGGCTATAATTACTACAGTTAAGAAGTAAATTTGAATAATTTGTCAATTAAAAACAAATAATTTTGATGAAGCATGAGAGTTTTATGATTATATCTTTTCGAAATGCGAATGAGTGAGAAGTGTTGGGAATGAACAATGATGTTCATGTGGATGTGGGGAATAGAAAAAACTCTTTTTATGATTAAAAGAAGAGAGCTGAAGAATCTTGTAAAGAACTTTGAAATAGATAGTGGTGATGAGAAGTAGAATTTTGAAATTTGGGTTTCAGTTTGGGGGAAAATGGAGTTCATATTTGGTAATCATTGTTCATGATGAATTATTATTCTGTGAGTTTTATCGTTTTAATCTAAGAAGGAGTGAAAATTAAAATTGATTTTTGTTTTTGTCTGTAATTCAGGCAAACAAACGCCACGCCTAAAAAGGCAAAAAATACAATGATAAAATTTTTGAGCTTTTGAAGATGAAATGAAAAATCTTTTGTTTTGAGCCAGATGAAGATCGTTACAAAACAGTACCTTGACTCTGACTCTCTAAAAAGTGTGTCCTTAAAATTCTAAGTTGACACTCACTAAAAGAGAGTGTGCAAAAAATTTTCAAGGCAAATATAACTTGGGCTGTTTTGGGATGTGACTTTCTTTCGATTCCACTTGAATTGGATCGATTTTTGAAATCATTGAGGATTGTTTCAAGACCAAGGTGATTGAGATTGAGAAGGAGTTTTTCTAAAATTGAAACTCTCAAGCCAGTTTTTAGGATGAAAAAATACAAAGTTTGGTTGACAGCTTCCAATTTCCTCATTCACATACTTTTCAAATTCTTTGCTTTTATGTATGAAGAATTTGAAAATAAGCTTCAACTTTTCTCATTTTTGTAATTTCCAAAACAATCTGTTGTCTTGATTCTGTAACTTCAATTAAAACAAAATTTCTGGACCAAAGACAGGAATACTTCAGAATTAATTTGAGCACCTTGAAACATTGTCGGATGGATTTCTTGTAAGAGGAGACAATCATTTCAGTGTCAAACCAGAAAAATAAACCTCCTTTCTTCGATTATCTTTAAAATTTTGAAAAAAACATTGAAGAGCTATTGCTAAAACTTTGCATGGATAAAAAATCTTTTGATAAACGATTTAATTCAGTGATTTTCCTTAATGTAAATAAAACTCAAAGAGGTTTTTTTTGGAATTAGCCGAAATCAAGAAGATTAGTTCCTCTAAGAAAACTTTTAAAGGAGATCATAAGAGAAAAATATGCAGATTTTCTGATTTTTTATGTCTATTTATTTTTCCTCCCAAAGTATGTTCGAGACTTCATATCATCATCTGAGACTTGAATAAAATTGCGAAAATTTCCAAAAAATCTTGTAGAAAAAAAAAGATTCTATTCTAAGGCTGTGCTTTCGAACTTTGATTTTTTTTTTTTGACAATTTTGCGAGATGACTTTTTCACATAAATAAAATACAAAAAGAAGATGGTGTAATTTCATAACTTAACAGGGTATTTTCTCTGAAATCAGGCCAGGAATTCCTCAAAACCTAACAGCCCGTAAATATGGCGGAAATTCGGAATCATTGTTCAAAAAAAGTTTTCTCACAAAAAAGGATGAATTGAAAAATTAAAATCTGCAAGATTAGTTGAAAGAACATACGATGAGAGGCTTGAATTTAGGATGCTGAGAGAGATGAGATATGTTGAAATTTCGATGTAAGTTTCGTCTTTTTTTAATGGTAAACGAGCCAATATTGAGTTAGTAGGATGAGTTTTTTTTTCCTCATTTTTCTTTATCTTTTCCAAAGAAAATGGGAACAAAGATTTTGAGTTAAAGAAATCCCAAAATTTTTTTTCACCTTCTTTGAGAAGCCTAGCTAATTTCAATCGTGATAAGAGTTTTCCAAGGGATATCTCCAAATGCTTAAATCTTACAAGGAATGAGATTGTAGGAATATTTTTCACTTTGTTTTTTTTTTTTTTTTATGAAAAGAATTTTTGGAAAATTTTTCCCTTTTTTTTTTTTTTTTTTGAGGAGCAGAGTTCTGCGAAAATTTTTCCCTCTTCCTTCTAGAGACCAGAAGATGGAATTTAGGAAAAATTGATTTCAGCAATGATTATCTTGAAATTCTGAAAGTCTCAAATATCTTGTTGTTTTATCTGTATAGTCCTGAAATTTATCAATTGAAAAGATATTTTAATTAATGTGATAAATAACTTATGTTGAATTTTAGTATCTGTTTATTGTGAATTCCTCAATTCGAGAATTCGATTATTTATTGCCTCTAAAAATATGATAAGAACCACCTTTTGTAACCTTTTAAAATTGAAATATATTTGTGATTATTTGTGAGAAAAAGGAGTGATTGGAGTTTGTGGATCAATAAGTTCGAGATGAGAATTTCTTTCGAACAAAAAGATATTTTCTACAAAGCCTCTTTTCCCTCCTTAATTTAATACTGAAATCCAAGGAGGAAATAACTTTTTGAAGAGTTTGAAACACTATTTGATGAGAAGAACAATCTTCTATCATTCAGGAAGTAAGGGGATGAACTGAACTTGAAAAAGACTGGGAAGTTTTAACCGAAAGAACTCTAATTTAAAATTTTATTATATACCCTGACTGACACGTATGAAGACACTTTATTATTTTTCTAAGAGGGACACATATTGTCTTTGAGACTTGAGTGAGAAATAAAGTCATGAATGAAGAAAGAAGCAGCCAGCATTGGTCCCAGAATACCTGAAATAAAAAGAAAAGGATGTTTCAAAAATTTTCGGGCAAAAGACGTGTGTCAATAGAATATTGGCAAGGCTGATTTTATGGCCTAATGTGAATTAAAAAATAATTAAAATGAATTAATTAGAGAAAAATAATCCCCACTTGGAATACTTATTTGATGTTTTATTATATCTATTTTGATAGTTAAAAACCCGCCAAGTTTTGTTTTTTCATTTTCTAAAATATATCTTTTCAAATAAACTCAGTTCTTCTTCCTAAAGTCTTCATTGTGGTAATACCACTTGGATGAATCAAAGAGAAGAAGTGAAGTCAAAAATCTTCTTCACCTTGTTTTTCAAAAAGTTGTATTCAAAATTTGAGACGAATCAACTTTTGTGACAACTGCCCACTTTTGAACTAAGAGGCAAAATCAGGCAAATACATCGAAATCTCGAAACAACTCGAGTTTTTCCTGCGTATAAAACAAGTTTATCCTTTCAAAAGAACATTCCATTTTTATCTTTAGGAAGCTTTTTTGAGAGTTTGAGTTTTCATTCAAAGCAGTTGTGTTTAACATAAGCTTTAGTTTTTGTCAAATGAATCCAATCTCAGTTTATTCTAGAAAAAAATTTTTGGGCAAACAAAAATGTGAGTTTTGAAGTTTTTGAAGAAGGAGAAAATACAAAACACGTACGATAGACCTATTTAAGATCTGAATAGATGAGGGATAAGTGTTACAAGTGAGATGCGTGTTTCTGTTCCAAGTATGATTTGAATGGAACCTTCTTTTTATATTAAATTTTGATAAAAGTTGGCAAAGGTTGAACACGTGAAATCTAAATTCGACTTGAGATCAGAAATTAGAAACTCTAATTAATGAGTTGTTTGCCCTACATTAATTCAGCTGGAATATTCTAAAGATCTGGTCCTTGATAAAATTTTATTGGAAAGAGAATAAGATAATAAAAACTAGAAATTTTACCGCGTGTTGATCCTATTTAAGGAAAGGACCTTTTGAAATTTATAATTATAGAAATAATTTTGCAAAATAAAATGGAATCTGAACTCACTTTTGACAACTATCCTTTCCTCAAGGAACTCGGTCTCGAGAAGGACAACTTGGGTTGCTACTTTAACGGAAAGTGGTGCGGTGATGGTGAAACCTACACCACCTACGCTCCCACCACTGGCAAGCCCATCGCCAGAATCAAGTTTGCCTCCACCCAAAACTACGAAGACGCTGTCAAGTCCATGTTGTCAGCCAAGAAGCAATGGTTCAGCTACCCCGGCCCCAAGAGAGGAGAAATCGTCCGCCAAATCGGTGAAGCCTTCAGAGCCAAGAAGGAGCCTCTCGGCAAGCTCGTCAGTTTGGAAATGGGTAAAATCATCAGTGAAGGTCTCGGAGAAGTCCAAGAAACTATTGACATGTGCGATTATGCCTGCGGTCAATCCAGAATGATCCCCGGTCAAGTTTTCCCCTCCGAAAGAGAAGACCACACCATGATTGAAATGTGGAACCCCGTTGGAATAGTCGGTGTTATCACTGCTTTCAACTTCCCCAACGCTGTGTTCGGCTGGAACTTGGCCAACTCCATGATCTGCGGTAACTTGACTTTGTGGAAGGGTGCTGAATCCACTTCCTTGGTCACTATCGCTACCACCAAGATCATCCACGAAGTTCTTGAAAAGAACAACATCCCCTTCGGCGTCCTCACCACCATCCTCGGTGAAGGAAGAACTATTGGTGAACAAATCATCAACGACCCCAGAATTGACCTCGTTTCATTCACTGGTTCCACTGCTGTAATTTAGTTTGAGAGAGTATTTTTTATTGATTCGAATTAGGTTGGTAAGAGAGTTCAAAAGCAAGTTGGTGAAAGATTCGGAAAGGTCCTCCTTGAACTCGGAGGAAACAATGCCGTCATCATCCTCGACGATGCTGATGTCAATATGGCTGTGAAGGGCTGCTTATTCTCTGCTGTCGGTACTTGCGGTCAAAGATGCACCAGTTTGAGAAGACTCATGGTCCACGAAAAGGTTTACGATGAAGTCGTCCAAAAGCTCGTGGCAGCTTATCCCACTATTGCCATCGGTGACCCTCTTGACCCCAGTAAGCATTTTTCTGAGAAAAAGAGACTAAAGTTTTCTAGAAACTCTTTGCGGTCCTTTACACAGAAAGGAATCTGTTAGAGAGTACTTGGAAGGTATTGAAGAAATCAAGAAGCAAGGAGGTAAGATCTTGTACGGTGGCAAGACCATCGATGACAACAAGCTCGGAGGCCATTTCGTTCTCCCCACTATTGTTGAAATCGACCAAAAAACTGCCCCTATTGTCCAAAAGGAACTCTTCTGCCCTATCCTCTACGTCATCAAGATCAAGGATTTGGATGAAGCCATTGAACTCAACAACGCTGTTCCCCAAGGTCTCAGCAGCTCCGTCTTCACTTTGAACATGAAGAACATCTTCAAGTGGATCGGCCCTAACGGTTCTGACTGTGGTATAGTCAATGTCAACATCGGTACTTCAGGTGCTGAAATCGGAGGTAATATTTAAGAATATCGAGGTTTTTCTTACAAATTATCTAGGTGCCTTCGGTGGTGAAAAGGCTACTGGTGGTGGCAGAGAAAGTGGTTCTGACTCTTGGAAGCAATACATGAGAAGATCTACTTGCACCATCAACTTTGGTGACACTCTCCCCCTCTCTCAAGGAGTTAAGTTCTCTCTCTAATTCATTACGTGAAACTATCTAATTATGATCTATTTAAACTATATAAGCGAAGCTAGCAAAGCTCCGCTAAATAATCATTATCATTTCATCACTTGAAAAAACTCCAAAAATCTAATTTGTCACATGGTTTTTTGATTTTGAAAAAGCATAAAATAACAATGAATAAATAATAGATAAAATTACAGATTTATATAAAAATAACTACGAGTTAGTTGCCTCATTTACACTTCATGGCTCAGATAAAATGCTTTGTATCCCATTGTAGGATCTTCAGCTTCCTTGGAGGGTGGTCCAAAAGCAAAGGAAGCAACGCGATGACTTTTTTGAGTTTCAGCACTTGATAAATAACGCCTCTTTTTATAACCTTGATATGCCTGTTTTTGATTTTGATTCAGCCAAGAATCAAAGATAGGATGTTTTTCAGGATACAGCAAATTTCTTAGTCCTGCAAAGAAGTTGTCTTCTTTGATGAATCCATAAACTTTTGCTGCAATAGAAACTGGTGAAAACAAGGCAGATATAATCATGATTGCAGCATACATGAGAGGAGACATGATCACAGCCAGGGTAAGCCAATGCCATCTCTTGCAAGATCGACTGATAAAATGACAAGTGCAGCTCAGCGGTACAATCAAGACCTCAATAAGGAGTGAAAGAATAGCCCAAATAGGGGAGAATATTACGAGAAAACTATATTTGAACAGAGCCTATGCCAAGAGTAAATTGGGTCCAAAAGAATGAGAACTTACATAGCTAACACTGGAATTGGAAGTTTCTGAAGCACTGAAGCTCACCTCACTAATTTGTTCCTCATTTTCGCTCATAATCTCTAGAGTTGGATAGCGAGCTTGTGTTGGAGATGAAAATGAAAGCATTTATCCAATTTGTCTAACGTTTACAAACAAGGAGATTGTAAATCTAAGAATTTTTCATAAAGATTACAATTATATTTTGCTCTTGAAGGTTTCGAGAACCCATAATATCGTTAAAACAGAATCCCGATTAAACTTCGTTGAAATACCTAACAGAAATTAATTACCAAGCTTTTATACTACTTTATATGATGATTTGGGTTAAATGATGATGTGATGGTGGTGAGTGATTGATTGATTGATGCCTCATTTAATCCAAATGAAATATTTCAAAAAGATTTGAATAAGTTTTCATCAATCGAGCAAGGTACCTTGACTGATTAGGTATTGAATTCAAAGAGAAGGGGGGAATTTTTTTTTTGCCTTCTAAAAATCCTCCGAGTTTCAAGAAACCTCAGTTGAGCAATTTGCTTAGTTATTATTTTTTTTTCTTATATTAAAAAATTTTCATTTTTTTTCACAATTGAATTCTTGATTTAAAAAAACTTTCTACAGGAGGTTTTGAATGTCAATCGTTGTAAACGGGTCCGAGGGTAAAAATCATTTTTTTTTGGGGTCAAGAGAAACATATTTTTAGGAAGATCACTTTTTTTTTTTCTAAAAAAATTTTCATCTGTTATCCCTGATGAAATTAGTGTGAGAACTTTATTGAATTTTGTCAATGAGTTTCAGAGAATTCAAATCTCAAACAAATCAAAGGAAGAAAGAATTATCAAGATCTTCTATTGTTGCTTCTTAATAAATCTCTCTTTGTTGGCTTGTTATGATACCCCAATATTGATTCAAAAAAAATAATATAACTTACTTTAAGAAGTTAAATAAATAATTAACAAAGAATATTTCAAAACATGACATCAACCAATCCACCAAAGAACGAGGTTATCCCAGTTGAAATTGCCAATGCTATCATTGAAAGATACGATTCAACTTTGATTTTAGTTGAAAAGAGTTCTCAAGTAACTTTTGAGAGAATTTCATTGGATTGAATTTTATTTAGATCTACGGCAAAGCTCTTGACGGAAAGGGAATTGTTGAATACAAGAATGGTAATCGCTATGAAGGTGAGTTCACAAACGGCATGCTTCATGGTAATTGCAACCAGCAGATCAGAGTTTTATTTGATTAGGGCACGGAACATTTTATTGGACAAATGGTGTGATCTACACAGGAACATTCCAACATAACCAGATAACAGGGAACGGAAAATACTCTTGGCCAGATGGATCATGGTATGAAGGTGATATAAAGCTTGGTTTGAGACATGGAAGAGGAAGATTCGCTACAGCTGGAGAAGATTGTATTTATGACGGTGAGTGGCTGGATGGATTAAAGCACGGTCAAGGCATAATGGCATTCAAATCTGGGTAATTTTGAAATTTGGAAAATTGTTAATGAGTTGTTGAAAGCACTACTTACGAAGGAAGTTTTGAAAGAGGTTTGAAACATGGATTTGGAAAGATCACATATCCTTCTGGAAATTACTATGAAGGAGAATGGGCTTTTGACAAAAAACAAGGACAAGGAACAATGTACTGGGCTGATGCTGACGAAAAAGTAACTAATTATCATCAAGATGATTTTTTTAACTTGACATTTAGTATACGGGAGGCTGGGTTGATAATAAGCAGGAAGGTTGGGGAGTTCATATTTGGTTAGAGCAAAAGAGTGAGGCGAAGTTTTTGAGGAATAGGTATGAAGGTGAATGGAAAAATGGATTGAGAAATGGTGTCGGAGTATTTTACTACAGCAATGGATCAAGATATGAAGGAGAATGGGTTGACAACTTGAAAGAAGGATTTGCAATTTTCACTTATGACGATGGAAGAGTCTTTACCGGAATGTATCATAATGACAAGATGGTTGTCAACAAAGAACCAGTGAAATTGGGCGATTTTGATGCTTACAACTCCAGAAATCCTCAAAATGATTCTCCGGTTCATGACGAGAAGAAGATGACTCAAACTCTGAGTGTCATTAATGAAAATAGACCTTCAATTAGAAAATCACCAAAGAAGCAATCAAATATCGGTGGAGGAGGGGAAACAAAGGACATTTTGCCAAAGCCAGATGAAGTTGAAGCCAACCCTTATGACAATATGCTCGAGATTTCTGACCTTTTTGCTGAAGAGGACTTTGAACAAGTCGCAGCTGAAATTGTGGAAGTCAAGAACTTGTTGTTAAGACACCATGCTAATTTGAAATTATGGTATAGAAACTACTCATTGAAACAACAAACAAATGTCGAAGAAAGTTTTGCATTAACCTCCAAAATGTTTTGGAAGATGCTCAGAGACACCAGAGTCCTTTCTCCCAAAGTGACTATTGCTGCTTTCAACAGATTATTCTTACAAGGAGCTAAGAATGACTTTAGCTTAGGGACATCTCAAAATAATTTAAGAAAAAAGATTTATCTCGCGAAAAGTAAGATTTATTTATAGGTGGAAGAACTGTAATTCATATAATTAGGGGACTATTTGGAAGCGCTTCCTGAGTATGAAAAGGCCAACACTGAGATTGAATTGGAAGATATTCCTGAAGAAGAACTTTTTGTGAGTGACACCAAGCTTGATATCCATGATGAAAATCGTGTGATATTTTTCAGACATTTTGTTGATGGTTTGGTCAGAGTTGCTTACTTGAAGTATGGTGGATTCCCCAACTTTGCCAAGAAAATTGAACAAGTCCTCAACAAAATTAAGCTTTCATTGGAGAATAAAAAGAAACCTAAATCTCAGGTTGAAGAAGAGCATCTTTTGGTGAGAGTGAGAGGATTGACTGAAAATTTAAGAGATCGACTCAAAGCCATTTTCCACAGTTTCCCAACTAAAGAACAATTGCTTTTATTCAATTCACTCGATTTCACAATGACCATCAAAAGCATCCTTGATATCTTTGAGGGATGTGGAATTATAAGGGAAGCGGAAGATAAAGAAGCTGTGTTGCATTTTGCTGAAAGAACTTACGATCTTGATGACTGTTTTATTCCTCCAGTTGATGCTATGAAGGATAAGAGTCCAGTTAGATCCGATGCCAATTTAAGAATGCAAAAACTTGGTGACCTTTTAAATAGTGAAATCGTCTTCCTGGAATTCTATGATATCTTCTTATTGACATTATTCAGAAATGTAACGGAGTTTTTGGGAATTTATTAATCTCGTCATAAGGATGGCCAACATATAAAAGAAGATGAAGTGAGAAAGAGAGCCAATAATGCTTTGAGCAATCTTGAAGAATATGTCAACCAATATAAAAATGACCAAGAAGATAATGAAGAAAGAGGTCCCAGAATTTTCTGGCCCTACTCTCAAAAAGATTACATGTAATAACTTCTGAATGATCTTTTTTTTAATAACTTTGGTTAGGTTTGAGCACTTAACAGTTGAGAAAGAAAAGAGAGAAAGAGAGATAGCAATCCTTAAACAAAAGAAATTAGAAAGAGAACATGAGTAAGACTAGAGTCAAATGAGTCCAAAAATCTAATTAAATCTCTAGGGAGAAGGAGACGAAAGCGATGGAGAAAGAAGACTATGATATATCAGATGAATATATTAGACCAGCAACAAAGCAAAGTGCTGCTGAAAGTGGAGAATATGCCGAGTCTTATAACGATTTTTAATAAAGATTTATTCATTCATTACTATTTTTGATTTTATGATATCTCAATTTATAGAGAAGTAATTTTGTATACAATACAATACAAAAATCTTACTTGGCATTTGATAAATTTTGATTCTCAAAACGCAAAGAAAGAATATACGTTTTAAATTTTGAAATATGCGGAAATTCAAGTTTTTAAAATTCTCTCTGTTGTTTCTTTTCTTTTTGTCAGTCGCAGCCCATTTTGACAAGGTTGATTGGCTTCAACTCGACAACAATAGCTATATTCACCCAACTGAAATTGAAATTGATAAGAACTACAGAATCACAATCAATAACCATCAAGCTGTTTATTTCAAGTTCAAGAAATCTCTTTTAGAGCCAAATCAAAAATACAATGTCTATGTTGCATATCCAGGCGTGGTAATTGATTGATGATTTGTGGTTTGTGAATAATAATACGCTACAATAGCATAGTTCAGCTTTTCATTTATTTTGGGTGGATTTTCCTGAAGATTATGGAGACAAGCATTTTACCGCTTCAAATCCCAAGTTTCGACCTTTGGATGCTTACAAATTGTATTTTATCACCGATGCTAAAGGATATATCACTGTAAAGGAGGATTTTGGGAGGGGAGAATTAACCTTGTATAGAACGAGAAAGCTGATCTTTTTCTGGACAACGATGGAGTAGCTCATTATCATTTTTTGCTCTTCACCTGGCACTTTATGTATGCTAAAGATCCAGACGATATGCTCAAAGAATTAGATTTTGTCATTGGTAAGTTTTGATTCAGAAGCGGTTGGTGGATTTCATTGTTCTTAGGTATCAAAAAGACATTTAGTTATGCTTATTATTGGCATGAAGTTCTCCTCTACGTTGTAGCCTCAATTTTCGTGCTTTTGTGGTTTGTTCTATTTTTGAGAAAGAAGCTAAAATTATTCAATAATTTGACTACTATCACGTATAGCCCCGAAGATATCCCAAAACAAGAGTAATTTCGAGTTTTATATTATGTGTTGTGAGTTTTGTATTTTTTTAAACACGCATCACTGGAATCAAGGTATAATATAAGAATATGAAGTGAGAATAATCAATAAAGAGAGAAATTTAAGGCTATTTTGTAAATTTCGTTTTTGATTTCCTACTACAACTGCAGGCGTTGAAAATATTTTGAATTTTCATATCGAGCAAGAACTCTTCACCAGGATGAAGAGTTATTTTGAGATTATCTGTTTGGGCTGCTCCGTTTACCAAAAAGTTTTTTAAATCGAAAGCAATTTCTTCTTCAAAGACTCCTTTTGAACCCTTGTTCAAATAGAAATCTGCAAATCCTCCAAGATATTTATAATTATAGACTTCAACGTTGCCGTCGTTGAGGCTTTGAATTTTTTTCCCTTTTGATTGACAGAGGAGTTTGAGCTGGGAAGGTGAGAAGCTTTGGCTCAATTTGAAAGCTTCACCAAAGAGATAAGAAAATGCTGTCTCTTCGGTTTCAAAAACCTTTGCCTTTAATACAATAATTTCAGTTTGGTCCTTGGAGAGCTTGAACTCGATGTTTTGGGAATCATTCTTTTCTGGGAGAAAAAGTTCCATGTTTGTGAGTTGTCTGAGATTCACTCGAACATTCAAAATATAGTCAGGATCATTATTGATGTAGACCATGATGACAAGGCCAAATTTTTCGACTTTATATTTCAAAGCTTCAATTTTTGTGCCGTCATGATCATATTGTCTGGCAACAAACGAAGGGTTTGCGAGAGCATAGCTTTTTGAAAAGCTTTGGTACAGCATCGCCGCATAATGTTTTGATATTTTTTCTTCTTGTAAATCAATTTTCTTGTTGGAGTAAATTGTGAGGTTGACTTGGTTGTATATTTTTTGAATCCAGTCGATTTCAATAAAGACTAGGTATTGACCTTTTTTCAACTCTCTTCTGAGAACAATACATTGGTTTTGCTTATACTTTCCATGGATTAATGACTCTACTTTTCCATTCTGGTCAAGCTTTATCAAGAGGAGCCGGACAAATGAGTAATCGTAATCTGGATTCTTTCTAAAATGCTTTTTCATTTTCTGTTGAAGATTTATGTAGATAAAATCATCGTTGTAGAGTGTAAGTCGAGCCAAGAACTGATTTTGAATTCCGTTCTCCCCAAATTTCAAGAAAGAGAAATAATAATCATTATGGACTTCGCATCTGCAAATTTGGTCAAAATTGGCATAAAAATCTGCCAAATTCATCCAAAAAATACCATCTTCATCCTGAACTTCGTAGTTGACTTGCTTTTTGATTTGGGAGGTCCAATGAGGGGAATTGTCTCCCCAGGCGCCTTTCCATTCATAGCGCCCCCAAGGATTTCTAATTTTGACGATTTTTTCTTTGGTTCCATTTGCTTGAGAAACCTCTTGTGCATCAAGGACTGCATAAGCATGGTCAGAAACAATTCCCATACTTTGTTTGTTTAGGATTTGACTGGGACTCTTGCTTGCAGCTGTAACGATGAACTTATTTTTGAGACTATTTGTTATAAACTCCCACATTTGAAGTTTGACCTCAACACCATTTTCTTTTGGCGAGAACTCTTTTGTAGGGGCTCCAGTCAGGGTTCCAAAAGCCTCAGACTGCAGTCCTCCTTCAATGGCGTGGTAACTTCCGAATAGTTTTGCAAAAGACTTCTCGAGCAATAAGACCCAAATATCTTGTCCCTTACTCTTTGAAAAGCAAGGGACGAACTGCCCATATGAAGTCATGAGGCAAGGAATATAATCATCTACAATAATGCTTTTCCATTCTCCAGAATCACAAAGCCAGAGAGAATAACATCCAACAGAATTGACTTCCTTTGCATGAAATAGTCTTTTGATAAAATCAGTATTTTCACTCAAGACGCTTAATGCGCTTAAAAAGTAGCAATTTCCAAGTTTTCCTTGTTGCATATCATTTGGTCCGACTTGTTGACCACATAAAGCAATATTCTTTGGGTTATACAGGTCTGAGACCCTTTTCCAAGTGGCTTTCTGTGCAATTGGAAATTCCTTTAGATTTGTGGTTAAAGAGCTAGCTATAGGAGGAAACATTTCATCTGTGTAGACTTCATGATTTGCATGGAGCATCTTTGAAAGTTGATCATAAAGTTCAACATTCTCCATTTGAAGTCCTTTGACAAGGCTAACTCGGAGGTTACTGAAACCTCGGCGAAAATTGAATTTTTTCGATCTATTCATGTGAGGACTTGGGTTCTTTGGTTCGAATCCTTCCTCCTCTTCCAAAGGAACATCTTGATTATCTCCGATATTTCGATATATGTCTCCTCCAAAGTCCTTCGAATTCAATCTCACTCCAAACATGCGAGGGAAACAAGGGTGCTGTTTCTCAGTCGGAAATGTGTGCTGGTTTTCAAAATCGGGTTCCGTTAGTTTGAATTTATGGAGGTTTTGAGGCGTGAAGAGAGAGTATATTTGGGTGATGTAGTCTTGAATATGCTGTTCACTTTTGTCTAAGAAGAATTCTGCCTTTAGAGATTCAATCTGGATGTTTTGGAACTGTTCGATAGAAGCTAAAGTCGAGCTACCATAGGCAGAGGTAATCATATGTCGAAAATCCATCAACAAGTATTTATTTTCGAGTTTTCTCAGAAGCCAAGAAATAGTCTCGAAAACTTGAGGACGCTCTTGTGGCAGTGGAGAAGATTCAGAAGGATTTTGCATCAAAGATTTGATGTATTGTGAGATATTTCGGAAGATTTTAGTTTTATAATGGGTCGAGATCAGCTCAAGGATGAGAGCATTAATCTCAGGAGTCGAATCAAAGTGATTTTCTTGTAGAAGTTCAGTCACTTCTGCATCTCGTTCTTCAGCTTTTCTATCCATTTGAAAGACTGAATCATCGCAATATTTCTTGAGCTTTTCCAAGCTCGCTAGAAACACTGAATTTTCTTCATTATACATCATTAAGTTGGTATTATTGAAAAATTTTATGAGGGGCAGAAGATATGAACTAGCTTTTAAATATTAATTCGCCTTTTTCTACTAAAATTAGATTGAAACAGAAATTTATAGTTTCCGACAAAATCTGAATTTTCAAAGATGGGATTGGGCGTTGTGTGGCCCAAAGAAAAGTAAGGTTGGACTCATATTAATGTCATTAAATAGTGAAGTGTCGAATCTTTTAAAATGTGCGTATCCACTTCCTTTTTTAGAAATAGGCAACGAGGCAGCAAGACAGCGACAGAATTTCACGGATTGAGAATTTGATATTAAGTAGAGACAGAATGTTTTTGTTCAAACATGGAGATTCTGAGAATGTTAAGTTGAAAATTTGAGTTAGAAATTTTCGTTGGAGAGAGAATAAAAAGAACAGAAGAAATTTCTTTATTATTAATTTGTATTTTCTTTTTGTTGAGAAGAAAAACAGTGAATTGTCAGAGATTTGAGTTTTTATAAAAATTCATCTTTGATATGAATCCACTGCCTCTTGGACTAAAAACTAGAGGAAATGTATCCCCTCAGCTTTTGAAATTCTTTCCAAGAAAATTCAATCTAATAGAAAGGATAAAATCCAAATTCCTTTCATTATTTTTTTTTTGCGAGATGATTTTTTTTTTCTCAATTTTTCAGTGGTGGGATTTGCTGCCTTTTTTTCAAGCCTCGAGGCCACTTTGGACTCTTTTTCATTTTTCCTGTTATTTTTAGGGAGGAATCTTTTGCTATTTTTTTCCTCTGAAAGATGAAGAAAATTTTTTGGTTTTTTGTTGGAAAAGAATCATAAAATTTGATGCCATTCTCTTTTGAAATGCAAGTATTTTCAG
>Ga0182738_1001379_pt1 | contig 30561 bp, 33 predicted proteins | sample eDN5th30CBELigMG_FD_128876 | JGI IMG/M metagenome (GOLD analysis project Ga0182738, IMG submission 128876) | Enriched Miracle-Growth compost microbial communities from Emeryville, California, USA - eDNA 5th pass 30_C BE-Lig MG (version 2)... ...
GATGAAGATGATGAAGAAGAAGCAACAAGAAATATCTTGAGAAAGCATTGGAAGAAGCAAGCTTCATTTTCAAGAGGAGAATCGATATTTAAAGAGTGGATTCCTAACACGAAAAGTCGTTATACAGAAATGTTTAAAGCTGATTTAACGAATTTCAGCATCGAAAAGTATGTCCCATCAACCAGTGAGGTAGTTTTTAATGAAAGAGTGAACATCGTAATGTGAGATTTTATAGGCAAAGGCAGTATCAGAGAATTTGTTACAGAAGCATTATGTGAAGTTGGTCTTGGTATTTTTGCATTATCAATCAGAATCACAAAGATTCCCTGAAATTTCTTGGACTGAATTTTGTAATCTTTGCAAAGAGGGAAAGAAAGTGTTGGGGTCAACATTGACAATCAGAGATTTAGACAAGATATTTATTGATGAGGCAAGAGATTCGCCAAGAAAGGTCAAGAATTCCAATAAAGAAAAATCAATTTGCCGTTATGAGTTTATTGAGATTCTCATAAGAATGGCAATAAAGAGATATATGAACAAGAAGGAAAAATCCTACACTTACACCGAAGCCATCGATAGATTCTTTGAGCAAGATTTCCTTCCAAATGTCAAGTCAGCCGATTATTCTTATGAAGGATATCGATATGAAAAGATTCATATTGACCCAATGAATGCTGTTTTGAAGGCCAATGAAGAAATTCTTCGAGGACTATTCCAGAAATACAAGAAGGATAATAGTAATGTGCTGTACCTTGATGATGTGAAGGAAATTATGCAAAAGGGCAGCTTTGAAGTGGTTCCTGCTGAGTTGTTAAAATGCTTTGCTTTGTCAAAAATGTTGGTTATTGATGAATTGAATCCTGGAACAAGTAAATCAACTGAGCTTTTTAAGAGATTAATGGATTTTATAGGAGGGCATGATATGTTGGAATTTGTTGAGTTTGTTGAGTTTATGGTAAGAATTGCTGAGATTATGATTGATGCTGACCTTGCAACTCATCAAAAGTTTGAAGCCATTGTTCCGAAATTAATCGCCGCTTTAGATTAATGAATTATGTTGTATAAAGCTGCTTTTGCTGTTTATATATCTTTAAGAGAAAAATCTCTCTTTCTTGGATAGACTACTACAGAAATGAAAATTTGAAGAGGAAGGGAATGATTTTATATAAAGGATATTTTGACATTTAAAATTAACAACAATAGATATTGATAATATGGGGAGATTTTAGTCAAAAATACTTGATGTAGAATTACACTAGATTCATTCACAATGAAGATCAATTTTCTTATTCTCTTCTATTAAAAAAATTCCTTATTCCTTTGATTGTTTTTTAGATTTTTGTCTTCTCATCATAGCGAGTTCTCTTTGAACCCTTTTCATGCCCTCATCATTCTTTGATGACTTTCCTTCAGGCATGGGGGGACTTTTAGCAGTATTTTGAGGATTAGGATTAGCAGCAGCAGCTTGAGCTTCTTCTGCTGCAGTTTTTACACTCACAGCTTGGAGGATAGATTGGAGATCGTTCATTTGACTGAAGAAATTCAAAGGATCATTTCCAGTCTATTTAAAAGTTTTAAGGAAAATCTCTCTTTAAAAGAAAATTCTTATACCATTTTATTCATTTCTTGGGCAAAGGATGATTGAATATCAGTGCTTGAAAAGAATAAGAATATTCTCACTCAAAAAATTTTTACTTGATTCCAATTTTAGTTAAATCAGCTTCTTTTGCTTCTAATCCAGCAATAGGATCTTCAGGATCAACCTTTTCATCCTTCTTATCAGTAGGTTTCTTTTTAGCGTCTTGTTTCATTTGTTGTTTAGCAGGCTTTAAACCAAAGACAGCTTCCATGATTTGATTTTGATCCATTCCTGTGGAGAATATGAGGATTTATTTCAAGGAAATTTTTGTACCTTTGCCAAGGACGTTCTTTTCAATATGATCAGTAAATTCTTTGCCAAAAGAAGTATTTTCGAGTTGTTTCCACTAGAAAGAAGAGAAATAAATCTGAGGAAAACCAAGAGTTAATTACTAATTTGCTCATTTCTTGCATTTCTCTGGGAGTAAGGTCAGTCTTTTTGCGTCTAGCAAAAGATCTTGACATGACATATACGCAATTGCATGTATTGGATTGATTGATAAGAGGAGTGTTGATGGCTGTTTTGAAAATTCGCAACATTGTGATTTCTGGATAAATTTTATTTGCGGTAATTGATTAAGGAGTAATTCTCATCAGATCATTACCCCTGATACAAAATTGAAAATTTCTCTTCGGGATGGGATGTTTCGCTCAAAAAGATGAAAAAAAATTCTCTTGAAAAATTTTTATGTTTTTTTGTTTGTTTATGAATTCTTCTTGAACAAAAATTTCTCAAGAAAATAAAAAACTTTTTTCATGTTAGAATATTGGAGTTACCCTAGAAAGCGATTCACAAAGAGGGGAGTTAGGAGAAGGAGGCGAATTAAGACAAGAATTATCGATAGCTTTATGATGGGTCGAATTAAAGGTTTTCAATTAGAAGTCAGAAAAATAAAATGAATAAGGTGAATGTTTTTTCCAAAAACAAGATTTGTTGAAAATCTTATTTTGTTGGCAGGATACGTGAAGAGAACAAGCTGTCGAAAAACGGAAAAAACACAAAAACCCCGAGCATAAAACTTTGAGAAAGGCAGAGAAAAAGAGAGATCTTTCACAGATTCAAACTTGGGTGCTAAAGCTGCAGAGAGAAGGGGAGATAGTATAGGATCAGTATTAAGGGAATTATATTGGTATAATAAATAAAAAAGGTGACAAGATACGTGTTGTTGTCGTGTTTTTTAATGTATTGATACAGACATATTTATTAGGATGAGATAATTAAGCCTTTGAATAAAATTTAATTGTGAATCAATAAACTGTTTATTTCTCATTGGATTGGGGCCTTAAAATTTTATTGGCTCATTGCTTGGCTTTTTCTTTTCAATACCTTCATAACCCCTTTGAATAAATTTTTATTGCATATTTCTGAGGTTTCCTCTGAGAAAGACAAGTGGATGACGAACTGGGTCATCTTTATTTTCAAATGAGTTATGTTTAAACTCTACTTTTAAACCAAAAGAGATAGACAAAACCTCATCCTAATAAGACTTTCTTCTAAAAAGAGAGAGAAAATGTTGTTTTTTAGGTCAACTGTATGAAAAGCTAATAAATCTGAGTCTGATATTCTGTTTAAACTAAAAGTAAATAGAGTGTTTGTAGCCATACAGACCACAAGGCTTAACATTCGCTCTTTCGGTTGGGCAAAGAAAACCAATAGAATTTTATAAAAGAAGAGGTTTTGCAAGAGGAAATGATTAAAGAGGAAGAGAAAAGGTTATAGATCTATCTAATAAGCAATGAAAAGCAACGGTTGGACTTTTTTTAAAAAGTGGATGATTAGGAAACTCGGATTCAATAATAGAAAGGCAATTTTTGTTGTCTAAGAAAAATTTGCTATTCTTAAAATATCAGTTTTATTTCGACACTAAAAAAATTTAGTTTTTTAACAAAAGACATTCGGAAGCCTGAGTTTTTCCCACCAAATCCAGATACTGGTTTCTAACCTGGTAAAGAGGGAATGTTTTCAGTATTCATCAGAGAAGGTTCAGGCCCTGAATATGAGCACACAGGAAAATTGATTCGATGATTCAGGATTTAACGGTTGAATGGCTTGCCAGAAAATGAAAAATTTTTGTTTATTTCCCTCATTGTTTAATGCAATGAAAAAATATCTCGCATCATGAAGTTTTCTTCCAAAGGGAATATCCTTGCTAAACTAATGCCACCTCTGCTACGTCAATGCTAAGTAAAGTTTCATCCTATTGTAGTTCAGTTATTACATAGAGTGGAGGAAAGGGAGGTGTGAATAAGTTTGACATATTATTAAAGTATAAATTAAGGTAAGGAACAGACAACAAAATTGCGAAAAAAGATTAAGGTCATCTGGAGTTTTTAAATTGCTATAAAAAACCTATGGTAGCGGGGGTCACAGGGTTTTAATAATTGACTTGAGCAGAGTCTGAGGCTTCTAAATTTTATCTTTCTTCTCTATTATCTATGAATTATTTAAACCTTATTTGTAAATTCGCTTCTTCTTAAATCAACCTCGGATGGAAGGAACTAGGCAGGGATTTTATGGAGCTCTCTGCAAGGAATTTGCCAAAAAGATATGGAGAAAGAAAAGGTGATTTTTAAGGTGACAGTTAGTTAGTGAGCGGGTCAACAAAAGAAAAAGAACAGATCTCAACAACAATGAAATAATTAGTTTCAGTTTTATTGAAGGATAAACTAATTAATCCAACATTCTTTAACTATCATGCTGGATTCGCAAGATGCCTAAATTTAGATCATGTTGACTTTCCTTGATGTCCAGTACAATTTATTTACAAAAGAGGGGTGTCCGAATCGCTGAAATTACTGTATAATTGGTTAGATTGAGATGAGAGGCTGAGATATGATGAGAAATGTGAGAATAAAATGCAACATAATATTGTGACTGGTTCGACTGGTTTATATGTATTAAAAACTCACATTAGAATTAATTTCTTTGTGAAATCAAAAATTTATCGCCTTTGCAATGACAGCAACGAACTATCTCGAGTTTTCCCCCTTGAGAATCATTACCTACGTGTTTTCTTTTGTTCAAAGACTTTTATTTTGCCAATACCAACGTGCTTTGGCTTTAACTCGTTCTGTTCTCAACAATTGCCTTGACATTCCTCTTCATAACAGCGAAGAGCTTTCTTTCTCTTCAAAGTTCCTCAAGAAACTTTCAGGCAGCGTCTCTTCAAAATCTGAGACCTCCCAACTTCCCATCTCCCAAGATGAATGCGAGGAAACCCCTATTTTCTCCGAGAATTCAAAGTCCGAGGCTTATGAAGTTAAGAAAGTCGGCGAAACTGAGACCACCGAGGAGTCCGAAAATCACGTGTCTTTTAAGATCAACGATGTTGAGCAAGAAAGCTCAAAGAGAGAAAAACAGACTCAATTGAATGAGAAGCCCAGAAGAGTGAGCGACTCAAAGACGAGAGAATACATGGCTGGGACGCAAGTCGGACTGGATGAATATAATCGAGTGAATAGGGAGTATTTTTATAAGAAATACTACAGTGGAGTGGAGGTGGACGATTATTCGTTTGTGCATTCATCCGCAAAATTAGTTTATTCAAAGAGTCTCTTTGTTCCAGGCGCTTATTTGTGGAAAAGTTCTAAGGTGCGAGCATCAAAAAGAAAGGCGCCAATGTTTAAACCTACAGAATTAAGCACCATATTTGAAAACCTGGCCTATTAAGGTTGCTGGCTTGGCAGAGAAAGGAGAGAAATTCATAAAATTAGCCTTTGTTGTGCATACACGAAAAATAGCCAAAAGTTAATAATTGAAATTTGTTATCCTTGAATGAGAAAGTAACCGCAGGCCCTTTTTATGAGTTTATAATCTTTTATCGTTTTATTTTTATTTTATGAATCACACCCAAGGCAAAAAGCCCCAAACCAAAATTATTTTACCTCCGAAAAATGATTAGCCCTATTTAAGTTTTCGACCCTCCGAAATTTTTTTTGATTTGAAAGGAGAAAAGAGAAAAAAATAAAAGCCCTCTCTTAGATTAAAAATTACAAAAAGTCTTTATTATTAATTTCAAAATTGTATTTTGTATTTAATAGATTATTACTGTGGGCTCTCGTAAATTAATTTCAGATTAGAAATGAGTGACAATTCTTACCCAGGATCTGCCAAGGACGACAAATTCGGCGACTACCAAAACAGTTTTAAAGATGTCGACGACTCTGACGACGACGACAACGGTCGCGACGATCGCGGAGGTAAAGGGAAAAAGAAGTACAGCGTAATTCCCCAAGCAGTCCGCGAAAAATTCATAAAAAGAGTTATGTCCAAGGAAGTCACTATCAAGGAGGTACCTATCTAGCTGGATTTATTATCTAAGAACATAGGCGGCCAAAGAATTTGGCTTGAAATTTTCAACATCCAAAGCTATACTTCAGACATACAAGAAAGAAGGAAGAATCGGGAAGAAGAAAAATAGAGAAAGAAAGACAAAGATCTTGAACGTGGTCTTCCTGTGCAATGTGAATCAGATGAACCCCTACGCCTCAAGTGTGTTTCCTATTGTTTCAGTTAATGAAATGAAAGGTCCTAAAGGATTGGCAAATGCAGAAGCCAATAAGAACAAGTTGGTCGAGCAGACTCTGTCAAATTATCCTGAACACAAAATTGTGCACCAGACCCACATGCAAATCCCCCACGACACCAATAAGTCCACTCAACAGTACATTAAGGATCTCGGCAACGATTTTCTAAAAGACTTTATTGAAAAAAATTTCAGCGCCAACAAAATGCCTCAATTAGGCTCTCTTCCTAATGATATGCATTCTTATAATCCCACTACATCTGCCATCAACCCCTCCTCCCAGCCCTCCTCCACCAACATGAACAACCCCAGCGCCCTTCCCCACCTCAGCAACATGAACAACGCCTCAAACATGCAATCCCATTATTCTAACGGCTTGATGGGTCAGGCCTTTTCCGTCAACGACGTCCCCAGAATCACCGGCCTGAGTCAGTTCAACCAATTCAACTCTCACCACGGCATGCACGGAGGCCACATCAACCAGAAACGTCCATATGGTTATGATAACGACTTTGAGTTGAAGAACGAGCAGATAAATGATATTTCAGTAAAGAAGTTCAAGTCTGGAGAAGACATTCTCTGGGAATATGACCTCGATAGATCCAAGCGAGACCTCGAAGATTTTATCTACAAAACACAAAACGCCATTAAGAATAATACCTATGTTGAAAGTAAGATATATTGAAAGTAGAAAAGTTAATCTAACCATTTTCCCTATAGAAGCTGTGACATTTGATTTTAGCAAATATAAAGACGAGTTCAATGAATGAGTCAGTTGAGTAGCCAGAGTAGCCAGAGTAGTCAGAGTAGGGGGCAAGAATCATAAAGAGATTCCTATAGTTTAGATTTACTGAGACGTAATTTATATATACGGTTTGTATTTGACTAGTAGTTTTTGTAACGTTATGTGCTTTAGCTATCTATCCATTGTTACATTGATTGCATCCTCTTTATTTCATTTTACTTTTTGTCATTATTAGGAAGCTTAAACACTAATTTCTCTTTCCAAAATAAGACAAAAAGAGGTTGCATATCATATGATATATTACATATTTACACATCTTACTCTTGCTCAATTATGTTTGTGTTTTGTTGTGTTTTTGCTTTTTCTTTTGAATCTTGAATTCTCTTTCTTTTTCTGTTTCTGGAAAATTTAAATAAAGATCATTTTTCTCTATACTTCTACTAAATTTAATAAATTCGCTTCGTATTTTCCTCATGTCCCAAAACAACCTTTTCATGAATCGTCGACGTGTTCTCCCCTCCGTCAGCGATTTCGCCGAAATGCTCAACAAAACCGTCAAGAAAAATGCCAAACTCCCCGTCTATTCCGGTCAATTCCTCGTCTCCACCGTATTATTCTTAATAAGGGGAATTATTTCTAACACATTTCCTGACATTAGGCCAGCTCAGTATCAAGTTTGATGAGCTCATCAAAAGGAAGAGACAAGATCTGTTCATTTATTCAATACTGCGCGCATTTTTACTTTACATGTGTGGAGAACTCAAATATACCAGAGGTGCAATTAGATTACCAGTACTTGAACGAGCGAGAATAAGAATGGAAAATAACGAAATCTAGGAATGGAGAGTTTAAGAGTGCAAGATTATGCTTGAAGATCAAAGAGTCAATGAGTTCCGGACGAAAGATTTTTCGTTTTCTGAAATTTTTGGATGAGCTCAAGACAATTCAGAATTTCCTAAAGACTACTAATAAACCACTTCATTTGAAAGTTCTCATCACTTTACGTCATGTTAGCAGTTTCTTTTATTATATTTTGGATAACACTCTCTGGGGTGTCAAAACTGGCGTTCTCAGGTAATGGGCAAATATCTTCCTATCCTGTTAATTTTATTTTAGCGAATACGTTGACCACACCACTTATAAAGTCTGGAAATATAAAAAGAATTGGTTCTCTCTGTTCAGAAATGTCTTGCAGCTCACCATCAATCTCTTAAAATGGGATATGAGTAATATGTAGGGGAGTATTCTTGAGAAGGGGAGTTATAATTCAACATAGGAAACATCGAATGTATACGTCAGAATTACAAAGCATGAAAAATAAGATCATACAGACAGACGATGAAAGTTATGATGTGATCAGGTTATTGATTAGAAGAAGAAGAAAGAGAAGATATCAAATGCTTGAAGTCATCCTTTCAATCTTAAGACTTGTCATGCTGACTAAAAGTCTGAAGCTACCAGGGTATTTCTTATAATTTTGTGGATAAAGAGAATAATATTTGAATAGATATAGCCATTTAGAGCCAGTTTTCGTGGCGTTTTGCGGTTTGACATCATCAGTGATATCTTTGTTCAAGGCCTTTACTGAGAAACAGAAGTTGCTTAAAATTGAAGAGAATAATAATCAACTTCCTGAACTAAAACGCTGGTCTTCTTCTAATCTATTAAAACCTACAAGGTCTTTCTCTAATCCTGGCAACGATGAGATTATTGAATAAATGGAGATCATCTGAGAAAAATGGCTATTTCAATTAATTATCCTTTGTAATTATAACAAAAATTTATATTCTTTTGTATTTTTTCCTTCTTCTTATTTATATATGTAAGTCAATATGTCGGTAATACAATTTTATCTTCTTTATTATCAAATAAGCCCAAAAAAAAATCTTCCCTCCACATTGACGACGTTATCATCATCGACAAGAGAAAAAAATTTCATCAGTATTTTGACCTCTAGAATTTTTCAGCCAAGAGATGAGATTTCGTTACCCTCTAAAAAAAGGGGATTTTAGTCGTTTCTTATTTTCCGCTAAAGACTTTTTTTGTTTGAAAACCGGCGCTAAATTAATAATTTCCACCCAAAAGTCTATTTCCACAAAACCAAAAAAAAATTCTTCCTCCTTTCTAGAGACTTTTATTAGAACCACAAATGATCATATATGCTCTTGTCGCTCGAGGTTCTTTCGTCCTAGCGGAATACACTCCTTACGATGGTGACTATCCTTCTCTTGCTCGAAAAATTCTCGCCAAGTCTCAAAAAAACCAAAGCAAAACGACTCTATCTAAAGACGATTATGCCTTCAGTTTCTTTTCTGATAATGACTTTACCTTCCTCTGTATGAATAAAACGAATGTCTCCAAAGATGTTACCTACAAGTTCTTGGACGAATTATCAGAGTCTTTCTTTTCAAAACATGGCAGAGATGATGCTCCTGGCCAATCTTGGACTGCTAAATTTACTCTTAACATAAAACAACTCATTGTAATGGATCGTTTGGGAGTTGTGAAGAGGTCTTATTTGAAGTAGGAAAAATATGAAGGGAAGAAGTCTAAGGATAAACTTGACGTAATTGAAGATGATTTGAAAGTTATCGTTGATGTGGCTCACGATAATATCGGTCAATTTGAATAGCATATGAGGAATTCTCACTTTTTCATAGATAGACTATTGGAGCGAGGTCAGGCTTTAGAGGTTATCCAAGCTAAATCATCATCGATGCGTTATTCAGTAGAATTTTGAAAATAGAGGGATAGTATTTAACAGGAAAATCATATAGGCTGAGACTTTTCGAAGAAATACAAAAAAACTCAAAAGAGCTGCTCTAATGGAAAAATATAAAACAATGTTCCTTGTCCTCTCTGGTGTTGCAGTAAGATTTTGATATGTTGAATGGGTTTATTAACATCATCATAATAGGGCTTGGGATATCTGACTTATTTAATACTCTAAGAAAGTTGAGAACTCCGTAATATATCTATCTACTTTGTGAATATTTTTATTAATCAGTTTTTATTCTTTTTCAAAATGTTGAGGATTCATTTAAATATATGAGAGAATAGTAAATCTTACAGTTTATGATATTATAAACATACATTCAAAATACCCAGACAGGGCTAAAAGAGAGCATGAATGAAGGGAAAAATAAAAAGCTCGCTTTTGTTTGATTTTATATATCAATATATAAAGGTTGTTAAGAAAGGACACAACACTCCAAAAGTTAATAAAAAAATATATTCATCAGCCAGAAAAATTACATTTCCCTTTATGTTTCTGTTTCTGTTTCACAAAGGAATAGGAGAGTTTTGACATTGACATTGACACAAAAAGTACTGACAATTTTTTAATCTAGATTAAGATTTAGATGAGGATTGTCACATCCTTTCTCAATATTTTCCAGCATTTGATCTCTGAACTTTCTTAAAGCAACTCTTACATCAGCTACTTTCTTACTCGCCATTTCTATTGGAGTCATTATTTTCTGCCCAAAAAATTGTTTTCTTACCAATTAACAAAGGTGCTAATTCTAATAAAGCAGTATCTTCGTGATCATCATACCAAGGCTTAATATATATTCCATTGTCAGGCTGAAGTCTGAAATTTTCAGCCAGATTATCAACGATAATTGTCTTCTTTATATCTCTTCCCAACTTCGATAAATCCTTTACAAAATTATATCCATCAGGTGAAGCATGTTGTCTATATAATCTGTGTGTAATGAGCTTGTCTTTATCAATATTATCAAGAACCCAATCAGCATACTAAGAGGTAATGAGTTTTTCAATGAGTTAAATGGGGGAATACTTCTTGCATAGCAGCTGTAAAAACGACAACTTCGTAATGTTTGGCTACTTCTGTCAAGAAATGTGATATATATGGTCTCACTCTCAATTCATTCAATTTACCAGGTATCTGGAATCAGAGTTATTGAGATAATATCTCAAAGTTTTACTTCAGCATAATGGACGAGGGTTTCGTCTAAATCGATGACAAGAGTGAATTCAGAAGTGGGATGAGCAAGTTTAGGCAAGAAGGCGATTTCTTCTTTTTTGACTTCTTTTTCAGTTTTAATAATTTTTGTGACTTTAGATTCAACAACAACTGGCTTCTTTGACCCTGGCTGTTTGACCTGTGTTTTCAACTCTTTTTCTGACATCTGAGGGGAGGTTAGGAATTGACAAACAATAAAGAGATCACATAGACAGAAAATGATTTGAGGAGACGAGTATAGGCTTCTTTGATGGGAATTCTATCTAATTGAATAGCGACAGAATTGAAAGCATAGAGGATTTCTTTATTCTTCATTGTAATAATCCTAATTTTTTTCATTAACCAAAAACTATTCACTTCAAATCAGGTCTTACAGATTCTTCATGATATTAGTGAGATAGCTGTTATTATAAGACATTTTCTCAAGATTTTCGCCTTTTGTGAAATTTGAAGCTGAGTCATGCTCTAATAACTCATGGAGTCTTGAGATCCAAGCATTTGAATGAGAGTTTTCTTTAATTTTTTGAGAAACAATATATCCAAAAATGATGAAATTTTGATGAATAACATTGGCAAGACTTTTTAATTGGAACATGGCTTTATCATCAGGGTTATTTTCAACAGTGAAATATAACATGAGAATTATGCCCAGTCTTTGTAAAATAAACGAACTCTTGACCATTTTTCTTTCATTTGGAAGCTTGAGGATTTTCTAATTTGGAAAATGAGATTCGTAAAACAATGATGGTTTTCTACTTCAAACATTTCTCTGTCCATTTTGGGAGCCACCTCGATATAATCTCTGCAGTGCTTAAAAATGGGTTTTCCAGACATGATATTCTCTTTGATTGAATATAATTGATTTTCCACTTTCAAAAATATCTCCAAATTGATCTTTAAACACGATTAGAAACGTTTATTCTCAAAGGATCAAATATTACTTTGTTTCTCATAGTGGCATGGTTGGCTTCATTGATCTCCGCAGGTCTGGGTTGAATTAAAGGTCCATCATGTTGAACAACATTTTCAATAGCCTTTGCTGCATCTGTTGTAATTTTCTTTGAATATCCAATTTCTGGCTGATCATTCATTTCAACATTTTGAGTGTCTGTTGTATCTTGTGTGTCTCTTTCAATTTTTCGATTTTTCACAATAGAATCTTGACCTCGACCAGATGAGATAACGATGGTAGATCTTGAAGAAATAGGAGTATTTGAGTCAGTTTCTTTTAAGCCGACTTGCTCAATATCAAGGGTACGTCCTGCATCCAAAGGAGCTTCATTATTAAAATTAATAAGTTCCTGAGAGGGAAAAATGTTAGTATTTCAATGTGAGGAATTCAAGGCTTACTGGAGGGAGATCTTCCAGTCCAAATTTTTTGGGATAATGATTCTGATTCTATCAAGAACATTAATTGAGAAAATTATGACTCGAATTCAAACCTTGGATTCTTCAGGTTGACTTGTTTTTTCCTCATCACTTTCAGTGGTAAAGACATTGAATCCTCTTTCATTAATTCTGGAATTTTCTTGATTCCTTTCATTCTCTTTATCCTCTACATGTGTTGGTAGCATCTCACGATGACTTTCTTCAACTTGTAATTCTTGAGGTTCCAAAACCAAAAGATCGTTAAATTTTTCATGATTTTCTAATATTGGCTGAGTTTCTGGTTTCATAGTATCTGCCTGGATATTTGGAAGATCATAAAGCATTGGTTTCTTTTGATTTTTTGGAATTGAATCGCGGGCATCTCTTTTATTATCTGCAGGAGTTTTGAATGACTGAATACTACCAGCTTTATGAAGTGTTGGGCTTGTTGATCTTTTCGGTTGGACTCTGTTTTCTGGAGAAGTGGTTCTTCGTGTTTGAAGGGGTTTAGCTAAAGGGAATTGATTGGGGAGAATAAAGAAGGAAAATTACTTGGCAAGTTTACCTGTTGTGTACTCTTCTTCTTCATCATGATTAAAGTGCACCTTTATATGTGAATTATTTACAAGGGGAAAAAAATCAACACTCTATGTTATTTAAATTTTATACCTTAGTTAGGAATTAGGAAAAATCCGTTGTTCTTGTTGTTATGGGAAATTCAGACATTTTACTAAGAAGGAAAAGAAAAGAGAAAAGAGTTGAGAAGAACAAATAAGATAGGAAAATCTGAGAAGGAGAAGTTTTTTGGAGGTTTTTATCAGATTAGGAAGTATTTGTTGAGAGATTGTTAAAGGCAATAAAAATCCTTTTGGGATAAAAATTTATTAATGAAGCTTCACAATTGTAGGACTTTACCAGCTCTTGTTTTACTTCTTGCTATATTCACTGCTAACGCAGGAGAATTATCAAAGCACCCTTCATTTTCACCCAGACAAGATGACACTGCTGAAGAGAGCTCATCTAAAAACGGTCGCGATCTAGCAGTTGATGTCAGCAATTGGAAAAATTTCGAAAAACTGATTGATGGAGGAGCGATGGTAGGTGATCTTTTGTGGAATATGAATTAAGAGTGATAAAGGCCGGATACTTTACCCTTGAACAAGTAGAAGATATTATCTCTCAGTTACAACAACAATTCCCGGAATTATTCTTACCGCTTGAAATCATTGGTCAAACCTATGAGAAGCATGACATCAAATTACATTGTCTCACTCGCAAAAGTAAGTTTATTTAAGTGAAAAAAGTCAATTTTTACAGCTGGAAATACGACGCTCGAACAAGAAGCAGCAACTAAAAGTATTGCAATGATTACAGGTAAAGTTTTGGCAAGGAAACGTGTATAATAATCTCAAAAGCATTGCATCATCCGAGAGAGCCAATGTCGTTATCAATGTTGATGTTCACATTTTACAGAATTCTTGTGGAGTATAATCAAAATAACCCAGAATACGTGCAATTACTCAATGACAATATCATGTGTTTTATGCCTGCTTTCAATGTGGATGGCTATCTTGCAATAGAAAAATACTATAAAGAGTTTCAAAAATTCGTCAAGATCCGTAAAAATCGAAATCCCACTTCCAATTGTCCCAGATCGACAGATATCGGAGTAGATTTGAATAGGAATTATGGATATGGATGGGATATGCCAGGAGACGGAAGTTCAACAAACCCTTGTCAAGAAGATTATCGAGGTCCTGCTCCATTTTCTGAGCCTGAAACTCAAGCTATGAAAGCCTTTGTTGAAAAATATCAAACTAAACTCAAGCTTATCGCTAATCTTCATGCCTATGGAAACTTATGGATCTATCCATTTAATTGCTATGTGGATGATAAGCCATATAAGAATAAGAGAATAACAAGCATTTACGATGAATTCAAAGATAAAGCCCCCTTACCTGAAGGTGCTATTGTTGGAAATGCAAAGATGACAGTGGAATATACAGCCAATGGTGAAGCAAGTGATTGGTTATTAGGAACATTTGGCATCATCAGTTTTAGTCCAGAAATCGGACTTATTCAAAGAGACGCAAATGGTTTCTTCCCAAACAAAGATGTCATCTATCCCGTTGTCACGGGAGATTATGACGCGCTATATTATATGATGTCAAAATTGAATCCTAAGATTGAACTTCAAGGAATGGGCGAGAAAAGATTAAAAGACAGAAAGAACCGCAGATCGATCAATATGAACCTCTTTAATAATGCGTACCGTGATATTTCACAAGGAGCTTTGCAGTTAGAAGTCAAAGTTGAGGGCATAAGAGAAGGATTTTTGGGCAATTCATTGCTCCCTGAAATCTATATTACACAACGTGATATGGATAATTCAACAGAGACTTCAACGCCAGTTTCTGTTGGGAATATTGTGACAACAAAAATCAAAGCCACCAATTCGATTAGTTATGATGTGACACAAGCATTCGAGTTTAAATCTTGGGCAAATACCCAAGTTTCAGTAATGGTCCCTCATGAAGATTATGAAAGTCTTCATTTTGAATTAAAAGTTTTGGAAAGAGGTCACGAATTATACAATTATACACAAGGTACTTATTTTAGATTGATTATTCTTACCTATGATTTCAATAATAGATTTTGGAGGCAATCAGTCAATAAGTGTGATGCACAATTTGATGATTCTAGTGGGATCGCTTGCTTTTGCTGTTTTGGTGACAGTGGCCATCATTTATGGTACTCAATACTATCATAACAAAGTGAAAGCTACAAAGTCTCATAATATGTATGGCGCATCCAAGCCTCAGAAAGGTCTTGAATTTGCCCAAATTGGAGATGAATCATCTGTTGAATCTAGTCGAATCTAGGTTGTTTCAAATAATTAATGAGAATTTTGTTTGATATTTGACTGAATAAATGAATGATTATGCTTATTATGCTCATGCTCATGAATTGTCAAAAGCATACATACATACAGACATACATACTAATATTCTCTTTCTAATGCAAAGACTTTTTTCTTGCCCTACATTGTGAAAATACTTAGGCAGTTTTGAGTTTTAAGAAGTCGACACTTGTAACGCAACCAATAAACTTTCCATGTTCTGTGACAAATATGCATGTAGCTTTGAGCGCAGTGAACAAGAATTGTATCTTTGAGGCAAAGCATCTAGCGTTCACAGTTAATGGAGAGGGATCAAAAGCAAGACGAGGGTGATTCCAATCCATTGGACTAGCATAGAATCTTTCAACGGGGTCCTCAATATCAGCAATGTTTACGTCTTGAGGGTGTTCTTTAGTGAAGGTTTTCATGTGAATACTGGGCTTGACCATTCTGGAATCACCTTCATAATGGAGTTCCTTTTCATATTGAGTACCGACTTTAGTGAAGAATTTGGAGATATTTTGCCATCTATTGACTTGACCTTGAAGTTTACCAATACTGGCTTTGCGAGTGTTATCCATCAAGTTTTTGATTCTTTCACCTTCTTGCTCTTCGATGATTTCCAAATAGCTAAATAATTTGTCGATTTTCACTGAACCATAAACTGTTCGATCTTCATTCAAAACAGGCAACAAAAGGGCTTTATTAATTTCTCCCATTTCACTCAAAGTGTCAAAAATCTCTTTATGTGTTGCATTGCAATACACAAAGGGAAAAGCAGGGTTCATCAATTGTTGGGCATCTTTCTCATAAAGCTCCTTTGACATCAAACTGGCAGGAATGGGCAACTTTCTCACGAAAATAGGGAAATCAAAGAAACTCATAGCAAAACCGTTTCCGACCATATAGCCCACCAAAACGCCCACACAAATAGGTATACCGTACTCAATCTGTCCTGTAGTTTCAATCAGCATAGCAGCGGGGAAGACTCCTCTCACGACACAGGCCAACATGGCAGCAGAACTGACGACTCCATAGGCTCCCTTTACAGCAGGATGGAGGATTCCAAGCTTTTGACCGACTTCAGCGTACCAACGACCAAAGACAGCGCCGAGAGTGAGCGGGAGACCGAAGATACCGAACGGAATATTACAAGAGAAGATGAAAGGCATGGTGACAAATTTGATAATCATGTAAATTGTGAGGGTTTGTACAGGATTACCACCCATTTTGGGATTTGCGCTGAGTTCATGGATAGAATAGGTATCATTGTAGAAGAGTCTGGTAGATTGAAGGGAATATTCGAAAGGATAATGGGTAAGGGCAAGGAGAGTGTAGGTTAACCAGCACCAAGCATATCTTTCGAAAATAGGGCTGTTGACAGTTCTTCTGAGGTAGATCAATTTAAGGGAGAGCTTGAGGAAAGCGACACCAATAAGGCCGATTAAGATGGACAAGACGATGAAACTGATGAGATCAAAGTCTAATTCATAGTAAGGGAATTCAGTAATATTCAAAGGATCGATTGAGATGAAGAATTTCATAGCTTTGGTAGCAATAAGACTCCAGCAGATAGCCCAGAAAGTTCTGAAAATATTACTGGTGTTGACAAAGCCGATGACAATTTCCACGCTGAAAATAACGGCAGTGATGGGTGCTCCCAAAGCCACAGACATACCACAGCCAGCAGCAGCGGACAAGATAGATCTTTTGGCAGCGTAGTTTTTATCCAGATGCTTGAAAGAGTCCTTTTTAAGGAGCCAGTTACCAAGGATGGCTGATAAATGGACCAAAGGACCGGCTCTACCGACTTGCATACCAGCCCCATAGGCAGTGCACATACCGATAAACTTGGCAAAGAAGACATTGAAATCAAGATAACGGTAAGTATTGGCACCACTCATGATAGATTTGAGTTCAGGAACACCAGAACCATCGACAGCAGGGTTAACAAGAGCACCCATAGCAGTGGTGATTGAGGCAAAAACGAAGCCAGTAATGTAGAAAGTGAAGAAAGCAAGGGGACCGTCTTCATCTTGGAAGAATTTGAGACGCATGTTGAACATGTAAATGGTGAGAAAATCAAGCATAACACCGGTAATAGATGTTAATATACCCAGAATAGCGGTAAGAACCCAAGGGGTAAAATCAAACATTTGGTGAAGTTTCTTGAAGTATTCCCAAGGGTTTTTGGAACGCCTGGCAAGGACTTCAGGAGGAGGCCCAGGGATTCTGGTGACGTCTTCAATACTATTGAAGAGATCAGTAATGAAGATACTGAAATTTTTGTCAACATTGGAAGGATCATTTTTGAATTCAGGGGCTTTGGTGATATCATGAATGGCTTTATAAGTACCTTGAATGTACTCCATAGATGAATCAAGGGGTGAAAATAAAGAAAATTCTGTTGATGATTATTAAATAAAATTAATGTAATGTGTTTTACTTGTTTGAAAACTGAATGAGGTCAGCAAGATATCTCATTTCATTTGGCAAAAGATAAAAATAGGGTTTAGATATGAACCTAATTTAGTAACTGTTTATTTATCAATTCCGAAGCCATCCACCACTAATTTGGACATAAAACATCCGAATTCCTCCATAAAGGCATCGGAAAGGGTCAAGAGAAGGTTAATTTGCTAGTATTTAAGAGGAAAAAAATTTTAGTTTCAGGTTAGATCCGGTTCGGTTTGATTCGATTTGAAAAATTTTTTGATTAGGATTAAATCAAAGATTGCATAAAAAATCACATACTCTCTCTCGAATTTATTAATTCGTCGTCGTTTCAGTTTCTTTCAGACAAGCTCGGTCAAGTCTCCTAAAAACTTGAACACTTGTGATGATTATGAGTCAATGCAGCATGGACCATGGACTCAGAAAAAACTTTTTTTTAGAACAAACAAGTGATTTGAGAGTTGTAAATATTGGATGAAAAGAAATAAGACAATTATATAGGTCCCAATAATATTGAAGGTTTCATTCAAGGGGATGAATTAATCCCCCCAAAATAATTTCGAAGTGGCACAATGAATCAATGTTTTTGGGAGAGACGTGAAGCTTTGATATTTCTCAGGAAAGATCACTGGGATAGAGTCGAGTAACTCTGCAGGAAATCGAAGGTTTTGTTTCAAAAATGCCGAGAAAAATGACTCACAACTTTTACACGCAGGTTTCTGAAGATAAGACAAATTTTCCTCAAAGTTTTTTTTTGAGATGGAGAGAGACATTTTTAGCGAGTTTGAAGAGTTTTTTTTGCATTTTTATATTTTTGAAATCTGAAAAACTCAAAATTATTCCCTGCATGAAAAATCACTCCAAATCTTGTAAGAAAGGCCATCATAATTTAGTTTTTTTTTTCAACAAAAATAATTTTTGCCTCTCAATTCCTGGAAATGGCGCATGGATAATCTTTTGAGTGATTAGGAAGATTTATTATTTACACTTCGCTTCCCCATTCCAGCCCAAAAAATTCAACTTGATTGAGAATCATTTTTTTAAAAAAAAACCTTTCCCGGCAAGAGTCTCTGAAATAAATAGAAAAAATTTTCTCTTGAAAATTCGCAGCATAGAAAAATTCAAGAGAGGGAATTTGCCTCCGTATAAAAAATCCTTGTTTGCTACTTAATAATATCTTTCTTGCAAAGAAAATGCTCCGCCTCTCCTCAAATTCAATCATGGTCGCGTCAAAACAAAATGCTTAAATGTTTGCTGAGCTTCAATTAGTCTAAAGAGAGGAAATAATAATAAGCCGATGTATTTACATGCTGAGAAACGCTTGATGTTTGGTCTCATCGCGCCAAATTTTCTACACAATAGTCTAAATGAAATTTGAGTAGTTTTTAATTTTCGCAATCACAAAATTCTTATACTTGCATTTGCTTCTTGATATTTAGAACACCGTCAATAAATAAGCAATTCCCGGAAAAGTATTCTGTATTAGACGCAACTTGCTTGAAGTCTCACATGTTTAAACGTTTTTTTTTCTCAATTTTGTTTCCCCTCGCGAGATTTAAAATCGATTAAACGAAATTGTCAATTTGATAGTTTTTAATATTGTCCACCAATGCCCCCAATAATCCTGAAAAAACTTCCTGGTAAAATCTTCCGGGCATTCCAAGCCTAATTTAAATATCATCCTTCCTTCTAAAACTCTTAATAAAAATTTCTCTTTCTAATGGATCCCCTTAAAGACCATCCGGACCATGCATTCAAAGACCAATCTCATGAGGTTCCAAGTCCCTCAAAAATAAAGAAGGAGGTCGCGAAGTCTATCGAATCCAAGCTTACCATCGCTGAAAACAAAATTGCTGCTGCTGCATCTCTTTTACTCTTCTCTTTTATTGGTGTTCTTGTTCGTATTTACTCTGAACAAGTGCTCACCTATATGGGAGAACCAGTTGCAGCGATCATTTACCCACAAATTATTGGCTGTTTTATCATCGGAATTGTGATTGAATTGAAAGCCAAGATCGAATCTTCTTCCCACACACTCTTTATTGGCATAACAACTGGCCTTTGTGGCAGTATTACTACCTTCAGTGGAGTCATCCTCGGCTCCTCTCAACAATATTTCAATGTGCTTGGCTATGAGAGAACTATGGCTCAGAATATCATGGCTGGTTTGACTGTCGACCTCCTTGGGTTTGGCATGGGCTTTATTGCCTTTTTGTTTGGAAAACATATTGGAGAATGGCTCAATGAAGAGTATATCAAGACTTTGCCATTATGTACAGGAAATTTAGTATATGCGAATCCTACATGGTTCAAGGAAGAACACATAACAAAAACTGACGTTATGATAATCATTCTTGGAGTATTGAGTGCTCTTGGCGTTACCACTGCTAGCCTCACCTTCAATATGGATCGTAGATTGGTTTATGCTTTGATTTTTGCACCAGTAGGAACATTTATGAGAAGATGGATGAGCGCTTTGAATAGGATAAATCAGAAATTTCCTCTTGGAACTTTATTGGTAAATATTATTGGATCGGCTGTATTGGTCTTGTTATTTTTGATTCCTGGAGTCACAGCAGTTAGTAATACTCATTGCTATATCCTTGCTGGATTAATGACTGGATTTTGTGGATGCTTCACGACTGTTTCAACTTGGGTTGTTGAACTGTCATTTTTGAATAAGAAGTATGCATATATCTATGGAGCTGCTTCGATTATCTTTGCTGAAATTTTGAGTATCACGTTGTTTTTGGCTATGAAAACTCATCAGCCTTATTATAATAATCTCTGCACTATATGATATTAGTTATTGAGCTTCATAAATTGGCACCGTAATTACATTATAATTAACTATTATTATTGTTCTATGATACAATACAATACAATACTATTTTTAAAAATATTCTCCCAAAAAGCAAAAATTATATGTGGAGCTTGAAAATCGCAAAAGATAACGTCAGCGAAAAGATCCTAGGGAAATGTATCTCTGGGATGGTCCGATTGTACAAAAATGATTTAGATGGTAAATTAAGAGGCCGGAATTTCAGAATTTATGAGGATGACTACGAACTTTTAGAGAGATTGCTAACGGCCAAGAATAGAGAGGATGCCATTGAGGAGATGAAAATCATAAGTTTTGTATGTGGCGGAGATCCTGAAATTGATCCTGAGAACGTCCTTGTCAAATTCAATGAATATATTGTGAGGATTCTTTACTTGTCAGAATTTGAGCCTGATAAACTATGCTTGAAGGCTCTTGAGGATTTTCAGGATGGCTTTCGATTTGAATACGGCAGGAATTGGCCCGAAGAAGCCATTCAAATTGAAATCCACAAAGATATCGAACAGGAGGCCCTTCAACGTGTTTCTGCTGAAATGAGGCCTTATATTCAAGAGGAAGTCTTGAGGTTTAAAGAAAGGTGCGAACGGAGTCAAAGAATGGCTGAAAAAATTATTGAAGAAATAATGAAAGTTGCAATCATCAAGAAGTCGGGCAAAGAAAGGAATGAAGTTAGCTCTTAAGCTGGAATGTTTTATGTTGTAATGAACCATAAACTATGCATGCATTGAAACCAAGAAATATTTTTGAACCCGAAAATCTTATTTTGTTTTAGAAAATTTAACTTTTTTTCACAAAACAAATTATTCTTTTTGCTTTAAGAAATCTGGACTTGTTATACAACCAATCAATCTTCCTCTTTCTACAACAAATATACATGTGACTTTTGTTACAATAAACAAAAATTGAATTTTTGATGCATAGCATTCCTTATTCACTGTTAAAGGCGAAGGATCGTACATTAGCAACTCATGGTCCCAACGAATCCTATCATGCAAAAACGTATCCACAGGATCCATAAACTCCTCTTCGAAGTTCTCATGATGCCTCAAATTCCTCATTTTTATACTAGACCTCACCATTCTTGAATCTCCTTGCAAATTCTTCTCTTGTTCATTTATTGAGCCTGTCTTTGCGAAAAACATTTCAAGATCTTTCAATTCATCTCGGCTTTGTTGTTTTATTAAAAGTGCATGCCCTGGAACCTGATCAGGAAGATCTTCAACAACCTTCTTTATCGCCTCTTCTTCAGCTTCTAAATACTTCAACAATCTCTCAATTTTAACTGCTCCAACCAACATTTTTTCTTCATCAACGACAGGCAACATTAACGCCTTATTAATCTCTCCTAGTCTAGCAAATATCGTCAAAATTTCTCCACGATCTGCACCTCTCTGTATACTTGGATAATTCATCATCATTAGGTCCGCTGCTCTTTTTTCATAATTCTCCTTCGCCATCAAACTTGCCATTATCGGTAATTTTCTCATATAAATTGACACATCAAAGAAACTCATTGAAAAAATATTCCCCACTAAATAGGAAGTCAACACTGCTACCATCACAGGTATCGCATATTCCGTCTGATCTGTCATTTCCAGTACGATCAGCACTGGCGCAGTAGCTCTGACAACACAAGCCACACATGCTGCAGCTCCAGCAACTCCATACGCTCCTTTGACTGTTCCAGCAGGCAAGATATTCAAGGCACTTGCAATTTCAGCAAACCAACGGCCAGTAACAGCTCCCATATCAAGAGGAGGTCCAAAGATCCCGAAGGGTATATTACAGGCAAATGTCAGTGATATACTGAGCCATTTGACTATGATATAAAAAGTCAGGATTAATATCGGGGAGTCTCCAAATTTAGGATTCAAAGAGAGTTCATTCATGGAGAAGACGTCATTTTGTTGGAGACGGGAAGATTGAGAGGCAAATTCCATAGGATAGGTGAGGAGGGTAATGATAGTATAAGAGATCCAAACAAAAGCAAAACGATCAAAAATTGCAATTTTGACGACTCTTTTGAGATAGACAAGCTTGAGAGACATTTTGAGGAAGCTCACTGTGAGAAATCCTATAAATAAACCGAGGATTACAAAGGAGATGATGTCTTTTCCAAGTTGGTAATCTGGGAAGTTGGTCTGTCTTTGAGGATCAATCTGAATGAAAAACCGAAGAATTTTCATTGTAATCACACACCAACAAATCGCGAAAAATGTTCTAAACACATTTGTCACATTAAAATGTCCAATAACAATTTCTATGCTATAAATCAAGCCTCCAAGAGGTGCACCTAGAGCTACAGAGACTGCACAGCCAACTGAAGCAGAAAGAATAGACCTTTTCGTCGCATAGTTTTTATCAAGATGTTTGAACTCTGGGCGCTTCAACAGCATATTGGCTAGGATTGCAGAGAAATGTATCATTGGTCCGACTTTTCCAACAGAAAGTCCAGCTCCATAAGCAGCAGTTAGCCCAATAATTTTAGGGAAAAAGATGTTGAAATCGAGATACTTATAGGTATTAGCTCCACTCAGAATAGATTTAAGTTCTGGAACTCCAGAACCATCTACCATTGGGGAAACAAGATCTCCCATATATGCTGCAACAGATATCAAGAAAAATCCAAAAATGTAAAAGACAATAAAAGCGAGGGCAGAGTTCTCTTGTTCTTCTTTGATAATTTTGAAGCGAATGTTGAGGATATAAACAATGATGAAATCCACTAGAACACCTGTAATAGCAATGAGTACGCCAAGGTAGATCAAAAGAACCCAAGGACGGAAGTCAAACATTGCATTTAGTTTTTGAAGGTACTGAAAGAAGTTTTTTGATTGTTTAGCGAGAATTTCTGGAGGTGGTCCTGGGACTTTATGGACATCTTCTAATCCATTGTAGAGATCAGTCAGGAAAATGCTGAAATTTTTGTCTGGTTTTGTGACGTCAACTTGGAACTCTGGCTTGTTTGTAACTTCACGAAAATTTTCATAACTTGTTCTGAAAAACTCCATCTTTGAAATTTGGCATGGAAAATTTGGAGATTTTTTTAGATTTATGAGTGAATTATTATTCTTTAAAATCAACTGGAAATATCTCAGAAATCAAAGATTAATGAATGATGAAAAAAATTTTCAGGCAGATTTCTCGTAGTCAATCTCGAATTTTTTAGTTAAAATATATGTTAAAAATAAAGACTCGAATTATTTATAAATTACAGATGAATTCACACAACAGATATTTACAAAATCAAAGTTACATTATCATTTTCAAGAAATCCTTATCAATTCATCATACATAACTGCCTTGATGAGATTTCTGCATGGTAATTATTTCTCTCAGCAGTTCTTGAAGTTCACTAGCTGTAGGCAATAAGAATAATCTTGGTGCAAGTAATTTTTCCTCATGAGTCACATCAGGCAAAGAGTAATCCGTCTTGATTAATCTGTTCTTTTCAAACTCAGCTAAAACACTCTGCCTTGTTGCTCGCATCATTTTCTTTAGCTTTGGAGAATCTTTCTCCTTCTCTTCACTCGTTCTAAATACTGTCTGTATCAATAATTGCTTTCTCTCCTTTATTAAAAAAATTATTAGCACACAAATTTTTTTAAGAATTTTTTACAATTTCAGTCAATGAAGAAAGTTCTTTAAAATGAACTTCGTAATTTTTACGATATCTTCGAACACAACGTTCGAACCACATGTTAATAAATCTTGTCTTGGAAGCCTGATCTTCTTTCATTTCTATCGCTTGGGCATTTCCAGTTGATTTCATCTTCTTTAACGTTCCTTGTCTCACAAGGGCAGTGATCAAAACAGGCGTATGATTTTGTTGTTGACGAGGAGTATCTGTATATTTGGATTGTCCAGCGTCTTCGAACACTTTGATGTAATATTTATCCCAAAGGATCATCAAACAATTCTTAAAGGCTTCTTTTCTTTGGTTATATGATCTCCAAATTGTTTGAACTTTGCACACCGCTTTAATACAATATGAAAGTTTGTTCATAATTATCCTTGTTGTCATCATATCTTGTAAGACACTCACCACCACATTCTCGATTTCATGCCTCTTATGAACCAAAATCGTATTACAATGGAATTGCAACGCCCTAAGTGAGATGAGAATCCTTCAAAAAGATAGTATTTTACGCTCTAACGTCGAAGCAGAAACGTTTCCAGAGAACAGGTCCACGGCTATTGATACCATTTCTGATTCTTCTGATGAACCTTTTGACGAGGATTTTGAGTCTGAATTGTTTGGCAATAATCGCTTTTTGTCTTTTGAGCATTGTGATGACTCCTTCACCCATATTGCACATAAAGACATTTGTGAACCAGGTGATGATTTTCATTCTCATGAGGTATTCCTTGTAAGCCTCTTCAAGGACGATGTTTTTAACCATTTTCTGGACATCATGCTTGACAACTTGCGCCTTCTTGTGAACTAATTTTTCATAGTCAATCTCAGTTTTTCTGAATTGAACCAGCCGAATCTGTTCTTCTGATTTTTGCTATGGAAGAGGGTGAGAGAAAGATATCAAAAAGCTCATTACTCTGGACATTTCTCTTCTGTAAGTGGTATTTCCAGGCAGGAATTGTTCAAGTTGTTGTTTATTCTCTTTTACTTTATCAACATAATTAGAAAGCCGCAACATCTTCTTTCGCTTTTCTCTTTTAATTTGTTGTATTTCTCGTTTGAACTCCTCCATCTCAGCGTTCGAAGAAGGGAAATCGATATTGGACATTTTCTTTTGGAAGGTCTTGGGTTTGTATGACATGTTTCTTTTGATTATACCCTTTTGCGATTCTTCAGTCGGGAATTCGACTCTGACTGAAATTGTTCCGGCTTCATCTGCAAAGAAACCAAAGTAAAAATAATTGTTGGTAAATTTAGAGCTCAGTCTTTCCTTCTCAGTCAATTTAAAGCTCCTTGTCTATGGGGAATAAATGACAAATTTCAAATAGAAATTATACATCAAATTCGTATTCACAGGTTGATTTTGTCGGTTTGAGGGTTTGTGTTGAAACGAGAGTTTTCACCTTTTTGATTTGTTTTGGGCATGAAATGGCTATTTCAAAATATTAGGAGAAGAGTTTTTATTCCCTTACTGATTGTGAGAGGACTTGATTTTCCTTTGACTTGAATACGACTGTAAACAAACTTGAATTTTTCGACTTTCAATGTATTGAAGTTATCTTCAGAGAGATCTTCGTCGTCTTCAATGACATGATTTCCGTTCTCAAATTCCATCGCACCCTCCGTAAAAATCTGGGTCACTTTATTAAAGAACTTATCATCTTCAACTTTTAAGTTGGTGATTCTACTATACTGTTGAGCATTCAACAAATTTGCATGTCTCATAAAATTCGAATCACTCTTCAAAAACTCCTTTCTATACGTCAAACTATCATATTTCATCTTTCTTGTTGATGCTGAATCCAATGTAGAAACCTTCTTCTTGAACATTTTCTTCCCTTTTTCTATCAAAGGGGGATTTTTCTCATACACACTTTCTTCTCCTGGCAATGGTTTCCATGGACTTATCAAAGGAAGCGCAGAGTACAGAAAATCTGATCCACTGGTCAATAAGCGAGACCCTCTGGTCCCTTCACGAGCACTTTTCTGAGGCGTAATCGCACTCGGCATTGAATCTAAATATCCAAATCCTGTTCCCGTTGAGTCTCTTTGAGTGGAACCTCCTCCATTGAAAATCTCATGTATAGATTTGAATCTTGAGGATCTTGGGTTCATTTCAGGAGGGATCGTTAAAGAAAGTTTATTTTTGACTCTTGCGAAATCTAATGCACTGGTCGTTTTTGGCATGACTGATATTGTTTTTTTGAATTTCACATCTCCCAAATAATCTACAGGAACATTGTTCGTATCGATAATCTTCACTCCTATTGGCACCTTCAATTCACCAAGCTGAAACCCATTTGATTCTCTTCGTGATCCTCCTCCTCTTTCTGACATCGACATTGAAGATTTATGATCCAGCGAAATTTGACTCGGCGCTCTTTCCTGAGACCCTCTCCTAACCCTTTCTGGAGAATCGTCTAAATTATTCTCTACGTCATCTGTATCGGTAACAGTGGGCAATTTCATATCAGTAAAAGTGACTTTTGATCGCAAGGTCGTTCGAGGAGTAGCTTCTTTTCCGTCAAAAGTGGAAGGTTTGAGGATGATTCTAGCGGAATTGGGGGTGGAAGCTTTGGCTTCAGCGTAGGAAGCTTGTGGAGTTTGAGGTTTACTAGGTATAGTAAGACCACTTGCCATATCTGAGGAATAAAAGTTTTAATAATGAAGCTTTCTGTAGGAATTCGCAAGTTTTAGAAAAAGAAGAGATAAATTAAAGTCGGTTGAAAAAAGCTTTTATTGGTATGTGCTGCCTAAAGTTTATTGAGTTTTTAATTGTGTTATTTTTATTGAGAAGAAATCTATAGGAGCTGAATGAGATTTTCTGGGTTGGGGAGGAAAGGACTAGTTTCCAGATCAGATTACCTAAAGAGTTGAAGAGAAGGGACGGGAATATGGTTTAAATGATGAGAAAGGGAAATACCAGATAAGAAGGGCTTTCTGAAAAATAATAATAAAAATAACGGCACCTGCAGCGAATGATATAAATTAATATTATTTTTGTTGAAATCTGCGATAAAATGGGAAATATTATCGCGTCTTTCCATTGGAACTGTATGTTTTTTTTTAACAATACGTGGAACTGACCTATTGGACATTGATTTGTCATCGGAATATTTTTGGTGAGTTATTATGATTTTATGGAGAAATCATTCTCAAGGGGAACAGAAGTTATTTTGAAGCAAATATTTTTGCTGCAAGTTTTTCTTGTTTTTCGTGTGTCGAATATAAATACAAAGTTAATCCAAAATAATTGTGCGATATTGTGAGAGAACAGTTTTATAAAATTTGTCGCGTCAAAAAATCTCTTAAATTAGTCTTGAAAGCACCTCAAATACAATCTGAAATCGGCTTTAAAGATGACCATTCCTTGGGTTAAACGATGTTGAGATTAAGACATTGTTTTGAAAGAACAAACTGAGAAGAGCTTTATATCCTACTCAGAGAACCTCACAGTCCTTGATCAATTTATTCTGATTTCTGGGTGATTTGAGATTCAAACCTGAATTGTTGTATTTCAGATGGAAAATTTATTTTCACAAAAAAAAAGCTTTGGTCACTCATGATATTAAATAATATTATTAAATTGTATTATGTGTATTCTATCATCGAGAACCAAGTTTCAAACTGAAATGATTCTCTCTTGAAGCAAATTTGAGAAATTTGATATCAAAGCATTCTTTTTAGTTTGAAGAAATTCAACACGTATATCTTTCATTTTGCAGCCAAAAATATACTTTTCGGAGTTTTCCAAAAAACCGAGGTTTTTTCTCGACATCTCAACACATCATTTGAATTCATAGAGTTTGATGATTTTAGATCTTTTGAAGATTTGCTGGAAACTGAAAATGAAGAGAATTGAAGAGAATTCGATTTTGTCAAAGGGGAAGGGAAAATGAATTATAACGATGAATTATACATGGGATGCATTTTCTCAAGAGAAATCCATTTTATTATACACATACGAAAAATCTTTATCTAACCAAGTAACAATTCAAAGACAATGGTGAGCACATTGAACAAAATGAGAATATCTATTCACAGAGTCAAATCATTTTTAAAAAAGAAAAACTTACATTTTCCGTATGTTCTGACTGTGTATAACAAGAGAATCAATTGATGTTTAACAAAGGAAACGCCTGCCGAATCCATGCTTGATTGTATATCAGGTCTGTCCCATCCATCTATAACTTTTAGACAAACTTAAACTGGAGAGGTACATTTTTTAAGGAAACGTCTTTCGTTGAGGATGGCCATAGCATTCAAGAAGAACAAGGCAGCTTCGAACAAGTGAATAAGACTTAAAGCCATTTTTTCGAGGGAATATTTCTTTTTAAAAAAGGATTTAATTTATGCTTTTTGTTTTAGAATACCTCTTGTAAAATCACCCGCAAAAATTTTTTCCTATTCTTTCCTCAATATTAAATTATCGTTTCCTGAGCTTTCAGATAATTAGGAGTGTCACCCTTTTATTGTCAAGTTTACCAAACAGCTCTTGTTTTATTATTGGGGATTGTCTTTATTCTATTGATTACTCATTTGTATTAATAAAAAAATACAAGAAAAGAAATGATTTATAATCTTTGAAGGATAGATTTTCTTACCCTGTCACAGAGATCTCACCTCAAGCGAGAAATTCGGCAATTAATCGGCAATTTTTACTTAAGGCCGTAGAGCAGGGATAAGATATTCGAATTGAGTTGGATTCGACAAATAAAATTTTATTGATGTTGAAATTACTCAAACTCTACAACAAAACATCTTGCTCGTTGTATTTTTCCACCTCAACTCTGAGATACTTCTCCACTGCAGCAAAACCAAATTACTACAAACTTTTAGGCATCAACGAAGATGCCTCAGTAGCTGAAATCAAAACTGCCTTCCATAAAAAGGGTAGGTACGCCTTTCTTAATTTCTCTCATTTAATCCATCAGCTAAGGAATACCATCCTGATGTCCAAAACACAAATAGCGCCAAAACAAAAGAAGCAGAGGTATTTCTTCTTGGAGATTTGTGTGATTTATTGATTTTTGTTAACAGGAAAAATTCAAACTTGTTGTAGAAGCTTATAAAACACTTTCGGATGAGATAAAAAGGAAGGATTATGATGAAACAATAAAACCTAAAGCTTCACCTTTTACCCAACAACAACAAGCTGATACAACCTGGCAAAATAAATATAAAAATTCAGGTTATACATATACCAGAGCAAAACCCAATGAAAAATTCTATGGCAATGAGAATAGCGAATTTAACAATTCAGGCCCTTACGGTAGCAATTATTGGACAAATGAAGATCCAAATTACCAACAATATCAACCTCCTCCACCAAACCAAAGAAAGCATTCATTTCTCAATTCTGTTAGCACGGAATCCCTTCTCGTTTGGTATGGAAAATCTTGATTTTTTCAATAAAAGAATATTCCATTAGGGGATTAGTAGCAACATTTATAGCAAGATATATTATTTTTGCATTCGAGTCAGACAGTCACAGGCCATATAGTGTTGAAGAAAAACTTGATCCATTCGATGAAGACGAAGAGGGTGTATTTATTCAAGTTGAAGTCCCAAAAGATCGTTCCAGAGCATTAACAATGAAAGAATGCAGAGGCTTGACTATTGAACAACTGGATGAATTGGATATCAAGGGATATACTCTTCCTGCTTCAATAAAGGAGCAAGTAATGGACTACAGAGAGACTCACAGACTGTATAAGAGAAAGCAAGATGCTAGTATCTGGAATTATAATAAGCAATATAATGAGAAACCTCCAGCTCCTGCAGACCGTTACTTTGTTCCATATGAAGGAGAGCCAGATGAGGAAGTCCAACAAAAGCCTAAAAAGCCAAGAAGAAAACCAAAGACGATGAAGGAAGTTGCAGATGATGTAAAGAAAGATATTATTGGAAATGACCCAACAAGACCTGAAGATATAAAGCCACCAGTTGTTGAGGCTGAACCAGTGAGAGAAGTTGAAAGACCCCAACAGCCACCTAAAGAAGAAGCTGCTGAAAGTCAAAATCAATCAGTCGGTGCAGGAGAAATAAAGATTCCAAGAATGAAAGCAAATATGTATCATTTAGAAAAACGTAGTTAGTTAAAAGAAATGATTATATGGGAAGAAGAGAGAATGAGAATATAAATAAAGATTAATCGATCTCTAAAAGAGAGGTTAATTTTGATAAAAAAGATTTTTAAGAAATGTATACGTTTTTAAAAATAAGAAAGATGTTTCTTTTTTGGATTTATACAATGTATATGAAGTACTTCATATCGTATATGGCCAAAAGAATTTGATTGTAGAAAAGGAACCATTATAAAAATTGAGGTGGGAAATGTAGGAGATAAAGACTGTTGGTATAAAGAGATGGAGGGGAAAGTTTTCTAAAGAAAGATATGAGAAGTGAGAAATGATTAAAAAGAACAAAAAATATTTTTGGATTGTTGAGTTTTTGTCTAGAAA
>Ga0182738_1001380_pt1 | contig 30553 bp, 26 predicted proteins | sample eDN5th30CBELigMG_FD_128876 | JGI IMG/M metagenome (GOLD analysis project Ga0182738, IMG submission 128876) | Enriched Miracle-Growth compost microbial communities from Emeryville, California, USA - eDNA 5th pass 30_C BE-Lig MG (version 2)... ...
ACTGGACCCAATGCGTCGCCATCACCCGCGACCTCTATGAGGAAGCGCGGCTGTCGCGCCTCGGCACCGAGAAGTTCATGACCGACGGCCGCCACACCGGCACCGGCGGCGGCAACCATGTCGTGGTGGGCGGCGCCCATCCGGCCGACAGCCCGTTCCTGCGCCGGCCGGACCTGCTGAAGAGCCTGGTGCTCTACTGGCAGCGCCATCCGTCGCTTTCCTATCTGTTCTCCGGCCTGTTCATCGGCCCGACCAGCCAGGCGCCCCGCATCGACGAGGCCCGGCACGATGCGCTCTACGAACTGGAAATCGCCATGGCCAGCGTGCCGGCGCCGGGCCATGGCACGCCGCCGCCGCCCTGGCTCGTCGACCGGCTGTTCCGCAACCTGCTGACCGACGTCACCGGCAACACGCATCGCTCCGAGATCTGCATCGACAAGCTCTATTCGCCGGACGGTCCGACCGGCCGGCTGGGCCTGGTCGAGTTCCGATCCTTCGAGATGCCGCCGGATTACCGCATGAGCCTGGCGCAGCAATTGCTGGTGCGGGCGCTGATCTCGATGTTCTGGAACAATCCGCAGCACGGCCTGCTGACCCGCTGGGGCACGCAGCTGCATGACCGCTTCATGCTGCCGCATTTCGTCTGGGCGGATTTCCTCGACGTGCTCGGCGACCTGCAGCGCGCCGGCTATGCCTTCGATCCCGTCTGGTTCGAGGCGCAGCGCGAGTTCCGCTTCCCCTTCGTCGGCCGGATCGAGCAGCAGGGCGTCAAGCTGGAGCTGCGCCAGGCGCTGGAGCCCTGGCATGTGCTGGGCGAGGAGGGCGCGATCGGCGGCACGGTGCGCTATGTCGATTCCTCGGTCGAGCGCATGCAGGTGGAGGTCCGGGGCCTCGACCCGCGCCGGCATGTCGTTTCCTGCAATGGGCGCCGCGTGCCGATGACGTCCACCGGCACGACGGGCCAGTTCGTCGCCGGCGTGCGCTACAAGGCGTGGCAGCCGGCGCGCGGCCTGCACCCGACCATCCCCGCCCACGCGCCGCTCACCTTCGACATTGTCGACAGCTGGTCGCAGCGCTCGCTGGGCGGCTGCGTCTATCACGTCGCTCATCCGGGCGGCCGCAACTACGATACGTTCCCGGTCAACTCCTATGAGGCGGAGGCGCGCCGGCTGGCGCGCTTCGAGGCGATCGGCCATACGGCCGGTCACTTCATGCCGCAGGCCGAGGCCGGCTCGCCGGAGTTTCCGATGACGCTCGACCTCCGCCGCCCGGCCAATCTTTGATGCCCGTGACGCGCAAGGAAACGCTCCGCCGCAGCAAGGTCGCCGCCGACCGGGCGGAGCGGCTGATCGCCAATTACCGCCCGCTGCCCGGCATCGCCGACGAGTTCATCGGTCCCGCTGGCAGCATCCGGCCGCACTGGATGCGCTTCGTCGAGTCGATGGCCGAGTTGGGCCCGAGCGAGGTGCAGCACCGCTTTGGCCAGGCCGACCGGCATCTCGCCGATTCCGGCGTCGTCTTTCGCGTCTATGGCGCGGAGAACGGCGACGAGCGGCCCTGGCCGCTGTCGCATGTACCGTTCCTGATCGAGCCGAGGGAGTGGGCCCATCTCGAGGCCGGCCTGATCCAGCGAGCCAAGCTGCTCGATGCCATTCTGGGCGATGCCTATGGCCAGGGGCGGCTTGCCGCCGATGGCGCGCTGCCGGCGGCGATCATCGCCGGCAGTCCGGAATATCTGCGGCCGCTGGTCGGCGCCGAGCCGGTCGGCGGCCATCATCTGCGCTTCTACGCCGTCGATGTCGGCCGCGGGCCGGATGGCCGCTGGTGGGTGGTTTCCGACCGCACCCAGGCGCCGTCGGGCGCCGGCTACGCGCTGGAAAACCGCATCGCCCTTTCGCGCGCGCTGCCCGACCTCTATCGCAGCTTCAATGTCGAGCGGCTGGCCGGCTTCTTCCAGGCGTTTCGCACCGGGCTGAACCGGTTGAACCGGCATGAGGAGACCCGCGTCGCGCTGCTGACGCCGGGCCCGCTCAACGAGACCTATTTCGAGCACGCCTATCTGGCGCGCTATCTCGGCTTCGTGCTGGTCGAGGGCGAGGATCTGACGGTGCGCGACGACACCGTCTACATGCGCACCATTTCCGGCCTGAAGCGGGCCGATGTGCTGTTGCGCCGCCTCGACGCCGATTTCGCCGATCCGCTGGAACTGAACCCCGCCTCGCGGCTCGGCGTGCCGGGGCTGGCCGGCGCGGTGCGCCAGCGCAACGTGGCGATCGCCAATGCGCTGGGCTCCGGCCTGGTCGAGGCGCGGGCCATTCTTGGCTTCCTGCCCGGCCTTGCCCGCCGCATCCTCGGCGAGGATCTGATTCTGCCGAATGTCGCCACCTGGTGGTGCGGCCAGACGCTGGAGCGCGACCATGTCGTGGCCGAGTTCGACCGCATGGTGATCGCCCCGGCGCTGGGCGCCAGCGTGCCCGGCCTGCTCGATCGCGGCGCGGTGCTCGGCGGCACGCTCGATCCCGAACGCAAGGAAGCGCTGATCCGCGCCATCGGCCGGCGCGGCACCGATTTTGTCGGCCAGGAAGCGGTCAAGCTCTCGACCACGCCGGTCTGGCGCGGCGAGGGCGAGAGCGCCCGGCTGGAGCCGCGCCCCTCCATTCTCCGCCTCTATGTGGCGCGCACGAATGACGGCTGGACGGTGATGCCCGGCGGCTTCTGCCGGATTTCCGACCAGCCCGACGCCCGCGCCGTGACCCTGCACCAGGGCGGCGCCTCGGCCGATGTCTGGGTGCTGTCCGACAAGCCGGTGGCGGAGACGACTCTGCTCGCCTCGCCGGACAAGGTGGCGCTGCAGCGCAGGACGCAGACGCTGCCGAGCCGCGCGGCGGAAAACCTGTTCTGGCTCGGCCGCTATGTCGAGCGCACCGAGGCGACGCTGCGCATCTTGCGCGCGATCGCCGGCCGGCATATCGGCGCCGAATATGACGGCGAAGCGGTCATCGCCCAGCTCGACGCCACGCTCGCCGCTGCCGGATCGATCGGCGAGACGGACGAGGACGCGACGCCGACCGAGCGCGCCATCGCCATGCTGACCGACCGCAGCGATTTCAACACCGTCCCGCGCCTCGCCCAGGCCTCGCGCCGGGCCGCTTCCGTCATCCGCGACCGTCTGTCGCCCGACGCCTGGCGCACCGTCGCCGACCTCGAGGGGTTGCTGAACCAGCCGCTGGAGGCCGAAACCGACAGTGACATGCTGGAGCGCGCCAATGCGGCGCTGCGTCTGATCGCCGCCTTCTCCGGCCTGGTGCAGGAAAACATGGTGCGCCAGCAGGGTTGGCGCTTTCTCGAGGCCGGCCGCCGCATCGAGCGCGGCCTCGCCATTGCCCGCGCCACGCGCTTCTGCGGCCTTTCGGGCAAGGCGGGCGAACTCGACGCGCTGCTCGAACTCGCCGACAGCCAGATTACCTATCGCATCCGCTACGTGATGCTGGCCGCGCGCGTGCCGGTGGTCGACCTCGTGCTGCTCGACGGCGCCAATCCGCGTGCGCTCGCCTTTCAGGCCGAGCGGATCCGGCAGGTGCTGGCCGACATGCCGGCGCATGCGCCGGCCGGGCTGCTGGCCCCGGCCGACCGGCTGGCGACGCGCCTCGCCGCCGAGTTGAGCACCGCCGACGCCGCCGCCATCGATGCCGGCGATCTGCTCGGTTTCGAGCAGACGCTGATGAAGATTTCCGACGAGGTCGCGCTCGCCTACTTCACCCACCGGCGGGCCGCCGACGCGCTCGATGGCGGGGAATGACCATGCTCTACGATATCCGCCAGACCACCCGCTACAGCTATGCCTCGCCGGTGCCGTTCTCGCGCCAGGTACTGCGGTTGCTTCCGGTCGCCCGCGAGGGCCAGCGGGTCATTGCCGCCGACCTCGTCATCACGCCGGAACCGACCGAGCGGCAGGACGGTTTTGACTTCTTCGGCAACCACATCACGACCGTTGCCTTCGCCTTTCCGCATGAGGAACTGACGCTGGAGACGCGCGCCCGCGTCGCCGTGGCCGCGGGCGACAGGCGCGACGGCGAGGCGACGCCCAGCTGGGAACAGATCCGCCGCCAGGCCGTGGCCGAGGCCGATCTCGGGCCGCTGTCGCCGGTGCATTTCCTGTTTGCCAGCCGCATCATCGCCATCGACGAGGCGATCGCCGCCTATGCGGTGGCGAGTTTCCCCGCCGGCCGGCCGATCCTGGCCGCCGCGTTCGATCTCACCTGCCGGATCAAGGCGGATTTCGCCTATGATCCCGAGGCCACCGATGTCACGACGCTGCCGGCCGACGCCTTCGCCAAGCGGGCCGGCGTCTGCCAGGATTTCGCGCATGTGATGATCGCCGGCCTGCGCACGCTCGGGCTGCCGGCCGCCTATGTCAGCGGTTTCCTGCGCACGCTGCCGCCGCCCGGCCAGCCGCGGCTGGAAGGCGCGGACGCCACCCATGCCTGGGTCGCCGTCTGGTGCGGCCGCGAGACCGGCTGGATCGGACTCGATCCCACCAATGGCGTCGTTGCCGCCGAGGATCACGTCGTGCTGGCGCTGGGGCGCGACTATTCCGACGCGGCGCCGGTCGACGGCATCATCGTCATCTCCGGCGACCACCAGATGGATGTCGAGGTCGACGTGCTCGCCATTTCCGGGTCCGATGCCGGATAACATCATCCCGGGACCGAATTTGCCGGGTGCGCGGGACAGGCTGGTATTTCTCGACGGCACACGGTATCAGGACGAATGCAATTCCCTGCCGCCTTGGCTTGCGGGATCGGTTGTCATGTCTGCCGCAAACGCTTCGACGTCGTTGCAAATGTGCAGGCTTGCCCCGATATGCGAGAGCCATTCTAGATAGGATTACGTGACCGTCATGTCTTCCACGTTCGACGTCGTCGCCGATGTGATCGCCCAGACCAGCGAAATTCCGCGCGAGAAGATCACCCCCGAATCCCACGCCATCGACGATCTGGGCATCGACAGCCTCGATTTCCTCGACATCGTGTTCGCGCTCGACAAGAAGTTCGGGATCAAGATCCCGCTCGAGCAGTGGACCCAGGAAGTCAATGCCGGCAAGGCTTCGGTCGAGGATTACTTCCTCCTGAAGAATCTCTGCGCGCATATTGACGACTTGGTCGCCAAGAAGACCGCCTGACAGGATCGGCGTCGAAGCCATCATGCGTCTCGAATATTTTCAGATGATTGATCGCATCGTCGATTTCGACGCTGCGGCCGGTCGTATTCATGCCAAGGCTTTCGTCCCCGAGACGAGCCCGGTGTTCGAAGGTCACTTTCCCGGCTATCCGATCCTGCCGGGCGTGCTGCTGATCGAGACCATGGCGCAGGCTTCCGGCTTCCTGATCCTCGGCCTGAACGGCCTTTCGCGCATGCCGTTCTTCGCCGGCAGCAAGAAGGCCAAGTTCCGCAAGTTCATCGAGCCCGGCGCCGAACTCGACGTCTATGCAACCCTGACGCATGACGGTTCCGGCTTCGCCGTGACCGAGGCGAAGATCGAGTCGGACGGCCCGGTCTGCGATGCGGAACTGACGCTGCGCGTCATGGACTTCCCGGCCCCGGAACTGGTCGAGAACATGCGCGAGCGGGTGCGGCAGATCGGCCTGACGCCGGTCGGAGATATGGTATGAGCGACAATTCCGGCGGCAACAGCGCCCGCGACGTCTGGGTCACCGGCATCGGCCTGATCTCCTCGCTCGGCGAGGGGCTTGATGCCCACTGGCAGGCGCTGGCGCTCGACGAGCCCCGGGTCGGCAGCGTCGACACCGAGCATTTCGCGCCCTTCCCGGTGCTCCCGATGGTGCCGCTGCAGCTCGACAAGCAGATTCCGCGCAAGGCCGACCAGCGCCAGATGGAGCCGTGGCAGCGCCTTGGCACCTATGCCGCCGGCCTGGCGCTCGCCGATTCGGGCCTCGCCGGCGACCTCGAGCGCCTTGCCCATATGGACATGATCGTGGCGGCCGGCGGCGGCGAGCGCGACGTCGTCGTCGATGGCCAGATCCTGGCCGGTCTCGGCGGCGCCGAGAATCCCGACGCCTTCCTGAACGAGCGCCTCGCCAACGATCTCCGCCCGACCCTTTTCCTGGCGCAGCTTTCCAATCTTCTGGCCGGCAACATCTCGATCGTCCACAAGGTGACCGGTTCGTCCCGCACCTTCATGGGCGAGGAACTGGCCGGCATCAGCGCCGTCGAGATCGCCGCGCGCCGCATTCGCGCCGGCGGCCAGGGCGAACAGTTCCTGGTCGGCGCGGCCTATAATGCCGAGCGCAAGGATATGCTGCTCAGCCTCGCGCTGGGCAACACGCTGTGGCAGGGCGCCGTCAATTCCGTCTGGGAGCGGGCCAATGCCGGCGGCGGCATGGTCACCGGCTCGCTCGGCGTGTTCCTGGTGCTCGAATCGCGCGAAAGCGCCGAGGCGCGCGGCAAATCCGGCTATGCCCGGCTGGGCCCGGTGCTGTCCGGCCGCAGCCGCCGCGAGCCCGGCCAGGCCACCGCCGTGGCCCGGGGCCAGATCGACGCGCTCCGTCCGGAACTGGGCGACAAGCCGGTCGGCCTGCTGTCGGGTGCCACGGGTGTCGCCGCCGCCACGCTCGAAGAGCGGTCGCTGCTCGAAGCGCTGGTCGCCGAAGGCACGGTCGGTCCCATCCGCGCCACGCAGAGCCTGCTCGGCAACAGCCTGGAGGCCGCTTTCCCGGCCCAGGTCGCGCTTGCCGCGCTGGCGCTCTCGCGAAAAGGCTTCTACCGGCCGGCCGATCCGACCGGATTGGAACTTGAAGCGACCGATGTCCCCACCCAGATCCTGGCGACGAGCTGGGGCTTCTGGCGCGGCGAGGGCATGGCGCTCCTCGAAGCGATCGACTGAGAAAGGTCACGATCATGGGCAAAGGCAAGACGCGGGATCATCTCGGTCGTCCGGTCGTCGCCGTCACGGGCATGGGCGTGGTCACCTCGCTCGGCCAGGGCATCGACGACAACTGGTCGGCGCTGACCTCCGGCAAGTCGGGCATCCACCGCATCACCCGCTTCCCCGTCGATCACCTGCGCACGACGATCGCCGGCACCGTCGATTTCCTGTTCGACGAGGTGCCGCGCTCGGCGGTGCTGACGGAAAAGCTGGCCGAACTGGCGGCCGAGGAAGCCATTGCCCGCGCCAGGATCGGCACGCCGGGCGATTTTCCGGGCATGCTGTTCATGGCGGTGCCGCCGGTCGAGCTCGACTGGTCGGTGAAGCGGGAGCTGTATGAGGGTGGCGACATCACGACGGCCGATCCCTATGACCGCATGATCGACAGCGCGATGACGCTCAACAGCGCCGATGCCTATGAATATGCGCTCTATGCCTGCGTCGCCGAGAAGACGGCCGACCGGTTTGGCACGCGCGGTGCGCCGATTTCGCTGTCGACGGCCTGTGCTTCGGGCGCGACCGCGATCCAGCTCGGCGTCGAGGCGATCCGCCGCGGCGATACGGACGCGGCGCTCTGCATCGGCACGGACGGCTCGGTGCAGGCGGAATCGCTGATCCGCTTCTCGCTGCTTTCGGCGCTTTCCACCAACAATGAAGACCCGGCGACTGCCTCGCGGCCGTTCTCGAAAAATCGCGACGGCTTCGTCATGGCCGAGGGCGCCGGTGCGCTGGTGCTGGAAGATTACGATGCGGCGGTCGCCCGCGGCGCCGAGATCCTCGCCGTCATCCGCGGCGTCGGCGAGCAGGCCGACGATTTCCACCGCACCCGCTCCAAGCCGGATGGCTCGCCGGTCATCGGCGCCATGCGCCAGGCGCTCGGCGATGCCGGCATCGGCCTGGACGAGATCAACTACATCAACGCGCATGGCACCAGCACGCCCGAAAACGACAAGATGGAAGCCTTGTCGCTCGAGGCCGTGTTCGGCGAGCACGTCAAGTCGATCCCAATCAGCTCCAACAAGTCGATGATCGGCCACACGCTGACGGCGGCCGGCGCGATCGAGGCGGTCTTCTCGATCCAGACGATCCGCAGCGGCGTCATTCCGCCGACCATCAACCAGGACGTAGCGGACCCCTCGGTGACGCTCGACGTGGTGCCGAACGTCGCCCGCGAGGCGCCGGTCTCGATGGTGCTGTCGAACTCGTTCGGCTTCGGCGGCCAGAACGCCTGCCTGGTGATCGCGGCCAGCCCCGCCTGACCGCGACGCCGGGTCCGGAGCGTGCCTCTGGCATGTTGCGCGCCGAGGCGGTAAAGCAGGCCCTGTTCAGAACGACAGACGGATAACTCATGCGCGCCCTGCAGCTGCTCGCCGACCGCAAGCTTTCGATCGTTGATGCCCCCATGGCCCCCGCACCCGGTCCGGGCGAGGTCCGCGTGGCAATGGGCGCGGTTGCGCTCAACCACATCGACGTCTGGGGCTGGCGCGGCATGGCCTTCGCCAAGCGCAAGCTGCCGCTGACCGTCGGCGCGGAAGCTGCCGGCACCATCGAATCGATCGGGCCTGACGTCGAGGGCGTCAAGGTCGGCGACCGCGTCGCCATCTACGGTGCCGAGACCTGCGGCACCTGCCCAGCCTGCCATGCCGGCCGTGACAATCTCTGCGAGAACGTCGCCGGCGTGCGTGGCTTCCACATTGACGGCCTCTGCTGTGAATATGTGACGCTGAAGGCGCGCCATGTCGTCGTCGCGCCCCACGGCGTCGCCCTGCGCGACATCGCCTGCACCCCCGTGACCTTCGGCACCGTGCAGCACATGCTGTTCGACAACGCCAAGCTCGAGGCCGGCCAGACCATCCTCGTCCAGGCCGGCGGCAGCGGCATCGGCACGGCGGCGATCCAGCTTGCCAAGGCGGTGGGCGCCACCGTGATCACCACGGTCGGCAGCGACGAAAAGGGCGAGAAGGCCAAGGCGCTTGGCGCCGATCACGTCATCAACTACCGCGAAGAGCGCTTCGAGGGCGTCGTCCGCAAGATCACCAAGAAGCGTGGCGTCGACGTCGTGTTCGAGCATGTCGGCGTCGATACCTGGGCGGGCAGCATGTTCTCGCTGCGCCGGGGCGGCACGCTGGTCACCTGCGGCTCGACCACCGGCATCTCGACCGAGATCAACCTGTTCCAGCTCTACCAGCAGCAGCTGCGCCTGATCGGCTCGTTCGGCTGCCGCATCGAGAACATCTCGCAGTCGCTGGCCAAGATCGCCGCCGGCGTCGTCAAGCCCGTCATCGACAGCGTCGTGCCGCTTGACGACATGGGCGATGCGCTGGACCGGATCGAGCAGCGCCAGGTCTTCGGCAAGATCATCGTCACGCTCTGATTCCCATGGCGCTGCCCAGCAAAAAGAAGAAGCCGGTCAAGCTGATGCGGCGCATCACGCGCAGCCGGGCGGCCCATGCGGCGATCGCCTTCGTCGTGCGCGGGCTGACCGTCGGCGTGCGCAGCTTGGGCGAACAGCGCGCCGGCCGCGTGGCGGGCTCGGTCGCCCGCTTCATCGGCCGCTTCGTGCCCGAGTCCAAGCTGGCGCGGCGCAATCTGGCCGCCGCCTTTCCGGAGAAATCCGAAGCCGAGCGGGAAAAGATCCTGCAGGGCGTGTGGAGCAATCTCGGCTGCACGGTCGCGGAATATGTCTTCCTCGACAAGCTGGTCGACATCGATCCCGAGCGCCTCGGCGAAGGCCGCATCGACGTCGTCGGCGTCGACCAGTTCCTGGCGATGCGCGACGACGGCAAGCCGGGCATCATCTTCTCGGCACATCTCGCCAATTGGGAGATTCTCGCGGTCGTCGCGGCACGGTTCGGCCTGCCGGTCGTGTCGCTGTTCCGCGCGCCCTCCAACAACATCATCGGCGAGGACCTGCTGCAGCAGCGCGAGCAGATGATGGGCAAGCTGGTGGCTTCCAATCGCGGCGCCACCTTCGAGGTCGGCGCGGCGCTGGATCGCGGCGAGCATCTCGGCATCCTCACCGACCAGCACCACCGCCGGGGCCCGCAGGTGCCGTTCTTCGGCCGGCCGATCTACGCCAACCCGCTCGTGGCCCGCCTCGCCCGGCAGTATGACTGCCCCGTGCATGGCGCCCGCACCATCCGCCTGCCCGACGGCCGTTTTCGCGTCGAGCTGACGCCGCCGGTCGAGATGCCGCGCGACGAAGAGGGCCGGATCGACGTCGACGCCGGCACGGCTAAGGTCATGTCGGTGGTCGAGGGCTGGGTCCGCGAACACCCCGAGCAATGGCTCTGGCTGCACAATCGCTGGCGATAGCCTTTTTCCGTTCTGTCACCTCTCCCTCAGGGAGAGGTGACAGAACGGCGACCGAACGCCCCAGGCGTCGCCCTTTAATTCCCTGCTGCCGCGTGGCAAACTCTGTTCATGGTTCATTCTCCTGTCCTCGCGGTGCCGCGCGACGGCCGCCAGTCGGATATGGCGCTGGCCCTGCAGCGTGGCGTCGGCCGGCTGTTCCGGGCGCGCGGCCATGCCATCGTCACCGAACTGGTGCTGGCGACGGGTCGGCGCGCCGACATCATCGCGCTCGGCCCCTCCGGCGAGATCACCATCGTCGAGATCAAGTCGTCGATCGCCGATTTTCGCGCCGACGGCAAATGGCCGGATTACGCCCCCTATTGCGACCGGCTCTATTTCGCCAGCCATGCCGGCGTGCCGCAGGAGATTTTTCCGGAACAGGCTGGGCTGATCCTGGCCGATGCCTATGGCGCCGAAATCCTCCGCGAGGCGCCGCATGCGCCGCTCGTCGCCGCCCGGCGCAAGGCGATGACACTCCGCTTCGCCCAGGCCGCCGCTCACCGCCTGCACGGCCTGTTCGACCCCGAGGCCGGCTTTCGCGAGATGCTCTGACTTCAATGTGACAAGTGTACGCTTTTAGCGTACACAGATGAGCAGGTCAGCTTTCGTACGCCCCGCCCTGTCCCCGCATCGAAGGATCGTTCCTTGGATTTCGAGTGGGATGAGAACAAGCGGCAGCAGGTCATCCGCCAGCGCGGCGTCGATATGCTCTATGCGGCCCTCATTTTCGAGGGTGTCGTGCTGACCCGGCCGGACGATCGGGCTTATGGCGAGGCGAGACAGCTATCGCTCGGCATGGTCGACGACGAGTGTTTTGTCGTGGTTCATACGGAGCGGAACGGCCGGACGCGGCTGATCACGGCATGGAAGGGAGGTCGCGATGAGCGGCGACAATATCAGGAAGGCCTCGCTCGCCGAGATCCGGCAGATGAGGGCGAAGAATGAACTCTTCCATGATGCCGAGGCGCCGGAAGGCGAGTCTCTGGGACCCGACTTCTGGGAGAAAGCCATGGCGGTGGAGCCGAAGCAAGCGCCCCGCTCGGTGCATCTGAAGCTCGATGCCGATGTGTTCGATTTCTTCAAGGCGAAGGGAAAGGGACATCTGACGCGGATGCAGGACGTGCTCCGGGCCTATGCGCGGGCGCATCGTCGGCCGTGATCGATGCCGGATGGCGATGGGCTCCGCATTGGTTCGCGCGTCGGGCTTGAAGCCATGGCGCTATGCCGCTAGACGGGATCGGCCAATTCGCAAAAGGAAAATCCCATGAGCAGCATTCGTCGCATCGAGCCGGGCCCCCGCATGAGCGCAGGCGTCGTCCACGGCAACACCGTGTATCTCGCTGGCCAGGTCGGCAATCCGGGCGACGACGTCGCAGCCCAGACGCAGACCGTGCTCGACACCATCGACCGCCTGCTGGCCGAGGCCGGCACCGACAAGTCGCGCATCCTCTCGGCCCAGATCTGGCTGGCCGACATGGCCAATTTCGGCACGATGAACACCGTCTGGGACGCCTGGGTCGACAAGGCCAACCCGCCGGCACGCGCCACGGGCGAATCCAAGCTCGCCACCCCGGCCCATCTGGTCGAGATCATCATCGTCGCCGCGCTGCCGTAGGTTCGGCCAAGCTGCGAAGACGTTCAGCGGCGACGGGTCCTCCCGTCGCCGTTTTCGTTTGGGTTGAGCCGATGTCCGGCTCAGCCCTTTTCGGGGTAGAGCGCCCGCAGGCCCTCGCGGCTGGCCGGGGCGACGCCGCGCTCGGTGACGAGGCCGGTGACCAGGCGGGCCGGTGTCACGTCGAAGGCCGGGTTGCCGACCTTCGTGCCCTTCGGCGCCAGCCGCACCTTGACGATCGAGCCGTCTCCGGCGACGCCGGAAATATGCGTCACCTCGTCGGAGGCGCGCTCCTCGATCTCGATCTCGGCCACGCCGTCCTGCATGCCCCAGTCGATGGTCGAGCCGGGCAGCACGACATAGAACGGCACATGGTTGTCTTTTGCCGCGAGCGCCTTCAGATAGGTTCCGATCTTGTTGCAGGCGTCGCCCGAGGCGGTAACGCGGTCGGCGCCGACCAGGCAGATGTCGACCTGGCCGTGCTGCATCAGATGGCCGCCGGCATTGTCGACGATCAGCGTATGCGGCACGCCATGCGAGCCGAGCTCCCAGGTCGTCAGGCTGGCGCCCTGGTTGCGCGGGCGGGTCTCGTCGACCCAGACATGGACGGGGATGCCGTCGTCATGCGCGCGGTAGACGACGCCCAGCGCCGTGCCCCAGTCGACGCAGGCGATCCAGCCGGTGTTGCAATGGGTCAGGATGTTGACCGGGCGCGAGCGGCCATTGGCCTCGTAGATCTCGCGCACCAGTCTCGCGCCCTGTTCGGCGATCGCGCCATTGGTCTCGATGTCCTCGGCGCGCAGCCGGTCGGCCGTGACATAGGCGGCGACGGCGCGGTCGTCCGGGGCGAGATCGCGGACCTCCTGGCGCATGATCTCCAGCGCCCAGCGCAGATTGACGGCGGTCGGCCGCGCCGCGTTGATCGCGTCGAAGGCGGCGTCGACATTGGCGTCGGACGGGTCGTCGCGCAGCGCCATGGCGTAGCCATAGGCGCCGGTGACGCCGATCAGCGGCGCGCCGCGCACGACCATGCGCTTGATCGCGTCGATGGCGTCGGCGACGTTCATCAGCTTCAGCGTATCGAAGCGATGCGGCAGCAGCGTCTGGTCGACGACCGTGACCGTCGTTTCCGAGGGATCGCGCCAGATCGAACGATAGGCTACGCCGTCGACTTTCATCAAAAATTCCTCGACCGAAAATGGGATGACCGCTCTCACGTAATCGAGTAGAGGCGGAAGTACCAGTCAACCATCAGGATTCCAGTGATGTCGACCCCGCAAATCCGCGCCGTCCTGACCGATATCGAGGGGACGACCTCGTCGATCTCCTTCGTCAAGGACGTGCTGTTCCCTTTCGCGCGCAGCCGCCTGCAGGGCTTCGTCACCGAGCACGCCGCCGATCCCGCCGTCGCGGAGGCGCTGGCCGAAGCGCGTGATCTCGCCAGGAGGCCGGATCTCGACACCGCCGCGACCATCGAGCTGCTCGCCGCCTGGATCGACGAGGACCGCAAGGCCAAGCCGCTGAAGGCGCTGCAGGGCATGATCTGGGAAGACGGCTACCGCTCCGGCACGCTGAAGGGCGACGTCTATCCCGACGTGGTCGAGAAGCTGACCGAATGGAAGGAGAGCGGGCTTTCGCTCTATGTCTATTCGTCCGGCTCGGTGCTGGCGCAGAAGCTGATCTTCGGCTTCACCCATTCCGGCGACCTGACGCCGCTGTTCTCCGGCTACTTCGACACCGCCATCGGCTCGAAGCTGGAAGCCGCCTCCTACAAGGCGATCGCTGCCGAGATCGGCCTTCAGCCGTCGGAAATCCTGTTCCTATCGGACAATACGAAGGAACTGGACGCCGCCCGCGACGCCGGCATGAAGACGATCGGCCTCGATCGCGGCGAAGTCGTCATCCCGCCGGACACGACGCACGCCATCGCCAAGGATTTTGCAGTCATCGACGCCAGGGCCGGCACGGTCCGCTGATCGGGTTGGGGGTAAGCAAGACCCTCACCCAACCCTCTCCCGCAAGCGGGCGAGGGCTTTTTCGGCCGGTGCAGACGGCGACAATGAGCCAGGCTGGGTTGGCGCATTCTCCATCCCCCCAGGCTCTCCGTCGGCGTGGTCGATACGGAACGACGGGGCGCGTTGCGCCCCCTCTCCCGCGCGCGGGAGAGGGCTGGGGTGAGGGTCTGACCGGCCAGCGTTGCCGAGACTGCCCAGCCGCAGCGCCACTTTGCCTCCGCCTCCGCATTGCCTCCGCCGTCACCCCAACCCTCGCCGTCATCCCGGGCGAAGACCCGGGATCCATTCAGCCGAGGCGTCGGGTGACAGACGTCGCAGCGCGGCTGGAACGGCGGAGGCGCCGAGCGTGAGCCTCTACCGCAGCGTCTCCTCAAAAAACGCCAGCAGCCGCTTCCAGTGGCGTTCGGCCCCCTGGGCGTCATAGACGCTGTGGTCGCTGACCGTCCAGCCATGCGGCATGCCGACATAGTTTTCGAGCATGTAGTCGACGCCGGCCTCGCGCAGCGCCTCGGCGAGCTTGGCCGATTGCCCCGGGGGAAAGCTGCTGTCGCTGCCGGCCATGCCGACATAGACGCGGCCCCGAATGTCGGCGGCCTTCCGATGTGGGCTGTCGGCCGCGTCGCTGGCGAGATTGCCGCCATGGAAGCTTGCCGCCGCCGCGATCCTGTCGGGATCGGTCGCCGCCGCCGTCAGCGCCCGGCCGCCGCCGAAGCAGTAGCCGACCGTGCCGATCCGGCCCGTCGCGCCGGCCTTTTCCAGGGCGTCGAGGAAGGCGCCGGTGTCGGCGGCGGTCATGGCCTGCGTCGTCGCCTGCAGCAGCGCCCGCAATTCGCCGCGCGTCGCCTCGTTGTTGAAGGCGTTGGTATCGAACGGGCCATAGGGCGCGGCGCGATAGAACAGGTCCGGCACCAGCACGAAATAGCCGGCATCCGCCAGCCGCTCGGCCATGCCGTACAGCGCCGGGCGTGGCCCGAAGGCGTCGCAATAGAGGATGACGCCCGCCTTGCTGGCGTTCGGCCCGGTCGGCGCGAAAAGCCCGGCCTTGGCGACGCCATCCGCCGTCTGGATCTCGACGTCTTGTCTCATCGCAGCTCTCGATCTTTGGAAAGGTTCGATGAAGATAAGGCGGCAGCAGCCATTCTCAATCGCTGTCGCGACCAAAGTTGCGCACCAGCACGGCGGCGAGGATGATCGCCCCGGTCAGGAGATCCTGCAGGAAGCTCGGCACGCCGAGGATGGTGAGGCCGTTGGAGACGACGGCGATGATCGCCGCGCCGACCAGCGTGCCGGGAATGCTCGGCTCGCCTTCGCGAAACGCCGTCATGCCGAGGAAGACCGCCGCATAGGCCTGCAGCAGGTAGCCGCCGCCGCCGGTCGGGTGCGCGCTGCCGAGGCGGGCCGTCAGCAGCAGGCCGGCGAGGCCCGCCAGCGCCGCGCAGAGCGCGAAGGCGACGACCATGTCGCGCCGCACCGGCAGGCCGACCAGGCGCGCCGCCTCGCGATTTCCGCCGATTGCGTAGAGCCTGCGGCCGAACTCGGTCTGGTCCAGCAGCAGCCAGAAGATCACCGCCACGCCGATCAGCCAGAGCGTCGGCACCGGCACGCCGGCGAGCGTGCCGCGGCCGAGATCGCGAAAGCCGGCCGGAATGCCGGAAAACATCGTCGCGCCGTTGGAGACCCAGAAGGTCAGCCCGCCGATGACGGTGCCGAAGGCGAGCGTGGCGATGAAGCTCGGCACCTTGTAGCGGGCGACGAGGAAGCCGGAGATCGCCCCCATCGCCACGGCCGAGGCCAGTACCACGATCATGACCACCGGGACCGCGATGCCGGCCGCGAACAGCGCGGCGGCGGCGATGCCCGCCCAGGAGACGACGGCCGAGACGGAAAGGTCGAATTCGCCCAGTACCATGACCAGCGTCGCGCCGATGGCGACGATGGCAAGCAGCGCCATCTGCTGGGTGATGTTGACGAGGTTCGACATCGAGCCGAAGGCGTTGGGCGAGGCGATGGTGAAGACGAGGACGATCAGCGCCAGCGCCAAAAGCGTGCCGTAACGGCGAAGAAGGATCATGCGGAGCGTTCCGAGGGCGGCATCTGCTCGTCGGGAGCATGGCCGAAGGCGGCGGCGACGACCGCCGCGCGGGTGAGCGAGGGACCGTCGAGCTCCGCCACCAGCCGTCCGGCATGGAGCACGAGCACGCGGGTCGAAAGGGCGAGCAGTTCCTCGATGTCGCTGGTCGCCATCAGGATCGCGGCGCCATCGGCGGCGATCCTGCGCATCTCGCCATGGATCTCGGCCTTGGCGCCGACATCGACGCCGCGCGTCGGCTCGTCGACGAGCAGGATCCGGATCGGGCGGCCGAGCCAGCGGCCGAACAGCAGCTTCTGCTGGTTGCCGCCGGAAAGCGTGGCGGGGGAATGGTCGAGGCCGCCGGCGACGAGGCGCAGCCGCGCGCCGGTGGCTCTGGCGAAGTTTCGGATCTTCGACCGCGACGGCATCGGCAAGGGGGAGAAGGCGCGAAAATCGGGGAGGTGGGCGAGCGAAAGATTGCTCTCGATCGAGAGCGCATTGGCGAGGCCCTCGCGGCGCCGGTCTTCCGGCACATAGGCGCAGCCCGCGGCGATGCGGCCGGCCGGTCCATGTCCCGGCACCTGGCCGTTGATGGCGATCAGCCCGCGCCCCGGCGTCGCGCCCCAGATGGTCTTCAGCAGCGACGAGCGGCCCGAGCCGACGAGGCCGTAGAGCCCGACGATCTCGCCCGGCCGGGCTGAAAAGGCGAAACGGCTGTCGCCGGGCCCGAAGGCGAGGTCGGTGGCGAGGACTGGCTTTTCAGCTCGACCTTTGGATTGGCCGGGCAGGGCGCCGACCGCAACATCCTGAGGAGGCCCGGAGGGCCGTCTCGAAGGACGCAGGGCGTCGGTGCCGGGAAGCTTCTGCTGCACATCCACCGTGCGTCCTTCGAGACGGCTTTCTGCGAAAGCCTCCTCAGGATGTTGGGGTTGGGGCGGCCGCAGGGCGGATGGTGAAACACCCGCCGTCCCCGACATCATCGCCACCAGTCCGGCGCGACTGGTGTCGGCGACCCGGCCCGCGCCGACGGTGCGGCCGTTGCGCAGCACGGTGTAGCTGTCGCAAAGGTCGAGCACCTCGTCGAGCCGGTGCGAGATAAACAGCACGGCGCAGCCCTCGGCGGAAAGCTGGCGCACGATCGCGTGCAACCGTTCGGCCTCGCCCTCGGAGAGGCTGGAGGTCGGTTCGTCCATGACCACGAGGCGGGCTGGATCCATCAGCGCGCGAACGATTTCCGCCATCTGGCGCTGGCCGGGCGTCAATCGGGCGGCGGGCTTGTCGAGCGGCAGGTCCGGGGCGATGCGCGCCGCGACATCGGCCACCTTGGCCCGCATGGCGCGGCGGTCGATGAAGGGACCGCGCCGGGGATGGCGGCGGCCGATCCAGGCATTGCCGACGGCGTCGAAATGCGGAACCAGGTTCAGCTCCTGGTGAATGAAGCGGAAGCCGAGCGCTTCGGCGGCGCGCGGGCCGTCGATGGTCACCTCGGTGCCGTCGAGGCGGATCGTGCCGGCGTCCGGCTGGTAGAGGCCGGACAGCGTCTTGATCAGCGTCGACTTGCCGGCGCCGTTCTCGCCGACAAGCGCATGCACCGACCCCGCGCGGAGCGCGAGATCGGCATAGTCGAGAGCTTTCGTCGCGCCGAAATGCTTGACGAGGCCGCCCAGCGCGAGAAAGGAATCCGATGTCACGGGCAGGTGACGCCCAGCGTCTCCGGGGTAATCAGCTTGGCCGGGGCGTAGATCTCGGCCTTTTCCGGCGTCTTGCCGGCGAGGATCTGGGTCAGGCCTTCGGCGGCGAGGCCGGCCATGGCGTCAAAGTCTTGGCTGACCGTGCCCTTGATGTGGCTGCACGACTTGATCAGCTCGACCGCCTGCGGATTGCCATCGATGCCGGCGATGATGATCTTCGAATCCGGCTTGTCGGCCTCGATCGCGAGCTGCGCGCCGATCGCCGGCTCGTCCCAGGCTGCCCACACCGCGTCGATCTGGTCGCCCTGGCTCTTCAGCCAGTTTTCCGTGGTCTTGCGGGCATCGTCGATCGGGCCCGGCACGACGACGTAATGGTCGGCGATCACCTTGATATCGGGATATTTCTTCAGCGCCGCGTCCAGCGCCAGCTCGCGCTGGTGTACGCCCGGATGGGCCGAATAGAAGAACTTGACGATGTTGCCCTTGCCGCCGAGCTTGTCGAACAGGAAGTCGGACAGTTTGGTGCCGAGCTCGAAATTGTCCGAGGTGACGTTGAGCACGACGCCCGGCGCCTTGGCGCCGTCGATGGTGATCACCGGGATGCCGGCGGCGGCGGCCGCGCTGACCTGATCCTGGATCTGGGTCGGGTCGACGCTGACGAGCACGATGGCCGCGACCTTGGCGGCGACGACGTCCTCGATGCGGCTGGCGAGCTGGCCCATGTCGCCGCGCGTGTCGACGACGGTCGCGTTCCAGCCGGCCGTCTTGGCCTTGTCCTGGAACACGTTGATCATCTGGTTGGTGGCGACCGAGCTCTGATACGGCGTCAACACCGCCACGTCGGCGGCGAACGATCCGACCGTCGAAGCCATCAGGCCGGCAAAGGCCAAGCCAAGAATTCCAGCCCGCATTTTATCACTCTCCCCTTGGGTGCGGGGAGAGTGATATCGCTTCCGCTAGCGTCGGCGCAAGCGGATCAGAGCGCCGGATCGAGCGCGGCGGCCAGCGCCCGGGCATGGCTTGCCGCCGTGCGGTAGGCGGCGAAGCGCCGGGCCGCCCGCCTGGCCCGTTCCTTGCGCGGCTTGACGACGGTCTCGTCGCGGATGCCGGTGAGCTTTTCGGTCTTCTTGGCGCGTCCTGCGGTTTTCGTTTCGGCCGCGTCGCCCTTGGCCGCCAGGCCGATGATCGGCGCGATGATGCGGAAGGCGCCATAGGCCGTGACGATGCGGCTGGCGGCCGGCACCGTCACTTTGGCGCCGGTCACGTCGGCGATCAGCTGCGCGACGGTGAGGCTGCCGGCGACGCCGCCGGCGAGCGCAATGGTCGCGGGGCGGATCGGCAGCGCCTCGAGATTGTCGCGGATGGCGTGGGCAAGCCCTTCCAGCACGGCATAGGCCAGCGCTTCCGGCGCATGGTCGCGGTCGAGGCCGAAAAACGCGCCGCGCACGGCGCGGTCGGAGAAGGGCGCCCGCTCGCCGATCAGATAGGGCAGGAACAGCGCGCCGGGCGGGTTGGCGTCCTGGGCGGCCGCCGCGGCATAGAGCTCGCCGACCGGCTTGTTGGCGATCGCGGCATACCAGTCGATCGCCAGTCCCGCCGCCAGGAAGGGCGAGATGACGATCACGTCGGTGCCGACGGGGGCCGCCAGCGTGTAGGCGTCGCGCGGCGGCTTGGCGACGGAATAGGGCATGGTCGCCGCGATCCAGCCGGTGGTGCCGAGATAGGCGTGCGGCCGGTCGTGCTGCTCGCTCGCCGTGCCCCAGGCCGTTGCGCCGCCATCGCCGGCGCCGACATAGACGGGAATGCCCGGCTTCAGGCCGAGCACGCTGGCCGGTTCGGCCAGCAGCGGACCGGCCAGCGCGTCGGCGTCGAGGATATCGGGAAGAATCGCCGGCGACAGGCCGATGGCGCCGAGTATGGTCGCATCCCAATGGCGGCCGGCAAGGTTCAGCAGGCCGGTGGTGGTGGCGCAGGTCGGATCGACGACGGCGCGGCCGGTCATGCGATGGATCATCGCGTCCTTGGCGCCGAACAGCACGCGCTCGACCTTGCCCATGGTGTCGATCTCGTGGTTCAGCAGCCAGTCGAGCCGGAACAGGCAGAGCGCCGGCTCGGCGCGGTTGCCGATCCGGGTCTCGAAATCGCCGGGCAATTGCGCCTTCAGCGCCTCGATCTCCGCCGCCGTCACCCGCGCGTCGCTGTAGAGCAAAGCGGGGCGCACGCTGGCGCCGTCCCGCCCGAGCAGGATGACGTTCTGCATCGAGCCAGTCAGCGTGATGGCGATCGGCTGGATGTCGATGGCGAGCGCCTTGACCGCGTCGACCGTCGCCTTCCACCAGAGCGCCGGGTCCTGCTCGGCCCAGCCCGGCTGCGGCGCCTGGGTGGTGATCGACGCGTCGGCGGAGCGCAGCGTGCGGCCGGCCTCGTCGAACAGGGCGGCCTTCACCGACGAGGTCCCGACGTCGATGATCAGTACCGTGCGCGCCGGCGCCGGCTTTTTGACCAGTTTCCTGGCTGCCATGTTCGAATCCCTGTCCGCAGTTTCGGGAGGCGCAATCTAGAGCCTGTTCCGTGGCGATGGAATCGACATGGCGACGCGCCCCTCCCGTTCCGGCAGGTTGTCCGCCGAAAGGTTGGTGTCAGGCGGCGTGTGCGCTATGCGGCAGGATGAAGGGCGCATCGGCGGGGACGCCGCCGACATGGACGCTGACGCCGAAGACGGCGCGCATCATCGCATCGGTCAGTACCTCGCGCGGCGTGCCGCTGGCGGCGATGCGGCCGGCGCTGACGACGATGATCTTGTCGGCGTAGAGAGCCGCGAGGTTCAGATCGTGCAGGATGGCGATGACGCCGCCGCCGGCGCGGGCGAAATTGCGCGCCGTGTCGAGTGTAAGAAGCTGATGACGGAGATCAAGGCTCGCCGTCGGCTCGTCGAGGAAGAGATAGCGCGGCACGCCGCCGACGATCGGCTCCCACACCTGGCAGAGCACGCGCGCGAGATGCACGCGCTGTTGCTCGCCGCCGGACAGCTCCTGGAAGAAGCGGCCGCCAAAGCCGTTCAGATCGACGCGGATCAGCGCGGCGGCGACGCGGGCGGCGCGGTCGGCCGGGCTCAGCGCGCCGCTGGTGCCGAGGCGGACGACCTCGTGCACGGTGAAGGGGAAGGCGAGCGAGGAGGCCTGCGGCAGCACGGCGCGGCGCTGCGCCAGCTCGTATGGCCGGTAGGCGGCGAGGCTCTTGCCGTCGAGCTTGATGATGCCCTGCGCGGCGCGCAGTTCGCCGGTGACCGCCTTGAGGATCGTGGACTTGCCGGCGCCATTCGGCCCGACCACCGCCGTCAGTTCGCCCGGCGCGACGCTGAGCGAGACATTGTCGAGAATGGCGCGCTGGCCGGCGCGGACGGTGAGGGCTTCAACTTCCAGCATTTCTGCTTCCCGTTTCCTGGGAGAGCGGCCGGCCGGTCGGGCCGCCGCGTCTCCCGCTTCAATCGCAGGCCGATGGACGCCTAGAGATCGATGACGCCGCGCTTCCTGAGCAGGATCGACAGGAAGAAGGGCGCGCCGATCGTGGCGGTGACGATGCCGATGGGCAGTTCGGCCGGGGCGACGATGGTGCGGCAGATCATGTCGGCGACGATCAGCAGCGTGGCGCCCAGCAGCGCGGTGGCCGGCAGCAGCGTCCGGTGTTCCGGCCCGATCACCAGCCGCAGCACATGCGGCACGACGATGCCGACGAAGCCGATGATGCCGGCAAAGGCGACGGAGACGCCGACCGCCAGCGCCACGACGAGGATGATCAGGCTCTTCAGGAACTGCGTGTTGAAGCCGAGATGGCGGGCTTCCGCCTCGCCCAGCACCAGCGCGTCCAGCCCTCTCGCGGTAAACGGCATGGCGAGGAACACGCCGACGATGAACGGCGTGGCGAGCAGGATCTTGTGCCAGGTCGCGCCGCCGAGGCCGCCCATCGACCAGAAGGTCAGTTCGCGCAGCTGGAAGTCGTCGCTGCGGAAGACGAGATAGGCGGTGATCGCCCCGGCGATCGCGCCGAGCGCGATGCCGGCGAGCAGCATGGTGCCGACCGAGGTCTGGCCGCGCCGGGTGGCGATGGCATAGAGCAGCAGCGTCGTGCCGAGGCCGCCGAAGAAGGCGGCGATCGGCAGTGCGCCGATGCCGAGGAAATCCATCACCGGCGCCAGGAAGGCGCCGCCGAGCACGATGACCAGAACGGCGCCGAGCGCCGCGCCGGCCGAAACCCCGACCAGGCCGGGATCCGCGAGCGGGTTGCGGAACAGGCCCTGCATCATCGCGCCGGCCAGCGCCAGCGCCGCGCCGACCAGCGCTCCCAGCAGGGTGCGGGGTACGCGGATGTCGAACAGGATGACGTGGTTGACCGTGCTGATCGCATCGAAGCGGCCGGCGATCGCGTCGGAAAGCAGGCCGGCGACCTCCGCCGTCGACATGCCGGAGGGGCCGACGCAGAGCGAGATCACGCTGACGGCGACGAGCAGGACGACCAGGCTGGCGGTCACCACCCGCGCCCGTCCACGGCGGTCGCCGGCGACCGGGGCTGTCATGGCGAGGCTCATCAGTCGGCTGCCGGCCATTCGGGAAGGTCGAGCTTGGGATAAAGCGCGTGCGCGAGATCGCGCGCCGCGTCCGCCGTGCGCGGCCCGAAGCCGAGCAGGTAGAGGCCGTCCATGGTGACGAGCGCCTTGTCGCGGGCCGCCGGCGTCGCGCGCAGAGCGGGCGAATCGAACACGACTTCCGGCTTGGGCGGGCCGCTCTGGCCGATCATCATCACGACGACTTCCGGTTCGGCTGCGATCAGCGCCTCGTCGGACGCCGGCTTGTAGCCCTCGACGGCCGCCATCGGATTGATGCCGCCGGCGATCCGGATCATCGAATCGGCGGCGGTGTTGTGGCCGGCCGCCATCGGCTTGCCGCCGTTCAGGCTCATCAGGAAGACGGCCTTCCTGCGCTCGTTTTCCGGGATCCTGGCGAGCGCCGTCTCCAACGCCTTGAACTTGGCGGCCATGGTGCCGGCGAGCTTGTCGCCCTTTTCCGTCTCGCCGAGAATGTCTGCGATCAGGCGCACCTTGGCGAGGATGCTGTCGCCGGTCCGGCGTTCGGGCACGATGACGATCGGCACGGAAGCGGATTCGAGCAGGGTGATCGCGTCCTTCGGGCCGGAGCCCTCGACGGCGATGATCAGGTCCGGCTTGACCGAGAGAACGCCCTCCGCCGACAGCGCGCGCATGTAGCCGACATCCGGCTTGGCGGCGGCCTCCGGCGGATAGGACGAGGTGGTGTCGCGGGCGATGATCCGGTCGCCGGCGCCCAGCGCATAGACGATCTCGGTGATGTCGCCGCCGATGGTGACGATGCGGTCGGTCGAGCCAATCGTGACCTTGCGGCCGGTCGCATCCTCGATCACCCGCTCGGCCGCGACCGACTGCACGATCGCGCCGCAGGTGATGACGATGGCGAAGGCGAGCCCGAACAGGAACGGGAAGCGGCGACCCGACAGGCGCTCGACTGAGCGGAGGGCGCCGAATGGCGAAGGAGAATGCGAGAGCCTCATCATGATCCCGTCTACTTGTTCAATATGAGCTTGCCGGCCCGGGTGAGGCGCAGCCTGTAGTCTTCGCCGACATGGCGAATGATGATTTCGCGCGTTCCGTTGAGGAGTTCGTCGCTGGAAATCACGCGCGGTCCCGAACCCGGTACAGGGGTCTCCGGGGCATCCCCGGCCAGTCGTGTCTCGTGCATGTCAGCTCCACCGGATTGCCTGGGTGGCGGCAATTTTGAGTTGTTCTAAACTTGCGAATAATTCGCAACAATTTAGTTGACTGACGTACTCACCTTTTCGTATCTCCGCAAGTGAAAGATCGTCGATGCCGGTTTCGATGCGCTCGGGGGAGCCACGGAGAACGGCAGATTGCCAAGCACGCCAGTGCCGCCGCCATGCGCGCCCGGACAGCCAGCCAGGCCCATTCAAACCAATGCCTATGGGGCTCGCATGCGTGTTGCTCGACACAAGACTTGGCTGATGGCTGGTACGGCCGCAGCCCTCCTCGCTACATTCGCGGCCACCGCCGCCAGGGCGCAGACCGCCCCGGCGCCGGCCGCCGATCGCACGGAAACCGACGAGGAGCTGAAGAAGAAAGCCGCCAAGGGCGAGACCGCCTTCCTGGCGCCGATCGTCGTGACGGGCGACCGGGACGGCTGGAAGAACCCGTTCACGACCCCCGCGCCGATCAGCACGGCCGGCGAGGACGAGATCCAGCTGTTCGGCCAGCGCAATATCGGCAATGTGCTCCGCGCCATGCCCGGCACGTTCTCTCGCGACAGCATCCAGAACCCCGGCCTGTCGGTGAACATCCGGGGCTTCGAAGGGTCGGGACGCGTCAACGCCATGATCGACGGTGTCCGGCAGAACTTCCGCTTCACCGGCCACGAGGCGCAGGGCTTCGTCTATGTCGACCCGGCGCTGGTCGCCGGTGTTGACGTGCAGCGCGGCGCGGTGTCGACCGCGGGTGGCGCTGGCGCGCTGGCCGGTACCGCCAATATGCGCACCATCGGCATCGACGATATCCTGAAGGACGGCAAGAACTGGGGTGCGCTGGCGACGCTCACCTGGGGCAGCAACGATGTCGGCTTCTCCGAAATGGCGGCCGGCGCGCTGCGCTCGACCGGCGGCGGCGCGGCCATCGCCGGGGCGATCAGCTACAGCAATCCCGGCGACTACCAGAATGGCGACGGCATCACGGTGCCCTATACCGGTCAGAACCTGCTTTCCGGCCTGGTCAAGGGCGAGTTCAAGCCGACCGACGACCTGACGGTCAATCTCGGCGCCGTCCTCTACGACAATGATTTTTCGGCCAACAGCTACAATCAGAACGTCAAGTCGAACACCTACTCGGCAGGCGTCAACTGGGATCCGGATAGCGAACTCGTCAACGTCCGGGCGCACCTGTACTACAGCGACGTCAAGATGGACTATGACAGCCCGATCACGACGGGCTCCTATGCCGGCCGTCACATCGATGATCAAGGTATCGGGTTCGACATCTCCAACACGTCGAATTTCGACCTCGGCGCCGTTCGCGCCAGCGCAATTTATGGCTTCGAGTATTTCCACGACACGGTCGACACCTACAACACGGTCAACCCCACCATCGGGGGTGGCGTCAATCCGAGCGGCAAGAGCGGAATTGGCGGCGTCTTCTCGGAAACGACGTTCAGCTACAACATCGTCGATGTAATCGCCGGTCTGCGCTACGATTTCTACACGCTCGACGGCGCCTTTGTGGCGCAGCCTGGCAATGGCGCCGGACTGCCGGCGGGCAATAACGAGCTCGACCAGTCGGAAGGTCGCGTCAATCCGCGCCTCACCGTGGCCCTCAATCCGTATGAGTGGCTGCAGCCCTATGTGACCTATGCCGAGACGTTCCGCGCCCCGACCATCAACGAGACGATGCTGGGTGGCTCGCATCCCGGTGGCGGCATCGGCATGGGCCCCAACCCGTTCCTGGATCCCGAGATCCTGAAGGGCTGGGAAGTCGGCGCCAATATCCGCAAGAACGGACTGCTGACCGAGGACGACATCTTCCGCATCAAGGCCAACTACTTCTACCAGAACATCGAGAACTACATCACCGCCGGACTCGGCCAGGGCGGTTCGGTGATGTTCGTCAACAATCCAGGGACGTCGACGGTCCAGGGCTTCGAACTGGAGACCGCCTATGATGCGGGTTTCGCGTTCGGCAGCATCGCCTACACCTATACGAATACCGACTTGCCCTCGCAGACCAACGGGCTCGGCGCCTCCAGCTACATGCCCGACAACGTCTTCACGCTGACCGGCGGCGCGCGCTTCCTCGAGCAGCGCCTGACGATCGGCGGGCGAGTCAACTATGTCGGCGAGACGCAGGGCGGCGAAGCCCTGTTCGGTCCGCAGGCCGACTGGGCCGCCTATACGCTGGTCGATGCCTTCGCCAACTACAAGTTCGACAACGGCCTCGACCTCTCGGCCAATATCACGAATCTGTTCGACAAGGCCTACACGCCCGCCCTGTCCAACATCGCCAGCGCTCCGGCAATGGACACGGGTCGCGGTCGCACCTTCCTCCTGACGGCGAAGATGCAGTTCTGAGCCGGCTTTGAGACCGCCTGCCCGGCGGTGTGGTGACGACGGGCAGGCGCGAGGGGGGAAGACCGGAAACGGTCGTCCCTCCTCATTTTTTGCCTATCTTGAAGAATCACCCCTACACGCACCTCATCGGCACGCAAACGGAAGAACGATCATGTACATCGCCATGAACCGCTTCAAAGTCATCAAGGGCATGGAAGCCGAGTTCGAGGAAGTCTGGCGCACGCGCCCGCGCAACCTGCACGAGCTCGAAGGCTACATCTCCTTCAAGCTGCTGAAGGGTGCGACCGCCGAGGATCACACCCTCTATTCGTCGCACACGGTTTGGCGGAGCGAAGAGCACTTCGTCGCCTGGACCAAGTCGCAGCAGTTCCGCGATTCCCACAAGGGCGCCGGCGACCGCAAGCCGATGTTCCTCGGCCACCCGAATTTCGAAGGCTTCCAGTCGGTCGAAGGCGTCATCTGATCCGACGCTGCCGGCGAGGCAGGATCTTGGGGCGCGGCCGGTCAGGCCGCGCCCTCCTTGTTTCAGGATCGGCGCGGACGCTGCTCAGTGCGCCTCGTCCCAGTTGTCGGCGGCGCGCGCGTCGACATTGAGCGGCACGCTGAGCGCCACGGCCGGCGTGGGCGCGTTCTCCATGACGCGGGTGACCAGCGCCAGTGTCGGCTCCACCTCCGCCTCCGGCACCTCGAAGATCAGTTCGTCATGCACCTGCAGCAGCATGCGCGCGTTGAGGCCCGCTTCCTCCAGTGCCGGCTCGACGCGGACCATGGCGCGGCGGATGATGTCGGCCGCCGTGCCCTGCAAGCGGGCGTTGATGGCGGCGCGTTCGTTGAAGGCGCGGATCGAGGCGTTCTTCGAGGCAATCTCGGGATAGTGGCAGCGGCGGCCGAACAGCGTCGTGACATAGCCGAGGTCGCGGCAGATCCGCTTGGTCTCTTCCATGTAGTCGCGGATGCCCGGGAAGCGCTCGAAATAGCGCTTGATATAGGCGCCGGCCTCCTCGCGGGCGATCGACAGCTGGTTGGCGAGGCCGAAGGCCGAAATGCCGTAGATGATGCCGAAATTGATCGCCTTGGCGCGGCGACGCACGTCCGAAGGCATGCCTTCGACCGGCACGCCGAACATTTCCGACGCGGTGAGCGCGTGAATGTCGATGCCTTCGGAGAAAGCCGTCTTCAACTGCGGGATGTCGGCGATCTCGGCGAGCAGCCGCAGCTCGATCTGCGAATAGTCGGCCGAGACCAGTTTGAAACCGGGATCGGCGATGAAGGCGGCGCGGATCTTGCGCCCCGCCTCGGTGCGGACCGGGATGTTCTGCAGGTTCGGCTCGGACGAGGACAGGCGGCCCGTCGTCGTGGCGGCGAGCGCGTAGGAGGTGTGGACCCGCCTGGTCTCGGGATGGACATAGCCGGGCAGCGCGTCGGTATAGGTCGAGCGCAGTTTCGAGAGCTGGCGCCAGTCGAGGATCTTCTGCGGCAGTTCGTAGCCCTGTTCCGCCAGGTCCTCCAGGATGCTGGCGCCTGTCGCCCAGGCGCCGGTCGCGGTGCGGGTGCCGCCGGGCATGCCCATCACGCCGAACAGGATGTCGCCGAGCTGCTTCGGCGAGCCGACATTGAAGGGCTGGCCGGCGATTTCCTGGATCTCGGCTTCCAGCGCACCCGCCCTCTGGGCGAATTCGCCGGAGAGCCGGGAGAGGATGGCGCGGTCGATCGAGATGCCGCGCCGCTCCATCGAGGCCAGCACCGGAATCATCGGCCGCTCCAGCGTCTCGTAGACGGTCGACATGCCCTCGGCGGCGAGGCGCGGCTTCAGTACCTGCCAGAGCCGCAGCGTGACGTCGGCATCCTCGGCGGCGTATTCGCTGGCGCGCTCGATCGGCACGCGGTCGAAGGTGATGCGCGCCTTGCCCTTGCCGGTGACGTCGTCGAACGAGATCGGCTTGTGGCCAAGCCACTTCTCCGACAGCGGATCCATGCCATGCGTGCCGCGACCGGCGTCGAGCACATAGGAGATCAGCATGGTGTCGTCGAAAGGCGCCGTCTCGATGCCGTGGCGGGCGAGCATCAGCCAGTCATATTTGAGATTCTGCGCCACCTTGAGCACGGCGCGGTCTTCCAGCATCGGCTTCAGCAGCGCAATCGCCACGCGGATATCGAGCTGGTCGGGCAGGAGCCCCTCCGTGAACAGGCCGTCGCCCTCGCCGCGATGCGCGAGCGGGATATAGCAGGCCTCGTTCGGCGCCACGGCGAGCGATACGCCCACCAGCTCGGCCTGCATCGGGTCGAGCGAGGTGGTCTCTGTGTCGACGGCGACGACGCCGAGTTCGGTGGCGCGGGCGATCCAGGCCCGGAGGCTGTCCTCCGTGCGCACCGTCTCATAGCCGGAATGCGAGAAGGGGATTGCCTTGATGGCGCTGGCCCGGGTGGCCGCGAGGCTGGAGGGCGTCAGCCCGCCAATGTCGTCGAGGCCCGGCTGCGGGGCGGCCTGGGCGCCGAACAGCGAGGCCGCGGTCGCGGCGCGGCCCGCCTCGCGGGCCCTGGCGGTGAGCGCCCCATCCGTCTCAACGCCACCGGATTCGACGCCGGTGGCAGCGGCGACGCGGCCGGTCAGCGTCGTGAATTCCATCGCCTTGAGGAAGGCGATCAGCTGCTCGCCGATGATCGGCCGCACGCCGAGCCGGTCGATCGGCTCGTTGAGCGGTACGTCGCGGTCCAGCGTCACCAGCTGCATCGAGATCCGCGCCATCTCGGCATGGGCGATCAGCGCCTCGCGGCGCTTCGGCTGCTTGATCTCCTCGGCCCGCTGCAGAAGCGTTTCCAGATCGCCATAGGTCTCGATCAGCTGCGCCGCCGTCTTGACGCCGATGCCGGGGACGCCGGGGATGTTGTCGACGGAATCGCCGGCCAGCGCCTGCACGTCGACGACCTTCTCGGGGGGCACGCCGAATTTCTCGATCACCTCGTCGCGGCCGATCGTCTTGCCCTTCATCGTGTCGAGCATGATCACGCCCGGCTCGATCAGCTGCATCAGGTCCTTGTCGGAGGCGACGATGGTGACGTCGGCGCCGGCGGCCACCGCCTGCCTGGTGTAGGTGGCGATGAGATCGTCGGCCTCGAAGCCTTCCATCTCGATCGACGGAACGTTGAAGGCGCCGACCGCCTGGCGGATCAGCCCGAACTGCGGTCGCAGGTCCTCGGGCGGCTCGGGGCGCTGCGCCTTATACTTGTCGTACAGCGCATTGCGGAAGGTGGTGGCGGAATGGTCGAAGATGACGGCCAGATGGGTCGGCTTGACGCCGGCCTCGTTCGCTTCCTTGAGCAGCCGCCACAGCATGTTGCAGAAGCCGGCGACGGCGCCGACGGGCAGGCCGTCGGATTTGCGCGTCAAGGGCGGCAGCGCATGGTAGGCGCGGAAAATATAGGACGATCCATCGACCAGAAAGACGTGATCGCCCTTCTGGACGGGGCGGGAAACGATGGCGGAAGCGAGCGTGTCTGACATGCGCGGACTATGCCCGCGAGCATCCGGTTTGGCTACAGCCGGCGACACGATGACAACGCTTCTGTTGCCATCGGACTGTCGGCGGCAACGGGGTCAGCGGACCTTGGCCGGGCTGGTGGCGACGACGGTGGCGACGGCGAGCAAGGCCGTGATGCCGGTCAGCGCGAGCACCATCTGCATCAGCGGGCCGTCGGCCATGCCGGCGGTCGCCGCGATGGCGGCGATCAGGCCGAGCCCGCAGGCGCCGCACAGGCTCCCGAGCCGCTCGCGGGCGAAGGCCGCGACGACGGCGCGCAGGCTGCCGGCGGTGAGCAGGCCGAAAATGGCAAAGGCGGCGTACAGCGCCCAGTCCTCGGAAGGCGGCAGCAGCGGGCCGAACGGCGCGAAGCCGGTCAGCGCGGCGACGCCAAGGATGGGGCGGCGCGACAGACTGGTGACGCTGGTGGCGGCGAGCGCGCCGGACAGGTAGAGCAGGGCGCACAGCGCGATCGGCGTCAGCGCCGCCAGCGTCGCCGACGGCTCCAGAGGCGTCCTGCTGCCGAGGAAGAGCACGAGCGTCGTGGAGGCGGCCAGAGTCGCGGCGATCTGCATCGTCGCCTGCTGTTCCGTCTGTCTTGCCAACCGTGCCATTGCCGTCTCCTTCGACCGACCCCGTTGCTTAACGAAGCATTATCCATCTTCGTTCCCGGCGCTGTTACGGGGGTCACAGGCCGGCCGCGGCGGGACCGGCCGGCCGCTCCGCGGCGACGATCAGCGGTTGGCAACTGCCGATTCCCCTGAAATCGCCGTATTCATGGAGCATTCGGGCCGCTAAACATGCGCCCCCGCGCACCCTATCGACCCTTTGGATCGGAAGACGAAACAGGCATGGCGAGACCGCCGCGGAGCGAACGGATCGAACCGGTGCTCGACAAGCCGCAGGACCCGGATGAAGGCGAATTCGACATTCGCCTGGGCGCCGACGACCGTCCGGCCGGGGGCTTCACGCCCCGTTCGCCGCGGGAGCGGGGCGAACGCGACGCCGAGACGCGCAGCGAGCCGGGCTTCGGCGCCGTTCGCGGCGAGCCGGAATTTGGCGCGGAACGACAGGAGCCCGGTTTTGGCCCCGCCCGCAGCGAACCGGGCTCTCGCAAAGCCGGTGCCACCGAACGGCGCGAGCCGGGCCTGGCGCTGGAGCGCTCCGGCCGCCGGCGCGAAGCGCCCGAGCC
>Ga0182738_1001382_pt1 | contig 30536 bp, 31 predicted proteins | sample eDN5th30CBELigMG_FD_128876 | JGI IMG/M metagenome (GOLD analysis project Ga0182738, IMG submission 128876) | Enriched Miracle-Growth compost microbial communities from Emeryville, California, USA - eDNA 5th pass 30_C BE-Lig MG (version 2)... ...
AGTCGAGGCAGCCTCCGCCAACTTCACTTCCGCGTCCTTGTCTGTCGCCATGCACTGAGATCCTTCCCATCCCAGGACCTACACAGACCATCTGACACCCCCCAGTCGAGGGCCGGGCGGTCACAGCCGGGCCAGCGGCACGTCATATCCCGGCACCGCACAAAGTCAGCTAATGCTTTCGAGGGCACATACCCCGGCTCGGGCGGGGCATCGGCGGGATGCACCAACGACACCAACCGGGCCGATCGAGCGAGCTCGGCGATCAACTCCGGCGGGATCAATCCCTCAGACCCGACCAACGAGCCCGGTGCATCACCAGTCCCGTCGACGGTGGCCTGCTCGGCGATCACATGAATCACCACCGGCGAAGCGGCCGCCCGGCCTCCGGCCGTACAGTCGCGGCGTCCGCAGCGGCACCCCAGCCGATCGGCCCGGGCCGCCAACGCCCCCATGGCGTCGGCACGCCGCTGGTCGCGAGTGCGTGGATCGTGTTCACAGACCGTGGCGGCCAACGCATCCAACGCTTTGTCCACCGCACGGGCGTCGGTGGTGAACATGCTGCCTTGGATCTCCGAGAGACCACCTTCGACATAGTTCCCGAACAGGATCTCGCGTTCGGCTTGGTGCTCTTTGCGGCGGCGTACCGCATCGGCGTCGGCTTTGGCCACGATCTTGTCGATCTTTCCCGCCAGCCGGCTCTTGGTCAGCGACGGCCACCGCGTCACCTGCGCCGCCAACTGGGCGTCAACGGCCGCCAGCACCTCCGGGTCGGTGATCAACCCGGTGCGATACACCATCGTCTGAAACAACCGGATATCGATGTCGCCGGCGCAGAACACCTGCGCCACCTGCGGCAACTGCTCCCGCATCGCCCGGGCATAGTGCAACCGACTGCCCGCCAGCCCTTGACTGATCCGCAACGCCGCCGCCACCTCGGCCGCCACCGCCGCCTCGGTATCGACCGCCCACTGCTCGGTCTCACCACACGCGCTCAACCGCAGGGCGAACAACTCCCCGATCGCCACCAACTGCGCCGCCGCCGCCCGATTCTCCGCCCGCGCCGACACGCAAACCCGCTCCACCAGCGCCGCCGACTCCGGTGTAGTGCGCGGGTGACGCTGCTCAAACCACGCCCTGAACTCCGTCAACGAACCCGGCGTAGGCAGCCGCGACATCGACGATTCGAACATACGTTCGATTGTAGCAGGACTAGGTGACGCCGGCCACCGCGGCAAGAACTCTCGGGCGGAGGCTGGACTGGGCTAACAAAAGGTGGGCCGGAAGTCAGTGCAGAGTTTCCGGGCACCACTCGTGCTGGGCGGCATCGATCGCGACGTTCACACAGCTATTTCTGACTACGGATCAGAAGGTTAGGGGTCTAGCTCAGCTCCCAGACCGCGGTCACGGTGAAGCTCACGGTCTGCTGACCGGGCTCGACCGGGGGAGCGGCGGCCATCGCGCGGGGCATCGGCATCCCGACCGGCGTCGGCGGCGTCTCGCCGGCGATCTCGGAGATCGAGATCACCTGCCCGAGTCGCAGGCCCGACAACTGGGCGTACTGCTCGGCGCGGTCCTTGGCGTCGTTGAAGGCCCGCTCCCGAGCGCCACGAACCAGCGCCGAATCGTCCTCGATTGAGTAGCTCACCCCGTTGATCCGGGTAGCGTCCCCGCCGGCCCGCACGATCACCGCGAGGACCTGGGAGGCGGAATCACGCTCGACCTTGACCCGGATGGTGTTGCCGGCCCGGTAGCCGGTGATGTTGGCCGACCCGCTGGCGTCGGGATTGCCGTACTGCGGCTGCAGGCTGACCTGGGTGGTGCTGATGTCCTTGCGGTCCACGCCGGCATCCACCAGTGCGTCGATCACCGCCTGCTGACGCTCGCTGGTCTGGTTCATCGCGCTGGTGACGTCTCCGGCGACGAACTCGATGCCCGCCTCGGTGGTCAGCGTGTCGGGAACCCCCTGGACCTCGCCGGTGCCTACTACGGTCACCTGGCGCGGGATGTCCGTTCCGCCGCCCGGCGCGGCATCGCAGCCGGCCATCGCGAGGGCGGCCACGCCGGCCAGCGCCATCGTCATCGACCAGCGGAGAACCATCCGGGCACTGTGTGTCGGCATGACTGGCACCCTATCGGAGTCGACTCACACGCCGGCGGAAAAGACCCATGCGGCACACTCGGGTGATGACCTCCGCACCGTCGCGAGCACTGTCCAGCGCCATCGAGCCGTTCGCCGGCCAGGTGTACTTCTCCCCGGAGTGTCACCGCGGCTACGCGGCGCTCGGTTTCGGTGCCAGCCCCGCAACAACCGACGGGGTCGAAATGCCGGACGGGCCAGCGTACTTCTGCAGCCGCGGCTCCGCGCTGGGGCAGGCGCCCGGCGATGTGATCGCCGCGACGTTCGGGGTGTTCAATCCGGCCGTGGTCGTTCCCGCCGTCGGCTACGGCTGGAAGCTGACCGACGCGCCGACCATCCGGGCGGCGCGCACCGAAGGTGCGGTGGCTCAGCTGCGCCGGGTCTTGGGTGCAGCCCCTGACGGCATCGAGCGCGCGGTGGAATTGCTGCGCCGCGCTGCCGATGGTCTCTCGGTGGCGGGCAAGCCACTGTTCGCCGGGCTGGTTGCCGACGGGCTGGTCGGCGAGCCGCTCGCCGATGCCTGGCTGTTGGCTGACCAGCTGCGCGAATTCCGTGGCGACGCGCACGTGAACGCCTGGGTGGCAGCGGGATTCGATGGCGTCGAGATCGGCCTGATCACCGAGCTCTACCGCGGTTTCCCGCGGCGCACCTACGTGCGGTCCCGGGCGTGGAGTGATGACGACTTGACCGGGGGCGAGGCCCGGTTGGCCGAGCGCGGTCTAGCGCGCGACGGCGTACTCAGCGATGCCGGACGCGCCGCGCGCGAGGCGGTCGAGACGGCGACCGATGCGGCATGTGCTCCCATCGTGGCCCGCCTCGGCAACGACCTCGGTGAATTGGTGGAACTGGTGGGCGGGTGGTCGAAGCGGCTGGTCGACGCCGGTGGCTTCCCACAGGCGTGGCTGGGAGCTTCGGCTAAGGGGTAACCAGGATCTTGCAGTGCCGGCCCGGGTCGGCCAGCTCGTCGAAAGCTGTGCCCACGCCGTCGAGTCCGACCTCGCCCGTGATCAGCGGAGCTACGTCGATCCGGCCCTCGGCGATGTTCCGCAGTGACGCGGCGAATTCCGCCGGCTCATACGCCAGTACGAACTGCACGCTGATCTCCTTGGCGATGGCGTAGAACGGGTGCACGGTGTCGGGTTCCATGCATACTCCGGCCACCACCAGCCGGCTGCGCACCGGCGCTCGCCGCAGCACGTCGTCGATGATGCCCGGCACGCCGACCGCCTCGAAGATCACGTTCGGGGTGACTGTGTCAAAGGGTGAGCCCTGCGCCGGGTCGAGGGTGCGGTGCGCGCCCATGGTCGTCGCAAGGTCTCGCCGGGCGGGCGAATAATCAGCGGCCACAATGTCTTCCACCCCTGCGGTGCGCAAGGCGGCGACGATCGCCATCCCGATCGGTCCGCAGCCCAACACCAGCGCCGTCTCGCCGGCCACGATGACGGATCTGTTGACCGCATGCAGTCCCACGGCCATCGGCTCGGTCAGTGCGGCGTGGCGGGGATCCACCCCGTTGGGGATCGGCACCAGCAGCGGAGCCGACAGCAGCATCTTCTCGGCGTAGCCGCCCAACGTGGTGTTGGAATAGACGATCGGTTCAATGTTCTTGGCGGCCAACAATACCGGGATGGAGGTGACGGGCGTTCCGGCGGGAAGGGTCTCGGTTCCGGGGCCGGCCTGCAGCACCGTCGCGCTGAACTCGTGACCCATGAAGATGTCGGCGCCCAGATTGATCGATGCCCGCGAGGACGGGCTGCCCGACATGGCCTGCGTCGCGGCCAGCACCTGCTCGCCATGCGAGGCGAAATGCAGGTCGGATCCGCAGATGCCGCAGGCGGTCACCGCAACGAGCACCTGGCCCGGACCCGGCGTCGGCTCCGGCACGTCGTCGCGGTAGACCATCCGCCCGTCGCGCAGCACCGCCGCGCGCATCAGGGTGAACTATTCGCGTCGGGGGGCGCGGACTCGGTCACGTGCTCGACGACGGCGTTCTTGATCGCCTCGCCGGCTCGACCGAACAACGTGTCGCGCATGCCGCGGGCCCAGTCATGCGATGCCTTGGGTGCGGTCAGTTGACCCTTGAAGTGTGGAATCACCTTGCGGGCCAACAGCTCGTAGCTGTGATAGGTAGCCTCCGGGGCGGCCCAGTCATGCCCCAGGAACAACAAGGTGCCGAAGCCGCCGGAGCGCTCCAGCAAGCCGCTGATGTGTTCGATCGCGTCATCGGGTGTGCCGATACAGCAGCTTCCGGCCGCGGCGTAGGCCTCGACGAACTCGGTCGGCGTCTGCGGCGAGCCTTCGACTTCGCTGGCCAGCGGTACGAACCCGGCCGCGCCGAAGTAGTTCGCGAAATCCTGCAGTCCGTAGGTGCAGTCGGTCACCGCCTGCTCGCGGGTGTCGGCGATGTGCATGATGCTCAGCACCCGCCAGTCACCCCGGTCCGGTTCGTCGCGGCCGGCTTTGGCGGCCTGATCGCGCACCACATCCCAGGTGTTCTCCAGTGCCGCAAACCCGCCCGGCACCGACATCGACAGTGACAGCAGTGAGGTGCCCAGCGCGCCCGCCAACCGCGGCCCGGACGGCGAAATCATTGCGGCCGTAGAGACTTCTGGGTAGGGCCAGGTGTAGGGGCGAATGTGCAGGGCGGCGTCGCGCAGGGTGAACCAGTCTGAATGCCGAGTGATCAACTCACCCGGCTCGGCCCGGAACAGTGCCAGGATCGCCTCCAGGGACTCCTGCATCATCCGGCGCTGCTCGACGGGATCGATGCCCATCATGTGGGCGTCGGTGGGCAGCGCGCCCGGTCCCGCGCCGAACATCACCCGGCCGCGGGTCAGGTGGTCCAGCAGAACCCAACGGTCGGCCACCATCAACGGGTGGTGATACGGCAGCGAAACCACACCGGTGCCCAGCCGGATGTGCTTGGTGCGTTCGGCAGCGGCGGCGATGAACACCTCGGGACAGGCGATCAGCTCGTAGCCGCCGGAATGATGCTCGCCGAACCAGGCTTCGTCGAAGCCCAGCCGGTCCAGGGCGACGACGCGTTCCATGTCGTATTCCAGTGCGACCGTCGGTGATTGACCCAGCGCGTGGAAGGGGGTGATGAAAACCCCGAAACGCAGCGGCCGGGCGGTCACAGCTGTACCCCGCTCAGGAATTCCAGCAGCTCCGCGTTGACCTCGTCGGGCCGCTCCTGTTGCAGCCAATGGCCGGCGCCGTCGATGATCACCTCGCGGTAGGGGCCGGTCACCAGCTCGGCGGCCCGGTCGCGGCGGGTGAAGGCCAACACCGGATCGGCGGACCCAGCGATGAACAGGGTGGGAATGTCGATGGTGGCGGCGGGCGGAGTGGTCATGATCTCCCAGTTGCGGTCGAGGTTGCGATACCAGTTCAGCCCGCCGGTGAACCCAGTGCGGGTGAACTCGGCGATGTAGTGGTCCAGTTCGTCGGCGCTGATCCAATCCGGACGCGCCGCCGGCTCGGCAAGCCGATCGATGAAGCCCATCGGCCCGGGAGCCGTCATCAGCAATGCCGATTCGCGGTCGCCGGGACTGAGGCTGCCCATCATCCGGCGCATGGTGCGCGCCGGATCGGAATCCAATTCCGCGTCGGCCACGCCCGGCTCCTGGAAATAGAGCATGTAGAAAAAGTTCTCGCCGAAGATATTGCGGAACGCCTCCGTCGGGGGAGCCTGCGGTCGGGGCACCGGCGGCACACTGAGCCCCACCACGCCGGCCACCCGGTCCGGGTGCAGCTGCGCGGCGCTCCACACCACCGGGCCGCCCCAGTCGTGGCCGATCCAGATCGCACTCTGGGCGCCGACGTCGTCCAACAGGCCGACCAGATCACCGGTGAGCGAGGCGATGTCATAGGCAGCGATCTCATCCGGTCGTGACGAGCCGCCGTATCCGCGCTGATCGGGCGCCAGTACGTGGAATCCCGCGTCGGCCAGTGCCGGGATCTGATGGCGCCACGAGAAGGCCAATTCCGGGAATCCGTGGGCCAGGAGGATGACCGGGGCACCACGCTCGCCCGCCTCGGTGACCCGCAGGGTCACGCCGTTGGTGTCGACGAATCGTTGAGTTGCTCGTTCGATTGCGGGAGCCACCGTCACACCAAAGCACAACCGGGCCGCTATCGAACAGGGTTCCCGAGTCCGGCCAGGCAGGTCAACCGCAAGGGACGGTAGCCTGAACATGCCCAGCTGCATGTATTGGAAGGATTTGGCCGCGCCCGGCCGATGTCTGATGAATCGCAAAAACGTGATCCGCACCGTAACCGCGATCGCAGTGGTGTTGCTGCTCGGTTGGTCGTTCTTCTATTTCAGCGATGACACCCGCGGATACAAGCCGGTCGACACCTCGGTGGCGGTGGCCCAGATCCACAGTGGCAACGTCAAGAGCGCCCAGCTCGACGACCGCGAGCAACAACTGCGCCTGGTCCTGAAGACCCCGCTCACCAGCGTTGAGGTGACCGACAAAGCCGGCAAGTCGGGTAAAGCCGACAAGTCCGGCCGGGCCGAGAAGGTCGACAAGCTGATCACCAAGTACCCGACGGGGTACGCGGTTCCGCTCTACACCGCGCTGACCGCCAAGAAGGCCGAGATCAACACCGTGGTGAACCAGGGCAGCCTGCTCGGTTCACTGCTGATCTACATGCTGCCGATGCTGCTGCTGATCGGGTTGTTCGTGATGTTCTCCCGAATGCAGGGCGGCGCCCGGATGGGCTTCGGCATGGGCAAATCACGGGCCAAACAGCTGGGCAAGGACATGCCCAAGACCACCTTCGCCGACGTCGCCGGAGTGGACGAGGCGGTCGAAGAGCTCTACGAGATCAAAGACTTCCTGCAGAATCCGGGCCGCTACCAGGCGTTGGGCGCCAAGATCCCCAAAGGCGTACTGCTCTACGGCCCGCCCGGCACCGGCAAGACGCTGCTGGCCCGCGCGGTCGCCGGTGAGGCAGGCGTGCCTTTCTTCACCATCTCCGGCTCGGACTTCGTGGAGATGTTCGTCGGTGTCGGCGCATCCCGGGTGCGGGACCTGTTCGAACAGGCCAAGCAGAACAGCCCGTGCATCGTCTTCGTGGACGAGATCGACGCAGTCGGCCGCCAGCGCGGCGCCGGCATGGGCGGCGGACACGACGAGCGCGAGCAGACCCTCAACCAATTGCTGGTGGAGATGGACGGGTTTGGCGAGCGGGCCGGCGTCATCCTGATCGCGGCCACCAACCGGCCCGACATCCTCGACCCCGCGCTGCTGCGGCCCGGCCGGTTCGACCGCCAGATTCCGGTGACCAACCCCGACATCGCCGGGCGGCGGGCGGTGTTGCGGGTGCATTCGGCGGGCAAACCGATCGGCCCTGACGCCGACCTGGACGGGCTGGCCAAGCGCACTGTCGGCATGTCCGGCGCTGACCTTGCCAACGTGATCAACGAAGCGGCGCTGCTGACCGCGCGCGAGAACGGCACCGTCATCACCGGCGCGGCGCTCGAAGAAGCGGTGGACAGGGTGATCGGCGGCCCCCGTCGCAAGGGCCGGATCATCAGCGAACACGAGAAGAAGATCACCGCCTACCACGAGGGTGGCCACACCCTGGCGGCGTGGGCGATGCCCGACATCGACCCGGTCTACAAGGTCACCATCCTGGCCCGCGGCCGTACCGGCGGGCACGCGGTGGCGGTGCCCGAGGAAGACAAGGGCCTGCGCACCCGCTCGGAGATGATCGCCCAGCTGGTCTTCGCCATGGGTGGGCGCGCCGCCGAAGAACTGGTGTTCCGCGAGCCGACCACCGGCGCGGTCTCCGATATCGAGAAGGCCACCGCGGTCGCGCGCGCCATGGTCACTGAGTACGGCATGAGCGCCAAGCTGGGCGCGGTTCGCTACGGCACCGACCACGGGGACCCGTTCGTCGGACGTGCGATGGGTAAGCAGGCCGACTACTCGCACGAAGTGGCCCGCGACATCGACGACGAGGTCCGCAAACTGATCGAGGCCGCGCACACCGAGGCCTGGGAGATCCTCACCGAATACCGTGACGTCCTCGACATCCTGGCCGGCGAGCTGCTGGAGAAGGAGACGCTGCACCGCGCCGACCTGGAGAAGATCTTCGGCGACGTGAACAAGCGGCCCCGGCTGACGGCGTTCGACGACTTCGGCGGGCGGGTCCCGTCCGACAAGCCGCCGATCAAGACCCCCGGTGAGCTGGCCATCGAGCGGGGCGAGCCGTGGCCGCAGCCGAAGCCGGAACCGGCGTTCAAGGCCGCCATCGCTCAGGCGTCGCGGGAGGCGGCGGCCCGGGCGGGCGAATCCGGTCCCAACGGCAGCAACGGTGTACCTGCCGGCGGTGAGGCGGGCACCCAACCCGACTACGGGGCCCCGGCGGGCTGGCACGCGCCGGGCTGGCCGCCCTCGCAGCAGCAGCCGCAAGCCCCGCAGCAGGGCGGTTACTGGTATCCGCCCCAACAACACTGGCCGTCCAGTGGTTACCCGCCCGCTCAGCACTACCCGCCTTATCAGCACCGGCCCCAGCCGTACCCCGGTCCGGGTCAAAAGCCGCCGCCTAGGGCATCGTCCGGTGAGGCAGACGGTGGTGGTCACGGTACGGAGAACAACCGGTCCGAGCAGCCGTCCGGTGACTGAGAAAGCGGGGTCGACGATGACGTCGGCAATTTTCGATCAGGCGCGCGCCGAGGCCGCCGTGCGCGAGCTGCTGTTCGCGGTGGGCGAAGATCCCGACCGCCCAGGTCTGCTCGATACCCCGGCACGGGTCGCACGGGCCTATCAGGAGATGTTCGCCGGGCTCTACACCGACCCGGACGCCGTGCTGGAGACCACCTTCGACGAGCAGCACGAAGAGCTGGTGATCGTCAGGGAGATCCCGCTTTACTCGACCTGCGAGCACCACCTGGTGTCCTTTCACGGTGTCGCGCATGTCGGGTACATCCCCGGCTATGACGGCCGGATCACCGGTCTGTCCAAGCTGGCGCGGGTGGTCGACCTCTACGCGAAGCGGCCGCAGGTACAGGAGCGGTTGACCGCGCAGGTCGCCGACGCCCTGATGCGCAAACTCAATCCGCGCGGAGTCATCGTGGTGGTCGAGGCCGAACACCTCTGCATGGCGATGCGCGGAGTGCGCAAACCCGGTGCGATCACCACCACGTCGGCGGTCCGTGGGCAGTTCAAAACCGACAGCACGTCGCGTGCCGAGGCCCTGGAACTCATTCGGCGCAAGTGAGCCAGACACGCGTGCTGGTCGTCGGGGTGGTCAACGTCACCGCCGATTCGTTCTCCGACGGCGGACGCTACCTCAACGTCGATCGTGCCGTTCAGCACGGCCGAGAGCTGGCGGGCCAGGGTGCCGCGATCATCGACGTGGGTGGCGAATCGACCCGGCCCGGCGCGGTGCGCACCGACCCGTGGGCGGAAGCGCAGCGAGTGGTTCCGGTGGTGAAAGAACTTGCTGACCAAGGTATTACGGTCAGCATTGACACGATGAACGCCGCCGTCGCTGAAGCCGCGCTGGACGCCGGTGCCACGATCGTCAACGATGTGTCCGGGGGAGCGGCGGACCCCGCCATGGCTCCGCTGTTGGCCTCTTCGGGTGCCCGATGGGTGCTGATGCACTGGCGGCCGGTCGATCCCGGCAATCCGCATCGGGCGCCGTGCTACCGCGACATCGCCGCCGAGGTCCGCCAAGATCTGCTCGCCGCCGTCGACGCGGCCGTGGGCGCCGGTGTGGATCCGGCGCAGTTGATCGTCGATCCCGGTCTGGGCTTCGCCAAGACCGCGCAACACAATTGGGCCCTGCTGCATGCGTTGCCGCAATTGGTCGACCTCGGCATGCCGGTGCTGGTCGGAGCGTCACGCAAGCGGTTTCTCGGTACGCTGCTGGCGAGCGAGGACGGCACTCCGCGACCGCCCGACGAGCGTGAAACGGCCACCGCGGTGATATCGGCGTTGTCCGCGCTGCACGGCGCCTGGGGCGTGCGGGTGCACGACGTGCGGGGCTCGGTCGACGCGCTACGAGTCCTGGAAGCCTGGAGTCAAGGAGGCGCAAGCGATGACTGATCGGATCGAGTTGCGCGGCTTGAAGGTTCGTGGAAACCACGGTGTGTTTGCGCACGAGCGTGTCGACGGTCAGGACTTCATCGTCGACATCACGGTCTGGATGGACCTCGCCGCTGCGGCGGCCAGCGACAACTTGGCCGACACCTACGACTACGGACAGCTGGCACAGCGCGCCGCGGATATCGTCGCGGGCCCGGCTCGCGATCTCATCGAGACCGTCGCCGCCGAGATCGCCGAGGAGGTGATGTGCGACGCGCGGGTGCAGGCCGTGGAGGTGACGCTGCACAAGCCACACGCCCCGATCCCGCTCACCTTCGCCGACGTTGCGGTGGTGGCCCGGCGCTCACGCACTGACCGGCGCGGCAAGGTGGTGCCGGCGTGAGTCGCGCGGTTCTTTCCATTGGGTCCAACCTGGGGGACCGATTGGCTCAACTGCAGTCGGTGGTTGACGGCCTGAGCCCGGCCGTGCGCGCGGTATCGGGGGTGTACGAGACCGAAGCATGGGGCGGAGTCGAACAGGGCCCCTTCCTCAACGCGGTGCTGATCGTCGATGATCCGGCCGCCGATGAACGCGGCTGGCTGCGACGGGCGCACGAACTGGAGCAGGCGGCCGAGCGGGTGCGTACGCAGCGCTGGGGGCCGCGGACCCTGGATGTCGACGTGATCAGCTGCCACGACCTGCACCGGACGGAGGTGCTGTCCGACGACGACGCGCTGACCCTGCCCCATCCCCGGGCCCATCTGCGTGCGTTCGTCCTGGTGCCCTGGTTATCGATCGAGCCGGAGGCGCGACTGACCGTAGACGGCCGACCGCGTGCGGTGACAGATCTGCTCGACGAGCTGGAACCGGCGGAGCGTGCCGGAGTGTCGCTGACCGACCTGGTGCTGCAGCTCTGATGGGCCCGACTCGCAAGCGTGACGTGGCCGCCGCGGCAGCCGCGGTCGCCATCATCAGCTACTTGGCGGTCCCGCTGCTATACCGATGGTTCCCGCCCATCACCGTGTGGACCGGGATATCGCTCCTGGCGGTCGCGATCGCCGAGGGCGCCTGGGGCCGCTACGTCGGTGCGAAGATCGACGACGGACAGATCGGCGCCGGGGTCGGCCGGCTGCATCCGCTCGCGGTGGCTCGCACCGTGGTGGTCGCCAAGGCGTCGGCCTGGATGGGGGCGCTGGTGCTCGGCTTCTGGCTGGGTGTGCTCGGCTATCTGCTGCCGCGCCGGTCTACTCTGCAGGTTGCGGCCCAGGACACCGGCGGCGCGGTGGTCGCCGCGGCCAGCGCACTGGCTCTGCTCATCGCCGCGCTGTGGCTGCAGAACCGCTGCAAGTCGCCGCACGATTCAGGTCCGCCCACCGAGCTGACCGGAAACCAACCCGGGTAAGAATCGCCGGAGTGGGGCGACACGCGGATTGACCTCGTACAGGTACAGTCGGGCAATGCGCGCCAGCAGCGGTACCCGACAGAGCGACGAGGAGGGGGCACCTCCCGCTTGCGGGGGAGAGCGGCGCAGATGAATTCGGTCCTGTCCCGCGCCCCGGGTCGGCGTGGAGTTCGCAGGCCGGGCTGGACGTTGATGACGGCGTTGCTGATCCTCGCGATCGCCGCGAGTTCGGCGCTGGTGTTCACCAGTCGGGTGGAGTTGCTCAAACTCGCCGTCATTATCGCGCTGTGGGCCGCGGTCGCGGCGGCATTCGTGTCGGTCATCTATCGGCGGCAAAGCGATGTGGATCAGGCCCGGGCCCGAGACCTGAAGCTGGTCTACGACCTGCAACTGGACCGGGAGATTTCCGCACGGCGCGAGTACGAGCTGACGGTGGAGTCCCAGCTGCGCCGCGAACTGGCCTCCGAACTGCGGGCGCAGGCCGCCGACGAGGTCGCGGCGTTGCGCTCCGAATTGTCCGCGCTGCGCACCAACCTGGAGATTCTCTTCGACGCCGACCTGAGTCACCGGCCGGCCCTCGAGCCTGAGCGCACCCCGGTCCGTGCCTACAGCGACTGGGCGCGCTCCGCTGAGCAGCCCCACACCGGCGCCACCCGGGTCGCGTCGTCGGCCACCACGAGCTACCCGCCGCCGGACTCGGTCACCGAGACCGCGGAGAACCCGATCATCGACGTTCCGGAGGTGCGGATCCCGGCCGCCGGGAGCCCCCCGCCCCAGGCTCCGCAGAAACCGCAGGCGCCGCACGTCGAGGGCCGCCGCGGTTCGCATCGCCGTAGCGCCGACGAATCACTCCGGACGCCCGAGGAGACCCCGCCGTCACAACCGGCCGCCGCCCGCTGGGCCCAACCGCCGCAGCCCTTCGTCGCGCCCGAACCCCGCCGCGAGCCGGAGCCGCCGCAGCCGCCACCGGCCCCGCAGCCTGCTCCCCGTGCTGCAGCGCCGACCCCGTCCTGGAAACCCGTTGGCGCCGAGGGGGAATGGTTGCCGCCGGGTGCTCCCGGCAGCCACTGGTCCGCGGATGTTCCGGCGGAAGCCGGACGGCACGGCTTCTCCGAGGAGAGCACCGAAGCGCCGAGTCGCCACGGTCGCCACTCCGGACCGGCCGAATCCGCCACCGGTCCGGTGAACGGCGCCGAACCGGCACGCCACGAGGGAGGGGGTCGCCGTCGGGCGCGCTCTCGGCATGCGGCGGAGCCGGCCGGCGACCAAGTCCAGCCGACTCCGGTCAACCCGGCACCGCCGGTAGTCCCTGAGCCGCAGGCGGCCGAGCCGGAAGCTCCCGCCCACGTCAGTGCGGCCGCGTCCCGGCATTCCGGGAGCGCTGACGGCCCCAGCACCGGCGGCCAGTCGGTGGCTGACTTGCTGGCCCGGCTGCAGCCCACCCCGACCGAAGGTCGGCGGCACCGCCGCCGCGAGGACTGATCCCCGCTTAACTGCGACCAACGTCACTCGCAGCGCCGGGACCGATCGGGATAGACTCACCGGCGACCGTCCGGTACCCGCAGCGCGGGACTGGAACGAAAACCACGAGAACCTGTGAGGTCGTCTGCATGGCGCAGTTCGACGGACTGCGGCCCGCCCGGCTCAAGGTCGGCGTCATCTCGGCCGGCCGCGTCGGCACCGCACTCGGTGTTGCGCTGGAGCGCGCCGAGCATGTCGTGGTGGCGTGCAGTGCCATCTCCGAGGAGTCGCGGCAGCGCGCCCAGCGCCGGCTGCCCGACAGTCTGATCCTGCCGGCACCCGATGTTGCCGCGGACGCGGAACTGCTGCTGCTCGCGGTCCCCGATACCGAACTGGCCGGCATCGTGTCCGGTTTGGCCGCCACCGGCGCAGTGCGCGCCGGCACGATCGTCGTGCACACGTCCGGGGCCACCGGGATCAGCGTGCTTGCGCCGCTGACCGAGCAGGGCTGCCTGCCGCTGGCCATCCATCCCGCGATGACCTTCACCGGCTCGGATGAGGACATCGACCGGTTGTCGGAGAGCTGTTTCGGTATCACCGCTGCCGACGAGATCGGTTTCGCCATCGCCGAGGCACTCACGCTCGAGATCGGCGCTGAGCCGTTCCGCGTCGAGGAATCCGCCCGCACCCTCTACCATGCCGCGCTCTGCCACGGCGGAAACCACGTGGTCACCGTCATCGACGATGCGCTGGCGGCGTTGCGGGCGGCATTGCCGGGTCGGCTCGGCTCGACTGTGACCGATGACCCCGACGGTATCGCCGAGCGGGTGCTCGGACCGCTGGTGCGCGCCGCGCTGGCCAACACCCTGCGTGACGGCCGGGCCGCGCTGACCGGTCCGGTGGCCCGTGGCGACTCCGCCACCCTGGCCCGGCACCTGCGGGCGCTGGCCGCCGTGGAACCCGACCTGGCCGAGGCCTATCGCACCAACGCCCTGCGCACAGCGCACCGCGCCGGTGCCGCCGACGACGTGCTGGAGGTGCTGGCTCGATGAGCTCGAATACGGTCCGGGGCCCGCAGCCCACCTTCACCGCCGGCGGGTTCAACGTCTATGAGCGCCCGGACGACGTCGCCCGGGTCAGCCGCGCGCTGCGGTCGACCGGTCGCCGGGTGATGCTGGTGCCGACCATGGGCGCCCTGCATGAAGGTCACCTGTCGCTGGTTCGCGCAGCGCAGCGGGTGCCCGGTTCGGTGGTGGCGGTGTCGAACTTCGTCAACCCGCTGCAGTTCGGCGCCGGAGAGGACCTGGACGCCTACCCGCGCACCCTGGACGACGACTTGGCTGCGCTGCGTGCCGCGGGGGTCGACCTGGTTTTCACGCCGACTGCCGCGGCCATGTATCCGAACGGCCCGCGTACCGCCGTGCACCCGGGGCCGCTGGGAGCCGAACTCGAAGGGGCGGCGCGCCCGACCCACTTCGCCGGCATGCTCACCGTGGTCGCCAAATTGCTCTCGATCGTGAGCCCCGACCGGGTGTTCTTGGGCGAGAAGGACTATCAGCAATTGGTGCTGGTGCAGCAGATGGTCACCGACCTCAACCTCGACGTGACTGTGGTCGGCGTGCCCACGGTGCGCGAATCCGACGGCCTGGCGATGTCGTCACGCAACCGCTACCTGAACCCCGTGCAGCGCGAAGCCGCGACGGCCCTGTCGGCCGCCCTGGCTGCCGGTGAGCGCGCGGCTGCGGCCGGCGCCCAAGCGGCCCTGGATGCCGCCGCCGCGGTGCTGTCCGCGGTGCCCGCCGTTGACGTCGACTACCTGCAGGTTCGAGGAGTCGACCTCGGCCCGGCGCCCACCGAAGGAGCCGGACGCCTGCTGATCGCCGCCCGGGTCGGCTCGACCCGACTGCTCGACAACGCGGCGATCACGCTCGGACTTCCCATCGACGCCGACGTGGCGTTAGCCGCACAAACCCGGAGGAATTGATGTTTCGGACGATGCTGAAGTCGAAGATTCACCGTGCCACGGTCACTCATGCTGACCTGCACTATGTCGGCTCGGTGACCATCGACGCCGATCTGATGGACGCGGCTGACCTGCTCGAGGGTGAGCAGGTCACGATCGTCGACATCGACAACGGCGCCCGACTGGTCACCTACGCCATCACCGGCGAGCGGGGCAGCGGTGTCATCGGAATCAACGGTGCGGCAGCGCATCTGGTGCATCCCGGCGACCTGGTCATCCTGATCGCCTACGGCACCATGGAGGACGCCGAGGCCCGCCGCTACCGGCCGCGGATCGTGTTCGTCGATGCCGAGAACAAGCAGGTGGACCTCGGTGACGACCCGGCGTTCGTGCCCGATGACGTCTCGGATCTGTCCCCCGCAAGCGGGAGGTACCCCCACTCACCCCGAATGAGCGTGCGCTAACCGTGCTGCTGGCGATCGACGTCCGCAACACCCACACCGTCATCGGCCTGATCTCCGGTTCCGGTGACAACGGAAACGTTGTGCAGCAGTGGCGGATTCGGACCGAGGCGGAGATCACAGCCGACGAGCTGGCGCTGACTCTGGATGGACTCATCGGCGACGACGGCGAACAACTCACCGGTGCCGCCGCGCTGTCCACCGTCCCGTCGGTGTTGCACGAAGTTCGGCTGATGCTCGACCAGTACTGGCCGTCGGTTCCCGCCGTGTTGATCGAGCCCGGGGTACGCACCGGGATCCCGCTGCTGGTGGATAACCCCAAGGAAGTGGGCGCGGACCGGATCGTCAACGGGCTGGCTGCGTTTCACAAGTTCAAGACGGCAGCGATCGTCGTCGACTTCGGTTCGTCGATCTGCGTCGACGTGGTTTCGGCCAAGGGGGAGTTCCTGGGCGGTGCCATCGCGCCGGGCGTCCAGATCTCCTCGGACGCGGCCGCTGCCCGCTCCGCCGGCCTGCGCCGGGTGGAGCTCACCCGGCCGCGCTCGGTGATCGGTAAGAACACCGTCGAATGCATGCAGGCCGGCGCGGTCTACGGGTTCGCCGGCCTGGTCGACGGTCTGGTTCGCCGGGTTCGTGAGGAGGTTGGGGGCGCCGGGGACGACGTGACCGTGGTGGCCACCGGCCACTCCGCGCCGCTGTTATTGGCCGACCTGGAGACGGTCGACCATCACGACGCCAATCTGACCCTGGACGGACTGCGGCTGGTGTTCGAACGCAACCGGGACAGCCAGCGGGGCAGGCTCCGTCCGGCGCGCTGAGCGCCGCCGGCTTTTCGTTCTCTAGCCCCTGTTCCTCTAAGCTGGCGGGTCGTGAGCTCCGCCGACGTTTCCCCCGACACGCAGGACGAATCCGACCTCCCTGAGCAGTTCCGGATCCGCCGCGACAAGCGTGCTCGGTTGCTGGCCGAAGGCCGCGATCCCTACCCCGTGGCGGTGGACCGTACCCACACGCTCGCCCAGATCCGGGCTGGCTACCCCGACCTGGTCGCCGACACCGCCACCGGCGACGTCGTCGGCGTCGCGGGGCGAGTGGTATTCGCCCGCAACTCGGGCAAATTGTGCTTCGCGACACTGCAGGAGGGCGACGGCACCCAGCTTCAGGTGATGATCAGCCTCGCCAGTGTCGGGGAGCAGGAGCTCGAGGCGTGGAAGGCCGACGTCGACCTCGGTGACATCGTCTACGTGCGCGGCGAGGTGATCAGCTCCCGCCGCGGCGAGCTGTCGGTGTTGGCGGACTCCTGGCAGATCGCCTCCAAGTCATTGCGTCCGCTGCCGGTGGCGCACAAGGAGATGAGCGAGGAGTCGCGGGTTCGGCAGCGCTACGTCGACCTGATCGTCCGTCCGGAGGCGCGTACGGTGGCCCGCCAGCGCATCGCGGTCATTCGCGCGGTGCGGAACGCGCTTGAGCGTCGCGGATTCCTTGAGGTCGAAACGCCGATGCTGCAGACATTGGCCGGTGGAGCGGCCGCCCGGCCTTTCGTCACCCATTCAAACGCCCTCGACGCGGACCTTTTCCTGAGGATCGCACCAGAACTTTTCCTGAAACGATGCGTTGTCGGTGGGTTCGACCGGGTCTTCGAACTGAATCGGGTGTTCCGGAATGAAGGCGCCGATTCCACACATTCACCCGAGTTTTCGATGCTGGAGACCTACCAGGCCTACGGCACCTACGACGACTCGGCAGTGGCTACCCGCGAGATTATTCAAGAGGTCGCCGATGAGGTGATCGGGACCCGTCAACTGCCGCTGCCCGACGGCAGCATCTACGACATTGACGGCGAATGGGCGACGGTGGAAATGTATCCATCGCTGTCGTCCGCGCTTGGTGAGGAGATCACCCCCGCCACCTCGGTGGCCGACCTCTGGGCGATCGCGGATCGACTCGGCGTGGAAATACCCAAAGATCGCGGCTATGGTCACGGCAAACTGGTTGAGGAAATCTGGGAACATGCTGTCGGCCACGCTCTGAGTGCCCCGACATTCGTTCGGGATTTCCCGGTCGAGACGACGCCACTGACTCGTCAACACCGCAGCATCGAAGGCGTCACCGAGAAGTGGGATCTCTATATGCGCGGCGTCGAACTGGCCACCGGCTATTCCGAGCTCATTGACCCGGTGGTGCAGCGCGACCGTTTCGCTGCGCAGGCCCGCGCAGCGGCCGCCGGAGATGACGAGGCGATGGCGCTTGACGAGGACTTCCTGGCGGCGATGGAACATGCGATGCCGCCCTGCACAGGTACCGGAATGGGTATCGACCGCCTGCTGATGGTCTTGACGGGTCTATCAATTAGAGACACCGTTTTGTTTCCGATTGTTCGCCGTCAAGGTAACTGAACTGCGCCGAAGCCTGTTGTGTTGAAGCAGGCGTATTTTTATGGCAGATTGGTCGGCGAGGTCGAATACGGCTTGCACAACGATTGCGTGCACGAAAGCTAACCAAGGGGTACCAATGGCGAAAAAAGTGACCGTCACCTTGATCGATGATTTCGATGGTGAGGGTGCCGCCGACGAAACGGTCGAATTCGGCCTGGACGGGGTGACCTACGAGATCGACCTTTCAAGCAAGAATGCTACGAAACTGCGCGCAGAACTGAAGAAGTGGGCCGACGCGGGCCGTCGGGTCGGAGGCCGCCGGCGTGGCCGCTCCGGTGGCGGTCGCCGTGGAACCATCGACCGCGAGCAGAGCGCGGCGATCCGCGAATGGGCCCGCCGTAACGGGCACAATGTGTCGACCCGCGGGCGTATCCCGGCCGACATCATCGACGCATTTCACGCCGCAACCTAGGTCGGCCGTTCAGCGAGGAAGACCCAGTAGGTTTCGCTGCTGGCGAACCTTGCGCCTGTCGGAACACATTCGGTGGGTTTAGACGTTGGACCCTTGCATCCGGTGCCAGGTCTTTCGAGACGGGCCATCGGATGGTCGATTCAGTACGCACTGCAAGGCAGGTCACAGCGCGCTGCGCCGCCCACTAGAGTGGACGGCAGGCACGCCGGCCGAGCCGAGGCCGATCAAGTGCCGATCGCGAGGGAGAGCAGGTAGCCACCGATGTTCGAGAGATTTACCGACCGCGCCCGCAGGGTTGTCGTCCTGGCCCAAGAAGAGGCCCGGATGCTCAACCACAACTACATCGGGACCGAGCACATCCTGCTGGGCCTGATCCACGAGGGTGAAGGCGTAGCCGCCAAGTCGCTGGAGTCCCTGGGCATCTCTTTGGAGGGGGTGCGCAGCCAGGTCGAGGAGATCATCGGCCAGGGCCAGCAGGCGCCGTCCGGGCACATCCCGTTCACTCCGCGTGCCAAGAAGGTGCTTGAGCTGAGCCTGCGTGAGGCGCTGCAGCTCGGCCACAACTACATCGGCACCGAGCACATTCTGCTCGGCCTGATCCGTGAGGGTGAGGGTGTCGCCGCCCAGGTTCTGGTGAAGCTGGGTGCTGACCTGACCCGGGTTCGCCAGCAGGTGATTCAGCTGCTGAGTGGCTACCAGGGCAAGGAGACCGCGGAGGCCGGCACCGGGGGACGGGGCGGCGAGTCCGGCTCACCGTCCACCTCGCTGGTGCTCGACCAGTTCGGTCGCAACCTGACCGCGGCCGCCATGGAGGGCAAGCTCGACCCCGTCATCGGCCGCGAGAAGGAAATCGAGCGGGTCATGCAGGTGTTGAGCCGGCGCACCAAGAACAACCCGGTGCTGATCGGTGAGCCCGGCGTCGGCAAGACCGCTGTGGTCGAGGGTCTGGCGCAGGCCATCGTGGCCGGTGAGGTCCCCGAGACGCTGAAGGACAAGCAGCTCTACACCCTGGACCTGGGTTCGCTGGTGGCCGGCAGCCGTTACCGCGGTGACTTCGAGGAGCGCCTGAAGAAGGTGCTCAAGGAGATCAACACTCGCGGCGACATCATCCTGTTCATCGACGAGTTGCACACCCTGGTCGGTGCCGGTGCGGCCGAGGGCGCAATCGACGCGGCCTCGATCCTCAAGCCGAAGCTGGCTCGCGGTGAACTGCAGACCATCGGCGCCACAACCCTCGACGAGTACCGCAAGTACATCGAGAAGGACGCCGCACTGGAGCGCCGGTTCCAGCCGGTGCAGGTCGGTGAACCCACCGTCGAGCACACCATCGAGATCCTCAAGGGTCTGCGAGACCGCTACGAGGCCCACCACCGGGTCTCGATCAGCGACTCGGCGATCGTGGCGGCGGCCACCCTGGCCGACCGCTATATCAACGACCGGTTCCTGCCGGACAAGGCGATCGACCTGATCGACGAGGCCGGTGCCCGGATGCGAATCCGCCGGATGACCGCGCCGCCGGACCTGCGTGAGTTCGACGAGAAGATCGCCGACGCGCGCCGGGAGAAGGAGTCCGCGATCGACGCGCAGGACTTCGAGAAGGCGGCCAGCCTGCGGGATCGGGAGAAGCAACTCGTCGCGCAGCGCGCCGAGCGGGAAAAGCAGTGGCGCTCCGGGGATCTGGATGTCGTGGCCGAGGTCGACGACGAGCAGATTGCCGAGGTGTTGGGCAACTGGACCGGTATCCCGGTGTTCAAGCTCACCGAGGCCGAGACCACCCGCCTGCTGCGGATGGAAGACGAGCTGCACAAGCGGATCATCGGCCAGGAGGACGCCGTCAAGGCGGTCAGCAAGGCGATCCGGCGCACCCGCGCCGGCCTGAAGGACCCCAAGCGGCCGTCGGGCTCGTTCATCTTCGCCGGCCCGTCCGGCGTCGGTAAGACCGAGCTGTCCAAGGCGCTGGCCGAGTTCCTGTTCGGCGACGACGACGCGCTCATCCAGATCGACATGGGCGAGTTCCACGACCGATTCACCGCGTCGCGGCTGTTCGGTGCCCCTCCGGGCTACGTCGGCTACGAAGAGGGCGGTCAGCTGACCGAGAAGGTGCGGCGCAAGCCGTTCTCGGTGGTGTTGTTCGACGAGATCGAGAAGGCCCACGCCGAGATCTACAACAGCCTGTTGCAGGTTCTCGAGGACGGCCGGCTCACCGACGGGCAGGGCCGCACGGTGGACTTCAAGAACTGCGTGTTGATCTTCACCTCCAACCTGGGCACCTCCGACATCTCCAAGGCGGTCGGACTGGGCTTCACCCAGGGTGGCGGGGAGAACAACTACGAGCGGATGAAGCTCAAGGTCAACGACGAGCTCAAGAAGCACTTCCGCCCGGAGTTCCTGAACCGCATCGATGACATCATCGTCTTCCACCAGCTCACCAAGGAAGAGATCATCGAGATGGTCGATCTGATGATCGGCCGGGTGGCCAAGCAGCTCAAGGCCAAGGACATGGACATCGCGCTGACCGACAAGGCCAAGTCCCTGCTGGCCAAGCGCGGCTTCGACCCGGTGTTGGGTGCGCGTCCGCTGCGGCGCACCATCCAGCGCGAGATCGAAGACCAGCTCTCGGAGAAGATCCTGTTCGACGAGTTGGGCCCCGGCCAGCTGGTCACTGTCGACGTCGAGAACTGGGATGGCGAGGGTGCGCACGAGAACGCGGTGTTCACCTTTGCCAGTAGCCCGAAGCCGACGGCCGAGGCGTCCGACCTCGCCAAGGCAGGCGCGGAGTAGTCGCTACTGACACGAAACGGGCGGCACCCTCACTTGAGGTGCCGCCCGTTTCGCGTTCGGCAGGCCCGTCAGCGCAGGCCTCGCCGCCAGAAGAAGTGGTGCACCATTCCGCTGGGGCTTGGGATCTGCTCAAGATGGAAACGGTCGACAAGCTCGTCGGGGCTTGACCACAATCTTTCCCCGCGGCCGAGTTCGACCGGTGCCACTGCGACGTGCATCGTGTCGATGAGATCGGCGTCGAGGAACTCCCGAACCGTGGCAACGCCGCCGCCGATGCGCACGTCTTTGCCGTCGGCCGCAGCCAATGCCTGCGCCAGTGCGTCCTGGGGAGAGGCGTCGAGAAAATGGAAGGTGGTGTCGCTCAACGTGAATGACGGTCGCGAATGGTGGGTGAGGACGAACACCGGGGTGCGGAACGGGGGCTCATCGCCCCACCATCCTTGCCAGTCGTAGTTTTCCCACGGCCCGCGCTGCGGACCGAATTTGTTGCGCCCCATGATCTCTGCGCCGATGTTGTAGGCCCAGTCGCGGGTGATGTAGTCATCGAGTCCGAAGCTGCCGCCGGGATCGGTGCGGTTGACCCAGTGTGCGGTGGCGCCTGCCCAGGACATGAAATCCGCCGGATCGGCATGACCGAACGGCCGCTCGTGGCTCTGCCCTTCCCCGGCCCCGTACCCGTCGCTGGAGATGCTGAAGTTCTGCACACGGGCCAGTTGTCGCATGGGGTCCCTTCCTGGGCTAGCGCTGCGTCGGCAGTAGGCCGAACGCCTGCTTGGCGACCTGTAGCATCCAGCTGCCGACGCTCTTGCCGTGATCACGCGGCCAATTGAGCTGGAAGCTGACCACCCACGGCTGACCGCCCCGGTCGATGGCGTACCAGCTGAAGGTCAGGTCGCCCGGCAGACCGCCGGCTTTGGCGCCGATATAGGGCCAGTCGGTACGCGGCAGATCGATGCCACGCACCGCGGACAGGATCTCCCGGACCGGTGCAGCCTTGCCGACCGCGGCGGCCTGCAGTGCGACGTGTACCCGGCAGATGTCCTCCGCGCTGCCGTACCACTCGGCGCCATAGGCGGACGCCGGGATATGCGCACGAATCGGATCCGGCTCATAGGGTCGGGAATCGGCCTGCTGCAGCAGCTTTGCCCGCTCCTGCGGTGAACCGTGCTGCCACTGCTCGCGCAGATCGGGCTTGCCCCAGCCCACCGAGAACAGTTCATACATGGTGGGAAACGGCGTCATGCTGGCCGGGTCGTGGTGACCGGCCGTGGCCAGTGCACGCTCGACCGCGCGGGTCCCTACCCGGCCGATGAGCAGATCGGTCGCCATGTTGTCACTGGTGGCGATCATCTTCTCGGCGGCCCTGCGCACCGAGACGTGGGCGCCGTCGGGCAGCTCCTCCAGGCCGGACGAGCCGACCGCTTTGGCCCGGCCAGTGATGGTCAGCGGGTCGTCCCACGACACCGTCCCGGCCTTTACCTCGTTGGCCACCGCCAGCAGCACATACAACTTGAAGATCGATGCCAGCGGCAGGGATTGGGCGGTGTTGGCGCCGGCGACCGGCTTACAGACGCCACCTTCGATCCGCGACGCCTGATAGGAGTACCGCGCGCCGGTCTTGTTCAGTACCGCATCGAGGTCGTGCCAGGAGCCGATGGTCGGTGCCTCGGTGGTGGGTTTGAACAGGTCGACCATGCCGTTGTCGTCGGTGCGGAGCCTGATGTCTTGGCGGGCACCGTAGGAGGTGGTCAGGTGCAGGGTGGCCGCGCCGGCCCGAATGTCGACGCTGTCGAGGTGGAACGGCCGGTCCCACCACAGCGATTCCATGGTCGTGACCACCTGCTCGACCTTGTCCGGTGCGGCCAGGGTGGCCACCCCGATCGGACCGATCGGCCAATCGGAGTTCAGCATGTCCATGGTCTGCTTGGCACGCAGACCCGGCGGAGTCTTGGTCGAGATCGTCACGCCGCTGTCGGAACCGGCGTCGGCGGGAGATGCCGGTGAAGGGGCGCAGCCGGCGGCTGCCCCGGCGGCGAGGGCGACCAGGGTCAGCGCGGTCGTCCATGCCGCCAGGTGGCGCCGCACGGGGCTAGGCCTGTGCGGCGGTTCCGGCGACGTCAAGCACGACCTCGAACTCCAGCAACGATGCTCCGGTCGCTACCGGCTTGGCCCGCTGCCCGGCGTGGGCTTCGACGGCGGGTCCCTGTGCCCACGCCTGGAACGCTTCGTCGGACTCCCAGTGCGTCACCACGAAGTAGCGGTCGTCGCCCTTGACGGGGCGCAGCAGCTGGAAGCCAAGAAAACCGGGCTGGTTCTCCACCGCGTGCGCGCGATTTGCGAACCGTTTCTCCAGTTCGGGCCCGGCGTCGGCGGGCACCTCGATTGCATTGATCTTCACCACTGACATGGGCCTAGGCTACCGTGCCCCGGGTGGGGATCGCGTCGACCGAGCTGCTGACCTACCGCGGTGGACACGGGGCGCCGCTGGTGCTGGTCCACGGACTGATGGGCCGTGGCACCACCTGGCCGCGGCAACTGCCGTGGCTGACCAGGCTGGGTGCCGTCTACACCTACGACGCTCCCTGGCATCGCGGTCGTGAGGTCGCCGACCCGCATCCGATCTCCACCGAACGCTTCGTCGCCGACCTGGCCGTCGCCGTCGAGCAGTTGCCGGGCCCGGTGCGGCTGATCGGGCACTCGATGGGCGGATTGCACTCGTGGTGCCTGGCGGCCCGGCACCACGAGCTCATCTCCGCGCTGGTGGTCGAGGACATGGCGCCCGACTTCCGGGGCCGCACCACCGGCCCATGGGAGCCGTGGGTGCATGCGCTGCCCGTGGAGTTCCCCGGTGCCGAGGAGGTGGTCGCCGAATTCGGTGACATCGCCGGCCGGTACTTCCTGGAGGCCTTCGACCGCACCGAGACCGGTTGGCGGCTGCACGGCCGACCCGAGTGGTGGTTGCAGATCGCCGCCGAATGGGGCACCCGTGACTACTGGGAGCAGTGGCAGAACGTGCGCTGCGCGACCTTGCTGATCGAGGCCGGCAACTCGGTGACCCCGCCGGGACAGATGCGCGAAATGCACCGTCTCGCGGCCGAAAGCACCTATCTGCACGTCCCCGAGGCAGGCCACCTGGTGCACGACGAGGCGCCGCAGATCTACCGCGAGGCCGTCGAGTCGTTCCTGTCCTGACCGGGCAGCGCGAAGCGGCCATCGGCGAGCTGCTCCACCAGGCCATCGCCCAGCAGTGAGGTCAGGGCGCGTTCGCGTTGCACCGCGTCCGCCGGCCAGGCCAGGTCAAGGTCGGCGCGTGTCACCGCAACGGCGGTGTCCCGCAATACATCCAGTAGTCGCCCGCGGACCTGGCGGTCGGTGCCGGCATAACGTTGAGCCGGCCGCTTGGGTCCGGTTCCCGGCGGTGAACCGGCAAGCCGCCAACTGCAGCTGTGCCGCAGCGGGCAGTCATCGCAACGCGGAGACCGTGCGGTGCACACGATGGCGCCCAGCTCCATCAGCGCCGCGGAGAACCTGGCGGCCCGGTCGGTCTTGGGCAGCAGGGCATCCACGTCGGCGTGGTCGCGCTTCGCCGACGGGGCGCCGGCGTCGGGGTGTCCATGCACGGCGCGGGCCACCACCCGGCGCACGTTGGTGTCCACTACCGGAACCGGTTGGCGGTAGGCGAAGCTGGCCACCGCCCTGGCGGTGTAGCTGCCGATCCCGGGCAGCTGCTGCAGCACGTCGACATCGTCGGGCACCACGTCAGCGAAGTCCTGGGCGATCACGGTCGCGCATTCGTGCAGCCGTTTGGCGCGGCGGGGATAACCGAGCTTCCCCCAGGCCCGCAGGACGTCGGCCGGGCTCGCCGCCGCCGTCGCCGACGGGGTCGGCCAGCGCGCCACCCAGTCCGGCCAGATCGGCAGCACTCGTGCGACCGGAGTCTGCTGCAGCATGAACTCGCTCACCAGGATCTGCCACGGCGTGACATCGCCGGCCCGCCAGGGCAGATCGCGTTCGGCCAGGGCGAACCAGCTGAGCAGATCCTCGGCTGGAATGCTCACCAAGCGCCCGGCCCCGATCCCGTGCAGAATGTCGGGCATGCCCAATTCAAACCCGATCTCAGCGTGGAAAGCACTCAAGGAGGGTAACGAGCGCTTCGTTGCCGGTGAGCCCAGCCATCCCAGCCAGGATGTCGCGCGCCGCGCGGCACTGGCCGCCGGCCAGAAGCCGACCGCGGTGGTGTTCGGCTGCGGCGACAGTCGGGTGGCTGCCGAGCTGATCTTCGACCAGGGCCTGGGCGACATGTTCGTGGTCCGCACCGCCGGCCACGTCGTCGACGCGGCGGTGCTGGGCTCGATCGAGTTCGCGGTAGAGGTGCTCAACGTCCCGTTGATCGTCGTGCTCGGCCACGACAGCTGCGGGGCGATCTCGTCGACGCTGGCTGCGTTGGACGGCGGGGCTGTGCCGGGGGGCTATCTGCGCGACATCGTCGAACGGGTGACGCCGTCGATCCTGCTGGGCCGCCGCGACGGGCTCAGTGCCGTCGACGAGTTCGAGGCCCGGCACGTCGACGAGACGGTGGCGCAACTGGAGAACCGCTCCAAAGCGATCGCCGATCGTATCGAGGCCGGTTCGCTGGCGATCGTGGGCGCCACCTACCACCTGGCCGACGGTCGGGTATCGGCGCGCAATCACCTGGGCGACATCGGCGATTACGGCGCCGATTAGTCGCCGAAGGTCACAACGCGGCTACGACACGCCGGGACGGGTCGGACAACTCGCGGTGAGGTCGTCCTACCGTGAGAACGTGCTCGATTTGGAACCGCAGGGTCCGCTGCCTTCGCAGATCTATTGGCGACGACGTGGCCTCGCGCTGGGCATTGCGCTCATCGTGATCGCAGTCGTGTCGGCCGTCATCTTCGGCGTCGTTCACGGCAGCAGCGCCGGTGCCGACAATGCCGACAAGAAGTCCACCGCCGCGCAGCACGCCAAGCCGCAGAACCCCTCGCCTGAAGAGGTCAAAACGCCCGTGGTGGCTCCCGCGGAGCAGGTGCCACCACAAGCGCCGACCCCGACCGCTGCGGTGACGCCGCCTCCGGTGCTCAAGGAGGGCGATGACTGCCCCGACTCGACGCTGGCGGTCAAGGGGCTGACCGGCCCGCAGTACACGGTGGGGGAGCAGCCGCAGTTCACCATGGTTGTCACCAACATCGGCTTGGTGGCCTGCAAGCGGGATGTTGGTGCCGCGGTACTGGCTGCCTACGTCTACTCACTGGACAACCAGCGGCTGTGGTCGAACCTGGACTGCGCGCCGTCCAACGAGACCCTGGTGAAGACCTTCGACCCCGGCGAGCAGGTGACCACCACGGTGACCTGGACCGGAATGGGTTCGGCACCGCAGTGCCCACTGCCGCGGCAGCCGATCGGACCCGGGACCTACAACCTCGTCGTCCAACTCGGCAATCTGAGATCCGCGACCGTGCCATTCATGCTTACCGAGCCCTCGCCGGACGGACCGCCGCCGGGGCCGGACGTGCCGCCGCCGGACGCGCCGCCGCCGGGCAACTGATCGCTCCTTAGGCCCGATCCAGTAGCTGCGGCGGCGCCACGTGACCGCCGCGCCGGTCGGCGATCTCGACCAGGTGGTGCAGCGCGGCAACGATGTTGGCTGCCGGAACCGTACGCAGGCCGCCAACGGTGGCCGGAGCGCCCGGGGGAGTCAGCGCGGTGGTGAAGCCGAGCCGGGCCGCCTCGGCGAGCCGACGGTCCATCCCGCTGACCGGGCGCAGGTCACCGGCCAGGCCCACTTCGCCCAGCACCACGGTGGTCGCCGGCAGCGGCAGATCCGAATAGGCCGATGCCAGCGCGATCGCGACAGCCAGATCAGTGGACGGATCGGTCAACCGCATACCGCCCACCGTGGACAGGTAGATGTCGCCGGCCGCGATCGGAAGTTCGGCGTGCTTGTCCAACACCGCGGTGATCATTGCCGCCCGGGAGTGGTCGATGCCGCTGACTGCGCGGCGTGGCGAGCCGCCCGCCGGTTTGGCCAGCAGTGCCTGCACTTCGCCGATCAACGGGCGTTTGCCGTCCAGTGCCACCGTGATTGCAGTGCCGGGCACCGGCTCACTGCGCTGCTCCAGGAACAGCCCGGACGGGTCGGCGATCGGTTCGATGCCGTCGTCACGGAGCAGGAAACACCCCACCTCGTCGGTAGCACCGAAACGATTCTTGACCGCCCGCACCATGCGCAGCACCGAGTTGCGGTCACCCTCGAAGTGCAGCACCACGTCGACGAGATGCTCCAGTGAACGTGGGCCCGCGATCGCGCCGTCCTTGGTCACGTGCCCGACCAGGACCAGCGCCACGTCGGCACTCTTGGCGGCCGCGGTCAGAGCGGCCGTCACGGCCCGCACCTGGGTGACCCCGCCGGCCACGCCGTCGGTGTCGGCGGCGGCCACGGTCTGCACCGAATCCACCACCACCAGGGTGGGCCGCACGGCCTCAATGTGCCCCAGCACCGTCTGCAGGTCCGATTCGGAGGCCAGATAGATCTCGTCGTGGCTGCATCCGGTGCGCTCGGCGCGCAGCCGGATCTGCCCCGCGGACTCCTCTCCGGACACGTACAGTGCCCGGCGCCCGGCCAGCGCCCAGCGGTGCGCGACCTCGAGCAGCAGCGTCGATTTACCGACACCGGGATCGCCGGCCAACAGGGTGACCGAGCCGGGGACCACCCCGCCGCCCAATACCCGGTCGAGTTCGGTGACTCCGGTGGGCGCCGGTTGTGCGCGACCCGCCTCGATGGAGCTGATCGGCACCGCGGGACGCGCCGGTGCCGCCGGCCGCAGCCCCCCTGCCGGTGCCGCGGCTTCGCCTACCGGGTCGATACCGCCCCAGCTACCGCACTCCGGGCAGCGGCCTAACCACTTCGCGGTGGTGTTCCCGCATTCCGAACAGCGAAAGAGCGAACGTGCCTTGGCCACTCGGCGACCGTATCGGTTAGGTCCGACAGTGCCGGCCGCGACGCGATGTCAGACGCGACGTCAGTGGTGTGAAACCGGGCCGGCCGAGATCGGCACGTCCACGCGCACCTCGCCGGCCTTCTTGAAGGTGAAGGTGAAGTCGTAGGTGAGGCCGTTGCGGATCGCCTTGTCCAGGGTCACCGTCGCAGTGGCGGTGTTGGCGTTGGCCACCTCCGGCAGCGCCTTGGCGGCGGGAGCTGTCGGCAGGTCGGGGCCTGCCGGAGCGCTGACAACCAGGACGCCGCCGACGGGCACGGTCTTGCTGCCGGTCGGTGACACCTTGCCGATCGAGGTCTCAATGTCGCTCAGCTCGTCGTTGGCGTCGGTCGACTGGTTGCTGACCGCAAACACGAGGTCGACGGTCTGGCCGGGCTCCAGTGCGTCGCCGGTCTGCGTCGCCTGGATGCGCACGTCGCGCAGCGCCAGATCGCCGACGGTCGCGGAGGCGCCGTTGACCGCGGATGCCTGGTCAGCGGTCTGAGAGATCTGTCCGGTACCGCAGCCGGCCAGCGCCGCCGCAGCAATCAGCGCGATCGCGGCCTTGTTGAAGGCCCTGCTGAACGAGTTCACGTGTGGTCTCCTGCTCGGCCGTCGCGACTTGTGACTATGCACTGTAGTAGCAACCATCTGCCGGCGGTAGCGCAGGGTTACCGGTCGCCCGCGACCCCCGTCGACCAGCCCGGATCAGGCTCCGATCAGGTTCGACCCAGCACGCTTCCGTCGCGGTGTCAACCCCCCTGCTGGGGTCGCGGTGCCCCTGACCTGCACCGTTGGTGGTCGAGTGTGGTGGCGGCGTGTTAGTATGGGGTAGCGAAAGGGGCTCAAATCAGATGATCTTTAAGGTCGGAGACACCGTCGTATATCCACACCACGGTGCAGCGTTGATCGAGGCGATTGAAACCCGGACCATCAAAGGCGAGCAAAAGGACTATCTGGTCCTTAAGGTGGCGCAGGGCGACCTCACCGTTCGAGTTCCCGCTGAAAATGCCGAATATGTCGGTGTGCGTGACGTTGTCGGCCAGGAAGGCCTGGACAAGGTCTTCCAGGTGTTGCGTGCCCCGCACACCGAAGAACCGACCAACTGGTCGCGCCGTTACAAGGCCAACCTGGAGAAGCTCGCCTCCGGCGATGTGCACAAGGTAGCCGAGGTCGTTCGCGACCTCTGGCGGCGTGACCAGGAGCGTGGCTTGTCCGCCGGTGAGAAGCGGATGCTGGCCAAGGCACGTCAGATCCTCGTCGGTGAGCTGGCCCTGGCCGAGAACACCGATGACGCCAAGGCGGAGACCATCCTCGACGAGGTGCTGGCCGCGGCGTCCTGACCGCAGTGTCCTTACCGCGTCGTTCTGAGCTACCGGGACTCCGGTGCCAAGCACAGTAGCCGTGGTGCCGGCCGCCGGTTCTGGTGTGCGGCTGGGCGCTGGAATGCCGAAGGCGTTCTTTCTGCTGGGCGGTGTAACGCTGGTTGAGCGCGCCGTGGCAGGTCTACACGAGTCCGGGGTCATCGACCAGGTCGTGGTCGCGGTGCCGCCGGATCGCACCGATGAGGCCAAGCTGATCCTCGGTGGGGCTGCCACCGTCGTAGCCGGCGGTGCCGACCGCGTCGATTCCGTCCGGTTGGCGCTGGCCAGCGCCGGAGAGCCCGATTTCGTGCTGGTCCACGACGCCGCACGTCCGTTGACCCCGCCCGGACTGGTGGCCCGGGTGGTCGAGGCATTGCATGCCGGGCACCGCGCCGTCGTCCCGGCGCTTCCGGTCGCCGACACCATCAAGGCGGTCGACGCGAACGGAACGGTCCTGGGCACGCCTGAGCGGGCCGGCCTGCGGGCCGTACAGACCCCGCAGGGGTTCGCCGCCGACCTGCTGCTGCGGGCCTATCAGCAGGCCGGTGCGGGCACGCAGTTCACCGATGACGCCTCGATGGTCGAACACGTCGGCGGCCAGGTCCAGACCGTCGAAGGCGATCCGTTGGCGTTCAAGATCACCACCGCGCTGGACGCGGTGCTCGCCGAGGCGGTGGTGAACCGATGAGCGCACTGCCACGGGTCGGGCTGGGCACCGACGTACACCCGATCGAGCCGGGCCGGCCGTGCTGGCTGCTGGGGTTGCTGTTTCCCGACGCCGACGGCTGCGCCGGGCACTCCGACGGCGATGTGGCCGCACACGCCCTGTGTGACGCGCTGCTGTCGGCGGCAGGGTTGGGGGACCTCGGAACGGTGTTCGGCGTCGACGAGCCCCGCTGGGCACGAGTAACCGGTGCTGTGATGCTCGGACATGTGCGCGAACTGCTCGCCGAGAGCGGCTTCGTGATCGGGAATGCCGCAGTGCAGGTCATCGGCAACCGGCCGAAAGTGGGACCCCGCCGCACCGAAGCGCAGCAGCTGCTCTCGGAATTGCTGGGCGCACCGGTCTCGGTGTCGGCAAC
>Ga0182738_1001384_pt1 | contig 30516 bp, 23 predicted proteins | sample eDN5th30CBELigMG_FD_128876 | JGI IMG/M metagenome (GOLD analysis project Ga0182738, IMG submission 128876) | Enriched Miracle-Growth compost microbial communities from Emeryville, California, USA - eDNA 5th pass 30_C BE-Lig MG (version 2)... ...
CGGCGCGGTGAAGATGCAGTGGAAGCCGGATTTCGGCATGCGCTGGGCGGCGCTCGGCGTCGACTTCGAGATGTTCGGCAAGGACCACCAGACCAACCAGGCGATCTACGACAAGATCTGCGTCATCCTCGGCGGCCGCGCGCCCGAGCATTTCGTCTACGAACTGTTCCTCGACGAGCACGGCCAGAAGATCTCGAAGTCGAAGGGCAACGGCCTGACCATCGACGAATGGCTGACCTACGCGCCGACCGAGAGCCTCGGCCTCTACATGTTCCAGCGGCCAAGGCAGGCCAAGAAGCTCTATTTCGACGTCATCCCGAAGGCGGTGGACGAATATTATTCCTTCCTGTCGGCCTATCCGAAGCAGGACTGGAAGAACCGCCTCGGCAATCCCGTCTGGCACATGCACGACGGCCAGCCGCCGGCCATCGACCTGCCGGTGAGCTTTGCGCTGCTGCTCAACCTCGTCAGCGCCTCCAATGCGCAGAACAGCGACGTGCTGTGGGGTTTCATCTCGCGCTATGCGCCGGGCGTGACGGCGGCCACCAATCCCGAGCTCGACCGGCTGGTCGGCTATGCGATCCGCTACTTCGACGACTTCGTGAAGCCGCAGAAGAAGTACCGCGCGCCGGACGAGGTCGAGCGCGATGCGCTGGCGAAGCTGGCCGCTGCCTTGGCCGCGCTGCCAGCCGACGCCGACGGCGAGGCGATCCAGAACGCCGCGCTCAACGTCGCGCGCAGGATCGAGCGCTACCAGGATCACTCCAAGCAGGCGCCGGAAGGTGGCCCCGGCGTCTCCGTCGCCTTCTTCCAGATGATCTACGAGGTGCTGATCGGCCAGGAACGCGGGCCGCGCTTCGGCTCCTTCGCCGCCCTCTACGGCATCGGCGAGACGCGCGCCCTCATTGAGCGGGCGCTGGCGGGAAGCCTGGCGTAGCAGGCGGCGGTGTAGACGGGGGCGGCGGCTCGCCCGACAGGTCGAGGATCGACGGCGAGGGTTCGACAGGCGCCTCGAACGGCGGCGGCTCCGGCGGCAGGTTCGACAGATCGGGGGCCGCGCCGAAGATGCCCATGTGCTCCTTGCGCGCGACCTCCTCGGCCTCGGCGTAGGGACCGCCCTTGGCCGCCTTCGCCCAGCCGTTCGCCACCAGCCAGGCGCCGATATCCTGCTTGCCGATGCGGCAGGCGGCGGGAATGGTGTCGCGGCCGCCTTCGGGCGGCACGGTGCAGATCGGCGCGCGCCCGCGCAGGAAGGCGCGGAAGGCGCTGCGCGCGCGCATGCCGCAATTCCATTCCTTGCCGGCGGCATCGGTGCAGCTCTCGTCCGGCATGACGGCATCGACGCCGGAAATGGCGACAGTGTAGCCCATCGCCTGGAAGACGCCGGCGGCGGTCGCCAGCGGCTGGAACAGGGACTTGCCTTTCCACTCGTCCGGCATCTTCGGCTTGGGCGGCATCGCCAGCGACAGGTTGCTGAGCGGCGGGCGGGGCTCGGCGCGCTCCAGCGGCGCGGCGCCCGTCGACGGCGGGGCGACGAATTCGGGATCGATGGCGCGGGACCGGATCAAGGCTTCGTCAGGCTGCTGCGGCTCGATCGCTTCGGTGGAGGTATCTTCCCCGGCCTGCCCTTCGTCCATGCCGGTTTCCGGGCCGGTCTCGGACATGTCCGGAATATCCTCCGGCGCGATGACGATCTCATCCGCCGGCACGGCAAGGCGATGACCGCCGGCGAGGATCGCCGCAGACATGGCCACGAGGATTAATGCGGCAGCGGCGACATGGGCGGGACGCATCGGCTACTGGCTCGCCCAGACGATGCGCGCCACCCATTCGATCTCGATCATCGGCAGTTCGCGGTTCGGATGCGCGGGGTTGAGCGACAGCAGCGCGATGGCCTGCGGCGTCTGCCGCTCCAGAACCTTGGCCATCACCTCGCCGCCGGTCGTCTTGACGACGACGCGGTCGCCCTTGCGCACGGTAGCGCCGGGCTGGACGATCAGCACGTCGCCGTCACGATAGAGCGGCAGCATGGAATCGCCCTGCACCTTCAGCGCATAGGAGGTCTCGCTGGATTGCGCCGGCAGTTCGATCAGGTCGAGCCCGTGCCCGGCGGGAAAGCCGGCGTCCTCGTAGAAGCCGCCGGCACCGGCCTGCGCGAAACCGACAAGCGGGATCGTCGGCCGCTGCTGCGGCAAGGACCTGTCAAAAGAGGGATGGTCGAAAAAAGAGGACGGCACCGGTGCTCCGCGCCCGGACGTCCGGCGGCCGGTACGGCCGGCAACGCCAGCCTCGACCAGCGCGACGAATTCGTCCAGCGAGGCGCCGGTGGCCTCCATGATCTTGGCCAGCGATTCGGTGGACGGCCAGCGCGGCCGTCCGTCGGCCGACAGGCGCTTGGACTTGTTGAAGGCGGTCGAATCCAGCCCCGCCAACTTGGCGAGGCCCGAAGCCGAGAGCGAATAGCGCTCGGCCAGCGCGTCGATGGCCGCCCAGACGCGGTCGTGCGAAAGCATGGCTGCCTTCCGAAAGGAAAAAATACCTTTCCGTTTTAGGCAGCGCAACGCTGCTTGTCCAGCGCCGCGCGCCGCCTTTCACCCGTTGTTGACCGGGCCGTCGCCGCCTTCCCCGTTGTCGGCCCCGTTCTTGGCGAGATCGCGCAGGCGGGCGTGGGAGACCATGAACACCTGTTCGGCCTCGGTCGGCGGACGCGGCACGATATGGTGGCCAAGGGCGGCGAGCGCCTCGTCCATCTCGACGAAGCGCTTGCCACGACGGTCGTAGATGCCGGCGGTAGTCAGCACCTGCGCGGCGGTGCGGCCGTCCTCTAGCACGAAGCGGTGGCCGCCGATCACCTGCGTGCCCTGCCACGTCTCGACCGTGGACACCACCTCGAAGCGGCGCCACAGCCGGATCTCGCGCACGAATACCGTCTGCAAGCCGCCCAGCATCGGCGCCCAGCCGCGCTCGCGCGCCAGCCTGAGCAGGCCGGCACGCAGGAAGATGTCGATGCGGCCGACATCGGCGAGCATCATGTAGCGGGCGTTGTTGAGGTGCAGGTTGCTGTCGATGTCGCTCGGCAAACAGCGGAAGGCAAGCCGGCTCTCCCCGCCCATGCGATACGGGCCGCGCGCTTTCGCGGTGAGCGCCATGCGGGCGAGACGGAACCAGACATACATCGGGGCATCCTTTCCTTCTCCCCGTTTACGGGGAGAAGGTGTCACGAAGTGACGGATGAGGGGCGGCGCCAAGATTGCAGAACTCGATGCCGCCCCTCACCTGCCTGCCGGCATCCGCCCTTCGGGCGTTCGTCATTTGTAAAGCCAAGCAATTGGCTTTTCATGGCCTCGGCCACCAATCCTCACCCCCGTAAACGGGGAGAAGAAAGCTCTGCCCCTACGCCGCCTTCTTGTCCTCGCCCTTCGCGTAGGGATCGAAGCGCTTGTAGAAGCTATCGCCCTTCTCGGCCATGTCGGCGAGCAGCTTGGGCGCCTTGAACTCGGCGCCGTATTTCTTCTGCAAGTCCTTGGCGAGCTTGACGAACTTTTTCGCGCCGATGCCGTCAATGTAGGACAGCGTGCCGCCGGTATAAGGCGCGAAGCCGAAGGCCAAGATCGAGCCGACGTCGGCTTCGCGCGGGTCGGTGACGATCTTCTCCTCCATCACCCGCGCCGCTTCCAGCGCGATGACGGCGAGCAGCCGCTGCTTCAGTTCCTCGAAGTCGACGTCTTCCGGCTTCTTCTGCGGGAAAAGGTCCTTCAGGCCCGGCCACAGCTTCTTCTTCGCGGGCTTGGCCGGATAATCGTAAAAACCCTTGCCGTTCTTGCGGCCCTTGCGATCGAACTTGTCGACCATGGTGTCGATCAGTGCCATCTGGCGCGGGTCGACGGCCTTGTCGCCGAGATCGCGAACGGTCTGCTTCATGATCTTCTGGGCAAGGTCGATGGCCGTCTCGTCGGTCAGCGCCAGCGGCCCGACCGGCATGCCGGCTGCCTTAGCGGCGTTCTCGATCATCACCGCCGGCACGCCCTCGATCAGCATCTTGTAGGCTTCCGACATGTAGCGCAGCACGCAGCGGTTGACGTAGAAGCCGCGCGTGTCGTTGACGACGATCGGCGTCTTCTTGATGGCGCGCACATAGTCGATGGCACGGGCCAGCGCCTTGTCGCCTGTCTTCTTGCCCAGAATGATCTCGACCAGCATCATCTTGTCGACCGGCGAGAAGAAGTGGATGCCGATGAAATTCTTCGGCCGCGCCGAGTTCTTCGCCAGCGCGGTGATCGGAATGGTCGAGGTGTTGGAGGCGAAGACGGCGGAGGACTTCAGCACCGCCTCGGCCTGCTCGGTCGCCGCCTTCTTCACCGCCGAATCCTCGAACACCGCCTCGATCACGAGGTCGCAGCCGTCGAGATCGGCATAGGAGGCCGTCGGCGAAATCAGCGACAGGAGCTTTTCCTTGTCCTCCGGCTTGGCACGGCCCTTCTTGATCAGCCCGTCCATGATGCCGGCGGAGTGTTCCTTGCCCTTTTCGGCAGACGGCACATCGCGGTCGAGCAGCACGACCGGGATGCCGGCCTTTGCCGTGACATAGGCGATGCCGGCGCCCATGAAGCCGGCGCCGAGCACGCCGATCTTCTTGAACTTCGTCTGCGGCACGCCCTCGGGGCGGCGCGCGCCCTTGTTCAGTTCCTGCAGGGAGACGAACAGCGAGCGGATCATGGCCGCAGCTTCCTTCGACTGCATGATCTCGGTGAAATAGCGCTGCTCGATCCGCAAGGCCGTGTCGAACGGCACCAGCAGGCCCTCGTAGACGCATTTCAGGATCGCCGTGGCGGCCGGATAATTGCCGTATGTCTCGCGGCGCAGGATGGCGATGGCCGGCGGCCAAAGGTTCGCGCCGGCGACCGAATAGACCGGACCGCCGGGCAGCTTGAAGCCCTTCTGGTCCCATGGCGCGACAGGCGACAGGCCGCCCTTGATCAGCGCCTTGGCCGTTTCCACCAGTTTCTTCGGCGGCGCGATCTCGGTGATGAGGCCCATCGCCTTGGCCTTCTGCGGCGACAGGTTCTGGCCGGACGTCAGCATCTGCAACGCCTGCTGCTGGTCGGTCAGGCGCGGCACGCGCTGGGTGCCGCCGGCGCCCGGGAAGATGCCGACCTTGACCTCGGGCAGCGCCATCTTGACCGCTTCCGAGTCGGCGGCGACGCGGGCGTGGCAGGCGAGCGACAGTTCGAAGGCCCCGCCCATGCAGGTGCCGTTGATGGCCGACACAAACGGCTTGCCGCAGGTTTCCAGCTTGCGCCACAGCCAGGTCATGCGGCCGGCGCCCTCGAACAGCATTTTGGTCGCCGCTTCCGGGTCCTTCGCCTTTGCCGCATGGAAGCGCTCCAACTGGCGCTTGAGCATGGTGAGGTCCGCGCCGCCGGAAAAAGTTTCCTTGCCGGAGGTGATGACGGCGCCCTTGATCGCGGCGTCGGCCACGACCTGGTCGATGATCCCGTCCAGCTCGTCCATCACCTCCTCGGTGAAGACGTTCATGGAACGGTCCGGCATGTCCCAGGTGACGAGCGCGATACCGTCGGCGTCGGTTTCGACGGAGAAGTTCTTGTAGGTCATATCCTGTCTCCCTCGGATCGGCTCAGACGCGTTCGATGATGGTGGCGGTGCCCATGCCGGCGCCGATGCACAGCGTCACCAGCGCGGTGTTGAGGTCGCGCCGTTCAAGCTCGTCCAGCACCGTGCCCAGGATCATCGCGCCGGTGGCACCGAGCGGGTGGCCCATGGCGATGGCGCCGCCGTTGACGTTGATCTTGTCGTGCGGGATCTCGAAAGCCTGCATGTAGCGCAGCACGACCGACGCGAAGGCCTCGTTCAGCTCGAACAGGTCGATGTCGGAGGTCTTCATCTTCGCGCGCTTCAAAAGCTTTTCCGTCACGTCCACCGGGCCGGTCAGCATCAGCACCGGCTCGGAACCGATGTTGGCGAAGGCGCGGATGCGGGCGCGCGGCTTCAGCCCCATCGCCTTGCCGGCCTTTTTCGAGCCGAGCAGCACGGCGGCCGCGCCGTCGACGATGCCGGAGGAATTGCCGGCGTGGTGGACGTGGTTCACTTCTTCGATCTCGGGATGCTTCTGCACCGCGACCGCGTCGAAGCCACCCATTTCGCCGGGCATGACGAAGGAGGGGTTGAGCGAGGCCAGCGACTGCATGTCGGTGGTCGGGCGCATGTGCTCGTCATGATCGAGGATCACCAGCCCGTTCTGGTCCTTGATCGGGATCACCGAATTCTTGAACCAGCCCTTTTCCCAGGCATGCGCGGCGCGCTTCTGGCTCTCCACCGCATAGGCATCGACGTCGTCGCGGGAAAAGCCGTATTTGGTGGCGATCAGGTCGGCCGAGATGCCCTGCGGCACGAACCAGCCCGGCAGGCCGACCGACGGGTCCATGAACCAGGCGCCGCCGGCGGCACCCATGCCGACGCGGCTCATCGATTCCACACCGCCGGCGATGACGACGTCGTCCGCCCCCTGCGCGATCTTGGCGGCGCCGAAATTGACGGCATCCAGGCCCGAAGCGCAGAAGCGCGAAATCTGCATGCCCGGCGCCTTGTCGTCGTAGCCGGCCTCGAAGGCGGCGGCGCGCGGGATGACCGCGCCGGCCTCGCCGACCGGATCGACGCAACCGAAGATGATGTCGTCGACGGTCGACGTGTCGAGGCCGTTGCGGTCGCGCACGGCTTCCAGCGTCCTGGCGGCCAGACGCACCGCCGGCACCTCGTGCAGCGATCCGTCCTTCTTGCCCCTGCCGCGCGGCGTGCGCACGGCGTCGTAGATATATGCCTCGGCCATTCTTCGTCTCCTCGGATAGCTGGTCGCGTCAGAGCGAGCGCGCGATCAGCAATTTCATGATCTCGTTGGTGCCGCCGTAGATGCGCTGCACGCGGGCGTCGCGGTACATGCGGGCGATCGGATACTCATTCATATAGCCATAGCCGCCGAACAGTTGCAGGCATTCGTCCACCACCCGACCCTGCAAATCCGACAGCCAGTACTTGGCCATGGACGCCGTTGAGGGATCGAGCCCGCCGGCAATGTGGCGCGCCACGCAGTCATTGTAGAAGGTGCGGCCGATGGTGATCTCGGTCTTCAGTTCCGCCAGCTTGAACTGGGTGTTCTGGAAATCAATGATCTTCTGGCCGAAAGCCTGCCGTTCCTTGACGTAGTCGATGGTGGCGGCCAGAGCGCGTTCGGCCATGGCGATGGCGCCGGTGCCGATCATCAGCCGCTCCTGCGGCAATTGCTGCATCAGCTGGACAAAACCCTGCCCCTCCTCGGCGCCGAGCAGGTTGGCGGTCGGCACGGCAACGTCGTTGAAGAACAACTCGGAGGTATCGTTGGCTTTCAACCCGATCTTGTCGAGGTTGCGGCCGCGCTCGAAGCCCTCAACTTCATCCGTCTCGACGACGATCAGCGAGGTGCCCTTGGCGCCCTTGGCCGGATCGGTCTTGGTGACGGTGACGATCAGGTTGGCGTTCTGGCCGTTGGTGATGAAGGTTTTCGAGCCGTTGATGCGGTACTGATTGCCGACTTTCTCGGCGCGTGTCTTGACGCCTTGCAGGTCGGAGCCGGCGCCCGGCTCTGTCATGGCGATGGCGCCGATCAGCTCGCCGCTCGCCATCCTCGGCAGCCACCTCTTCTTCTGCTCCTCCGAGCCGTAGTGGAGGATGTAAGGCGCGACGATCGCGTTGTGCAGGCCGATGCCGAAACCGTCGACGCCGACATGGCCGATCGCTTCGATGATGGCGCTTTCATGCGCGAACGTGCCGCCGGCACCGCCATATTCCTCGGGCATGGAGGCGCACAGCAGCCCTGCCCCGCCCGCCTTCTCCCAGGCCGAACGGTCGACGATCTCGTTCTTCTCGTAATCGTCGTAGTGCGGCGCGATCTCGTCCGACAGAAAGCGATGCGCCATGTCGTAGAGCATGGCGACGTCTTCGGTAATCCAAGCAGGTTTCGGCAGTCCGAGCACTTCGGCGGGATTGGTCATAAGGCGACCTCCGATACTGGCAGCTATCCGATCCTAGAACGCCTCCGCCGGCAGCGCCATCATGCTGTCCGCGCCCGACGAGAGGCGGGCAAGATGGACGGCGCTCTCGGGCATGACGCGCTCCATGAAGTAGCGTGCGGTCGCCAGCTTGTTTTCGTAGAAGGGAGCACCGTCCGTGGCACCGGCCACCAATGCCGCCTGCGCGGTCTTTGCCATCAGGCCCCACATATAGCCCAGCACGACGAGGCCGGTGAGGTGCATGTAGTCGGTCGAGGCGGCACCTGCATTGTCGGGGTTCTTCATGCCGTTCTGCATCAGCCACAACGAAGCGGCCTGCAAATCGTTCAGCCCCTTCTTCAGCGCCTTGGTGAAGGGCGCCATCTTCTCGTCGGAACGGTTCTCCTCGCAGAAATCGCCGACCTCCTTGAAGAAGGCCTGGATGGCGCGGCCGCCGTTCATCGCCAGCTTGCGGCCGACGAGGTCGAGCGCCTGGATGCCGTTGGCGCCCTCATAGATCATGGCGATGCGGGCATCGCGCACGAACTGGCTCATGCCGTTCTCTTCGACATAGCCGTGGCCGCCGAACACCTGTTGGGCCATCGCCGCGTGCTCGAAGCCCTTGTCGGTCAAGACGCCCTTCAGCACCGGCGTCATCAGGCCGAGCATATCGTCGGCCGCCTGACGCTCCTTCTCGTCGGGCGAGCGGTGCGCGATGTCAGACTTCAGCGCCGTCCACAGCATGAAGGTGCGGCCGGCCTCGTTCCAGGCCTTCATCGTCATCAGGATACGCCGGATGTCGGGGTGGACGATGATCGGATCAGCCTTCTTGTCAGGCGCCTTCGGGCCGGTCAGCGAGCGGCCCTGCAAACGCTCATTGGCGTAGGCGACGGCGTTCTGGCTGGCGACGACAGACTGCGACAGGCCTTGCAGACCGACGCCGAGGCGCGCCTCGTTCATCATCACGAACATGGCCTTGAGGCCGCTATTCTCCTCGCCGAGCAGAACGCCCTCCGCCTCGTCGTAGTTCATGACGCAGGTGGCGTTGCCGTGGATGCCCATCTTCTCCTCGATGGAGCCACAGGAGACGGCGTTGCGGGCGCCCGGCTTGCCTTCCTTGTCGAGCTTGAACTTCGGCACGATGAACAGCGAGATGCCCTTGGTGCCTTCCGGCGCGCCCTCGATGCGGGCCAGCACCAGATGGACGATGTTGTCGGCCATGTCGTGCTCGCCGGCCGAGATGAAGATCTTCTGGCCGGAAATTTTATAGGTGCCGTCGCCGTTCGGCACTGCCTTGGTGCGCAGCAGGCCGAGATCGGTGCCGCAATGCGGCTCGGTCAGGTTCATGGTGCCGGTCCACGAACCATCCACCATCTTCGGCAGGAAAAGCTTCTTCTGCTCGTCGTTGCCGTGGGCGATGATGGCGGCGATGGCACCCTGGGTCAGGCCCGGATACATCAGGAGCGCCATGTTGGCGGCCGCCACATATTCGCCGACGGCGTTGTGGAGCACATAGGGCAGGCCCTGCCCGCCGTGCTCTTCCGGCACCGCCAGCCCCATCCAGCCGCCTTCGCAATATTGCTTATAGGCTTCTTTGAAGCCCTTCGGCGTCGTCACAGAGCCGTCGTCATGGCGGGTGCAGCCTTCGAGGTCGCCGGCACGGTTGGTCGGCTGGATCACTTCCTCCGCGAGCCTGGCGCCCTCGGTGAGGATGGCCTCAATCATGTCCGGCGTGGCGTCGGCGAAGCCCGGCAGGTTGGAATGACGCTCGATGCCGAGCACTTCGTTCAGCACGAACAGCGTGTCGCGCACCGGGGCCTGATAGATCGGCATGACTTGTTCTCCGCCCAGCATGGAAGGTCCGCACCGCCCTGAGCGACCGCGCGAACCGATATCGAAAGGCGCATAGCAAAAATTGACGTTTGCGTAAACGTCAATTTTAGATCGCGCGCGTTTTTGACGCGACCTGGCGCCAACGAAAAAAGCCCGCCGCCCTTCCGGGCAGCAGGCTATCACGAGGCGGGATCGGCGGGAGCCGAAAACGCTGCCGACGCTCTAAAACGCGTCGCGATCTTTCAGATTCGCTCCGCACGCCTTAGAGACTTGATTTACGCATGTCTTTGTCCCGAAACGGGCCTACTTCAGTCGGCGGATCGGCGGAGAGGTCCGGTCAGTTGGTTGCGCTGGATTGCGCCGGAAGGCGCTCCGACAGCAGCTGGCGAACCGTGCCCATCATCGTCGTCAACTCGCCGATGGCGTCGTCGATCAGCGCGCGCTGCTTGTTCAGCCGCACGAGCTGCTTTTCCGACTTGTCGAGCGCGAGGCGAAGCTGGCGGGCATTCGAGCCGGCCGGATCGTAGAGATCGATGATCTGCTTGACCTCGCGCAGCGAGAAACCGACCTTGCGGCCGAGCAAGACCAGCTTCAGCCGTGCCCGGTCGCGACGCGTGTAGAGCCGCGTGGCACCATCGCGCTTGGGGCTGAGAAGGCCCTTGTCCTCATAGAAACGCAGCGTGCGCAGCGTCACGCCGAACGTCTTGGCCATCTCGCCGATGCGCACGAAATCCTCGGCGATATCCTTGGGTGCATTGTTGATATTGGCCACGGTCTGGCCGGTCGTCGTCAGGGTCATGGATCTAGACTTTCCCCGGTGCGGCGTCGCGGCGGTTGAGCCGGCAGCGCCTGATGGAAGCGGTCGGGGCGTTGGCTTCCGGTCGGTTTCAACAAAAACGCGCAAGCGGCGCGCGAGCCGCATGCCTCTTACGTTTACGTAAGGGTATAATGGTGCAATGCGGCAAAAGCAACAGCGTTTCGCGCAAACCGGCTATGCGCCTGTTGCAAGCCCCCAGTTCGGGGATAATCACCAAAGCTTCTTAAGCCTGGTTAACGGCTTGTTTACCACGTTGGGCGAAACGTGCGCATGTCGGTCATCCGTGTTTATCCTGTATCGAATTGTTCACGGTTTCTCGGAGCGGGGCCAAACCCGGAAGCGCGCTTCCGCCCGGCCTTGCCGCTGCGGTCCCCCGACAGGGAAGGAAAAGCCGGATCGTTCCGGCCATTTCGGAAACGGGCGTTTCGATGAACAGCAAGCGGTCCTACCTCGATACCCTCAATGCCGGCAGGCAGCGCAGGCCGCACAGCACGCTGGAAGAGCTCAACCGGTCTCTGGAGGCGCTTGGTCAGCGGCTCGAAGCACCCCGCCAGGACGCGCGCGGGGCCGGCGATCCGCGCTACGGCCACGCCCATCCCTACGGTGAGCGCGGCGCACCCGAAATGCCGCGCCGTGAGGAACAGCGCTCTTATCAGCCGCCGCGCCGGCCCGGCGGCGCGGACCAAGCCTATCATGCGCTTGCCCGCGATATCGACCGCATGCGCGACCAGGAGGACGGCGTCGCAACCGCCAGCAGGATCGCCGGCGAACTGCGCGGTCTGCGCGAAGAGCTGCGCCAGCAGATGTCGGTCGGCATTCATCGCGAATTCCAGGCCCTGCGCCAGGAAATCGAACGTTCCTTCCGCGCCACGCCGGCCGCCAAGGGCAGCGCCGAGCTCGGACTGGAGTTCGAGCGGCTGTCCGGCGCCATCCAGACGCTCGCCGAAAGGAGCGACGACAAGAACGTCAATCTGCTGCGGCTGGAATTGGAACAGGTGAAATCGGCGCTCGACACCCTGGCGCGCGAGGAAAGCGTGCGCGGGCTGGACCGCCGCTGGGACGACTTCGACCGCCGCTGGAGCGCTTTCGAGAACCGGCTGGGCAACGGCCAGCTTGCCGGGCGGGGCGATGACGGCATAGCGGCGCTGAGCGAGCGGCTGGAGCAGATCAGCTCGGCCGTCTCCAACCTGCCCGAATCGCTGTCGCTGCGCTCGCTGGAGGAGAAGGTGCGCACGCTGGCCGGCGCAGTCGACCACTTCGTCAACCAGCAGGGCAGCCATAACGACACCTTCGGCCTGATCGACGAGCGGCTGGACGAGATTTCGCGCGCCATCGTCGCCTCCACCGTGGCGGCGCAGTCGGCCGCCTTCGACCCCGCCTCGTTCGAGCGCATCGAGCGGCGCATCGAATCGCTCGCCCAGCAGATCGAGGAGGTCGCGGCGGACCGTCCCGGCAACGAGATGATGGACCGGCTGAACACGCTGTCCAGCCGCGTCGACGATCTCGCCGCCCGCGCCACTCTGCCCGAACATGCGATGGAACGGCTCGGTGCGCAGATCGCCGATATCGCCCAGCGTATCGAGCACGCCCCTGCCCTGCCGCAGGCCGACGCGCTCTTCCATGGCATCGAACAGCGCTTCGATGTGTTGTCCGACATGATCGAGCGCCGCCAGGGCGAAGCCATCGAGCACGGCAACCTGCTCTTCCACGATCTCGAACGCCGCCTCAACGAGGTCGCCGAACAACTGGACCGGCGCTCACCGGAAGCCGCCTTCGAGGCGAGCGGCATCATGGAAGCGATCGACGCCCGCTTCACGGCGCTGGCCAAGCGGCTGGAGACGAGCGCTCCCGACGCCGGCGGGCAGGCAGCCATCCGCGCGCTGGAAAGCCGGCTGGAGGCGATCTCGAACCGCCTGGATTCCTCGGCCGCGCAGGTCGCCGCCGTCGACCCCGACCTGATCCGCTCGCTGGAGGCGCAGGTCGCCGGCCTTTCGGCGCATCTGTCGCAGCCGGGAACGCCGCTGCCGGTGTTCGAGGACATCGGGCCGCGCATCGACCGGATCGAGAAGAGCCTGACGTCCAGCCGCGATTCGATCCTGGAAGCCGCGCGCGAAGCGGCGGAAAACGCCGTGCGCACGCTGGCCGGGGCTGGCCCCGAGACCGCGGCCGTCGCCGGCCTGGCCAATGACCTCAAGACGCTGGAGGGGCTGACGCGCCGTTCCGACGAGCGCAACACCAAGACCTTCGAGGCGATCCACGACACGCTGCTGAAGATCGTCGACCGGCTGGGCTCGCTGGAAGGCGGCCCCAGCGCACCTGCTGCCGAGCCTGTTGCCGAACCTGCCCGCGCCAAGATCGCCGTGCGCGAGGCGCCAGCGCTCGACATCAGTGAAGCGTTGCCGCTGGCCGGCGGCCTTGACGCACCGGGTATTTCGGCCGGCAAGGAGCCGATGGTCCGCACGCCGGCAGAAGCCGCCGCCGATGCGGCGCGCGCAGCACTCGGTTCCGAAACCGTGGAACAGGGCGGTGACCGCAAGTCGCGACTGGGCGGCCTTGCGCGCGCCTTCAAGCTGCGCCGGCAGAGCGAGCAGGCCGAAGCGGCACCCGTCGCCAGTGCCACGGCCGAGGCTCCCAGCGTCGACATCGACGAACCGCTGGAGCCCAAGCTGATCAACCGGCCGCTCGAACCCGGTTCGGGAGGGCCCGACCTCAACGCCATCATGAAGCGGGTGCGTGACGAGCGCGGCCAGCCGGCCAGGGGCGGCGAAGGCGACGTCGCCAAGGCCGATTTCATCGCCGCCGCCCGCCGCGCCGCCCAGGCGGCAGCGGCCGAAGCCGAGGCGCTCAAGCGCCAGTCCACCGTGACCGGGCCGGTCAAGGCACTGCGCATCGGCGATCTCATCAAGGCGCGGCGCAAGCCGATCCTGATGGCCGCCGCCGCGATCATGCTGGCGCTGGCCGGCCTGCAGCTCGGCAAGGCTTTCCTGTCCGACCCGCAGCAGACCGCCGCCAACGAGCCGGCACGGATCGCCGACAGCCGCGTCGCGATGGCTGCCGACACGTCGGCCGCGACCGCGCCGGTCACGCCTTCCGCTCCGGCAGAGAGCGCCGCCGCACCAGTAACGGGCTCCGGCGATGCCGCGCCTGTCCGCGTGGTCGACAACGAGCCGGATGCGAAGCCGCAGCAGAATGCGGCAGCCGCCACCGACGGGCAGAGCCAGATCGCGGAACAGGACGACATGGCCACGGCGGAAGCCGCCGCGAAGGCGAGCAACGCCGTCCCCGCCGATGATACGCAGGCCGCATCGGCAGCACCGGTCGAAGCCACACCGGTCGCGCCGGCTCAAAACACCGAGGTCGCGAACGTCGGCGAAACCACGAACGCCGTCGCGGCTACCGCTCTGGCTGCCGACGCGGCAATCGAAGTGCCGGCCGGCATCAACCCGCCGGCGCTGCGCGAGGCCGCGGCCAAGGGCGATCCCAAGGCGCTGTTCGAGATCGGCTCGCGCTACGCCGAGGCGCGCGGCGTCAAGGAAGACATGGCCGAGGCGGCCAAGTGGTACCAGAAAGCGGCCGACCTCGGTTTTGCGCCGGCCGAGTACCGCATCGGCAATTTCTACGAGAAGGGCACCGGCGTGGCGCGCGACATCGCCAAGTCGAAGACCTGGTACCAGCTCGCCGCCGAGCAGGGCAACGCCAGCGCCATGCATAACCTTGCAGTGCTCTACGCCATGGCGGCCGACGGCACCACCGACAACCAGTCGGCCACGCACTGGTTCCAGGAGGCCGCCGATCTCGGCGTCAAGGACAGCCAGTTCAACCTTGGCATCCTGGCGGCCAAGGGCGTCGGCATGAAGCAGGACCTGGAGGCCTCCTACAAGTGGTTCGCGCTGGTCGCCAAGACCGGCGACAAGGACGCCGCCGCCAAGCGCGACGAGATCGCCAACGCGCTGCGTCCCGAACAGCTCGAAAAGGCACGCGCCGCCGTCGAACTGTGGAAGGCAAAGCCGCTCGACCCGGCCGCCAACACCGTCGACATCCCCGACGCCTGGCAGGACGTTCCCACCACCACCGCCAGCATCGACATGAAGAAGGCGGTGCAGAATATCCAGAAGATACTCAACAAGAACGGCTACGACGCAGGCGGCACAGACGGCGTCATGGGTGAGCGGACCAAGAAGGCGATCATGGCCTTCCAGAGCGACAACGGGCTGGAAGCGACCGGCACGGTCGACGAAAAGCTGGTGAAGGCGCTTCTGGCGCGCAAATGAGGCGGACGGCGTCGCTGACGTGACGTCCGGCCATAGTTTCGCCTGTTAAACGGTTGAGATGGTTTTCGTTTCGGCAGCGCAGCGGGAAAAATCCCGCTGCGCTGCCGGCGCAAGAACAGATTAGCTTTTCGGTGTTATACCGGCCTGGGCTTTACCGGCCCGAGGGTAAACTGGTCGAGACGGACGGGTGGGCATCTATCTCCCGATCGCGGAAATTTCCGTCAATATTCTCGTGCTGCTCGCCATGGGCGCCGCGGTCGGCTTCCTGTCGGGCATGTTCGGCGTCGGCGGCGGCTTCCTCATCACGCCGCTGCTGATCTTCTACAACATCCCGCCGGCGATCGCGGTGGCCACCGGCGCCAACCAGGTCATCGCCTCCTCCTTCTCCGGCGCGCTCTCGCACATGAAGCGCGGCACGCTGGACTTCAAGCTGGGAGGGGTGCTGCTCGCCGGCGGCGTCGTCGGCTCGACCTTCGGCATTTGGGTTTTCGCGCTGCTGCGCTCGCTCGGTCAGCTCGACCTGTTCATCTCGCTGCTTTACGTCGTCATGCTCGGCACGGTCGGCGGGCTGATGCTCTACGAAAGCGTCAACGCGCTTCGCGCGACGCGCTCGGGCACGGCGCCGACGCTGAAGAAGTCCGGCCAGCACAACTGGATTCACCGCCTGCCGCTGAAGATGCGCTTCCGCGCCTCAAAACTGTTCGTCAGCGTCATCCCCGTGATCGGGCTCGGCGTGGCGATCGGCTTCCTGTCCTCGATCATGGGCGTCGGCGGCGGCTTCATCATGGTGCCGGCGCTGATCTACCTGCTGCGCGTGCCGACCAACGTCGTCATCGGCACCTCGCTGTTCCAGATCATCTTCACCTCCGCCTACACGACGCTGGTGCATGCCAGCACCAACCAGACGGTGGACGTGATGCTGGCCTTCCTGTTGATGGTGGGCGGCGTCGCCGGCGCCCAATACGGCGTCAAGGCAGGCCAGCGGCTGCGCGGCGAGCAGTTGCGCGCGCTGTTGGCGCTGCTGGTGCTGGCGGTGGCGCTGAGGCTCGCCGTCGACCTGTTCGCCACGCCGCCGAACCTCTACTCCCTTTCCGTGCCGGGGATGGGCTGATGCGTCCGGCAAGGCTCGCTCTCCTTGCGATGCTGGCGCTGGCGACGGCGATCCCGGCCGCGCGCGCCCAGACGCCGCACGAGGAAGGCATTCAGATCGGCCTGTCGACCGACGCCGTTTCCATAACCGCCGGATTCTCGGGCGCCGATCTCACCATCTTCGGCGCGCTTGAGGACGCCGATCCGCAGATCGCCCGGCAAGGCCGGTACGATGTGGTCGTCGTGCTGGAAGGCCCGGCGCGGCCGGTTGTCGTGCGGCGCAAGGACCGCGTGCTCGGCGTTTGGATCAATCTGGAATCCGAGCAGTTCGAGAACGTTCCGGTCTCCTATTCGGTGGCCTCGACGCGCCCCTTCCAGGACATCACCCAGCCCGACAGCTACAAGCAGCTCTCGCTCGGCGCCAACAACATCTACATGCAGCCGGGCGACCCCGAGGCGCCACCGACAACCATCGCCGAATTCACCAAGGCGCTGCGCCAGCGCAAGACGGCGACCGGCCTCTACAGCGAGAATGTCGGCGGCGTGCGCTTCCTGTCGCAGAACCTGTTCCGCGCCACGGTCAGGCTGGCGCCGGACGTGCCGGTGGGCACGCACAAGGCCCGCGCCTTCCTGTTCAAGAACGGCGTGTTCGTAAAGGAAAGCTCGGCGCAGCTCGAAATCCGCAAATCCGGCTTCGAGCAGGCCGTCTTCCGCCTCGCCCACAATCACGGCTTCTTCTACGGCTTCCTGTCGGTGTCGCTGGCGATGCTGACGGGCTGGATGGGCCGCATCGTCTTCCGCAAGGATTAAGCGGGCATCACCCCGGCCTGAGCATCGAGCCCGGCATGGCGAAGACGCGGTCGGCGCCCAGCATGTAGGCCATCAGCGTCTCCTGCCTGAACAGGCCGCGATAGGCGCGGTCGAGCACGTTGAGCGAGCCGGTATAGGCACCGAAGGCCGGCATGATCATGCGCGAGCCGTCGCCGGCGAAACAGCGGCGCCTGACCGAGCGGCCACGCTGGACGATGCGCGCGCAGGGATGCAGGTGGCCGGCGACCTCGCCCTCGACATAGGTGTCCGAAGGCTCGTGGCGCAGGATCAGCGAGCCGAATGCGAGTTCCCGCACCGTCTCGCCGGGCAGGTCGGCCGGCGCGTCCGGATCGTGGTTGCCGGTCACCCAGAACCAGTCGCGGCCGGTCATCAGAGCCTCCAGCCGTTGGCGGAACGGCAACGGCAGCCGCTCCGCGCCCCAGCCGTCGTGGAAGGAATCGCCGAGGCTGACGACGGTGCGCGGCTGGTAGTCGGACACCGCCTCGGCCAGCCGCGACAGCGTCGCCACCGTGTCGTAAGGCGGGATCAGCGCGCCGCGCCGGGCGATCGCGGAACCTTTCTCCAGATGCAGGTCGGACACGGCGAGCAGGCCGAAATCGGGGAAATAGAGCACGCCGCGCGGATCGCAGACCGCACATTCGCCGGCGAGGCCGACAAGGCCAGCGGCGGCGATGGCGTTGGCGCGGTGAACTGCGGTCATTTCGATCTCACGCTGCGGCGGCCATAATCGGCGGTTCCAACCCTCTTTCGCTCGGCATGGCCGGCCTTCGGCGCGGTGCCATGCAGCGTCACCACCGGCCCGTTGCGCGCCGGCGCCTCGCCGGCCTCGCCCATCGCCTCGGCGATCAGGTCGGAAGCCTCCATCAGCAGGCTCTCGTTCGCCCCGCCGTTCACCGATTCCCGACCGATCTCCAGCATCACCGGCACGGCCAGCGGCGAAATCTGCTCCAGTTTCCTATGCACGATTCGACCACGGATGCGCGAGAGCATGTCGGCCAGCCTGCCGACATCGAGCAGGCCGGCGGAGGCGTCGGCGCGCGTCGCCTGCAACAAGACATGGTCCGGCTCATGGCTACGCAGCACGTCGTAGATCAGGTCGGCCGAGACGGTGACCTGCCGGCCGGTCTTTTCCTGTCCCGGGAACTTCTTCTCGATCAGGCCGGAGATGACGGCGCAATTGCGGAACATGCGCTTCAGCATCCACGAGTCGTTCAGCCATTCCTCGAGGTCATCGCCCAGCATGTCCTCGTCGAACAGTTGCCCGAGCGACGGCTTTCCTGCCGAGAACAGCGCGCCCATGTCGTCCAGCGCCCACACGGCCAGCGAATAGTCGGTGGCGACGAAGCCGAGCGGGCGGGCGCCCACCCGTTCCAGCCGGCGCGTCAGAAGCATGCCGAGCGTCTGGTGCGCCAGCCTTCCCTCGAAGGGATAGCAAACCATGAAATAACGATCGTTGCGCGGGAACGTCTCGACCAGAAGGTCGCCGCGCTTCGGCAGCATGGATTTTTCCTTCTGGAGTCTCAGCCAATCGGCCACCTGCTCCGGCAGCGCCTGCCAACGCTCGGGATCGGCCAGCATGCCGCGCACCTGGTCGGCCAGATAGGTCGACAGCGGGAACTTTCCGCCGGCATAGGACGGCACGATGATCTGCGCCGACGAGCCGCCCGAGGAGACCACGCACTCGTTCTCGCGAATGCCCTCGAAGCGCAGCACCTTGCCGGCGAAGAGGAAATTGTCGCCGGGGCGCAGCGTCTCGGCGAAATATTCCTCCACCTTGCCGAGCACCCTGCCGCCATAGCCCGCCACCCTGCCCGAGCGCACATAACGCACGTTGAGTTCCGGCATCTCGACGATGGTGCCGATGTTCAGCCGGTATTGCTGGGCGACGCGCGGATGGGTGACGCGCCACAGCCCCTCCTTCGTTTTGCGGATACGGGCGTAGCGCTCGTAGCTTTTCAGCGCATAACCGCCCGTGGCAACGAAATCGACGACGCGGTCGAAGGTGGTCCGATCGAGCCCGGCATAGGGGGCCGCGCTCGTCACTTCCTCATAGAGTTGATCGGCATCGAAGGGAGCCGCGCAGGCGGTGCCCAGCACATGCTGGGCGAGCACGTCGAGCGAGCCGGCAAGCAGCGGCGGCGTGTCCTGCGCGCCGAGATAGTTGGCATCGAGGGCTGCGCGGCACTCCAGCACCTCGAAGCGGTTGGCGGGAATGAGGATCGCCTTGGACGGCTCGTCCATGCGGTGGTTGGCGCGGCCGATGCGCTGCGCCAGCCGGCTCGCGCCCTTCGGCGCTCCGACATGGACGACGAGGTCGACGTCGCCCCAGTCGATGCCGAGGTCGAGCGTCGAGGTGGCGACGATGGCGCGCAGCGCGTTGTCGGCCATCGCCTTCTCGACGCGTCGGCGCTGGCCGACATCGAGCGAGCCGTGATGCAGCGCGATGGGCAGCGAATCCTCGTTCACCCGCCACAGTTCCTGGAACAGAAGCTCGGCCTGGCTGCGCGTGTTGACGAACAGCAGCGTCGTCCTGTGGCGGCGGATCTGGTCGTAGATTTCGGGGATCGCATAGCGCGCCGAATGCCCGGCCCACGGCACGCGCTGCTCGGAATCGAGGATCGAGATGTCCGGCTTCGCGCCGCCGGCCACGGTGACGAGACCGGCCATTGGGGCATGTGACTGACTTTCATGGTTGGGCGTGGGGGTAGCAACCAAAAAAGGCGGGTTCTGTCCCACCAGCCACCTTCGCAATTCGTCCGGCTCGGCTACCGTCGCCGACAGGCCGATTGCGCGCAGGTTCGGCTGGAGGCTGCGCAGCCGCGCCAGTCCCAGAGACAGCAGGTGCCCGCGCTTGGAAGTGACCAGCGAATGCAGTTCGTCGAAGATGACGACGCTCAGATCCTCGAAAAAGCGCTTGGCGTCACCGCCGGCAATCAGCAGGGCAAGCTGCTCGGGCGTCGTCAGCAGGATGTCCGGGGGCGCCAGTTTCTGCCGCTGGCGCTTGTGGGCGGGCGTGTCGCCGGTGCGTGTCTCTATGGCGATGGGCAAGCCCATCTCCTCGACCGGCTTGCCGAGGTTGCGCTCGATATCAACGGCGAGCGCCTTCAGCGGCGAAATGTAGAGCGTGTGCACGCCGCGCCTCGGTTCGCCGGGCTTGCGCCTGCCGCGCATGGCCAGTTCCGTCAGCGAAGGCAGGAAGCCGGCCAGCGTCTTGCCCGCACCGGTGGGCGCGATCAGCAGCGTCGATTTGCCGGCCTCGGTCCGCGCCAAAAGGTCGAGCTGGTGGGCGCGCGGCGCCCAACCCTTGGCCGCGAACCACCTGACGAAGGGTTCGGGCAGGTGGGCGGCTTCATTGACGTCGGTCGGGCGCGGCTCGGCGGTCACGCGACACAGGTAGCGCGGGGCGCATCAAAGGCCAAGCGGAAAATGGAACAAAAAGGGATCACGCAGCTGTGCGCGCCGCCACCACGATGAGCCCGACCACTGGCTCGCCACGATCCAGCCGCAGGACGTGTTCCTCCAGCCACAGCACGTCCAGGCCGTTCTCGCCCAGCAAGCGGCGGACATACGGCTCCGAATGCGCGTAGCGGCGGGACGGCTGGAGGGCGAAATCGCTCTCCCCCGCCAGCCGCTCGACCGAGAAGGCGAACAGGCCCCCCGGTGAAAGCAGGCCGGCGACGGTTTTCGCCACGCGCTCCAGAGCGCCGAGATAGATGAGGACGTCGGCGGCAACGATCAGGTCCGGTCGACCTCCTTCATAGCGGAAATCCTGCAAATCGGCCTTTTCCAGCCGGTCGTAGATCGCTCGCGCGCGCGCCTTGGCCAGCATTCGGCCAGAAATGTCGACCCCTTCCAGACGCTCGACATGGGGCCGCAACACTTCGCCCATCAGGCCGGTGCCGCAGCCGAGGTCGAGCGCCAGCCGGAACGTATTGCGTCCCTGCATATGGATCGCATCGGAAAGCAGCGCGGGCACGCGGTAGGCGAGTTTCTCCACCAGCGCGGCGTCGAAGGTGTCGGCATACTGGTCGAACAACGCCTCGACGAAAGCGCTGGACGATGTCTCGGCCGGCGGCGCGCGGCCGATCAATGCCAGCTTGAGGGCCGCACCCGGCCGGTCGCGCGGATCGAGTTCCAGCGCCGTCGTCCAGGCTTCGGCGGCCGCGTCGAGCGCGCCGGCGGCCTCGCGCATCTCGCCCAGCCTGAACCAGCCCAGCGCCCAGCCGGGCGAAAGGTCCAGCGCGTCGCGCATCAGGTCGGCGGCGGCGGCATGGTCACCGGAAGAAAACAGCATTTCCGCATAGCCGGCACGACGATCAGCAAGCACGTCACCGGACGAAGCCTGAAGCGGTTTCATGGTCGAGGTCTCTAGGGTCCGCCGGCGAGAAGCGCCGGGGCGCTCGCTATGATCCAACTTACTTCAACTTGCAAGCGGGGAGTCAGGAGCGTTGCGCGAGCGGCTTTTCGCCGGTGAATAAAAGCCTATCTTTGCCGCATGCGCGCGAAGGACCTGCTCTGCCCCCGCCCCGAAGGCCTCTACTGTCCGCCCGGCGATTTCTTCATCGATCCGGTGCAGCCGGTGGCGCGGGCGCTGGTCACACATGGCCATTCCGACCACGCGCGTTCCGGCCACGGCGCGGTCATGGCGACGCGCGAAACGCTGGACATCATGGGACTGCGCTACGGCGAGGATTTCGCCGGCACGACGCAACCGGCCGCATTCGGCGAGACCCTTCACGTCAACGGCGTCGCCGTCACCTTCCATCCGGCCGGGCATGTGCTGGGCTCGGCGCAGATCGCGGTCGAGCACGGCGGCATGCGCATCGTCGCCTCCGGCGACTACAAGCGCATCCCGGATGCCACCAGCGAGCCTTTCGAGGTGGTTTCCTGCGACGTCTTCATCACCGAAGCGACTTTCGGCCTGCCGGTGTTCCGCCATCCGCCGGCCGAGGAAGAAATCGCCCGGCTGCTGAAATCGGTGGCGCAGTTTCCGGAGCGCACCCATCTGGTCGGCGCCTATGCGCTCGGCAAGGCGCAGCGCGTCATGCGGCTGCTGCGCGACGCCGGCTACGACAGGCCTATCTATATCCACGGCGCGCTGGCGACGATTTCGGACTATTACCAGAGCCGCGGCATCGACCTCGGCAGGCTGGAGCCCGCCACCGTCGAGACCGGCTCGAAGGGCGATTTCGCCGGCGCCGTCGTCATCGGCCCGCCGTCCGCTTTCCAGGATCGCTGGGCGCGGCGCTTTCCCGACCCGCTGTCCTGCTTCGCGTCGGGCTGGATGCGCATCCGCCAGCGCGCCAAGCAGGGCGGCGTGGAGCTGCCGCTGATCATCTCCGACCATTCCGATTGGGACGAACTGACCGACACCATCCACGACACCGGCGCATCCGAGATCTGGGTCACACACGGCCGCGAGGAAGCGCTGGTGCGCTGGTGCGAGCTTCAGGGCATCGCCGCGCGGCCGCTCAACCTGGTCGGCTACGAAGACGAGGGCGACTGATGGGTGCCGTATCAGGGATAGGGCTTGCGCGCCTTCGCCTCGGCGAGTTTCTTGCCCTTGGCGTCCTTCGCCGTGGCCGTCCATTGATAGGTATGGCGGCCGTTCGGCGGACAGGGGCTGCGATACCTGAAGGCTCCGGGCGCGATCGTCGAACCACCCGAATATTTAACCGTGCCGCCGCCATGCGGATAGGACGGCACGGCCAGATCGATCATGCGGAACTGGATGGAGGCCGTTCCCGCCGGCCCGCCGCGCAGCTTGAACGTCGGATTAGGCACCGTGTTCGGATTTCCGCTTGTGCATTTCTTCAAGCCGCTCCAGTCGAACCCGATCGAGAAATCCGCCGCCGAAGCCTGCGGAACGGCCAAGACAAACGGCAGCAACGCCATGCCTAGAATCTTGAAATTCATGTATTTCTTCCCCCTTCCCCAACGATCGGAACAGTTGTTGCCGCCCGGAACTGACCTGTCAAGCGCAGGTGGCCGCAAATGAACCGCTTCGCGGAACTCCTCGACCGGCTGGTGCTGACGCCGTCGCGCAACGGCAAGCTGACCTTGCTGACCGACTATTTCCGTTCGGTGGAAGACCCTGACCGGGGCCTGGCCCTGGCGGCGATCACCGGCGACCTCACCATCGCGTCCGTCAAGCCCGCCATGCTGCGGGCGCTGGTGGAGGAGCGCATGGACCCGGTGCTGTTTTCCTATTCCTACGACTATGTCGGCGACCTAGCGGAAACGGTCTCGCTGGTGTGGAACGCCGCCCCGGCGACCCGCTCGAACCACGAACCGACACTCGCCGAGGTCGTCGAAAAGCTGCAATCCGCCAGCCGCTCGGACGGCCCGAAGGTGCTCGCCCAGCTGCTCGACAGCGCCGGCACGTCCGCCCGCTTCGCCATCATCAAGCTGGTCACCGGCGGGTTGCGGATCGGCGTTTCGGCACGGCTCGCCAAGCAGGCGCTGGCCGCTTTCGGCAAGGTCGGCGTGGCCGAGATCGAGGAGCTCTGGCACGGCCTTTCACCGCCCTATGCCGACCTGTTCGCCTGGCTGGAAGGCAGGGCACCGAAGCCCGACACGACGGCCAAGGGCCTGTTCCGACCGGTGATGCTCGCCCATGCCATCGAAGCCGGCGATTTCGACAAGCTCGATCCGGCCGACTACGCCGCCGAATGGAAATGGGACGGCATCCGCGTGCAGGTCGTGGCGGAAGGCGGCGGGGTACGGCTTTATTCGCGCACCGGCGACGACGTCGCAGGTGCCTTCCCCGACCTGGCCGGCGCCGTCGATTTCTCCGGCGTGCTCGACGGCGAACTGCTGGTCGGCACGCCATCCGCCACCGGCACCTTTTCCGACCTGCAACAGCGGCTGAACCGCAAGAGCGTGTCGGCGGCGATGCGCGCGCGCTACCCCGCCTTCGTGCGCTGCTACGACCTGTTGCAGGCGGGCGACGAGGACCTGCGCGCCCTCGCCTTCCGGCAACGGCGCGAGCGGCTGGAAGCGTTCGTCCCCGCGCTCGACCCAACCCGCTTCGATCTGTCGCCGCTGGTGGCGTTCGCCGCCTGGGACGAACTCGAGCACAGGCGCACCGCGCCGCCGCATCCGATCATCGAAGGCGTGATGCTCAAGCGATGGGATTCGCCCTATCTGGCCGGGCGGCCTAAAGGCCCGTGGTTCAAATGGAAACGCGACCCGCACACCGTCGATGCCGTGCTCTTGTATGCCCAGCGTGGCCACGGCAAGCGGTCCTCCTTCTATTCCGACTACACCTTCGGCGTCTGGTCGGGGCCGGAGGGCGCGGAGGAACTGGTGCCGGTCGGCAAGGCCTATTTCGGCTTCACCGACGAGGAACTGCGCAGAATAGACAAATATGTGCGCGACAACACCGTCGAGCGCTTCGGCCCGGTGCGTTCGGTGCGCGCCGACAAGACGAACGGACTGGTGATCGAAGTCGCTTTCGAGGGATTGGCGCGTTCCACCCGGCACAAGTCGGGCGTCGCCATGCGCTTCCCGCGCGTCTCGCGCCTGCGCTGGGACAAACCGCCGGCCGAGGCCGACCGCATCGAGACACTGCAGGCTCTGCTTGATTGAGCAGTGCCCTACTCGACGACCGACACCCTGATCTCGTAGATGTCGACCGATTTGCCCTGCCCATCGAAGTCGGAATTGACGGCGATGGCGCCGGCGGCACCGGGACGCTTGTCGGGGAAATCGACGTCGAACAGATACTCGTTCTTCTCGTGGCCGACCGCGTAGCGCTTGCGGCCGCAATCGCCGAGTTCGCCGAAATTGCAGTCGATCGACATCTGCGTGTCCTTGCCTTCCTCGGCGCGGGCAACGATGTCGAAGACGGCATGCTTGCCGGCCAGTTGCTCCAGCACGCCCTGGCCGACGTCGAAGCTGACGGCCGAGCCGGATTTTCCGGAACGGACACGCAGGAAGGAACCGCTGTCGTCCTGCATCACCTCGGCCTTGGCGTCGGAAGGGGCGTTGACGTGGGTGGGGTCGTTCGGCGCGAAGACGGTGATCCAGTTGCGCTGGTCGGCCTCGCCCGGCTTCTGCAGGGCGCCTTCCGCCGGCGCCGTCCCCTGATCCCCATCTTCCCCTGCCGGCCGCGACGAACCGATTTCGCCCGGCAGCCTGAACAGGCCGGACTGCACGGCCCACCACGCCCCGGCGGCAATTGCCGCGAGCAAGAGCACGCCGACGACCAGACCGGCGGGAAAGCGGCGGCGGGATCGCCGCGCGTCGCGGTCGGGCGCCACGTTCGCGGCCGTCTCGGCAGGCGCGCTGCCGGCCAGCGCCGGAGCAGGCGTGATGTCGGCGACGGACGGCTCGACGCGCGCCCGCGCCGCTGCCGCGCCGGGAGCCGGCTGCGGCAAAAGCTCGGGTTCGACGCGGCCGTCTCTCCCCGGCCGCCCGGCTTCGACCGAAGGCGGCGCGGAAGCGCCGCCGACAGGCGGCATTTCGACCGACGGGACCTCGCCGGAGCCCGCCCCCGAAACCTCGACGGCTGGAGCAGCTGTAGACGACGCGTCTTCCGATCGCTGCCCGCCGATATCGATGGAGGGCGCCGCATCGTCGGCGCCGGGTGCCGGCGGGGCGGTGTCCACGGCCGGCAGGAACTCCGATTCGATCTCGGCGATCTTGGCCTGCATGGCCTTGCGGCGGCTGATGGCCGCCTCGACCGTCACGCCCGGATTGGCCTGCAGGGCGCGATCGAGCGCGGCGAAGGCCGAGCGATACACCTTCTCGCGGAACGCCCTGTCGTCGGCATTGCCCTTCTCGAAGGCGTTGCGGATCGCTTTCTCGATCGGATCCAAGCACCAATCCTCTACGCGGCGTTAGAAACATGATGGTTAAACGCAGCCGGGCAATCAATCAACGGGTGTGGACCGCATGGCCGGCAATCTGGCCTGCCGGCGCACCGTTTCCCCGCGGCGCCAAAGCCGCGCACAATAGCCGACGACGCATCTTGAATTTGCCGACGCTTGCGGTTATCACCGCCGCATTCTCGGAGCGCCATGCTCCGTGGGCCGCTTTAGCTCAGTTGGTAGAGCATCGCATTCGTAATGCGAGGGTCGCGTGTTCGAGTCACGCAAGCGGCACCATTTCTCTGAAATTCATATATTTCAATATATTATGGCTTTAATGGCGACCAACTTTTTTATCCGCCATTGTCAGTCCGCAGCAGCCTTGGTGCCGGTTGGGAGGAAGAGGTCTGGAACATTCGGCCAGGTTCGGTGTTCCGTTCTCCTTAGGAGGAACGGACATGCCAAGCCCGGCGCTTCCACCGAACAAGTTTCCGGCGCCGGACCGAGCGATCCAAAGTCGCGAAGGCACTGCCCCCCAAAACGACGAGACCAACGGCGGCACCAAGCTGCCGCAAGGCCAGCAATAAATCGCTTCGCAACGCGACGGACATTACGAACACAGGAGAAAGAACCGTGACAGGATTTCGTATTGCTCTCGCCACTGCGGTCGGATTGGTGGGTTTGGCGGTTTCGGGTTGCGTTGACGATGCTCCCCGCGGATATGGCGGCGGCCCCGTCATTTATTCCCGCTACGATAGGCCTGACTGGGATTCCCGCTACCAGCGTCGGTCAGACTGGGAATATCGCCACCATCGCCGGTCATACGACAACAGATGGGATCGAGACGAACGACGAGGCCATGTCGATCGCAACGACCGAAACAATCAACGTGATCGCTGGGACAAGGCCGACAATCGCCCTCACGACCAGGTTGGCAACCGCTCGAATGACCACGCCGACAGTTGTCAGCCAACCAAATGGCAGCCCTGCAACGTTCAGCGCCGCTAAGCTTCGATTGGTTCTTCCAGGGCAGCGCAAGTTGCGTCCGCTACAGAAGCTGGAGAGTGAAGCGATGTGAGATAGCCGCCGACGAGCGTCACTTGGATTCCTTGCGCCGTCTGCGTATTCGATTCATCGCCTGAAAAGGCAACGCCCACGGCCCGCGGTCAGGCGGCGGCCTTCTTCGCCAGCCTGGCCTTGATGCTGTCGACATCGGCGCGCGGCGTGGCGGCGAACAGCGTCTTGGTGTAGCTGTGCTGCGGGTTGGAGAAGACCGCGTCGCGGCTGCCATATTCCACCGCCTCGCCGAAATACATCACCATAACGTCGTCGGCGATGTAGCGGACCACCGACAGGTCGTGGCTGATGAAAACGTAGGTGAGCTGGAATTCGTCCTGCAGATCGGCAAGCAGGTTGAGCACCTGCGCCTGCACGGAAAGGTCGAGCGCCGAGACCGGTTCGTCGAGCACCAGCAGGCTCGGCCGCAGCATCAGCGCGCGGGCGATGGCGATGCGCTGGCGCTGGCCGCCGGAGAACATATGCGGATAGCGGTTGAAGTGCTTGTCCTCCAGCCCGACCTTGCGCAGCATATCATAGGCGCGCTCGCGCCGTTCGCCCGCCGGCGTATCGGTGTTGATGACCAGCGGCTCCATCAAAACGTCGCCGATCTTCTGGCGCGGATTGAGCGAGCCGTACGGGTTCTGGAAGACGATCTGCACCTTGCGGCGCAGTTCCGGCGTCGGCCGCCCGGCCGCGATATCGACCTTGTGGCCGTCGAGCAGAAGTTCGCCGGAGGTCGCCGGGTCGATCAGCGTGATGATGCGCGCCAGCGTGGACTTGCCGCAGCCCGATTCGCCGACGATGGCCAGCGTCTTACCCTTCTCCACCTTGAAGGAGACGCCCTTGACCGCATGCACGGTGCGGGCCGTCTTGAACACGCCGCCCGGCACGATGTAGTCGCGCTTGATGTCGCGGCCTTCGACGACAATGGGGGCTCCGGCGATTTCGGCACCGGCGCTCATTGCGAGACCGCCACGGATGCGTTGCCTTCCAGCATCAGGCCGGCGATGGTCGGCAGCCGGTCGCCGGTGGCGTTATCGGGAAGAGCCGCCAGCAGCGCGCGCGTATAGGCGTTCTTCGGCGCTTCGAACAGCGACAGCACGTCCGCCTCCTCCATCTTGCGCCCCTTGTACTGGACGATGACGCGGTCGGCGGTCTCGGCCACCACGCCCATATTGTGGGTGATCATGATCATGCCCATGCCGTGCTCGGCCTGCAAATTCATCAACAGGTCGAGGATCTGCTTCTGGATGGTGACGTCGAGCGCCGTGGTCGGCTCGTCGGCGATCAGCAGCTTCGGGTTGCAGGCGATCGCCATGGCGATCATGACGCGCTGACACTGGCCGCCCGACATCTGGTGCGGATAGGAAGACAGCCGCTCCTCGGGGTTGGGAATGCCGACCTGCGTGAACAGCTCGACGGCGCGGGCGTGCCGCTTCTTCCTGTCGAGGCCGAGGTGGAAGCGCAGCACCTCCTCGATCTGGTAGCCGACGGTGAAGCACGGGTTGAGGCTCGCCATCGGCTCCTGGAAGATCATGGCGATGTCGCGGCCGACGATGCGGCGGCGCTCGGACTGGCTCATGCCCAGCATGTCCTTGCCGTTGAACAGCGCCTTGTCGGCGGAAACCTTCGCCGTCCAGGGCAGAAGGCCCATGATCGCCAGCATCGACACCGACTTGCCGGAACCGGACTCGCCGACGATCGCCAGCACCTCGCGCTCGTCGACCTTCAACGAAACGCCGTCCACCGCGCGGAACGGGCCTGATGCCGTCTCGAACTCGACGACGAGGTTTTCGATTTCAAGCAGGGCCATGGTCACGACCTCTTCATCTTGGGGTCGAGCGCGTCGCGCAGGCCGTCGCCCATGACGTTGATGGCAAGCACGGTAATGAGGATGGCGAGGCCGGGCAGCGTCACCACCCACCAGGCGCGCAGGATGAACTCGCGCGCCTCGGCAAGCATCGTGCCCCATTCCGGCGTCGGCGGCTGCGCGCCCATGCCAAGGAAGCCGAGGGCGGCCGCATCGAGGATGGCGTTGGAGAAGGAGAGCGTCGCCTGCACGATCAGCGGCGCCATGCAGTTGGGCAGGATGGTCCTGAACATCAGGCGCAGCGGGCCGGCGCCGGCGACGCGCGCGGCCACCACGTAGTCGCGCGTCTTCTCCGACATCACCGCCGCGCGCGTCAGGCGCACGAAATGCGGCTGGTAGACGAGCGCGATGGCGATCATGGCGTTGTCGAGGCCAGGCCCCAGCACCGCCACAAGCGTCAGCGCGAGCAGCAGCGAGGGGAAGGCCAGGATGATGTCCATCAGCCGCATGATGACGGTATCGACCCAGCCGCGGAAATAGCCGGCGACGACGCCGACCAGGATGCCGACGACGAGCGCTATTGCCGTTACGACGATGCCGATGAACAGCGAATAGCGGGCGCCGAACAGGAGGCGCGAGAGGATGTCGCGGCCGACCGCGTCGGTACCGAGCAGGAATTCCCAGCGGCCGCCGTCCTGCCACACCGGCGGCACCAGCACGGCGTCGCGATACTGCTGGTAGGGCTCGTGCGGCGCGATCAGCGGCGCCAGCAGCGCCACCACGACGAGGGCGACGAAGAACCACAGGCCGATGACGGCGCCCTTGTTCTCCGAGAAATAGAACCAGAATTCGGCGAGCTGGCGCCGGCGCGGCGACATCTCGTCGAGGGAGGAAGCGGTCTTGGCGGTCGTGTCGGCCATCGTCCTCTCCTCAATGCCGGATGCGCGGGTTGACCAGACCGTAGAGCAGGTCGACGATCAAATTCACGATCATGATGATGGCGGCGATCAGAAGCAGCCCGCCCTGGATAACGGGATAGTCGCGCTTGAACACCGAATCCACCATCCACTTGCCGATGCCCGGCCAGGAAAAGATCGTCTCGGTCAGGATCGCGCCGGCCAGCATCACGCCGACCTGCAGGCCGATGGTGGTGATGACCGGGATCATGGCATTGCGCAGAGCATGGATGCCGACGACGCGGAAGGGCGAAAGACCCTTGGCGCGGGCGGTGCGCACATAGTCCTCCGACAGCACTTCCAGCATGGCCGAGCGCGTCTGGCGCGCGATGACGGCGAGCGGGATGGTGCCTAGCACGATGGTCGGCAGGATGAGATGGCTGAGCGCGGAGGTGAAAGCACCCTTCTGGCCCGACAGCAACGAGTCGATCAGCATGAAGCCGGTGACGGAGGGGAAGAAATAGAGCAGGTCGATGCGGCCCGACACCGGCGTCCAGCGCAGAATGCCGGAGAACAGGATGATGAGCAGCAGGCCCCACCAGAAGATCGGCATCGAATAGCCGACGAGGGCCGCGCCCATCACCGACTGGTCGAAGAAGGAGCCGCGCTTGATGGCGGCGAAGACGCCGGCCGGAATGCCGAGCACGATCGCGAAGATGATGGCACAGACGGACAGTTCCAGCGTTGCCGGGAACAGCGCGAAGAACTGCTGGATGATCGGCCGCTTGGTGACGATGGAGGTGCCGAAATCGCCGTGCAGGATGCCGCCGATATAGGACAGGTATTGCATGACCAGCGGCCGGTCCATGCCGAGTTCGTGCATGATCTGGGCGTGACGCGTCGGGTCCATCACCCGCTCGCCGGACATCAGCATGACCGGGTCGCCCGGCAGCAGCCGGATGAAGGCGAAGGCGATGATCGACACCCCGATGAAGGTGGGGATGAGGATCAGGAGCCGGCCAAAGAAGAATTTGAGCATGGATGTCCTATGACATCTC